>Ga0187894_10002941_pt1 | contig 19667 bp, 12 predicted proteins | sample GBC1701081metaG_FD_136650 | JGI IMG/M metagenome (GOLD analysis project Ga0187894, IMG submission 136650) | White microbial mat communities from a lava cave in the Kipuka Kanohina Cave System on the Island of Hawaii, USA - GBC170108-1 metaG ...
CGCCGGCGTTAAGGTCGACCACGTCGCTGCCGTCGGGCGCGCGCACTTCGAGCCGCCCTTCGAACAGCGAGACCGTCGCACCGTCACCCTGTACCGCTACGTTGAACTGCGTGCCCTTGATCACCGCGACCAGGTACGGCGTCTCCACGCGCAGCTTCCTGGTCTCGCGCTTGCCGACGCTGTAGAACACGTTGCCGCGCGACTGGAGCACGCGCTCGATCGGCGTGCTGGCGGCGACGGCCGGAATCTCCACGCCCGTGTCGGCCGCGATCGAAACCGTGGTGACGTCCTGCCTCAGGTCGAGCGCGCCGTTCGCACCGGTGACCACGCTGGCCGGCAGTTCGACGACCGTGCCCGCCTGCACCGCGCGCGCCTGGCCGCGCATCGTGACGCGCACGTCGCCCTTCACGGCAGTGACCACGACGGCCTGCGGCGGCTCGGCCGCGTACGCAGTTGCGAACTGCATCACGGTCAGCAGCAGCGCGAGCAGCAAGCGCCCGCCAACCTCGTTGCACACGGAAGTCTTCTTCATGTTGTTCGCTCGCCCCGCCAGGGGACGCCTTTTCGCCAGGTGTGCGCATCCTAATGTCGGCTACGAGAGACAGGTGTGAGGGTGCTCTCATCATTGCGGGCCTCCGATCAGGAAAATGCCCAACCCGAAAGCATCCGGGATACCCATGTTGCATAAGACCGCTGTCACCCTCGCCGCACTTTCCATAATGACCGCAACGGCCTCGGCGCAGACCGCCGAGCCGCAGCTGCTCACGACCGCCGTGATCCAGGGCAGCACTGCTTACTCGCCGGCCGAGTTGTTCGAGTCGTACCGCGACCAGCTGGGCAAGCCGGTGACCCGCGATTCGGCACGCGCGATCGTTACCGGGCTGCAGGAAATGTACGCCCGCGACGGCTACAGCAAGCCCGAGCTCGCCCTCGACGGCGACCTGGCGGCACGCGGGATTCTGCAGATCGAAGTGTTCGAGCCGCACATCACCGCGGTGAAAGTCAGCGGCGATGCCGGCCCGCACGCCGAAACGCTCGCCGCGGCGACCGAAGAATTGCGCCAGCGTCGGCCGCTGCGCCGTGAAGAGATGCAGGAGGCGCTGCGCCACTTGCGCGAGCTGCCCGGGCTCGCCGTAACGGCCAATACCCGCCGCGACGAAGCAGTGCGCAACGGATACGAACTTCTGGTGGATGCCTCCTTTCAGCCGGTCGACGCCACGCTGCGCCTGACCAACCGCGGCACCGACGAGATCGGGCCCGTGTTCGCGCTCGGCCAGTTCGTGGCCAACGGCCTGCTGGGCCTCGAGGAGAAGATCGGCGTGCTCACCGCCACGGCGACCGAGTACGACGAGTTCCACGGCGGCGGCCTGTTCGTCGACACGCCCACCGGCCTGCACGAAACGCGCGCGATGCTGATGGCCTTCCGCTCAGCCTCCAATCCGACCGAAGCCGGCGGCGACATCGACGATCGCTACATGCGCGACCGCGCTTTCCTCAAGGTCACGCACCGCCTCGACGGCGCGGCGCGCTTGCACTGGACTGCCTACGGACAACTCGAGCTCGAGGACCTGGAAATCGCGCAGGACGGCGCCGAGGTGCGCGACGATCAGCTGCGCATCCTGACGCTGGGCACGCGTCTCGGCTGGCGCAGCGGCGACGCCGTCCAGCACAGTGCGACGATCGATGCGCTCAAGGGGCTCGACGCGCTCGGAGCAGGTCTGCATGCCGAGGACCTGGCGCTCGACGAACGCCGCGTCGACTTCACCGCGCTCAAGCTGCAGTACATGATGCAGGTGCCGTTCGCCGAGCACTGGTCCGTGCGCCTCGACGTGCTCGGCCAGTATTCGAACGACGTCCTGCCCGACAGTCAGCGCTTCAAGATCGGCGGCGACCGTCTCGGCCGCGGCTTCGAAGTCGCGGAGATCGCGGGCGACAGCGGCGCCGGCGGCAAGATCGAGCTGCGGCGCGGGCTCGCCTCCGCGCTACCCGTCGTCGGCAAGACATCCGCCTATGCTTTCTACGACATCGGGGCCGCGTGGAAATCGAACGATCCGGCGCGCGAATCGGCCGCCACCGCGGGACTCGGCCTCGGGATGAGCGGGAAGCACGTCTCGGGCAGCGTCGAAGTCGCGACGCCGCTCACCGGCACCGACATCGAAGGCAGCGACGCCACCTCGGTCTTCGGCGAGCTGACGCTGCGCTTCTAGGGCCGGCGCTGCACCTTCCGGGCCGCCGGTGCGCTGCCAACCGACTATGGCTTCGCCAGCGACGCTGGCGTAGTGCGCCGCAGCTCGCCGGCCACAGCTTCGGCGCGCTCCAGCGCTCGCAGGACGTTGCCGCCGGCGACTGCCTTGAGCTCTTCATCGCTCCAACCGCGCCTGATCAGCTCGGCGAAGAGATTCGGGTACATCGAGACGTCGCTCAGCCCGACCGGCCAGAACTCGTTGCCGTCGAAGTCGCCGCCGATGCCGATGTTCTGCGCGCTCGCCACCTTGCGGATGTGGTCGAAGTGGTCGGCGACCTTCGCGATGGTCGTCGGCGGCAGCTGCAGCGAGCCCAGCACTTCCTGGTAGATCTTCTCGCGGTCCGCGTCGGTCTTCGCGCCCCGGCTGCGCTGGTTGAACTCCGCCATCTTCGGCTGCAGCACGCGCGCCACGTCCTGGTCGACGAATCCCGCGACGAAAGTGACCATGATCACACCGCCGTTCGCCGGCAGCCGCGCCAGGATTTCGTCCGCGACGTTGCGCGGCACGTCGCACAAGGCGCGCGCGGCCGAATGCGAAAAGATCACCGGCGCGCGCGACACGCGCAGCGCGTCGTCCATGGTGCCTTCCGAGGTATGCGAGAGGTCCACCAGCATGCCGAGGCGGTTCATCTCGCGGACCACTTCTTCGCCGAACGCATTGAGCCCGCCGTGCCGTGCCGGAGTCTGCGCGGCAGAATCCGCCCAGTCGGTGTGCGTGTTGTGCGTGAGGGTCATGTAGCGCACGCCGAGGTCGTAGTAGGTGCGCAGCGCGCCGAGCGAATTTTCGATGGCGTGTCCGCCTTCGATGCCGAGCATCGAGCCGATGAGATTGCGCTGGTGGGCCGCGCGGATTTCCGCGGCGGTCCCGGCCAGCACCATGGCCTGCGGATAGCGCTCGACGACGCGGCGCGCGATGTCGATCTGCTCGAGTTGCGTGCGTGCGAACCCGCCCGGCGCCTCGCCCGGCGTGTACACGGACCAGAACTGCGCCCGCACTTCGCCCTCGCGCAGTCGAGCCAGGTCAGTGTGGCCGCCGGCGCGCGCGCGCAGGTCGTATGCGACCACGTCGCCCGGTGCCTTCTTGTCGGTGCGGATCGCCCAGGGCAGGTCGTTGTGGCCGTCGAACAGGATCCCGTCCCTGAGCAACTGGCGGGCGCGCTTCAGCACCGCTTCGTCGTCGGCGGCCGCCGCGGGCACAGAGAGCCCGGCAGCGAAAACAGGCAAAAGAAACGCGAGCGTCAGGACGCCGGATCGGCACGCGCGGACAACGGGCATGAATGACCTCCCCCGAAAATGGCAGGTCGATGCTACCGGAGCAGCTTGCTCGCCGTCTCGCGGAGAATGGCTACCGGACGCGACGAACTTGCGGCGGATCGTGCCGCGTGGGCCAGGGGTGTCGAGCCAGGCGCGACGGCGCGGAGCGCTGGCGAGGAGCGCTGGGCGCTAGGGTGCCGAAGACGCGCTCGCCGTCGCAGCCGCCGCGCTCACCGTGGGATTGAGGCTGGGGGCATAGAGCACGAGCAGCCGCACAGTGTGCGCGCGCTCTGCGTTCCAGCTGGCGACGCTGGCACAGACCGCTTTGCCCTGTTCGTCGCGCGCAATTTCGAACGGACTGTCCACGAAGCGCAGCCCGCCCGCGTCCTGGCCGAACGCGACGCGGCTTTGTTCCCACGCAGCGTTCGAATCAGCGGCGCGCGCGAACAGCTGTACTTCCCGCACGGCCGCCTGAGCCGGCACGACTGCGCACACGGCGATGCGCTGCGCATCGCGCTCGGCACACGGGACCGGAGTATTGCCGAACGCAGGCGGTTGCGCGGTGCACGCGCCGATCGTCGCCATCGATTCGGCGCCGCCGGCGACGAGCGACGAGCGCGACGTGGCCAGCGTGAGCATTCCTTCCATGTCGCGCGGGAGCGCACGGAGCATCGATCCGAGCGCCTCGCGCTGCTGGGCGAGCTCCTCGCGCAAGCTGCTAGTGTCTTCGCGCGTGCGCTCGGCGCGCAGTTCGGCGTAGCCGAATCCTGCAACCGCCGAGGCGAGAATGATCGCGACCACGGAGAGCGAGGAACGCACGCCGCTGCGCTTGGGCTTGCTCTCGGCCCTGCTCCTGCGGAAGGCAAGAAACAGCTGAAAAATTGCCGTCATGACGGTCGCAAACGCACCGATCATGGCTGCGAGAATGGTTTCGGACAGTCCCATGCGAGGCCGGCTCCGCGGCTTTACAAAATCCAGCGTGTCGGCGGACTGTACTCACAGAACCGCCCCGGCTTTCGGTACGCGGTTGGCAGTTTGCGGCGATTCAGCGGGAGGCTGCCTGCCCCGGCATGCGAGGCCGGGCCGGAAGCGGCCCATGCCGTGGAAAACGTCGCCGGACGCCCTGCAGACCGGTGTCGTCAGGTGGCGACAGCCCGCGCGGCGCTGCCGCGAGACCTGCACCCCTATCATCGCCTCATGTGCGCACGTTTCGTCTCCCGGATCATGGCTGCGCTGGAACGCGGCACCGAGCTGCGCTGGCACGATCCGTTCGAGCTCATCTACAACGCGGCGCCCAGCACCCACCTCAGCGTCGTCACCGCTGAGCCGTCGGGCATGCACGTTGCAACGATGAAGTGGGGCCTGATCCCGGGATGGTGGCGACAGCAGGAACCACCGAAGCTCACGATCAACGCGCGCTTCGAAGACGCCCACAACAAGCCGATGTGGCAGGCGGCGTTTCGCGGCGCCCGCTGTCTCGTGCCGGCAATGGGCTGGTACGAGTGGAGCACCGAAGGCCGGGTCGACACGCGCACCGGCGAAGTTTCCGAGGTACGCCAGCCCTATTTCATACACCTCGAGGGCCTCGCGCCGCTGTGCTTCGCCGGGCTCTGGTCGCAGTGGCGTCCGGATCGGAATGCAGAACCACTCCTGACGTTCTCGATCCTCACGCGCCCGTCCTCGCCTGCGCTTTCGCGACTCCATGACCGGATGCCCGTAGTCCTGCCCGAGGGCGCATATGAAGAGTGGCTGGCGCCGGGCAACCAGGACGTCGAGAGCCTGCGTCAGCTGGTGAGGACGAGGGCGGCGGACGACTTTCTCGCGTACACAGTCAGCACCTACGTCAACAATCCGAAGAACCAGCGGCCGGATTGCCTGGCTCCGTTGCCTCCTGCGACTACGAAGACGAAGTAGAACAATCGCTTACGAGCGAGTCGCCTGCTTGCGCTCAGCTCATCGCCGAGCTGAGGAGAGCCCTTGACTTCCCTCTCCCCGGCCCTTATTGTGCGTCGCGTCAATTGCTGCGACGCAGCACCATTGGAGAACCCATGACCTTCATCGACCAGTTCCAGACCGCTCGCGAGCAGCTCCAGACTCGTGCCCGCGATTTCAGTGAGGCCGCCGTCGAGGCGGCGCGTGGCTCCGTTCTCGGTGCCGCCAACCGGGTCAACGTGGCCAAGCAGCCGATCCGCACGCTCGCCGTTGCGGGTCAGAGACTTAGCAACGTGTCCAACCGCTACTTCGAACAGCTCTTCGGCCAGCAGGCTCATACGCTGGAAGGCGTAATTGAGGCAGGCGCCGAGCGCCTGAAGCGCGCGGCGAAGGCCGAGAGCCTGAAGGACCTTATCAAGGGTCAGCGCACCCTGGGTAACGCCGGCCGCGAGCGGCTCGCGAAGGACCTGATGGCCACGTGGAAGATCGCTGCCGACACCGGCAACGAGATTCGCGATCTCGCCGTAGAAACCTACGCCGAGCTCGTTCATGGCGTGCAGACGCGCCGCGCCCCCGCGGCGGCTCGCGCCAAGCGCACGACCCGCAAAACCCGCGCGCGCAAAGCCCGCCGCTGAGCGTTCCGATCGTGCGATCCTGCAGCGCCCCGCAACGGGGCGCTTTTTTTTGTCAATCCGGACTCGCGGTTCCGTGAATCCGGTCCCTGCGGGCCGGTCGATTCGGGCCGGCGGGGCGCGGCCGCTATACTCCACCCAGTCCAACCGGCTGCGTGCGGTCCGCTTCGCGTGCCCCCGGCTCACCAGTCACGGAAGAAACAATAGAGATCCGAATCGATGGCCACAGCACCGCAGCATCTGTCGACGTTGAGCGAAGTGAGCAGGCCGGTCCGGGATTGGGTCGACGAGGTCGCCGGCCGCACCCGCCCTGATCGCATCCACTGGTGTGACGGCTCCGAGGAAGAATACCGCTCACTGGTCCAGCAGCTGGTGGCCGCGAACGAGCTGCAACCGCTCAATCCGAATACGCACCCCGGCTGCCATCTCGCGCGCTCGCATCCTTCCGACGTGGCCCGCGTGGAGCACCTCACTTTCGTGTGCACGCGCGACCAGGAGGACGTCGGCCCGAACAACCACTGGATGAGTCCCGCCGAAGCGCACCGGCGCATGGACGCCCTGTTCGACGGCTGCATGCGCGGACGCACCCTCTACGTCGTGCCCTATTGCATGGGCCCGATCGATTCCCCGTACGCGCGCTGCGGCGTCGAGATCACCGACAGCGCGTACGTCGTGATCAACATGAAGATCATGACGCGCATGGGACGCCGGGCGCTGGAGCGCATCGCCCGCGAAGGCAGTTTCGTGAAGGGCCTGCACTCCACGGGCGACCTCAACCCGGAACGGCGTTTCATCATGCACTTCCCCGAGGAGCTCTCGATCCAGAGCTTCGGCTCGGGCTACGGCGGCAACGCTCTGCTCGGCAAGAAGTGCCACGCGCTGCGCATCGCCAGCTGGCAGGCGCGCCAGGAAGGCTGGCTCGCGGAGCACATGCTCATCGTCGGCGTGGAGAACCCGCAGGGGCAGACGCACTACCTGGCCTGCGCATTTCCGTCCGCGTGCGGCAAGACGAATCTCGCGATGCTCATCCCGCCTGCCAGCTACAAGGGCTGGAAGATCTGGACGCTGGGCGACGACATCGCCTGGCTGCATCCGGCGGCTGACGGACGCCTGCACGCGATCAATCCCGAGTCGGGCTACTTCGGCGTTGTGCCCGGCACCAACGCGAAGACCAACCGCAACGCCTTCGAGATGATCCGCCGCGATACGCTGTTCACGAACGTCGCGCTGACGGCGGACATGCAGCCGTGGTGGGAAGGACTCGACAACGGCACGCCGGTCACGGACTGGCAGGGCCGACCGTACGACCCGAAGCGCGGCCCCGCCGCGCATCCGAATTCACGTTTCACGGTCACTGCCACGCAAAATCCGAGCTACTCGAAACTCGCCGAGGCGCCGGGCGGCGTTCCCATCTCGGCGCTGGTGTTCGGCGGCCGTCGTCGCGAGCTCACTCCGCTCGTGCTCGAAGCACGCGACTGGGCACATGGCGTGCTCGTCGCCGCCTCCGTGGCCTCGGAGACGACTGCCGCGGCGGTCGGCGAGGTCGGCGTAGTGCGTCGCGATCCGATGGCGATGAAGCCGTTCGCCGGCTACAACTTTGCCGACTACTGGGGCCACTGGCTGTCGATGAGCACGCGCGTGAAGCACTTGCCACGCATCTATCACGTCAACTGGTTCCGCCAGGATCGCACCGGCAGGTACCTCTGGCCGGGTTTCGGCGAGAACCTGCGCGTGCTGCGCTGGATTCTCGACCGCTGCGACGGCCGCGTCGACGCGCACGAGACGGCGATCGGACGCCTGCCGCGCCCGGGCGACATCGACACGGCGGGGCTGGACATCTCCGACGAAACGCTGCGCGAGCTGCTGGCGGTCGAGCCGGATCTGTGGCGGCGCGAGCAGAAGGACATCGGGGACTACTTCCGCGACTTCGCCGGCCGCATGCCGCCCAGGCTGGTCGAGGAACATCGCGCGGCACTCGCGCGACTCGACTGAGGACGCCTACTCCTCGCAGACGAAGCGGATCGACAGCGGCGAGCCGGACTCGGGCACCTTGCCCAGGCCGATCATCCCTTCGCCCTTGATCTGCATGCTGTCGCGGCGCACGAACGCCTCTTCGCCGTCTTTCGACTGCACGAACGTGCCGTTGGTGCTCTGGTCGATGAGCACGAACTTGTTGCGGTTGATCTCGATGCGCGCGTGCAGGCGCGAGATCAGGTTGCCCTTGACCACGAAGTCGTTGTCTTCGGCGCGACCGATGGTGATGTTGGTGCGCTGATCGTCGACGACGACTTCCTGACCCTGGAAGCGCAGCCGCAGGCGCTGCTTGCGACCGTCGCGCTGGTTGAGCGCGATGGCCGGCAGCATGCTGGTGACTTCGTCCGGCTGCCACATCACTTCGAACAGCGCCACCTCGCTGCTGCGGCCCTTGAGCGTCGCGACGTCGATCTGGCGCACCGAGGCGCGCCATTCCGGCGACAGCCGGTCGACCATGGTGGCAGTGGTGATGATCTGCCCGGACTTCGCCTGGCTGGTCATGCGATTCGCGGTGTGCACGGCGGCGCCGAAGATGTCGCGGTTCTCGAGCACCACCGGACCGAAGTGACAGCCGATGCGGATCGAAACCGGCTGGCCCTCGACCTTGAGGTCCGGATGCAGCGCGATCGCCTGCTGCATCTGGCTGCCCGCGTTGAGCGCGTCGTCCGCCGACGGGAACGTCGACATGACTTCGTCGCCCATCGTCTTGATCACCGTGCCGCTGTTCTTTTCGGTAGCCGTGCGCATCACGTCGATGCAGATGGCGACCATGTCGCGGGCCCTGGAGTCGCCCATCAGCTCGTACAGCTTGGTGCTGCCGACGACGTCGGCAAACAGGATAGCGAGCTCTATGTCCTTGCCCATGAAATCGGTTGTTGGCGCAAGTTATTGATGTTTCTGATGGTTCCGGTGCCCGACCCGGTCGCCGCGATTATACGCATAGGTTTGCGCACGAGGGTACAGCGAAGCTGACGGCCGGTGGCGACACTAGTGGTCACGGCCCGCCGCCGCGGGACGTCCGGGCGGTGAAAACGCCGCGATATTCGCTGAAAACTGCACCTAGCGCGGCAGGTACAGCTGCGCGATGGCGAGTGCCGTCCGATACGGCTCCGGGTCGTTGCGGTTGGTGAGCACGACGACCGTGAGCCGCTGCTTCGGAAACCGAACGATCACGTTGCGAAAGCCCATGGTTTCGCCCGAATGCCAAAGCGTTTCACCGGTAATGCGCCAGCCGAAAGCGTACTCGACCGCGGGATCGTCGGTGGGCGTGATCGGAGTGAAGGCGAGGCGGCGCGACTCGTCGCTCAGCAGGCGCGAGTCGTAAAGCGCCGCATCCCAGCGAGCGAGATCGTCGATGGACGAATAGATGCCGCCGTCCCCGAGCACCGCGCTCGTCTGGCTCTGGTCCGTTCTGCGCCAGGCGCCGTTCTCGCTGCTGTAACCGTACGCACGATTCGTGACGCTCGACGAGCCTTCCTCGTGCGCCAGCGTGGCGTTCATGCCGAGCGGGGTGAAGATGCGCTCGCGCAGGAACGTCGCGAACGACTTGCCGGAAACGCGCTCGACGATGAGCGCCAGCAGCGCATAACCGCTGTTGCTGTAGCGATAGCCCTTGCCCGGCGGGAAGTAAGTCCGGTTCTGCTGCTCGAGGATCTCGAGCACGTCGGAATCGTGCAGCTGTCGCGTCATCGTCGCCGGAACGACGTCCTCGTAGTCGATGAGGCCCGACATGTGCGACAGCAGGTGGCGGATGGTCACGTCGCGCGCAGCGGCGGGCAGCGAAGGCAGCCAACGGCGTGCGCGATCGTCGAGCTTCAGCCGGCCATCCTGTGCCAGCAGCAGGATCGCCGCCGAGGTGAATTGTTTGGTCACCGAAGCCAGGCGGTAGTTGGTTTGCGGCGTCGCCGGCGTTGCGTCCTCGAGGTTCGAGTAGCCGTATGCCCGTCGCAGCATCGGTGCCCCGTCGCGCAAGACGAGCACGCTCGCGCCGGGGACGACTGCCGCGTCTCCGCCGTAGCTCCTCATCAGGGCATCAACCTGCGCATCGGGCGAAGGCGGCGAAGCGGTGGCTCCTGTCATGCGCGCGCAATCTCCGATGCGGGTGAACGCGAGGTCTTCGTAGTCGTAGCTGAAATCCGCCTCCGGATCGACCTTCGCCATGCGCAGCGTGCGAACCCCTGTGCCCTCGGCAGAGAAATCCAGCCAGGCGTCTGCGTCGACGCTGTCGTCGGTCCAGTCGACGAGCCACCGCCCGTTCACCGCAATGACGGTGCCGCTGAGCAACGGCGATCTCGCCGAGCGCAGCAACACCGTCCCGGCCTCTTCGCACACGGCTGCCTCGCCGAACCACGGATCGCGATACGTGCCGAGCCATTGCGCGAGCGCTCGCGGCTTCGCCGGCTGCCGCTGTGACCCTGACGCGACGGTTGCCGTTGCGGGTGCGGCTGTAGTTGAGGGTGCGGCTGCAGTTGCGGCTGCGGGAGCGGGTGCGGGCATGCTCGCCGCCGTGGACGACGGGCTCGTTGATGCTGGTGTCGTCGCCATGCGCGCGCGTTCCAGCTCACCGGCGTAGCGCGCCACCGACGAGTCGCTGCCCGGCGCCGTGAAGAGCTTGACCAGCACCTGCGTGAGAACGACGCGTGCTTCGGAGCCCTCGCCGTTGATCATGAACACGAACCCGCTGCGCTTTTCCGGCAGCAGGACCACGGCCGAGTACATACCCATCAGCGTTCCCGTGTGCGCGACGCGCAGCACGCCGTCGACGTCCGAAACGCGCCATCCGTAGCCGTAGCCCTGGAAGCGGCTCGCGTCCCAGCTGCGCTGTCGCGCCGAGATGCCCATCGGGATGTGTACCGACCACAACTTCTCGCGCTGCTCGCGACTCAGCCAGCGCTGCGTGCCGCCCGGCGTTGTCATCTCCGGGTCGAGCCATAGTTTCAGCCACCTGAGCATGTCGTTCAGGCTGCAGCGAATGCCACCGGCGGCCGCGGCAGTCATGGCCTGCACGACATCTCCGTCGACACGCACGGGCAGGTTGCCCTCGCCCTTGCGCATGTGCGGCTGCGCGAGGTTGCCGACGTCGTCGCGGCGGAACATGCCCGCCTGGCAGCGATTCATGCCGAGAGGTTCGAACAGCTCGCGCCGCACGAGCTCCTCGTACGGAACACCGCCCGCCGCAGCCGCGACTTCGCCGGCGACGATGTAGAGCAGGTTGTCGTAGGCGTAGCGCGACCGGAAGCTGTACTGCGGCTTCAAGTGCGCGAGCCCGGCGAGGATGTCCGCGCGCGTGAAGGAATTGGGCTCCGGCCACATCATCAGGTCGCCGGCGCCCTCGCGCAGGCCCGCGTTGTGGATGAGCAGGTCGCGCACCTGGATCTGCTCAGTCACCCAGGGGTCGTGCATGCGAAACGCGGGCAGATGGCGCACGACCGGATCGTCCCACTCGAGCTTGCCGGCATCGATCAGGCGTGCAAGCACGGCTGTGGTCATGGCTTTGCTGTTCGACGCGATCTTGAACAGCGTATCGCCGTCGATCGCCTCGCCAGATCCGGCGATCCGCTCACCGGCCGCGCGGCGATAGGCGATCTCGCCGTTCGCAACGACGCCGAGCGCCATGCCGGGCAGCCGATAGCGCGCCATGACCTCGTCGAAGATCGGATCGACGCGCGCGGCGAGCTCGGCCGGCGCCATCGCTGCGACCGAATGTCGTGCGCGTCCCGAATGACTCGTTCCTGCATCCGCGCCCGACGTTCGCTGCGGCGAATCGGCGCAGGAAACGAAGAGGAACGCCGTGAGGACTGCGAGAACGGTGCGCAAGCTCATGCGGCCTGCCACTCGCGTGCCAGGGTTTCCCCGGCCATCAGCTCCTCGCAGGTCTGCCGGCGCCGGATCACCGCGTAGCGATCGCCGTCCACCATCACCTCCGCCAGCAGCGGGCGCGAATTGTAGGTCGAAGCCATCGCGGCACCATATGCGCCCGCGCCCGTGATCATCACCAGGTCTCCCGCTTCGCAACCCGGCAGCTCGCGACCGGACGCGAACGTGTCGCCAGTCTCGCATACCGGACCGACAACGTCGTAGCGCACGCGCGGACGGCGGCGGGCATGCAGCGGCACGATGTCGTGCCATGCATCATATAGAGAGGGTCGCACGAGGTCGTTCATCGCAGCATCGAGCACCAGGAAGCGGCGCCGCTCGCCTTCCTTGATGCGCACCACGCGCGTGAGCAACACGCCGGCTTCCGCGACCAGGTAGCGGCCGGGCTCGAGCACGATCCTGCCGGCAAAACCCGCGAGCGTCTCGCGGATCACGCTCGCGTAGTCGACGAGCGCCACCGGCTGATCGCGATCGCCGCGATAGCAGACGCCGAGACCGCCGCCGACGTCGATACTGACGATCGCATGCCCCGCCGCGGCCAGCTCGCGCCAGAACCCCGCGATGCGCGCCAGCGCCTGGCGAAACGGATCGAGTGTGAGGATCTGCGAGCCGATGTGTACGTGCAGGCCGTCGAGACGCACGTGCGAAAAACGCCCGACGTCCGCGAACCAGCGCCGCGCCTCGCCGATTGCGACGCCGAACTTGTTCTCGGAACGTCCGGTAGAAATCTTGGCGTGCGTGCCTGCATCGACGTCGGGATTGATGCGCACCGCCGCATGCGCCACCCGGTCCTGGTGACTCGCGACGTGCTGCAGGGTTTCCAGCTCGTGCACCGATTCGAGGTTGAAGCGCGACACTCCGGCAGCGAGAGCCGCGGCGATCTCGGCTTCCGTCTTGCCCACGCCGGAGAAGACGATACGGTCTGCGGGAATGCCGCCGCGCAGGCTGCGTTGCAGCTCGCCGCCGGAAACGATATCGGCGCCGAGTCCAGCGGCGGCCATGAGCTGCAGGATCGCGAGGCTCGGATTGGCCTTGACCGCGTAGCAGATCGCGGTGTCGAGCCCCGACAGCGCCGCCTGCAGGCGGGCGATACGCTCGCGGATGTCGGGCGCCGAGTAGACGTAGAAAGGAGTTTCGAGACGGGCGGCCAGTCTGCTCAGGCCGCCGCCCTCGACCCAGCGTTGCAGGTCCGGACTGGTCAAGAAGAAGGATTCTTCGTTCTCGCGCGATCGGGAGAGCGGCCCTGGCGGGCCGCTTCCTGCGCTTCGCTAGAACTCGAGTGACAGGCTCAGGAAGGCGTAGCGCGGCGACTGGTAGTCCACCGCCTCGCCCCAACCGTCGTTGATGAAGCCGATGTCCGTTTCGAGGAACTCGGAGGCCTCCGTCGCCCGCTCCTGGTTCAGGAGGTTGTACACGGCGAGCTTCACCTGCAGATCCGCCGCCGAAAACGACCTGGCGTAGGTCAGGCTTGCGCCGACGTCGTAAGTCCACGGAGTGCGACCGCCTGCTCCGCGCGGACTCTCTACGTACGTACGCTGCGACGGCAGCCACTCGTCCCCGGTGTCCGGGTCCAGGCCGCTGCAGTTTTCCACGCAGATGAAGTAGCTGTGGAAGTTGGTGCCGTCGAACGGATTGCCCACGCCAAACGCATTGATCGGCCGGCCTGATGCCACGTTGAGAGTCGCGCCCAACTCCCAGCTCGGCGAGATTGCATACGCGCCGCGCACTTTGAGCTGGTGGCGACGATCGTTAGGCAGGTCGCCGTAGCCGCCGAAATTCACCCAGGGATTGTCAAATGCTTCGGTACGTCCGGCGTCCGCGAAGTTCGTGTCGGAATTGACCGGCCCTTCCGCGTTGCCGCGGCTGTACGACAGTGTGTAGGACGCGTTCAGCGACCAGACTTTGTCCCACGCGCGATCCAGGACGAGCTCGATCGCGCGGTACGTGCGGCGCGGCTCGGGATAGCCCGCCTCGCCGACATAGTTTTCGCCGTCGTCGAGCATTGCCCATCCGGCGCGCGAGGTGTCGATGGTCACGAAGCCATCGTTCTCTCCGTCGCAGTCCGTATCGGTGAAGATCGTGAGGTCCTCGCCCGGATTGCCCATCACGAAGCCAGCGCCCACGGGCTCGCCGCCGCAGATGATGCCCGTCGACGTGATCTCCATGTCGTCGATGGCGTTGGTGAGTTTGCGATAGATGCCGCGCACGCCCCACGACCAGGCGTCGGTGATCATCTGCTGGAACCCGAGGATCACCTCGTCCTGGTAGACCGGGTCGATGTCCTGGTCCACTTCGCCGCGCAGATCGCCGACCGTGCCGTCACCCTGCGAGTTGTCGACGCTGCCGATCTGCGCACCCAGGATCGGACGCTGGAACGTCTGGCCGTTGTATTCGAATTCCTCGAAACCGTCGAACACGTAGAACGTGCGTTCGTCGAGGAAGCCGCCGGCCTGCTTGATGTTGATGACGTTCGCCACGGGCAGATAGTAGCGCCCGAGGTTGCCGAACAGCTTCATGCGCGCATCGCCCTTCATGTCCCAGGAGAAGCCGAAGCGCGGCGCGAGCATGTCGTCGATCTTGATGTACGTGTCGCCGTCGCCGTTGCGGTTGTCGAAGCCCTCCAGGCGCAACCCGGCGTTGAGGATGAAATTCGGCGTGATCGACCAGTTGTCCTCGAGATAGTAGGCGCTGTTGATGGATTCGAACGTGCCTTCGACCTCGTTCTGGCGCGTGCGCACGTATGCCGTCACGCCCGGAGGCACCACACCTCCGTTCTCGAGCGTGGCGCCGCCGGTAGTGCTGCGAATCTCGTAGAGCAGGCGATTCTCGCCCGGGTAGAACTGCGTGTGATCCGACGTGTTCGACTCGTGATCCAGACCAAAACGCAGCTGGTGGTCGCCCAGCATCCATTCGAAGTCCAGGCGCCCGGCCTCGCGCAGGTCGCCGCGAAGCGTACGGCTGGGAGTGGTAGTGCAGCCCACGTCGCCCTGCCCCAGGCCACCCGTTCGCAGGTCGCGGATGCGGTTGCAGGCCAGGTCGTTGTTCGAGAAACGGGCGAACGAACGGTCGTTCTCGCCGTACATTGCTTTCATCACGAAGTTGTCCGCGAAGTACGCGGAATAGGTCAACGCCCAGTTCTCACCGCCGGTATTGACGAACTGCTCGTTGATCCGGGCCTGCTGCTCATCGGTCGGCTCGTCGAAGCGGTAGGTTTGCTCCACTTCCTGGTTGTCGTCGGAGAACGCCAGCAGTTCCAGCAGGTGCTTGTCGCTGATCTGCCAGTCGAGCTTAGCGCCCCAGAACGCGTCGTCGTTGTCGGACTTGAACAGGAGAGACCCCTGATCGTTGGTATTCTGCGGTTCATACTGCCGGGCTTCGTAGAGCGCGAAGAAGAACAGCTTGTCCTTGACGATCGGGCCTGACGCATAGAAGTTCGCGGACGTCCGATCGTAGTAGTCGTTGCGCGCGATGATCCGCGGCGTGCCATTGGAATAACGGCGATCGGTTTTTTCCGTTTGCAGCGCATGGGGTTCCCAGACGATCTCGCTGCCGAAGTCGAACTGGTTGGTGCCGGAACGAGTCACGGCGTTGATCACGCCGCCCGTCGTACGGCCGAATTCGACGGAATAGCCGCCCGTCTTGATCTGGAAGTCCTTGTAGAAGGAAAACGGCACGTTGGAGAAACCGATACGGTTGTAGAAATCCGTGACGTTCAGGCCGTTGATGTAGGCCGTGTTCTCGGCAGCCGATGAGCCGCCGAACGAGATCGTCGCCACTCCGTCGACGAGGTCATCGTCACCCTTGTTGAGCCCGGGTGCGAGGAGAGCGACATCGACGACGTCGCGTTGCACCGGCAGGCGACGCAGTTCCTCGATGGAAATGTTGGTCGCCGACTCCGTCGACGTGACGTCGACCTTGTTGTTGATGCGGCTGCTCAGGACCGTCACCGTGTCGAGCGCGGTGCCGGCCACTTCGATATTGGCGATGGTCGTGTTGCCGACGCTGATGTTGACCTCGCCGAGCTTGCCGACCGTCTCGTCGGCGCGCGTCGCCTCCAGCGCGTAGAGGCCGACCGGCAGATAAGGGAACCGGTAATTGCCTTCTGCGTCCGGCTTCACCGTGCGCACGAAGCCAGTGTCGGGGTTACGGACCGTGACCTCCACACCCTCGAGCGATTTCTGGTCGGCGCTGGTGAGGCGTCCCGCCAGGGCGCCGTCGTTGTTCGCCGCCTGCGCGGTATGCAATGCGAATGGCAGTGCCATGCACAGGCTGAGAGCCATCGCGCGGAGTAGTCTCGCGCCGGACGCGCCCGCCGGGCGCGCGGCCATCGCCTTTCGATACACGTTCATCGTTGTCTTCCCCCTGCGAAGATGCGGTACCGCGCGACTAGCGCAACACCTGGGCCTTGAACTCGTAATCCCATCGATCGAAGTACAGATTCCCGCCGCGCCACTCGACCTCGCCGCGCTGCGAATCCACGGTCTCCGAGCGGACGTGCCGCTTGGGCGGAGCGAAGTCGCGCGAGTAGTCGTCGTTGAAGACGAGGCGATAGGCGTCGAGGCCGCCGAGATAGAAATCGTCGAGTGCGGGGTCGCCGAACGGCAGTCGTCCGAACGTCACGTCCATCGGCACCCAGCTGTAGGGCTCGAGGTAGAGCCAGCCCCAGTCGTGCATGTTGTCGTAGTCGCCGTCGGAGAAGACCCAGCCCGACTGCCAGCGCGCGGGGATCCCGTTGAGGCGCAGGAGCGTCATCAGCAACAGCGTCTGCTGGCCACAGTCGGCGTGGCCGGCATGCAGGGCGTACTCGCTGATGTTTGGGATGGTCGAGTACTCGCGCGCACCGGCCCACGGAATGCGGTCGACTGCGAGGAACAGCTTCTGCGCGATGCGGTACGGATTCTTCTCGTCGCCCACGACCGCGCGCGAGAACCTGCGGATGTCGTCGCTGAACACGATGTGCGGCGGACGCTCGCCCATGTGCCCGGCCAACTCCTGCGCCCGCTGCGCAGAGATCTTCGCCGCCGCCACCTTCTGCGGGTCGAGCGCGTGATCGATGGCGTAGGTCGTCAGCTCGTAGGTGATCGAGAACTTCGTGGGCGCGCCGGCTTGCGCGGCCTGCTCGAGGTACACCGTGCGTTGCATCGTTGCGCGCGGCGCGATCGCGTGCTGCTTCGGCACACTCTCCAGCAGGACCAGCTTCTCGTGCTGCCCGGGGATCTCGCGCGGGTACGGCAACCAGGCGCTCAGCTTCTCGCCGGCCGGAACCACGTCGGCGTCGACACTGATCGAATAGGTGACGCGCACGCGCCGCGGCGCGACGCTCGACTTGCCCGTCGCGAGCGCCTGCTCGCGAATCTCGCGATGGTGCGGATGGGGCTTCTCGAGTGGGCCGTCGTTGAAAGGCGTCTGCACCTTGCGGCGCGCGCGCGCCTGTTCGCTGAGGCGAAACAGATTGGACGGCGCGCGGTTGAAATACCGCCGGTCGCCGTCGATGGCCAGACTCTCGAGCAGCCCCGCCCTATCCCAGGTAGCGAACTCCTCGCCGCGCAAGTCGGGGACCTCGCGGCGCAGGCGCGCCTGCACGTCGTCCGCGGTCAGTGAGAAGTCCAGTCGCATGCGGCGCATGCGCTCGCGCTCGAACTCGAGCGCGGCGCGCTCGTCGGCATCGAGGTTCGTCGCAGCCAGTCTGGTGGCGATCCGCGCTTCGGCATCGGCGAAGCGACCGGCGTCGACCAGCGAAATGACCTCGGCGACCGCTTCCTGTGGCCTGTCGGCGGCCGCCGAGGGGGGACATTCGACGAAGGCGAGGATCAGCGCCGCGCACATTCCCCTGCGAAGGCTTGATCGGGAGCCAGGATGCAGTGCCGTGATCACTAGTCGTTGCCCGCTTTCTCGCCGGTGCGGTGCTTCGTTCGCGGTTGTGTAACATGGGCGCTGGTGCTCGTCAATAATTTATTCTTGCCAACACAGTAATAAGAAGCGAGTATTCCCACCGGGTCCCGCGGCGAGCCGAGGCAGCGAGATGATCGAAACGGTCTGGCCTTATCTGGCGATCATGTTGGTCGCGGCCGGCCTTTTTCCGTCGCTGGAGCGCGCTTTCGGCTGGCGCTTTTTCTCGGTGCTGCCGCCGGTAGTGCTGACGTATCTGCTGGTCACGGCGCTTGCTGTCGGCGGACTTTGGGCCGCGACGCCGGAGATTCAGGCCGCGCAACGCACCGCGACGACCCACCTCCTTCCGGGCCTGCTGTTCCTGCTCATGGTGAATTGCGACCTGCGCGCGATCTTCGCGGTAGGGCCGCGCGTGCTCGCTGTTTTCGCGTGCGCGATGCTCAGCATCCTGCTCGCCATCGTCGTCGTATACGTGATCTTCCGGAACGTTCTGCCGGCGGACGGATGGAAGATGCTCGCGGCGCTCAGCGCCACGTGGACCGGCGGCAATGCCAACCTCGTCGCGGTGAAACAGAGCATCGGCCTGTCGGAAAGCTCGCTGCCGTCCGTGCTCCTCGCAGACGCGTTGGTGTACTCGACGTGGGTGGTCTTCCTGTTCGCGAGCGGCGCTATCGCGCCCGCGTTCAATCGCTGGACGCGCGCGGATGCGTCCGCCCGGCCGACGCTCGCGAACCCACTGACCGGCGGCAGCCCGACCGCGGGAACCGCGTTGCTCTGGCTCGGTGGAGCACTCTTCGTCGGCCTGGCCGCCGCGCGCCTCGCCGCCACGATGCCCACTTCGACGATGCTCACGACGACGTCGTGGACCGCACTCCTCGCGACCGTAGCCGGACTGGTCGTGGCACGAACACCGCTCGCGAAGGTGCCCGGCACCTCCTCGCTGGCGAACGCTCTGCTGGCGATGCTGATCGCCGTGCTCGCCTCGCAAAGCAGTTTCCAGGGCATGAGCAGCGCGCCGCTGTTCGTCTTCGTCGGATTCTGCGCACTCGTGATTCACGTGGCGCTGCTGGCGGGCGCGGCACGTCTCTTCCGCTTCGACATGCAGCTGTCCGGCATTTCCTCGCTGGCGCAGATCGGCGGCGTCGCCACGGCGCCGGTGCTGGCCGCCACCTACGCGCCGGTTCTCGTGCCGATCGCGATATTGCTGGCGATGCTGGGCCTCGTGCTCGGCACTGCCGTCGGCCTCGTAATGGCGAGCGTGCTGTCCGCGCTCGCACCGGCGGTGGGCTGAGCCATGCGCAATCGCCTGGCCCTGATCGGCGGAGCCCTCGCCTCACTCCTCGCCGCCGCCTGCGCGGAGTCTCCGCCTGCCACCGACATCGCTGCTCCGCCGCCACACGGCATCATCGGTGTCAGCGACGCGCATCTCGATGCGCAGTACTGGATTCGTCGCGAAGCCGACGCGCGCCGCATCGTTCTCGACGACGCAGCGATCGACGCACAGAATGCGCGGCTAGTGCAGCTCGATCCTTCGGTGCACGACGTCGAGCGAATGCCCGCGGAGGTCGAAGGCGCACAGGTGCGCAAGTGGCTCGCGGAACTGTCGTCGCGACCAGAGATGAAACTCTACGACGAGGGCGGCCACGAGGTGCAGCCCGCCGAGCTCGACGCTCTCGTCGCGAGCACGGCAGCGGATGCAGTTGCCGGGAAACGGACAACCCGCTTCGGTCTCGCCGTGCGGCGCGCGGACCTGCGCACCTTCCCGACGCGCCGGCGCATCTTCTACACATCCGAAAGCGCGGACA
>Ga0187894_10002942_pt1 | contig 19665 bp, 13 predicted proteins | sample GBC1701081metaG_FD_136650 | JGI IMG/M metagenome (GOLD analysis project Ga0187894, IMG submission 136650) | White microbial mat communities from a lava cave in the Kipuka Kanohina Cave System on the Island of Hawaii, USA - GBC170108-1 metaG ...
CACCGCCGCAGGCTGGAGCCATGGCGGCTGGACGATCCTCGATGCGCTCGCGCTTCGGTCTGGCGATGAAATGCAGCGCGCCACCGGTTTGAGCGACCTGCCGGACGAACCGCTGGCCGAACTCGCAGGCGCATTTTTTGTCTATCCGTATGCCGGCCCGCCGAGCCTCGCTGGCCGTCGCGCGTGGCGCATCAACCCGCGCGGCGCGGCGATCATCGGCGGGCGCGATCTCATCGCCGGCAGCGATTGGCCGACACGCGCGCTTGAGCGCCAGATCGCGCGCGGCGCTATCATTGAGATCACCCGCTTCGAAAACGCGACGCATGCGTTCGACGATTACGGCGCCTGGCACCCGGTCGTGCGTTACGACGCCGACGACACCGCCCGCGCGCATGCGCTGATGACGAGCTTCGTCGCCGCGCTGCCTTAGCGGACGCTCGCCGCGAGCGCGCTCATTTCGGCCGCAGCGATCATAAGCTTCGCGAACGACCACGAGCCTTGCGCATCAAGCTCCTCGAAAGCGCCGCGCGCCCGCGCCGCCGGCGCGCCGAGCGAGATGAACCATTCGCGCACCGCCGCGTCCGCCCATTGCGCGTTCGCGGTCTTCGGCGGCGCGCCGATGGCCCGTGCCGCGGCGCCGGCGAGCGCGAGCTGGTTGGCGTAGAAATCCTCGACCGCGCGGCGCACGACCAGGCGATCCCAGTGTTCGGACAAATGCAAGCCGCCCGCCGCCGCGCGCAGCGCGTCAAGCCCGAACTGGGCGCCGATTTCGCTGTACACGAACGCCGCCGGCTGCACCGGCCAGCCGCTGGCGCGCGCGAGATCGGCGATGTCGAGCGCCGTCGTCAACGGCAACAACAAGGACACGTCGCGGGCGATGTCTTCGGGCGCGCCCTGCTTCACCAAAGCGGCGCGGTGCTTTTCGACGCGCGCGCGCTCGGCTTCGTCGAGCTGATCCCAAAGCTGCGTGCGGTGCACTTTCGCGGCTTCGCCGTACGACGCGACCACGGTTTCGATCGAGGGCGGATTGTCGCCGTCGAACGCGTGCCGCGCGAGGTACGAGCACAAGCGCTTCAGCGCGCCGGCGATCTCGCGATGCAGCGCGATCTGCGCTTCGGCCGGCGCTTTGTTGTCCAGCGCGTTAATGCGGCCGACCAGATCTTCCAAGCTGAAGATGCGCCGCGCCGCTTCGAACGCGCGCGCCACGGCCACCGGCTCGACGCGGGCCACTTCGCGCACGCGATCGACAAAGCTCGGCCCGCAGCGATTGACGATGTCGTCCGCCAGCTTGGTCGCGATGATTTCGCGGCGCAGACGGTGCCGGCTCATGTCCGCGTCGTATTTCCAGAGCGCCTTCGGGAAATAATTCTTCAGCGGCTCATTAAACGCCGGATCGTCCGGCGCGGAAGACGCAACGATGGCGTCGAACAAATTGATCTTGCCGTAGGCGATCAGCTTCGACAGCTCGGGGCGCGTGAGCCCCAGCCCGGCCGCGCGCAACGCCGCGATCTCGGCGGTGTTTGGCAGGCCTTCGACTTTGCGCGAGAGCTTGCCCTCGCCTTCGAGGCGCTGAATGAAACGCTCGTGGCTGTCGAGGTCCGCCGCGGCGCTCGATTGGATGACGCTGAGCGCGCCGGTCTGGTCGTAATTGTCTTCCAGCACCAAGCCGCCGACTTCGCCAGTCATCGATTCCAGCAGCTTGTCGCGATCACCTGCCTTCAGCGCGCCCGAACGGATCGCGCTGGTGAGCAGTATCTTGATGTTGACCTCGTGGTCCGACGTATCGACGCCGGCGGAATTATCCACCGCGTCCGTGTTGATGCGCCCGCCATGGCGCGCGAATGCGATGCGGCCTTTCTGCGTGACGCCAAGATTGGCGCCCTCGCCCACGACTTGCGCTTTCAAATCCTCTGCGTCGACGCGGATCGCGTCGTTGCCTTTGTCGCCGGCGTCAGCGTTGGTTTCGCCGCGCGCTTTGATGTAGGTGCCGATGCCGCCGAACCACATCAGTTCGCATTGCGCCCGCAACAGCGCCGACATCAGCTCCTGCGGCGTTGCGCTTTGCTTGTCGAGCCCGGTGAGTGCGGCGATTTCCTTGCTGATCGGGATCGATTTCGACGAGCGCGGAAACACGCCGCCGCCGGCCGAGATCAGCTTCTTGTCGTAGTCCTGCCAACTCGTGCGCGGCGTATCGAACAGGCGCTTGCGCTCGATCCATGCCTTTTCGCAATCGGCCGGATTAGGGTCGATGAAGATATCGCGGTGATCGAACGCCGCAAGCAGCCTGATCTTGCGCGACAACAGCATGCCGTTGCCAAACACGTCGCCAGACATGTCGCCGACGCCGATGACGGTGAATTCCTGCTCCTGAATATTCTTGCCGATTTCGCGGAAATGCCGCTTCACCGCTTCCCACGCGCCTTTGGCGGTGATGCCCATGGCCTTGTGGTCGTAGCCGACCGAACCGCCGGAGGCGAACGCATCCCCCAACCAATGGCCGTATTCGGCGCTGATGCCGTTGGCGATGTCGGAGAAGGTCGCGGTGCCTTTGTCGGCGGCGACGACGAGATAGGGATCATCGCCATCCCAGCGCACGACATCGCGCGGCGGCTTGATCGAGCCGTCTTCGGCGATGTTGTCGGTGATATCGAGCAGACCGCGCAGGAACGTCTTGTACGCTTCGATACCGGCATCTTGGTAGTTCGGCGCACCGCGCGCCGGCAAGCGCTTGGGGTAGAAGCCGCCCTTCGCGCCCACCGGCACGATGATGGCGTTCTTCACCTGCTGCGCTTTGACGAGATCGAGCACCTCGGTGCGGAAGTCTTCACGGCGATCGGACCATCGCAAGCCGCCGCGCGCGACCGGGCCGAAGCGCAGATGCACGCCTTCGACTTGCGGGCTCGCCACCCAGATTTCGCGATACGGCGTCGGTTGCGGCAGATCGGCGACCGCGCCCGACTCGATCTTGAAGGCCATGTACGCCTTCGGCTGCCCGTCGGCGCCGGATTGGAAGTAGTTGGTGCGGCGGATCGCTTGCACGAGCGCGGCGATGCGGCGAAGCGCGCGATCGTGATCGAGGCTCTCGACTTCAGTGAGCGCGGCTTCGAGCAGGAACTCAAGCTTCGCCGAACGCGCGCGGCGGGTCTCTTGCGATTCCGGCAGGTGCGCGTCGAAGCGCACGCGGAAGGTCATCAGGATCAGCTCGGCGATCTTCGGATAGGCCGCGAGCGCCTGCTCCTGCACGGTCTGTGACGGATCGAGCCCGGTTTGCTGGCGGAAGCGCGCGAGCGCGCGCAGTAACGCCGCCTCGCGCCAGGTGACACCACAGGCAAGGATGAGGCGGTTGAAGCCGTCATTCTCCGCGGCGTCCGTCCACACCGCCGCGAAAGCTTGCTCGAATTTCTCGCCGGACTTGGCGATGTCGATTGGTTTGCCGTCAGCGGATCGGGTTTCGATATCGTGGACGAAGATTTTCTGCGCCAGCGCGGTTTTGCCGGCGCTCATCGCCAGTTCGAAATTCTGCTCGCTATCGACGAACAGCCCCATGTTCTCGAGGATCGGCACCGTGGCGGAAAGCGCCAGCACATCGCCGCGCGCGAAGAATTTGAGCCGGATGATGTTGGCGGCGTCGCTCGGCTTGCGATACGCGCGCACGCGGATCACTTCGTCTTCGCGCGCCGACATGATCTCGGCGGCATCGGTCAACGCTTCGCCGACCGCGTAGCGTTCGCGATAGGCGGCGGTGAAGGCGTTGTCGAAACGCGCGGCGGCTTCTTCGCGCGCCGCCGTCGTGAATAGCTCCGAACGCATCAGCGACTCGGAGAAATCATCCTCCCAGGTGCGAGTGAGCTCTGCGACCTCAGCGTCGAGCTGCGCAGCGCTCGGGCCGGGCCGGCTCTTGTCGATTTCACCGATGACAAACAGAACGCGCGCGAGCTGACCTTCGCCGAGCTGCGGCTGGAAACTCTCGACCTGGCCGCCATAGGCCCGGGCGATGGCTTCGCCGATGCGCTCACGCAATTCAGTGTTGAAGCGGTCCTTCGGCACATACGCGAGCGCGGTGACAAAACGGTTGAAGCGGTCGCGGCGAACGAACACGCGGGCGCGTGGGCGATCCAGCAGGTGCAGAATGCCGCGGGCGATATCGTGCAATTCCTGACGCTCGATCTGCCACAGCTCTTCGCGCGGATAATATTCGATGATCTTGCGCAGCGTCTTGGCGTTGTGGCCGCCGGCCGGGAAGCCCGCCTTCTGCATCACCCAATCGGCCTTGCGGCGCAGCATCGGAATGTTGCGGGAGGCTTCGGTGAAGGCTTCGCTGGTGAACAGGCCAACGAAACGGACTTCGCCAATGATCTCGCCCTTCTCGTTGTAGCGGCGCACGGCGACATAGTCCGACATGGCGCGGCGATGCACGCGTGCGCGCAGCGTGGATTTCGACACCACCAGCGGCGTTGGCTCGGCGACGAGGCGCTTGAGTTCCGGCGTCAGCACCATCGGCTCGGCCGACGTGCGCAGCACATAGCGATCGACGTCGCGCAGCACGCCGAGGCATGAGGCGGCGAGGATCACCGGCTCATCGGCTTTGTAATTGCCTTGGTCGTCGCGCGCATATTTGTAGTCGCGCGCGCCGAGGAAGGTGAACTTGTTGTCCGCGAGCCAGCGCAGCAGCGCGACCGATTCCGCCACCTCTTCCGGCGGCGCGTTCGTCACGGCCGTTTCAAGCTCATCCGCGCACGCGAGCATGCGTTGACGCATGCGCTGATAATCGTTCACCGCATCGCGCACATCGGCGAGGCTGCCGCGGATGCCGTCCACCAGCGCCTTGGCGCGCGCCGCGGAGAGACGCGGCACGTGAATCTGGATCAGCGAATCCTTGCCCTCGCCGCCGACGCACGGCGCGATCGGGTGAAACATCGCCAGCGCGCCGACGCGTTGGTCGGACAATTCGCCCATCGCTGAATCGACGAGGAACGGCATGTCCGGGCCGGCGATTTCTATGATGTCGCGCTCAAGCGCGCGTCCGCCTGCGCCCTGCCCGCGCCGAATGCGCGCCGCTTGCTCGTCGTGACGGCGTTCGGCGCGCCAGACCCAGAAATCGTGCGCGAGCTGCGCGAGGTCTTCGACAGAAAGATCGCCGAGTTCATCGACCGAAGCGTCTTCGTAGAGCCCGCGCAAGAACGCTTCAGCCGCCGGATCCATCATCCCGTTCGCCTTGAAGCCCGGCCACGGGCCCTTGGCGACGTTGGAAATGAACTGATCGGCGGAGACTTGGAGTTCTCCGCGCACGGCGCTGTCCATTGCGGGCATCCTTTTGGGGGCGGGCTCGTTCATTTCGCGACGCGCTCCGATTTGCGCCGGAACCTAGCCCCCTCCGCGTCTTTCGCAACCGTCAGACGACTAGTTTTGCCTATGGAAACGGCGCCCCAGGGCTACGCTCGCGGAAATGTCAGGCATCGGGGCACGCAGGCGCCGCCATTGGCGCGGCGGCGCAATGGCTTGCTTCATTGCTGAATGCTATAACGCGAACGTCAACGTCGATGTCAGTTATTGGTGAGCGCGCCAAAATAAGGCGGCGCCGCCGAGCGGGGACAAGCTGCCCGGCGGCGCCTGCAGGCCTCGCAGCAGGCTGGGTGGGGGACGCACGCGGAGGCCTGTTCGGTACTGAATTTGTCAGCCGGACCGCCGCGCGATGAAGCCCCCCAATGAGCCCACGTGATGCGGTACGACGCGTATATCGGCGCGCCGCTGAAGCTTGTGCGATTGCGATCGTAAGCAACGCCCCAAGCCCCTGCGGCGTTCACCAAATCGATACATTTTCGGTTCCGATTCGCAAGCGCGAACTCATCCGGTTTCGGACTCTTTTTGCACACGAGAGATGCGCACTGGCTTGGCGTCGTTCGACAACAAAATCGCAATCCACCGCGTCGCTGGAAATTGCGCCAACACAATCATCAACATGACTGTGAGCGGCGCCGCGAGAAACGCGCCGGCGATGCCCCAGATCGTGCTCCAGATCGCCAGAGCGAGCAGCACGACGACGGCGGAGAGATTCAGTGAATCTCCTGTCATGCGCGGCGCGAGGAAGTTTCCGATCACGAATTGCCAAACGCCGACGCTCGCGGCGACACCAATCACCGGCCCGAGCGTCGGGAATTGAACCAATGCAAACAGAGTTGGAAGCACAACGGCGATGATCGAGCCGATCGTAGGAATGTAGTTGAGAAAGAAGATCAGGAACGACCAGAACAGCGCGTTGTCCAAGCCCACGAACAAGAGACAAGCATAAGTTAGCGCCGTGGTGATGACGGAGAGCACCGTCTGCACCAGCAGATAACTCTCCATCGACGTGCGGATCGACGCGAATACCTGACGCGCGCCTTCGCGTGACGGACCGAGGAAAATCCGGTCGAGCTTCTTCGGCATCAGCCGCGCGCCGGAGAAAATGAAACCCAAGAAGATCAGGATGAACACGACGTTCGACGCGAAGCCTTGAAGCCCCTGCGCCAATTCTCCACCGAGCCGCGACGGGTCGGCGCGCGCCAGCAATTCACCGACCGTGGGCGCCGGCCCGGCGAGGCCCATCGAAAAGTGGATTTGCGCCGCGACCTGGTTCAACCGGATCTGGTAGCCTTCGGCGTGCGACAGCATCGAACCGATGTTCGTCGCCAGCACGTAAACCACGACCGCGCCCGCGCCGAGAATCAGCACCAGCGCGATCGGCAGCGACAAAATCCGCGGAATGAATTTCAGCCGCGCGTCGATCGCCTCAGCGAAGCCATCGATGGCGAGCCACAGGATCAAAGCCAAGGCGAATTGCGTCAGCGGCTCGCGCAGGAAAAACAGGATGCCGCCGAGCACGCCGATGGCGATTATCCACAGGGCGGCGGTTTGCGAGGCAGTCATGGGCCAGAAGCCTTGCGGCGCAGCGCGCGCGAAAGCAAGGCTTGGCCCGGGCGCGACGCAAGCTATTGTCGCGGCGACGAATCTTGCCCGGAGAGAATCCTCGATGGCCGAAAGCATCCTGATCGGCGCGAGCCCCGAAGGCCCGCAGGAACTGGCGCTGAAGCGCGCCAACCGCCACGGCCTGATCGCCGGCGCCACGGGCACCGGCAAGACCGTGACGCTGCAGGTGCTGGCGGAAGCTTTCGCGCGCGAGGGCGTCAACGTCTTCGCCGCAGACATCAAAGGCGACCTCTCCGGCGTCGCCGTCGCTGGCGATCCGCCACCCGGCTGGGCGACGGCGCGCGCGGCCGAGGTTGGCGTGACGCTGACGCCGGAAGCGCAGCCCGTCGTATTCTGGGACGTGTACGGCGAACTCGGCCACCCGGTGCGCACCACCGTCACCGAAATGGGCCCGGTGCTGATGTCGCGCGTGCTGGAGGCCACCGAAGCACAGGAAGGCGCCATCACCATCGCCTTCAAGCTCGCCGACGATTGGCTGACGGCCGGCAAGAACGAGGGCCTGCTGCTCAACCTCGCCGATCTGCGCGCGCTGCTGACGCACATCTCCGAAAACAGCGACGAGATCGGCAAGAAATACGGCCTCGTCACCCCGCAGACGATCGCGGCTTTGCAGCGCCGCATCCTGCAGCTCGAAATGGACGGCGCCGAGCGCTTCTTTGGCGAAACCGCGCTTGAGCTCGATGACCTGCTCGCCATGCGCCCGGATGGCAAAGGCACGATCCATCTGCTCGCGTCCGAGCGGCTGGTGCAGAGCCCGCGGCTCTATTCGGCGTTCCTGCTCTGGCTGCTGAGCGAGCTTTGGGAAGAGCTGCCGGAAGTCGGCGATGCCGATAAGCCGAAGCTCGTTTTCTTCTTCGACGAAGCGCACCTCCTGTTCCGCGACGCGCCGAAAGAATTGCTCACCCGCGTCGAGCAGGTCGTGCGGCTCATCCGCTCGAAGGGCGTCGGCATCTATTTCGTCACGCAATCGCCGACCGACGTGCCCGATCTGGTGCTGAGCCAGCTTGGCAATCGCTTCCAGCATGCGCTGCGCGCCTACACGCCGAGCGATCAGAAAGCCGTGCGCGCCGCCGCGCAATCGTTCCGCACCAACGCAAACGTGGACGTGGCGAAGGAGATTCAGGAAATGGGTGTCGGTGAAGCGCTCGTTTCGACGCTTGACGCCAAAGGCGCGCCGACCGTTGTTGCGCGCACCAAGGTGCGTCCGCCGAACGGCCAAGTCGGCCCCGTGCTGCCGGCCACGCGCGCGCAGATGATGGCGGCGTCGAGCCTGCGCAAAAAGTACGGGAAGACCGTCGACCGCGAGAGCGCGGCGGAAATCCTCAACGCGAGAATGGCGCGCGCGGCGGCAGAAGAAGAACGCGAAGCCGACCGCGTCGCGCGAGAGAAGGCGCAAAAGCCGGCAACGCGCTCCAGTGGCGGCGCCACACGCCGGTCTTCGGCCGCGAAGGCGGAGCGCAAGCAAAGTTCAGGTGGCGGAATAATCGGCCAGGTTGGTCGGAGTATGGTTCGACTTGCCGAGATCTTTATTGAGCGTAACGTGATTGGGACACCAAGGCGCCGGAGGCGTTGATGGCTCGAAAGTTTCGAATTCCTGGCGTCTCGTTTTCTGCCCGTCGCGCACTCGGAATTTCGCAAGCTCAGTCCAATCTTTCGCGGCAAATTGGTGTGCCTCTTTCGCGCTCGGGGCGACAGCGCAAGATCGGCGCAGCGCTTGGCGGCGCTGGCGTGATCATGCTGATCATCAATGCGCTTGTTCGATTGTTGGGTCGTCGCTAGCTCGGCGAAGGTGTGCGCCAAGCCCTCCCTCAATGGGAGGGCCGCGCGGAACGCGCGGGGAGGGTGACGCCCTCGATGCTACCGATTGAGCCTCGCGAGGCTCACACTTTCACCGTCAGCGGGCGTACCTCCTCCGCCGCTTCGCGGCGCCTCCTCCATCGAGGAGGAGGCTTTGAGCGAATTTGTTGGTCATGGAGCTATTCCACGATCCCACGCTTCCACTCCGCGTCGCGGCGTGGGAGCGCTAAATAGGCCTCGCTGCGCATTTCCATGAGGCGCGAGGCGGTGCGTTCGAACTCGAAGCTCTGATCGCCGGCGGGATAGAGGTGCTCGGGCGACGCCTCCGCTGAAGCGACAAGCTTCACTTTCGCTTCGTAGAGCGCATCGATCAAGGTGCGGAAGCGCGCGGCCTCTTCGCGGTTTGACGGCGTGAGTTTGGGAATGTTTTCGAGAAGCACCGTATCGAACCGCTCGGCGATTTCGAGATAGTCCGCTGGCCCCAAGGGCCGCGCGCACAATTCCTCGAACGTCAGCCGCGCCACGCCTGCCGCTTGGCGCTCCACATGCAGCGCGCGGCCGCCGACATCGAGCGTCACGCCATGCGGTTGCGCCCCTTGCGTGAGCCGCGCCCAGGCGCGGTCCATTGCTTCGTCCGCCGCGGGGCCGAGCGGCGCGTAGTAGGCAGGCGCGGCCATCAAGCGCTCAAGCCGGTAGTCGCGCGGGCCGGCGAGTTCGATCACATCGAGGCGGCTTTTCAGCGTGTCGATAAACGGTGTGAAGAGCTGGCGGTTCAAGCCGTTCTTGTAGAGATCGTCCGGCGGACGGTTGGAGGTTGCGACGATGACGACATCAAGCGCCCACAAGCGTTCGAACAAACGCCCAAGGATCATCGCGTCGGCGATGTCGGTGACTTGCACCTCGTCGAAGCACAGCAAGCGCACGTCGTCAGCGACCTGCCGCGCCGCCATCGCGATCAATTGATCCTGGCCGCCTGCTCGGCCCAGCCGCGCCGCGCGCAGGAAAGCGTGCCGCGCTTGCATGAATTCGTGGAAGTGGACGCGCCGCTTTTTCTTCACCGGCGCGGTTTCGAAGAACAGATCTAGCAGCATCGACTTGCCGCGCCCGACAGGCCCCCAAATGTAGAGCCCGCGCGGCGGTGTCTTGGCGCCGAGCCAATTCTCAGGCTTCCAATGTCCAAGCTGCGCCGAAAGGGCGTCGAAGCGCTCGGCGGCGCGAGCCTGGTGCGGATCGGACGCGAGGTCGCCGGCGGCGACCCTGGCCTGGTAAGCCGCCAGTACCGACATCAAGGGTGTGAAGCCGACAGCTTGTGCGGTTTCACACCGTTCGCTGTGGAGGCAGTGGCTGCAGAAGGCCCCACGGTTCCGGTGAGCCCGAGCAGACTGAAGCATGCGCCCAAGGCCGCCGCCGCTGACGCCAACGTCACCAGGGTGAACAGGACGGGCCTACGGATTTCTGGGTCGGCAGCCATGGCGCCCTTCAAACCCCCATCCGGGGCTGCTGACAAGCCGTCGTGCGCCCCTTCCCGCCGGGCTGCTCCCATGCTTTTCATCAGGACGAGGCGCGGACACGTGAGTCGCGCCGGAGCGAGGCCACCAGGCGCGTCCCGATGGACATTGCAGCGTCCCCCACGGCCCAAGCCGCCACGCCCGCACGGCGGAGCCACATCGTCGATGTGCTGATCGAGGAGCGCGCGCCGAAGCTGTCGCGGAGCCTGATCTGGCCGGTCGCGCGGCCGCTGCTCTATTCGATCCTGAACTACAAGAAGGCCGTCTATATGGCCGATACGATCGCCCCGCTCGGCGGGCGCGACGCCTTGGAATTCATCTCGCAGCTCCTGTCGATCAAGCTTGAGATGCGCCACGAGGATCGCATCCCGAAGACCGGCCCGTTCGTCATGCTCGCCAATCACCCCACCGGCATCACCGATGGACTGGCCGTGTACGACGCCGTGAAAGTCCCGCGGCCGGACGTGTTGTTTTACGCCAACTCCGACGCGCATCGCGTCAGCCCTGGTTTCAGCGAAACTTTGATCCCGGTTGAATGGGTGGCCGCGAAACGCACGCGCGAACGCACGCGGCTGACGTTGAAGATGACGGAAGAAGCGGTTGAAGCCGGGCGACCGATCGTGATCTTCCCGGCTGGGCGCCTGGCGCGTTTGCGCGACGGCGTGCTCACCGATCCGGAATGGATGTCGAGCGCGGTGTCGATCGCGCGCAAATACAAGCTGCCGATTGTGCCTTGCCATGTCGCAGGGCCGCACGCGTTCTGGTTTCACACCTTCGGCAAAGTCTCACCCGAACTGCGCGACATGACCTTGTTTCACGAACTGTTGAACAAGGCCGGCAAGACCTATCAGCTCACCTTCGGCCCGATCATCCCGCCAGAGCACGTCGCCAGCGAGGCCACCAGCACGACGCGACGCGTCAAACGTTACGTGGAGCGCGTGCTGGGTGGGCATCCCGACGCGCCTTTCGATCCGCTCGGACCGGAATGCGAATGGCGCGATCCGCCGCCGAAGCTGGGCTGAGCGGTTTTTCGTTAACGCGCGCGTTTTCTGGATAGACGAACGCGACGGCGCATCGCAGATTGCCGCTTACGAGGGGCGGGTTTGCGAAGGTTATTCTATGCGCGCCCGCGTTTTGATTGCTGTCGCAGCGACTTTGGCGTTCGCCACAGTCGCCAGCGCCATTCCATACATTCCGCCGCCGCAACCGGTTTACGAAGCGCCGATTGATCGCGCGCTCGCGAACATCAGCGCAATGGGCGGCGTTGAAGCCGCGCAACGCGAACGGCTGCTTGGGCGCCTCAATCTGCTTGCCTATGCGCGCAATGATGGCGCCTTCACGTATTTGCGTGAAGGCGATCAATTCAACGAAGCCGGCAGCGTACCGTGCTCTGAAGCGCCGCGCGGCCGCGGCCATGATCTCGCCGAAGGCGAGCCACCAAAATTTGGGCCAAGCGATCGCTGCGCGCGGCTCAGCTTCGCGCTCGGCCCGCAAGACGAATTGCCCGCGAACGCCGCGGCCACGCCAAGCGCCGCTGCGCGCGAACGCTTGGTCGCGGCGGAAGCGCATTATGCGCGCGCGATCGCGCTCGACGGCGCCAATTTGCGGGCGCGGCTTGGCCATGCCTACACGCTTGATCGCTTGGGCCGCATCAGCGCCGCGCGCAACGAATTGCGCACCATCATCCGCCTCGGCCTGCCGCAAGTCGCCGAGCCGCAATCGGAATGGGAAACGCACGCTGTGCTCACGGAAACTGCTGAGCACATGAGCCACTTGGCGCGCTCGTCCAGCGATCGCCGCAAAGTCGCGCAATTGCGCGCGCGGTTACAGATGAGCCGGCCGATCGTGTACGTGACGCCAATCGTGGTGCCGCTCAGCGATGCGCCATTCACGCAGCTTGTCGAAGAAAATTCCGACGTCGAGTTTGATCTCGCCGGCACCGGCGACACGCGCGCGCAAGGCTGGATCACGCCGGATGCGGCGTGGCTGGTTTGGGATCCGGAGTGGCGCGGCGATATCCGCTCTGGCTTCGACCTGATCGGCCAACGCACCTGGGCCGTGTTCTGGAGCGATGGCTTCGAAGCGTTGCGCGCGCTCGATGACAATCGCGACGGTGAGCTGACGGGCGGCGAACTCGGCGGCTTGTCGTTGTGGCGCGACGAGAACATGAACGGCGTCAGCGATCCGGGCGAAGTCGTGCCGGCCAACGTGCACGGCATCGCCGCATTCTCGACGCGTGGAACACCGTCGCGCCCCGGCCTCATCACCGCGCCCGCCGGCGTGCGCTTCGAGGACGGCCGCACCCGCCCGCTCTACGATTGGACGCCCGGACGGCTCGCGCCTTCGAGCTAAGGCGTCTATGTTCGCGCCATGATTTCCTTTGTGCTGAACCGCGTGCGCGGGCTTGGGGCGTTGCTGTTGGTGGTCGCGTCGATCGCCTATGGCTGGTTCGCGATCGTGTACCTGCCCTATTGGGGCCGGTTGGAAGCCGCGCAAGGCGGCATGGAAATCCAGACGCGCATCTTTTACGGCGCGCAGGAGGTCCAAGAAGCGTTCGCGGCGATCAACCCGAGCGACGCGTTCACGTTCTACGTGCTCGACGTGCCCAACGCGATTTTGGTCGGCCTGGGCATCGCCGCGATGATCGCGTTCGGGATTCGCCAACTGAAGCTCGAGCGCACGATCGTGCGCGGTCTCGTGGCGCTGCCACTGGTCGCCGGCGCTTCGGACTTGATCGAGAACGCCTGTCTCGCGATTGCACTGGCGACGGACCCGGCAAACCCAGGTTTCTGGGGCGATGCGGCCGGCGCGCTCACGACAGCGAAATTCGCGGCCGGGATTCCGGCGCAGATTTTCGCGGTGGTCGCGGTCGTGGCCGGGTTCGGCGCGATGGTCTGGCGAAGGCTGCGGGGTCAAGAGAGCCAGCTATAGACTATGGGGCAAAATGCTGGTATATGGTCCCATCATGGGCGAGATGAAAAAGATAACCGTGGAGGTTCCGGTCCAAATCCTGGACGCGGCGATGCGGGGTGGCGGAAGTCTTGCTGAAACAGTGCGCGAGGCGCTGCGCGAACTCGCGCACAAGCGCGCGTCGCAGCGCCTGCTGGCGGCTGAAGGCACGCTCGACCTCGGGCTAAATCTCGAAGAACTGCGTCGAGACAAGAACGAAAAATGATCGCCTGCGACACAAGCTCGTTGGCGGCGTTCCTGGCCGGAGACGCTAGCGCAACAGATGTGGTCAAAGTCCGCACGGCGCTCGCGGCGGATCAGCTCGTACTTCCGCCCGCCACGCTCGCCGAAGCGCTCTCAAACCCCAAGACACAAACCACCGCTGAAGCGCTCATCGCCGATTTGCATGTGCTTGAAATTGCAGATGGGTACTGGCGGCGTGTCGCCTACTCACGCGCCAAACTGATCGCAAAGGGACTGAAGGCGCGACTCGCAGACGCGCTCATCGCCCAAAGCTGCATTGACGCCGATATTCAGCTTGTCACGCGCGACGCAGACTTCCGTCATTTCGCCAAGCATTGCGGCCTGAAGCTCGCTTAGACCTTCCGCTCCACCATCGCCTTCTTGATCTCGGCGATAGCTTTCGCGGGGTTGAGCCCCTTCGGGCAGACCTGCGCGCAATTCATGATCGTGTGGCAGCGATAGAGCTTGAAGGGATCTTCGAGCGCATCGAGCCGCGCGCCGGTGTTTTCGTCACGGCTGTCGGAAATCCAGCGATAAGCTTGCAGCAAAGCCGCCGGCCCCATGAAGCGGTCGGCGTTCCACCAATAAGACGGGCACGCGGTCGAGCAGCAGGCGCAGAGGATGCACTCGTAAAGGCCATCGAGCTTGGCGCGCTCCTCCGGACTTTGCTTCCATTCCGCGCTCGGCTCAGCGGTTTGGGTTTGCAGCCACGGTTCGATGGCCGCGTATTGCGCGGTGAAGTTGGTGAGGTCCGGCACCAAATCTTTCAGCACCGGCTGGTGCGGGAGCGGCGAGATGGTGATCGGGCCGGCCGGCAGTTCGTCCATGCCCTTGGTGCAGGCGAGCGTGTTGCGGCCGCCGATGTTCATCGCGCACGAACCGCAGACGCCTTCGCGGCACGAGCGGCGGAACGCGAGCGTCGAATCCATATCGTTCTTGATAGCGATCAGAGCATCGAGGACCATCGGCCCGCAGCTATCGAGATCGAGTTCGTAAATATCCCAGCGCGGGTTCTCGCCGGTCTCGGGATCGTAGCGATACACCTTGAACTGACGCACGCGCTTGGCGCCCTTCGGCGCTACGTGGCGCTTGCCCTGCTTGACCTCGGAATTCTTCGGCAGCGTCAGCTGGACCATGTCGCAAGGCTCTCCGGTTCGCCTCCTCCGTACGTGACGAGACGGGCGGCGCTCGTCAAGCGCCGCCCGGCCCGTTTTGCCGCCAGTTTTCCGGGCTTTGCCTGCGTCAGGCGGGCGCAGGCGCCTCCGGAGCGGTTTCGCGCCCGTACCAGTTGATTCGGCGGGTCGCGACCATCGCGCCGGCGATCACCAGGAAGGCCACGACCGAGCCCGCGAAGAAGGCGAAGTCCTCGATCGTCATCAGCACGTACATCACGCCGTACAGAGCCGAGAGCCCAACCAGCGCGCCGACGCCGACGCGGATCGAGCCCGACGATGCGCCAGCATAGTACGAGAGCAGCGCGACTGTCGAAGCCGCCGCGATCGTGAAGGCGCCGGTGAAGCCGATGATCTCGGTGATGGCGAGCAGCAGCAGGTAGAACACGCTCTGCGCGAGGCCGACGAGAATGTATTGCGCCGGGTGCGCCTTCTTGCCGGAAAGCGCTTCGAAAATCAGCGTCGCCAGAAAGACGATGCCGATGAACATGATGCCGTAGCGCACCGCGCGTTGGACGCCGTTATAGACATCATCGGCGCTGACGAAACTCACAGCCATGTCGCGCGTGGCGCTGTCGCCGAGTGCGAACGTGTTGAGGTCAGCCGATTTCTCGATCGAGCCCGCGGCGAACGGAATGCTCCAGGTTGCAGCGAAGCCGTTGGCCGGCGGCTGTAGCGCGCCCTCGTCACGGCGCTCGCCGGCGATCGCGGTCTCCGTGCTCTGAAAGAAGCCTTGGATGCTGGCGTCGGTGCGATCGCCGCGGATCGAGGCGTTGGTGTTCTGCGCGAAAGCCGCGAGCGCGAAACGCTGCGCGCCGCCAACCGTCAGCCGCGTGCGCACCTCGAACTCTTCAGGCGCCTCGGCGAACGTCGTCTCCGCCGCAAACATCTGCAGATTGCTCGGCTCAACGTACGGGCGTTGATACGGGTCCGTCGTTGAAACCGCGGCTGGCGCGTAGACGCCGATCAAACCGCGGAACGGCTCAAGCGTCGCGGTCGATCCGTCTGAGAATGCGATCTCAGCAGTATCGCGAATGGCGCGGCTGTCGCGCACATACATTACGATCTGCGCGCCGGACCAATCGAGCACGTAGGAGCTATCGATGTTCGCCAACGCTTCGCGCGGGCGGAACGTCGCGGTGAAATCCGTAACGGCCTGATACGTGGCAGCACGATAAATACCGCGTTTGCGATCTTCCACCGTCAGCGCAGCATTGGCCGCGCCCGCTTCCGCGAACACGGCGTAGTAACTCTCGATCACGCTCGGCCGCAGCACGCCCTGCGCGTCGGTCACTTGCACGGTGCGCGTATAGGGGATCACCAACATGGGGCCGCCGACGACTTGCTCGCCGCCGGCGCGGCCACCGATCTCTTGCGTCACTTGCTGCGCGCGGTTTTGCCGCTCGGCGACGATGGCGCCGACGGTCAGCAGCGGAACGCCCATCAGCAGCACAAGGAAGCAGACAAGCAGCATTTTGAGACCAAGCGATCCGCGTGGGATCAGCCTCGATGTAAACGGTTCGGTCACAGGGACACCTCTCCAGCTCATGGCATGGAAAGGGTGTCGGAGCGGCCTGCGCCGCTCTAGGCGCTCGAGCGGGAGCTTTTCTGCATTTCTTGTGCAGGCGTGGCTATTGCTCGGGGACGATGATCGATTGCACCACGCCGTCAGGCGGTTGCCAGCCCTCATCCACGGCTGGCGGCGCGGGTTCGGAGCTGATGGCGATCACGAACGCGGCCACGCCTGCGACGGCGCACGCCATGGAGAACAGGAACGCGCCCCAATCGTATTTGGTCGCGCGGGCTTCGGCGTCGTCCTCATCCTCAGGCGTTGGCTTGGCCTGACGGCGCCATTCGAGCAGCAAATGGCCGAGCACAAAGACAACGGGCAGCGCAAAGCCCCAACTCGCGACGGCCGGCATCCAGGGCCGAACGAACAGGCCAAGCGAGCCCACCGCCAGGCCGGCGAGCGTGAGAAATTCGGCGAGCGCCTGGCCGCGATCGCCAAAGGCTAGGCGGAAACGCCGGCGGCGCGCGCCGATCTCCTCGAACATGACAGAGAAAAAACCGCCCATCGCTCGGGAGATAGCGTAGCGGGCCCAGGCAAACCAGCCCTGCTCGGCGCCATCTACGTGAAGGCTCGATTTCGCCGCAGGCCGGCACTAGATTCGTCCAATGACGCTCTCCTTTCCCCCGCTCGCGAAGCGGATTCTGATCGGCTTCGGCATCCTGATCGGCGTGCTGGTGCTCGCGATTGTGCTGTTCTTCGTGTTCTTCCCGAAGGATTTGGCCATCGCCGAAGCGGAACGGCGGATCGAGGAAGCCACGGATCGCGAGCTGACGATCAGCGGCCCGGTGGAGCTTACGTTCTGGCCGGCGCTTGGCTTCTCGGCCGAACAAGCGAGCCTCTCAAACCCGGAAGGCTTTGACGCGTCGCAGCCCTTCCTTTCGGCGAACCGCATCGTGTTCGCCGTGAAGGTGATGCCCCTGCTGCGCGGAGCGATCGAAGTGAAGCAGCTCATCCTCGACGGCGCGGCGTTCAATCTCGTCGCCAATGAAGACGGCGCGGCGAACTGGACGTTCCCCACCGAGGAAACGGCGGAAGATCAAACAACACTGGACGACCTGCGGCTCGACGAAATGCGGCTCACGGACGGGACGATCTCGTTCCAAGGCGCAATCGGTGAACCGATGGTGCTCTCCGATGTCGACGCGGACTTGGCGCTTGAGTCACTCGATCAGCCGGCGCATCTGAACGCCGCGTTCGATTATCTCGGCCAGCGCGTCGATGTGCAGAGCGATATTGCCTTGCCACGCGCGGTCGTGGAGCAAGGCGAAACGCCCCTCACCGCCACCGTCCGCGCCGCGCCGCTGAGCGCGGAATTTGACGGCACGTTCGCCGCCGCCACCGGCGCGCTTACCGGTGCGCTGCAAGCGAATGGCGCGAGCGTGCGGCGCTTGGCCGATTGGATGGGTTCGCCGATGGGCGAAGGCGGCGGCTTCGGCGCGTTCCGCGTCGCCGCGCAAGTGGCGCACGAGGGCCAGACGACCGCGCTCACTGATGCGACGATCAACGTCGATGACATCCAGGCTCAAGGGCGTTTGAACATTGTGACACAGGACAGCGGCAAGCTGCGTGTCACCGGCGCGCTATCGTCGCCGAGCGTCGATCTCAATACCTACATGCCCGCGCCGGCGCAGGGCGCGCAGACGGGCGGCGTCGAGGTCAACACTGCTTGGAGCACTGATCCGCTCGATCTCACCGGCTTACGGTCGATCGATGCCGACATTGCGCTGACGATCGCGGCGCTCAAGTTCCAGCGAATGAGTTTCTCCGATGTCGCCATGGCGATGCGGATCGCCAATGGCGCGCTTGACGCGCGGCTCAATCGCATTGGCCTCTATGGCGGCACGGGCACGGCGCGGATGATCGCCGATGGCTCCGGCGCGACGCCGCGGGTTGCCGTCGAGCTGAATGCGCAAAACGTGCAAGCCGAGGGCTTGCTGACGGACGCGATCGGCTTTGACCGCATCAGCGGACGTGGCCGCCTGAGCGCATCGCTCGTCGGCGCCGGCGCGTCGCAGGCGGCGATCATGCGCAGCCTCGATGGCCGCGCGGCGTTCAATTTCAACGACGGCGCGTTCAAGGGCATCAATCTCGCGCAGGTGGCGCGTTCGATTCAGGCGACGCTCGCCGGCACAGCAGTTGGCCCGAACGCGGAAACCGATTTCGCCGAACTGGCGATGACGATGACGCTCTCCAATGGCGTCGCGGCGACGCAGGATTTGCGCCTGCTCAATCCGTTCGTGCGCCTCGATGGCCAAGGCCTGATCGATGTCGGCGGTCAATCGATCGACATGCGCATCGCGCCGCGCGCCGTGAACAACGCAGCCGGGCAAGGCGGCGATGCGGCGCTGCGAGGCATCGGCGTTCCGTTCCGCATCAACGGACCGTGGGCGCGCGTGAACTTCGCGCCAGATTTGGGTGATGTTGTGCAGAACGAACTGCGCCGGCAGACGCAGAACATCCTGCGCGATCAGCCGGCCGGCAGCCCGCTTGCGACGTTGGGGGATGCGTTGTTCGGCCGCCAGCCCGCAGCGACGGAAACGCCCGCCGAGGGTGCGCCTGCGTCCGATACGCCGGCACAGCCACCGCGGCCGACGCAAGCGGAGGAACAACCGCAACAACCAACCGTCGAAAGCGTGCTCGGCGGTTTGCTGCGTCGCCAGCAGAAGCAACGCACCGAGGAAACGCCAGCCGAGCCAGCGCCGGCAACACCGTAGCGGACCGCCGGCGTCTCGCCGGCACATTGCTTCGATCTGCGTAGTTGGAGAAGGCCTAGACAGGGATGCCGGCGAGACGCCGGCGGTCCGCTGTTGTGCTGTCCGAGTTCAGTAAACCCGCTTTTTCGGCGGGATCGACTCGATGTCGTTGGTCATCGTGTTGGAGTGTACGGGGCGGAAATCGATCTTGGTTTCGCCGGTGTTGAGATCGAGCCAGGCGAGCGTGTGCTTCATCCAATGATCGTCGTCGCGGTCCGGGAAATCCTCGCGGGCATGGGCGCCGCGTGACTCGGTGCGGTTGGCGGCGCCGTTGATGGTGACGACGGCCTGGCCGAGCAGATTGTCGAACTCCAGCGTTTCGACCAGATCGGTGTTCCAGATCATCGAACGATCCGTCACGCCGATGTCGGGCGCTTGCTTCCAAATCTCGGCCATACGCTGCACGCCTTCGTGCAGTACAGGGCCCGTGCGATAGACGGCGCAGGTATCCTGCATGGCGCGCTGCATGCGGTCGCGCAGCTTCGCGGTAGGCGTCGCGCCTTTGGCGTTGCGGAATTTGTCAAGCCGCGCGAAGTGCGCGTCGGACGCGGCTTTCGAGAACTCGGGCTGCGAAGCGCCGACCTTCAGCTTCTCGCCGCAGCGCAAGCCGACCGCGCGGCCGAATACGACCAGATCGATCAGCGAGTTGGAGCCCAACCGGTTCGCGCCGTGCACCGAGACGCACGCGGCTTCGCCCACGGCCATCA
>Ga0187894_10002943_pt1 | contig 19664 bp, 15 predicted proteins | sample GBC1701081metaG_FD_136650 | JGI IMG/M metagenome (GOLD analysis project Ga0187894, IMG submission 136650) | White microbial mat communities from a lava cave in the Kipuka Kanohina Cave System on the Island of Hawaii, USA - GBC170108-1 metaG ...
CGGATCGAGGCACTGGCGGCCGGCTCGCCGCTGCCCAGCGAAAGGCCATCGCATTCATCATCACCGCGCAAAAATCAGCCCCACGCCGATCGTCAACAGCACGGGATTACCGCGCGGCGTGATCGCAACCGGTTGCCGATATTCCATGAAACGCCGGTGGAGGCGCGTGTGATACGCATCACCACCCGGCAGATCACCGCGTCGCAAACACCGGTTGCAGGCTCAGCCACATCGCTGCGATTTGCAGCAGGGCGAAACCGGCAAAGGCCGCGGCGCACGACCACCAGCCTGCTCCGGAGCGCGCGCGAATCGAGGCCATGCCGCCGCCCACACAGCACGCTCCAATCACAAATGTGAGTGCGGTTTCTGCCGGCGTGAAATGCCCGGTGATGATCTTCGAAACGCCCGCCAGGAACAGCCAGATCAGGATCATCAAAAAGAGCCAGAACAAAAAGAGAGCCAGCGCGGCGCACGGCGCCCATGATTTGCGCATCAGCAGCAGCGCCAGGGCCAGCGGCAGGACTTGAACCGCGTGGCGAATTAGGGTGGAGCTGATCGCGCCCACCAGCAGCAACGAAACCAGGGCGCCAAGCAGGCAGGCTTGCATCACGGTTCGATCTCGCGCCACAGCTCGCCTCCTCGTCCGGACCGGCGACGTGAGGCACGCCGCCAGCGCGCCCCGGCTTTCGCCAACGCGGCTTGCAGGGGTATGATACGCCTCAACTGGAGGGGCAGCGCGGGAGACTCCGCAGGCCAGGCGCCCGGCCCACGGCAAGCGTGTGATTGTTCGGCCCTCACCGCGCCAATCAGCGAATGCTGCGCCGCGCTCGATGACTGATACTCCCACCCGACAAGCCGCGGAAGCCGCCGGCGCGCCGCAAACAACGCCGGTTACCACCGACCTCACCGGACGCACCGTGGACCGCTACACCATCCGCGAGCGGCTGGGCGAAGGCGGCATGGGCGAGGTCTATCTGGCCGAAGATACGCTGCTGAAGCGCAGCGTCGCGCTCAAGCGCATCTCGCCGGAGTTGCGCGCTGACCCCTACTACCGCCAGCGATTCCTGAAGGAAGCCGAGCGCGCCTCGAAAGTCAGCGACCCGCACATCGCCGGCATCCATGATGTGATTGAGGAAAACGGCGACGTGTTCCTGGTGATGGAATACGTCGAGGGCGAAACGCTGCGCACTCATGCCGGCCGTCCGATGGCGGTGCGCGAATTCCTGCCGATTGCCATCCAATGCGCGGAAGCGCTGGTGGCGGCGCACGCGCAGAACCTGGTGCACTGCGACATCAAGCCGGAAAACCTGATTGTCACCCGCACCGGCCGATTGAAGGTGCTGGACTTCGGCGTGGCCCGCCCCATGCCTGCGGGGGCAGACAAGCTCACCAGCAGCACGACCGCGGAAAGAACCGGCGAGCACATGGGCGGCACCATGGTGTACATGGCGCCGGAAACGCTGCTGAAGCGCTTCTGGGACGCGCGCTCGGATTTGTGGTCGCTCGGCGTGGTGTTCTACGAAGCGCTCAGCGGGCAGCATCCGTTCCGCGGCGAGACTCCCATCGCTACCTGCAATAACATCTTGAACGCGCCGCATCGCCCGCTGCACGAGGTCAACTCCGGAGTCTCCCTCGAGCTGGAACGCATCGTTGACAAGCTGCTGGCCAAGCCGCCGGAGAACCGTTACGCCACCGCCGCGGATTTGCTGGTGGACCTGCGCCACCTGCAAGCGGCGAGAGGGACGCGGGGCTCGCTGGAGGAATTGCTGCGGCGTCGCCGGCGCGCCTGGCTCGGATTGGGCATCCTGGTGCTTGCGGCTGCGGCGGCCGGCTGGATTTTCTCCGCGCTCAAGCCCGGCCCGGTGTTTGCCGAGCGTGACTGGCTGCTGATCTCCGACATGGAAAACAAGACCGGCGAAGCGCTCTTCGACCACACCATCAACGAGCTGCTGATTGTGGCCTTGCAGCAGTCGCGCTACGTCAACATCGTCTCCCACGCGCAAGTGGTGGATGCCGGCCGGCGCATGGGCCGCACGGACATGGAAAAGGTGGACGCCGCCACCGGGCGCGAAATCTGCCTGCGCGAAAATTACCGGGCCATGCTGGCCGGCACGGTGGAAAAGTCCGGCAACTCCTACCTGCTCACGCTGCAGGTGACCGATCCCCGGCGAGACCTTCCGGTGCTGCGCGAAAGCGAGCCGTTCGCTTCGCAAGCGACGGTCATCGTGGCCGTGGATCAGCTCTCCCGGCGTCTGCGCGGGAAGCTCGGCGAATCGCTGGCCCAGATCGAAAAGAACACGCGCTCCCTCGAACAGGCCACGACGCCCTCGCTGGCGGCGCTGGAGCGCTACTCGCTGGCCGTCCGGCATTACGCCAATGGCGATTGGCAACGTTGCCTGGACGTGGCAGCCACCGCGCTGGAGCTCGACCCCGGCTTCGCCATGGCCCATAAGTACGCGGCCGACTCCTACCTGCGCCTGGGCAACGACCAGAAATGGCGCGAGCATCTGGAGCTGGCGGTGCAAGGACTGAACCGGGTGGGCGAGCGGGAGCGCCTGCTCATCCTGGCCACGGCGGCGGCCGCGCAAAGCCAGTACGAGCGCGCCGCCGAAAACTATCGCCAGCTCACCGAGCTTTATCCGGACGACGTGCAGGGACACCGCGGCCTGGCTGAGGTTTCGGTCTGGAATGGTCACCTGGACGAAGCCATCAAGTCCGCGCGGCGCGTCGTGGAACTGGACTCGGCCAGCCCGCTGGCCCATGCCCGGCTGATGGACTATCTGGTTCGAGCCGGCCGTTTTCAGGAATCCGTTGACGAATATGGAAAGTGTCGCGCGGCCGGAATCACCAGCCCGCTGCTCGACTATCACGCCGGGCTGGGGTGGATGGGCCTGGACAATTTCGCGGAAGCGCAGCGGAAATTCGAAGCCATGGCCAAATCCGGGCGCACCTACGAAGAAAACCTGGCGCAGTTCCAGTTGTCGCGCCTGCTGATTTATCAGGGGCGCCTGGCGGAAGCCGAAGATGCCCTGCGCACCGGTTTGATTCTGGACACCAAGCTGGGCAGCGAGCGCTGGATCCGCGCGCGCCGCTATTTGCTGGCGCGGACGCAGGTCCTGCGCGGCAGGAAGCGCGAAGCCGCGGCTGAGGCGGAAAAACTTGAAGCGGTTGCTTTGCGCGACAAAGAGCCGGAACTGCTGCGCCGCGCCGGTGTGCTGGCCGTGGCTGTGGGCCAACTGGATCGCGCCCGCAAGCTGGAGACGGAGCTTGCGCGCCAAAGTGCCCACGGCAGCTCCTTCACACAGAGCTGCTATCAGCAGCTCCGTGGCGCCATTCGACTGGCCGAAGGCAGGTTGGATGAGGCATTCGAGGCTTTTCGCACGGCCACCGTGTACTTCACCATGACCGATGCCTACCTGGGCCAGGCCGACGTGCTGGCGGCCCGCGCGGACTGGCCCGCCGCTGCCGGCGCTTATCAGAAGTACATCGGGTTCAAGGGGGCCGTGCTCGCCGATGAGTTCCCGGCGGACTGGATGCTGGCACGCCAGAGGCTGGCGACTGCGTATGAAAAAACCGGCGATGCGGATGCCGCCATTCGCGAAAGGCAGCAAGTCTCTGAACTCTGGAATCGAGCAGACGCCGGGCTGCTGAAGACCGCGCCAGCGAAATCGCCGGCGAAAGCAGGGTCGCGCCCGTAACCGTTCGCGGCCTTGTCAGCGGGCCGCGAAGCACGCTAGACTCCTGCCGCCACACGGGCCACACCATCAGCCAATTCGAGGAATGCGCAAACACATGAAAAAGTCCCGCAAGAAGCCGAAGTCCAGGAAAAAGGAGCGGCCCATGAAATACAGCGATCCGAGCGAAAAGGTAACCCTCTTCCGCGACGCCCATGTGGTCTTAACGACCTTCGTCAAGGACGGCATTGTCGTGTACGACGTCACCTTCGTCTCCGAGAGCAAGAGCGCGAAAAGCAACAGCGGCGATTCGAATGGCAACGGCGGCGAAGCGCGCCTCATGGTGAAGGCCTGCCCGCGCGATCCATGCACGGATTAGCGGTGATGGCACGGCCTGAGAGCCTGGCGCCGGAAGCGGCGCGCCACGCCCCGCTGGGGCAGGTCACGGGCACACGTCGGGGTTCCAAACTGAAGGCACTTGTCCTGCTGCCCGCGCTGGCAGCGTGCGCTGCTTGCGCGCAGACTCCGCCGCCTGCGCCCGCGGCCACCGAGGCGACGCGCACCACGCAGACCATCAACCCTTGCGCGAACTACGAAGGCGTGCAGGGCCGCGTCATCGAAGTGAAGATTTATCCGGACACCAGTGTGACTCCCGGCCCGGATGCCGAGCCGGTGGTCGAACCGAACACGGTGTGCCTGGCGCGGGGCAAGAAGGAGTCCGTGCAGTGGAAGTGGGTGGGACAAACGCCCACGCCGCCGGAATTCACGATTGAGTTTGCAAGGCGCTCGCCGTTTGCGAAGAAGAAATACTCGCGGCGCGATTCCACCAGCGATGCGCCTGCCGCCGATGCTTTCCCGGGCCGCGTCTACGGTTACAGCGTATCGGTGCCCGGCTTTGGCGCGTCGCGTGGAGTTGTTGTGGTGGTGCGGTAGCGCCGCGCCGTTTCCTGTTGCAGTTTTGAGCGAATCTCGCAGCAAATGGCTTGTGAGTCGCCTGCAGGCCCACTAGAATCGCCACGGGTTCGGGGTCAGTTCGCACATCAATGCTGGGGGGAGGCTGGGGATGGCTGACGAGTTCTACTTCACGGACGATTACCTGACCGTGGAACTCAAGGGCAGTCGTTATCACCTGACGTTTCGCAATTTGCCCGTGGGCAAAGACCCCAAGGGCATCGCCATCATCATGTGCACGGATAAGCCCTGCCCGCGCTCAAAGCTCTTTATGGTGCGGGCCTTCCGCGCCGACGAGTATATCGTCGTGGGCACCGACCTCAAGTCCGGCGACTACGTCGTGGAATTCGGCGCCCGCCCGGGAGATAAAGAGGCGCGTTCCCTGGTGACCAATCTTATCCGGGAGGGCACCGCGTTCTAATCGCTCCATTGCTTCCCGCGCAGCTTCAATCCTTCACGCCTTCGTGCAGCAGCCTCTCGAACCCCTTTTCGTCCAGGACGGTCACACCCAGCGACCTGGCCTTCTCCAGCTTTGATCCGGCCTCTTCGCCCACCACCACAAAATCCGTCTTCTTGCTGACCGAGCCGGAGATTTTTCCGCCGTTGGCCACAACCATAGCCTGAAATTCCTCGCGCGGGCGGCTCAGCGCGCCGGTAAACACAAACGTCTTCCCGCCCAGCTTGGCGCTGACCGGCGCTTTGCGCTCCTCGCTGAATTTCAGGCCTGCCTTGCGCAGTTTCTCGATGAGCTTGCGGTTGGCCGGCTCGGAGAAAAACTCAGCAATGCTGGCGGCAACCTTCGGGCCGATTTCGTGAACGGCGGTCAGTTCCTCGTCTCCGGCCGCGGCGATGGCATCCATTTCCCCGAAATGCCCGGCCAGAAGCTGCGCCGTCCGTTCCCCGACCATGCCAATGCCCAGCGCGTAAACCAGGCGTGAGAGCTCCACCTTCTTGCTGTGGGCAATCTCCGAGAGAAGGTTCTGCGCAGCCTTTTCCGCCATGCGCACCGGCTCGACCAGCGCGCTCATTTCCTCTTCCAGTTCGCTTCCCTGCAAGGCCAGCAGGGACCTGGCGCCCTTGCGGAACGCCTGCTCGGCCTCTTGAATCTGCCCGATCAGTTTCCTGTTTGCCGCGCTCTTGAGCCACGCCGCCAGCGTCTCCGCCTTGCGGGCGGAAAGCCCTCCGGCGCGCGCCAGGTTTTCCGCGCCGGCTCGCGCCATCCGGCTGAACGAGGCAAACGCGCGGGCCAGTTTCAGTGATTCGCCGCCGTCGAGCGCGGCTTGCTCAATGCGCCGGAGCACGCGGGCCAGCGCTTCATCCTGCTTTTCCGCCAGGAGCTTGGTCAGCGCATCGGTGCTGTGCAGGCTGGCTTCGGAGGCTTCGGCCACGTCCGAGCGCTGGAACGCATAGAACTCCCACGGCTCTGGAATCAGGTCGTCGTCCTTCAGGGAATACAAATCGGCGACGTCGCGAACGATGCCGCGGTGAACCAGCCGGTCCACAACGAAATAACCGAGGCCGTCAATATTCATGGCGTGGCGTCCGGCGAAGTGCAGCAGCGATTCCTTCAGCTTGGCCGGGCATGCAGCATTCACGCAGCGATAGGCCACTTCGCCTTCGGCCCGGTGGATGCCGCCGCCGCACACCGGACATTTCGACGGCATTTTGAACGGCCGGCGGTTCTTCCCTTCCCTGGCAACTTTCACCACTTTGGGAATCACTTCGCCGGCGCGTTCAATCACCACGGTGTCGCCGATCTGCACGCCGAGGCGGTCAATTTCATCCATGTTGTGCAGCGTGGAGCGGCTCACGGTGACGCCGCCCACTTGCACCGGCTCGAGCAGGGCCACCGGCGTCAGCGCGCCGGTGCGGCCCACCTGCACGCGAATGTCGTTAACCACGGTGGTTTCCTGGCGCGCCGGATACTTGTAGGCCATCGCCCAGCGCGGCGCTTTCGCCGTGTAGCCAAGTTCCTCCTGCAGGGCGATCTCATCCACTTTCACCACGATGCCGTCAATCTCGTAAGCCAGTTTTTCGCGCTGGGCGTCCCAAGCTTCACAGTAGGCAATCACTTCGTCAATGGAGCTGCAGATTTTGCGCTCCCGGCAGGTTCTGAATTGCAGTTGATCGAGCATGTCCAGCGCGGCGGAGTGCCGCCGGGCGGGAACGCGGCCATCCGCCAGCAGCAGGTAGCCGTAGAAGTCCAGCTTGCGCGAAGCGGTAATCGCCGGGTCCAGCACGCGCACCGAGCCCGCCGCCGTATTGCGCGGATTGACGTAACGCTTCTCGCCCGACTGGTCCTGGCGCCGGTTCAGCTCCGCGAACGCCTTGCGGGTCATGATGATTTCGCCGCGCACTTCGAAGCTCGCCGGCAGATGGAGTTTCCTGATGAGCGTTTTCTCCACGGCCAGAGGAATCGAGCGGATGGTGCGGACGTTGGCGGTGACGTCTTCTCCGGTGGTTCCGTCGCCGCGGGTGACGCCGCGAAGCAGCGCTCCGTCTTGGTACTGCAGCGAAATGCTCAGCCCGTCGAACTTGTGCTCGGTGACGTAGTCCACCGCCGTGCGCCCCAGCCCTTCGCGGGCCCGCCGGTCGAAGTCGCGCAATTCGTCAAACGAAAAGGCGTTGTCCAGGCTGAGCATGGGGCGCGAGTGGCGGACCGTCTGGAAACCCTCGCGCGGCGCGGCGCCAACGCGCTGCGTGGGCGAATCAGCAGTGACCAGCTCCGGATGCTCCGCCTCCAGCTCCTTCAGCGATTTGAGCAGGGCGTCGTACTTGGCGTCGGAGATTTCCGGATCATCGAGGACGTGGTAGCGATACTCGTGGTGGCGGATTTCCCGGCGAAGCTTCTCTGCTTTGGCACGTTCGGCCTTGCTGGCAGCCATGCAACGTCCCCGTAGATGGGATGCGAACGCTGGAATCGCCTAGTATACAATGTCCGCTTTCGCAGGCCCGCGAAAGGCCGCCCGGTATCCGATGCTGAGCGAAATTCACGACGCGGTACTCATCTACAATCCGGCCGCCGGCCGCCTGCGCGGGCGTCACCGCGAGGAGATGAACCGCGCGCGCGCCACGCTGCGTGAGCTTTCCGTCGAAGTGGCGCTGCAGGAGACGGTTGGCCCGGGTTCAGCCACGGAGCTGGCCCGCGCCGCGGCGCTCGGCGGACGCAAGCTGGTGATTGCCTGCGGCGGCGACGGCACCATCAACGAAGTGGTGAACGGGCTGGCCGGAAGTCAGGTGCCTATGGCCGTGCTGCCGGGCGGAACCGCCAACGTGCTGGCCAAGGAACTGGGCATCCCGTGGGACACGCATCACGCGGCGCGCCTGGTGCCGGGGGGAACCCTGCGCCGCATCGCGCTGGGAGTGGCCACCTGGCCGGACTCTTCGCGGCCGCCGCGGTACTTTATCTCCCTGGCCGGCGCCGGGCCGGACGGCCAACTGGTGAACGCCGTGGATCCCTCCGTGAAAAAGCGCGTGGGCATCCTCGCGTACTGGGCGGAAGGATTCAAGCAGCTTGCCACCTACAGCTTCCCGGAATTCCGCGTGACCACTGCGGAGCGGCAGGGCACGGCCACCCTGGTGGTGGTGGGCCGCACGAAACACTATGGCGGCCCGGTGCGCATTACCACGGAAGCGGATCTCTTCAGCGAGCAATTCGAAGTGCTCAGCGTGGCCACTCGCAGCCGCCTGCGCTATGCGCTGAACTTCACTTCGCTGCTGCTGGGCATGCATCGCGGGCGCAAGGAGAATACGTTCTGGAAAACCAGCCGCGTGCAGTGTGAAGCGGTGAACGGCTCAGCGCTGTACGCGCAAGTGGACGGCGAGCCCATTGGCCGGCTGCCCGTGGAGTTTCGAATCGTTCCCGACGCGCTGACGCTGGTGGTTCCGGAAAGGCCGTAGGTCGCAGACAGCAGTAAACGTTGCAGTGCGCTCAACGGCAAGCCCAGAGCCAGGAGCTGGCAGCAGATAGCTTCCGCATGGAACCTGTCACCCACGGACTCACATCGGTTGCGCTCTCGCGCGCGGGGCTCCAGAAGGCCTCTCCGTGGGCGACGGGCATACTGGTTGTCGCGGGCTATGCGCCGGACTGGGATTGGCTGGCGCTGCTCGGCGGGCCGCCGATGCTGTTCGAGTACCGCCGCGCGCTGGGCCACTCGATCGCCGGCGGCGTCGCGCTGGCCTTTGCTGTGGCAACACTTTTCTGGCTGCTGGGACGGCGACGAGCCGCGGGCCCGGTGCGCTTCTTGCCGGCGCTGGCGCTGAGCACGGCCGGCGTGGCCAGCCACATTCTGCTCGACCTGCCGAACCGCTTCGGCATCAAGCTTGCCTGGCCCTGGCGCGACCGGATTTTCAGTTGGAACATCCTGGAGTCGGTGGACCCGTGGCCGCTCGGGTTTCTGCTGCTGGGGCTGCTGCTGCCTGCGTTGTTCCGCATGGTGAGTGAAGAAATCGGGGCCAAGGCCAAACCCACCGGCTCCCGCAACGGCGCTCTCTTTGCCCTGGTGATGATCGTCCTGTACTTCGGCGGCCGGGCGATTCTCCATCACCGCGCGGAAGAAATGCTGAAGGCCCGCATTTATCAGGGCGCGGCTCCGCTTTCGGTGGAAGCTTACCCTTCGCCGTTCACGCCGTTTGTCTGGCGCGGCATCGTGGAAACGGAGAACACGGTGGAGGAGTTCGACGTGCCGCTGCTGCCGGGCGCGTACTTCGACGTTTCTCGCGGCGTCACCCACTTCAAGCCCGACGATTCGCCGGCCCTCGAGGCGGCGCGAAAGACCGTCACCGTGCAGCGCTTCCTGCGCTTTGCCCGCTTCCCCATCGCCCGCGTGATGCGTTTGCGCGAGGGTTACGAAGTGACCCTGCGCGACGTGCGTTTTAGCGGCGACGCCACCAACTGGGCCGGCTTCCTGGCCAGCGTGGAGATGAACAACAGCTTCGAGGTCCTGAAAGAACAGATTATTTCCCTGCAGACCAATCAACTGACCACACGAGACTGACCCGGCAAGGTCGCGGCGGCCGGCCCTACGATTGCCGCTCTTCGCGGAAAGCCATGCGCGTCACCAGGTAGCTGGCGAAAATCAGGCCCAGAATCGCCGCGGTAAAAAGCAGCTTATGCTGCTGAATCATCATCCAGGCGTCCTTGCCGTAGCGGACCGCCAGAATCCCTTCAGCGAAGTAACGCAGGCCACGCCCCACGCTGAGCGCCAGCACGAACGTGCGCACGGGAATTTGAAACACTCCTGCGGCCAGCACAAACGCCTTGAACGGCATCGGCGGCGGAAGAATGCTGGGAATGGCTACGCTCAGAAACGCATTGCGCTCCAGCCAGCGGCGGATACGCTCCGCCCGGGCCCCGGCGCGCTTGCGGAACATCGCTTCCCCGCCCTTTTTGGCCAGGTAATAGAGAAACAGGCTGCCCAGCAGCGAGCCGAACGCCGCGCTGAAAGCGTAGTACGGCATCCGTGCGGGTTGATCAATCGAAAGCTGAATCACAATCAGGTCGCAGGCGATGGGGAACGAGAGCACCGAGGAGTCCAGGAACGCAACCAGGAACAATCCGGCGCCGCCGTAGGAGCCGGTCAGGGCCAGCGCCCAGGCGTTGAGCTTCTTGAGCCACGCAGTAATGGCGGACCACTTCATTGCCGGGTAACACCCTGTTGCGAATCGGGCATTGTAGCAGAGTGGCACGCAGCGTCAGGGGGTCGGAGCTTCCGCTCCGGCATGGAAGCTTGCCTTCTCGCCTTAAGCCCCTTAAGCATTGACCGGCGATGAGCCATTGCGGTGTCGGACCGGAAGGTTCGACCCCTGAGAATGGGCCACTACCGGCCCCTCCCTGCGATTCTTGACGCTTTGTGACATTCACCCTTAAAATCAGTGTTTTGTTTCGCGGTGGTTTGCCCACCTTGTAGCCGTCAGCGCGAGAAAAGCGGAAAACGACATGTCCAGCGGAGGCAGGATGCCAGCAGAAGCAGGGGTATGGTTGCGATTGCGAACGGGTGCTGCAGCGGCGCGAATGTGCGCATGCGCTGCCCTGGGATTGCTGGCGGGCGCGCCCGCGGCGGCTGCCGAAGGCGGCGAAGCCAACCTGAAGCTGCCTGACTTGTCCCAGGTGACGTTCCTGGGCGTGGACGGTCACACGCTGCTGCTGTGGGGCATCCTCTTCTGCGTTTTCGGCCTGGGCTTCGGCATGATGATCTTCACGCGGCTCAAAAACCTGCCGGTGCATCGCTCGATGCGCGAGATTTCCGAGCTGATCTACGAAACCTGCAAAACCTACCTGATTACCCAGGGCAAGTTCCTGCTGCTTCTGGAAATCTTCATCGCCGTGGTCATCGTGCTGTACTTCGGCGTGCTGCGGCACCTTGAGCCGCTGCGCGTGGCCATCATCCTGCTCTTCAGCCTGGTGGGGATTGCCGGCAGCTACGGCGTGGCCTGGTTCGGGATTCGCGTCAACACCTTCGCCAATTCACGCACCGCGTTTGCCGGTCTTGGCGGCAAGGCGTTCCCCATCTACCACATTCCGCTGGAAGCCGGCATGAGCATCGGCATGATGCTCATCAGCGTGGAACTGCTGATGATGCTCTTCATCCTGCTGTTCATTCCGGGTGATTATGCCGGGCCGTGTTTCATCGGCTTCGCCATTGGGGAATCGCTGGGCGCGGCGGCGCTGCGCATCGCCGGCGGAATTTTTACGAAGATTGCCGATATCGGTTCCGACCTGATGAAAATCGTCTTCAAGATCAAGGAAGACGACGCGCGCAATCCGGGCGTCATCGCCGACTGCACCGGTGACAATGCCGGCGATTCGGTGGGCCCCAGCGCGGACGGGTTTGAAACTTACGGCGTCACCGGCGTGGCGCTGATTACCTTCATCCTGCTGGCGGTGAAAGACACGACGGTGCAGGTGCAGTTGCTGGTGTGGATTTTCGTCATGCGCATCGTCATGCTGGTGGCCAGCGCCGCGGCCTACTTCATCAACGGCACCATCGCTAAAGCCAGGTACGGCAACGCGGACCGTTTCAACTTTGAAGCGCCGCTTACTTCGCTGGTGTGGATTACTTCCTTTGTATCGGTGGCCTTCACCTACGTGCTCTCGTACCTGATGATCCCCGTGCTGGGCGGCGACGGCTCGCAGTGGTGGAAGCTGGCCACGATTATTTCCTGCGGCACTCTCGCCGGCGCGATTATTCCGGAGCTGGTGAAGGTGTTCACCTCCACCGAATCGCGGCACGTGCGCGAAGTGGTGACTTCGGCGCGGGAGGGCGGCGCGTCGCTGGGCATCCTTTCCGGATTTGTGGCCGGTAACTTCTCCGGGTACTACCTGGGCCTGGCCATGGTGCTGCTGATGGGAATCAGCTTTGTCATTTCCACGATGGGTTTAGGCGCGTTGATGGTTGCCGCTCCGGTGTTCGCGTTTGGATTGGTTGCCTTCGGATTCCTGGGAATGGGGCCGGTGACCATCGCCGTGGACTCCTACGGCCCGGTAACCGACAACGCGCAATCCGTCTATGAACTTTCGCTGATCGAGCAGATTCCCGGCATCCAGCAGGAAATCAAGAAAGATTTCAACGTGGATGTGAACTTCGAGCGCGCCAAGGAACTGCTCGAGGAAAATGACGGCGCGGGAAACACGTTTAAGGCCACCGCCAAGCCGGTGCTCATCGGAACGGCGGTGGTGGGCGCCACCACCATGATTTTCTCCATCATCATGGCGCTCACCAACGGCCTCACCGACAACGTCAACAACCTCTCGCTGCTGCACGCGCCTTTCGTGCTCGGATTCATCACCGGCGGCGCGATGATTTACTGGTTCACCGGCGCATCAACGCAGGCGGTGACCACCGGCGCCTACCGCGCCGTGGAATTCATCAAGGCCAACATCAAGCTGGAAGGCGTGGAAAAAGCCAGCGTCACCGACAGCAAGAAAGTGGTGGAAATCTGCACGCAGTATGCCCAGAAGGGCATGCTGAACATCTTCATCGCTGTGTTCTTCGCCACGCTGGCCTTTGCCTTTCTCGAGCCGTATTTCTTCATCGGCTACCTGATTTCCATCGCCGTCTTTGGCCTGTATCAGGCCATTTTCATGGCCAATGCCGGCGGCGCGTGGGACAACGCCAAGAAAATCGTGGAAGTCGAGTTGAAGCAGAAAGGCACGCCGCTGCACGACGCCACGGTGGTCGGCGATACCGTCGGCGACCCGTTCAAGGACACTTCGTCCGTGGCGCTCAACCCGGTCATCAAGTTCACCACGCTCTTCGGACTGCTGGCGGTCGAGCTGGCGGTCAGCCTCACCCATCAGCAAGGTCATGGCCTGACCATGGGCCTGGCCGCGGTCTTCTTCGCCGTCTCGCTGTGCTTTGTGTATCGCTCGTTCTACGGCATGCGCATCAAGGCCGGCGCGTAGTGTGGAGCGCGGCGTGGCCGCCGTACTCCACTTTCTCAACCGCCGCTGCGTCAGGCCTTCACCAGGCCGAGGTAGGACTTCGGATCCAGGTTGAAGCCCGGGAAGACTTTGCGCAATTCGTTGTTGCCCATGTGCCGGGCCAGCAGTTCGCCGAGCACGGTGCGGAAATCGGTGGTCACCGCCAGGTCGCGGCCTTCATAGAGCTGATGCGTTTCGCGGCCCGACCAGCGCCCGTCCACTTCCCCGCCGGCGACGTCACCACCCATCACGAACCTGCGGTTGGCGGGGCGGTGGTCGTTGCCGCGATTGCCGTTTTCGTGCGCGGTGCGGCCAAATTCGGACATGGTCACGAACACCACATTTTCCATGCGCTGGCCCAGGTCGCGATGGAACGCGGCAAGTCCCTGCCCCAGATCGCGCAGCAGGTTGGCAATCTGCCCCTGGGTGCTGCCTTCGTTGGTGTGATGATCCCATCCGCCGCTGTCGAGGAACGCGACTTCCAGACCGATGTTGGCCTTAATGAGCTGGGCCACTTGCAGCAGGCTCTGGCCGAAGCGGCTGCGCGGATAGTTCGCGTCGTTTTCCGGCTGGTAGCGCTGCGGGTCGGCCTTCTTCAGCATGTCAATCGCTTCGAACGTCTCCGTGCCGGTGCCGCGCAACGCCTGGTCCACGGTCTGCGCGTAGATGGCCTCAAAGCCGCCGGCCACTACCGGCGATTGCGCCATTACCTGAAATTGACGAACGTCCGGCAACGCCAGCGCCGGGGCGACGCCCTTCAGGGCCCGCGGCAAATTCGTGCCCATGGCCACGCCGCGAAACGGCGTGGCGTCCTCTTCATTCACGCATTGCAGGTGGCGATTGAGCCAGCCGTCTTCCGTGCTCTTCAGGCCCGGCGTGCCGGACTCCATGTAATCCTGGGCATCGAAGTGGGAGCGCGTGGTGTCCGGTGAGCCCACGGCGTGAACGATGGCCAGTTGCTTCGACTTGAACAATTCCTCCAAAGGAGAAAGCGACGGATGCAGGCCGAAGCGTCCGTCGAGATCAATTGCAGTTTTTTCATCGAGGCGCACCGGGCGCGGAATGGCGATGCTGGGACGCAGGCGGTAGTAGTTCGGCTCGGCGTGCGGCACCACGGCGTTCAGGCCGTCCATGGCGCCACGCTGGAAGAGCGCGACGAGAATCTTCCGGTTGGGCATGGGCGTCTGCGCCACGGCCCGCTGCAGAAACGCGGGCAACGCGCTGAAGCCCAGCATGGCCACTCCGCCGCCTTTAAGAAAAACCCGACGTGTGAGTTGCATGGTCGCTATCTCCTCTGAAATTCCGGCGAGCCCAGCACCAGCCCGGCAATCACGCCGGCATCAATGGACTTCACCGGGTCATCCAGCGTGGCCCGCAGGACCTGAGGATCGCTGAGCTGTTTTTCCAGCACGGCGCGGGTCTGCGGGGAGACCTGCCCATCCAGGAAAATGCGAATGGCGCGATCGAGCGCGATCTGCCCGTCGGCCATGCTTTCTTCGCCGAAGAGCTGCCCCACATTCACGCGCGAGCCGCGCATTTTGTTGGTGGCCAGTTCGGTTGCGAAGTTGATGCGGTTGAGCAGCGCGCCGGTGTTGACCCACGTTTCCGCCTTGTCTGAATAGCCGGTGGGCGGCTGGCACAAATACAGCGGTTCGCCGATGCGGTTGGTCCACAGCACCATGCCCACGGGCAGTTGCACGTCTGCACTCAGCGCGCGCGCCGCGCTGGCCACCAGCTCGAACGGCTTCTTGACCTTGGCGCGATAGGCATCCCGCGACCAGAACTCCGGCGAATAGATCATCGTCCGCAGCACGCCGCGGATATCGCCTTTCGATTCCTGGAACGAGCGCGCCATGCGCTCGACCAGCGCCGGCGGAGGCGCGTCACTGACGAAGCGGCGGGCCAGCTTGGTGGAGATGAACTTCGCGGTGCTGGGATGCGCCGCGAGCATTTCCAGCACTTCTTCGCCATCCTTCATGCCGCCGGAGTGAATTTTCCTGCCGAGAATCAGCTTCGCGGTATCGTCATGGATGCGATCCTCGAATCGGAATTCAGGATCGCGGCGCGGCGCGGTAAGGGTCCATCCAGTGAAGGCGCGGGCCACGTTGGTGACGTCTGCCTGCGAATAGCCGCCGTCAACACCCAGCGTGTGCAGCTCCATCAGCTCGCGGCCGTAGTTTTCATTCAACCCGCGCGGCATCCGGTTTTGCGGTTGCGGCTGCTGCGGATTGGGCGGCATGCCGGGCTGCTGTCCCGGCCGCTGCTGCCCGGGGAAAGGCCGGCCCAGGCGTCCGGTCTGATTGCGGCGCGGGTTGGCCATGGCCAGCGGGTTCTGCCCGAAGAGGGAAAGAAACCGGTTGCGGCGCTGGGTCAGCTCCGCCTGCATCTTTTCCGATTTCACCGGATCGGCGCTCTGCCAGTTATCGAGATAAAAGAGCATGGCCGGGCTCTTCGCCGTGGCGTACAGCAGGTCACGGAACTTGCCCATGGCGTGAGGACGGATCACGTCCCGCTCATAGGAAGGCAGCATCCACAGCACCGGCCCTTTTTGCGCGAACACGTTGAAGTGGTTGAACCAGAAGTCCACCATCACTTCGTCAAGCTGCCGCTCGCTGTACACGGCGCGGGTCAGCTTCGCGGCGCTCAGTTCGCCCAGGATCCGGCGCGGCGAATTGTCGTTCATGAACTCCATCATCATGAGCTGGCGTTCGCCGGGCTGGCCCAGGCGCTGCGCGCCCGCGGGAGGCAGGTCGCCGGACGCGGCCATCTTCTTGCGAGCCTCCTGCATTTCCGCACGGCGCTCGAACTGCTGCCGCTCGCGATACTGCTCGGGAGTCATGCCCAGGCGGCGCGCTTCCATGGCCGGATTGGGATAGTTGTCGTAGAGCTTTTCGGTGGACATGGCCAGCGTCGGGTACCGGCTGAGCCGCGAATCCAAAGCCGAATCGCTGATGGATTCCGGCCTGAGCTGCTGCTCGATCCACTTCTCCAGGCCCATGGCGCGGATGCGGTCGAAGTCTTCCGGGCGCGGGCCGAACGCCAGGCGATTCAGGGCGTGCAGGATGGCTTCGTCTTCGCTCAGGTCGGTGATGGGCAGGCGGCCTTTGAAAGCTTTGCTAATCTGCGGCGCGCCACTGGAATCGGCCGGCCTGGAACGTTGCGCGGAGCCGGAAGCGTGGAACGGGGAGAAAAGCAAGGCGGCTGTCGTCAGCACGGCTAACGAAAAGCCCGCAAGCGCGGGTTTCATGGAGCGGGTGGAAGCTAAATCCCGGCGACCGGCCATGGTTGGCTCCTCATGTCAGGCTTGGCGGCGGGCCCTGCCCTGCCGTTGGAGAGTTTAACCCTGTGCGCAGCACAAAGTTGCGGCACAACACGGCCGGACGCGCACTTGGAACCTGCCTGCGCCGCCAGTCCGGCCCCCGCCCGGTGAACTCATGCGGGCGGCATCCCTCTTCGCAGCAGGTGGAACAGCAGCAGGTAGCGCTTCAGGTTGGAGGTAATCAGGAAATTCTCGCGAACGTGCTGGTGGCCAAGCTCGCCCAGGCGTCGCGCGAAGTCCGGATTGGCCAGCAGGTAGCGGAGCTGATAGGCGCAGCCCTCCACCGAATGCACCAGCATGCCGGTGACCTTGTGGATGACCTGTGAAGGGATTCCGCCGACGGCTGAGGCTACCACCGGCCGCTTCTTCCACAGCGCCTCACTGACCGTCAAACCGAAGCCCTCGCGCAGCGATTTTTGAATCACGATGGTTGAGCCGCGCTGCAGCGCGTTGATTTCCCGATGGCTCCAGGGCGGCAGGTCAAGGATGTGGATGTCCGGGTCATGATTGGCTGCAGCGTGCACTTCGGCCAGGACCGCCGCGCCCTCCGGGTCGTCGCTGGCGCCGCCCCCGGCCAGCACCAACTGGCAATCGAAGTAGCGGCGCACAATGCGGTATGCCCGGATCACTCCCAGCGGATCCTTCAGCCGGTCGAAACGCGAGACCTGGGTCAGCACCGGGCGCTTGCGGTCAATCCCGAAGCTCTCGAACACGCTCTGCACAAAGTCGGCGCTCAACTCGCGATTCTTGTCGGCCAGCGGGTCAATCGTCGGGTAAAAGAGAATCTGTGAGATGTTCACGCCCTTGGTAAACGCCGGCGAAGAAAACAGCGCGGCGTCATAGCGCTCGACGTATGGCTGCAGGAATTCCCAAAGACCCGGATGCGCGCGCGTCAGGTCAATATGGCACCGCCACGCCCAGTGGTTGGAAAGACGCTGCCGGCCCTCGACCAGCGCTACCGGCTGCGGGTCGTGAATCACCACGAACTCTTCGGAAAAGTCCATGCGGCGGCGGTTTTCTTCGTTGGTGGCCAGGAACAGGTCGAACCAGTCGGCCTGCGGCGCAAAGGGCGCGCCATGCAGCGCGTTGTGGAACGCCTTGGTTACTGCGTAAAACCGCTCTCCGCCGGTGATCACTTCCCACTTGGTGGGCAGGCCCATGTCCTCCAGGAGGGGCACCAGGCGGTTCAGGATTTCCGCCACGCCGCCGCCTACGGCCGTAGAGTTCACCATTTTCACGCGCGCGCCGTCCAGCCGCCTGGCCATTTCCCGCAATTCATCAATCTCCGCCTGACCGACAACCGGCGCGTGATCCTCCACGCGGCCTGGGTGCGCCGCTGCGTGCGGCGCCTGGAGCTCGGGCATGGCAGGTGTGCTCATGGGTCGTCCCAGCCTGCAATCGCGGCCACAATCTCCGCGCGCAGATCCTCCAGAGTGCTGGTGTAAAAATCGAGTTGATTGATGCGCCGCGCGAGCTCCGGTAAGCCCAGGTTCTGTTCGATCCAGTATGAGAAATCGTTCGTCGCCAGTTTCAGCCGCAGCCGCGAAGTAATCAGGTGGTAGGCCAGTGTATGCAGGCTGAGCTGGCGGATACCGGCGGCGAGCTCGCGCAGATTGCCGGCGCGCCGGTCCACCGGCATGGTTACTTCCAGGGCTTCGCAGAAGTGGAATGGTTCGAAGGCCGGCCGATCTGCCGAGCCGGAATGCTCGCGCAGGTGCTGTTCCACGCCGCCGGCCAGTTCCTCACGCAGCGCGTCCAGGCTGACCATGCTGCGCAGGTCAATGGCCGCCAGTTGCTCCGCCAGCGCGGCTTCATTGCAGGCCGCCAGGATCCACTGCGCGAAGTCGCTCGAGAATGCCGTGTAATGGTGGGTCTCCAGGCTCTGGAAGGTGTGATAGAAGATGCTCTCGTCCGAACAGGAGCGCAGCACGCGCGCCATATCGCCCAGTGTATGCGCGCGCTCAGGCCACACGCGAACCAGGTAGGACGCAGCCACAAACTGAAATGGTTCCCGGGCCACTCTCATGTCAGCAACTTGTTCCACCTTTCCAGAAACCGGCGCACCTCTGCCGGTGATTCCAGGCAATAGCCGGCGGCAGTCCGCCGGCGCCGGCCCACGGCGACGGTGAAGCCGGTGAGCTTCCGGAACACGGATTCGTCCGTCGTGTCGTCGCCGAGATATACCACCAATCCGCCGTGCCGTGGCCAGCGGGCCCGGCGCAGAATCCGGCGAGCCGCTTGCCACTTGTCGGCGCCTGTCGCGGGCAGCACCTCCCACACCTTCTTCCCATCCATGCGCCGCAAACCGCGCTCGGAGCTCAGGACGGCGGCTACAGCGGCGGCGGCCCGGCGCGCGGCCCCGGCCCCCGCTTGCCGGTAGTGCACCGCGACGGCAGCCGTCTTGTCTTCCACCCGGATTCCGCGTAGCCCGGAGGAGGCGGTAGCCAGCCGCCGCGCCACGCGCATCATCTTCCTCTCCTGACTGCGATTCAGCGAGGAGAACGTGCGGTTGCCCGGGCCGCGCAGGAAGAACCCGTGCGCCCCGGCCACCCACGCCTGGCGAATCGGCACTCGCGCGCATATGTCCGAAAAGCTGCGGCCGCTGATCACACCCACCAGAACTCCCTTTTGCACCAGGGATGCCAGGGTGCGAGCAACGGACCGGGGCAGCCTGACGGCGTCCGCCCGGCGCCGGATGGGCGCCAGCGTCCCATCAAAGTCGGTCAGCAGGGCGGCGCGGCGTGCGCGCAGACAGGCGCCGGCAAACTCCGGCCATGCCTCCCACAGGTGCCGCGGCTTCCTCATGCCACGCGAGCCAACTTCTGTATGATGTCCGAAGCCCACTTGTAGATATTGTTCTCCCGGACGCGTTCACGCAGGCGGCCCATGCGCCGGCGCACCTCCAGTGGATCCATTTCGATGGCATCGCGGATACGGTCCGCCGTGCCCTCCGCTTCATAGGGGTTGATGATGATGGCGTCTTTCAGCTCGCGCGCCGCTCCGGTGAACTTGCTCAGGATCAGGACGCCGTTGCCATCCACTTGAGCGGCCACAAACTCCTTGGCCACAAGGTTCATGCCGTCGTGCAGGGCGCTGACCATCATGAAACGCGCCTTGCGGTACAACGCCAGCAGCAACGAAAGGTCCAGATGCTCTCGCACGTAAATCACCGGCTGCCAGCCGTCGCGGCCGTATTTCCAGTTGATGGCTTGCACCGCCTGTTCCACATCTTCCGCCAGGCGGCGATATTCCGGCACATGGGAGCGGCTGGGCACGGCGGCCTGAAAGAAAATCACGC
>Ga0187894_10002944_pt1 | contig 19661 bp, 15 predicted proteins | sample GBC1701081metaG_FD_136650 | JGI IMG/M metagenome (GOLD analysis project Ga0187894, IMG submission 136650) | White microbial mat communities from a lava cave in the Kipuka Kanohina Cave System on the Island of Hawaii, USA - GBC170108-1 metaG ...
CAGAGCAGCATGGCGGACGTGCAGCCGATTTTCGCCTCCTCGATCAGCAACCGGGCATCGGGCCTCTGTGAATCGGGGGCGGCGAAATCGTCCTTCGGGGTGCTGTCCAGTTCGCGGCCATAATCCTCGAAGCTCATGGTTTTGGCCTCGGCACGGGCGCGTTTCATGTTCAGCAGGTGGTTGACCACGAGCCTGTACAACCACGTTCGGAACTGACTTTCGCCCCGGAACGTCGAGAGCTTTGTGAGCAGCTTGATGAGAATCTCCTGCGTCGCATCCTCAGCATCCTGGGGAAGACAGACCATCCGGAGGGCGATGTTGTAAATCCATCGCTGGTGCCGGGCGACGAGCAATTCAAGGGCCTCTTTGCTGCCCAACTGCACGCACCGGACGAGGTGCTGGTCCTCGGCGTCGGTGAGCGCCTCATCAGTAAGCGGATTCGGATCTGTTATCTCTTCCATAATTATCTCTTCTGTCATATTAGACACCCGTGTGACGGCACTGTGACAGCAGCGCGCACATTTTTTCGGATTGTTTATCGAGCTATCACGAATACCCGCTGTTGAAGATGTCGCAAACGCCGCCCATCGAAGCGCATTTCCTGAAATCCAACAATCCGCCGACGGGACTCGGCGAACCCGCTTTGCCGCCGATTCTGCCCGCGATTGCGAACGCGGTGTTCACGGCAACAAGCGAACGCATTCGGACATTGCCGATGACGAAGCAGGGCTTTAGTTTTGCGTAAAAGCCATGTGAAACAGACGCTGAAATTTCTTGTGCAGGTCAAAGCCGCCTAGTTGTGGCCCCCAAAACCGGCGGTGTAGGACTGCGTCGTGCTTACACTGGGATCAATCAGCAGGACGGAACAATTTCTTCCGAGACGGAGTCTATGGCCCAAATCAAACTTTTCAGGAGGAAATCGTAATGGGCTTTGTCAAAGAAAGAAATTGCCGTTTCTGGCTGTGTGTTTGCCGTTGGGTTGTCTCCACCGTATTCGTTGTCGCATTGATCGGCGCTTGTTCCACGGCCTCTGATGCGCAGCAAAGCGCCGGGAGCTTCGAGCGTTGGGCGAAGGCTCAGGCAATACCCATACAGACGGTCGAGCCTGGTGGGAACACCGCCGATTTGCGCCGTCTCAAATCAATCATTGGAGCGGCGCGCATCGTGGCTTTGGGCGAGCCTGCCCACGGCGCGCACGAACCGCTGGCAATCCGCAATCGGCTGTTTCGGTACTTAGTCGAAGAGTTAGGCTTCACTGCCATCGCCATTGAGTCTGGCTTGCCGGAATCACGCCCGCTCTACGATTTTGTTGCCGAGGGAAAAGGAGAGTTAGGACAAGCTTTGCGCAGCAGTTTCACCTGCGGCAGTCCAAGCCAGGAGCAGGAAGAATTGGTGCGCTGGATGCGAGAATACAATGCGAATGCCGCGCACGCTCGCAAAATTCGCTATTACGCAATTGACGTGGGGCGCTGCGGACAAGGGACGCCGCTGGCCGTTGAGAATGCGCTGGATTATCTCACGCGCGTTGACGCCGCGTCAGGCGAGCGGCTGCGCGCCATTTTTCGACCACTGCTGGAGCGTCTGGCAGCAGCCAACGCGCCGCCACTCACGCCCGCGGAAAGCGACAGGTTGAGCGCCGCCATTGAAGATTTACTTGCCTTGCTGGAACGCGAACGGCTGGCGTTTATCGCGGCCAGTTCAGAAACTGATTATCAATGGGCGCATCGCAACGCTATGACCGCGCGTCAAGCACAGCGCCAATACCGCGTGCGCCCGACAGAACCACCGGACGCAGGGTTTCCGGCTTCTGCGTGGCGGGCGAGTAGCCAGCGAGCCGCGGCAATGGCTGACAATGTGCGCTGGGCATTGGAGCGAGAAGGGCCTACAGGACGAGTGCTGGTCTTTGCTCACAACGCACACATCAAAAATGCGCTCACAGAAGGCGGAGTCTGGAACGGCTTCGAGCGACCGCCGACGGTGATGGGGCAACACCTTCGTGCGGCATTGGGCGCTGAATTGATCATCATCGGGATGAGTTCAGCGCAGAACGGAACTGGCCTTCCCACTGCGACGCTGGAAGCGGACGGCCTTGACGCGGCGCTTGCGCGTGTAGGGCAACCGCGTTTTCTCCTTGACCTCCGAGCGGCGCACACAGACCGCGGGGCAACTGCCTGGCTTGCTGAGCGGCGCGCTCTGCGAGCGAACTTCACAACCTGTCTGACACTGGCGCCGAGCGCCGCGTTCAACACGATTCTCTTCATTGATACACTCACGCCGGCTCGTACCGTGCCGCCGCCGCGTTGAAAGAGGTTACCAACGATTCTGCCTGTCATTGCGAACGCGGTGTTCACCATGACGGGCGAACGCATTCACACGCTGAGATAGCATGCGCCTAAACGGATAAAAGTACGGCCAAGCACGCAAAGCAAAAGGCGAGAAGGAAATCATGCGCAGAACTCTCAAGGCAATGAGGCGTCTGTCAGCGGGGGCCGGGTTGGTCATCCTGGCTGGTTTTAGCGTCAGCCATATTCCCGCGAGCGGGCAGACGGCGGGCGATGAATTGGAACGCAGTTTCAGAAATCCGCCCGCTGTGGCCAGACCGCGCGTCTGGTGGCACTGGATGAACGGCAACATTACGAAGGATGGGATTCAAAAAGACCTCGAATGGATGAAGCGCGTCGGCATCGGCGGGTTTCAGAATTTCGATGCTTCGCTCTTAACGCCACAGGTGGTCGAGAAGCGGCTGGTCTTCATGACGCCCGAATGGAAGGACGCCTTCAGGTTCACGACTGAACTGGCGGACAAACTCGGACTGGAGATGGCGATTGCCGGGTCGCCCGGTTGGAGCGAATCGGGCGGGCCGTGGGCGCCGGCCAAAGATGGGATGAAGAAATACGTCTGGACGGAAACGCGCGTGCGCGGCGGTCAGCCGTTCACGGGCCAATTGGCGCAGCCCTCCGACGTGGCGGGCGCGTTTCAGAATGTTCCTTTCTTCGAAGCGTTGAAACTGTTACCCGAGACAAGTCTGCCCAACTATTATGCGGATGCGGCGGTCGTTGCTTTCCGCCAGCCCGTGAGCGATATTCCCTTCCGGGATTTACACCCGAAAATCATGGCGAGCGGCGGCGCATTCAACATCAGCGATTTGACCGATGGCGACCTCGCCAAAACCTCGCCCCTGCCGCCGACCGCGGTTGGCGCCAACGCCTGGATTCAATTTGCATTCGACAAGCGGCAAACTTTCAAGGCCCTGACCTTCGCGGGCGGCGAACCGGCGGGCGCGTTTTTTGCTGCTGCGAGTAACCGGAATCTGGAGGCGAGCGACGACGGCGTCAATTTCCGTCAGGTCGCGCAGATTCCGATCACCACCATGCCGCAAAATACCATCTCCTTTGCGCCGGCGCCGGCGAAGTTTTTCCGCATCACCGTCAAGACACTTCAGCGGTTTGATGGGCAAACGCGGCTTGCAGTACGTCATCACCGACAGCTACGAGGCGGGGCATTCGACGTGGACGAAAAACATGCTGGCGGAATTTGCGCGGCGGCGCGGTTACGATATGAAACCGTGGCTGCCCGTTTTGATCGGGCGCATCGTCAAAAGCGCCGAGGCGAGCGAGCAGTTTTTGTGGGACTTCCGCAAAACGCAGGCGGATTTGATGACGGAAAACCATTACGACCAGTTGACCGATCTGCTCAAGAAGCGCGGGATGGGCAGATACACCGAGTCGCACGAATCAGGTCGGGCCTTTATCGGCGACGGCATGGACGTAAAACGCAAAGCCGACATCCCAATGTCAGCGATGTGGACGCCGAGTGTCCTGAGTGGCGGGGCCCCAACCGGGTATCAGGCAGACATTCGTGAATCAGCGTCGGTAGCTCATATTTACGGACAGAATCTTGTGGCGGCGGAATCGTTGACTGCCATCGGCAACAGCTTCGGCTACTCGCCCGAAAAGCTGAAGCCGACCGCCGATCTGGAACTGGCAAGCGGGCTGAATCGCTTCGTCATTCACACATCGGTGCATCAGCCGCTCGACGATAAAAAACCGGGCCTCGGCCTCGGCCCGTTCGGGCAGTGGTTCACGCGGCACGAGACGTGGGCGGAACAAGCGAAGGCGTGGACGGATTATCTGGCGCGCAGTTCGTACTTGCTTCAACAAGGAAAATTCGTCGCCGACATCGCCTACTTCTACGGCGAGGACGACAACATCGCATCGCTGTTCGGCAAAAAACTGCCCGCCATTCCCGAAGGTTACAACTACGACTTCGTCAACGCCGACGCTTTGATCAATCTCCTGTCAGTCAAAAACGGGAAGCTGGTAACGCCGAGCGGGATGAGCTACGAGGCGCTGGTGTTGGATGAGAATGCCAGAAAGATGTCGCTGCCGGTGTTGCGGAAGATTCGTGAGCTGGTCAAAGCAGGCGCAACCATCGCGGGCGTCAAACCCGAAAGATCGCCGAGCTTGCGCGATAACCCGGCGGAATTTGCGGCGCTCGTGAAAGAAGTATGGGGTGCGAACAAATCGAATGTATCAGAGGGGCAACCGCTCGCACAGGTGCTGCAAGCGAAAAAAATCGCGGCCGATTTCACGTATTCCAAACCGCAAGCCAATACCGAAACGCTCTACGCGCATCGCCGCCTGGGCGAAAGCGAGATTTACTGGGTCAACAACCGCAAAGACCGCGTCGAAGAGATCGAGGCAACGTTCCGCGTCGTGGGCAAAGAGGCTGAGTTGTGGCAGCCCGAAACCGGCAGGACAGAACTGGCCAGCTACCGCATCGCCGACGGGCGCACGAGCGTGCCGCTGCGGCTAAATCCGAACGAAGCGGTCTTCGTTGTCTTTCGCAAGCCGACCACTACCGCATCGCGCGCGCTACCCCGGCAAGTGCAAACGAGTCTTGCCGCACTCGATGGCGCGTGGGAGGTCAGTTTCCAGCCGGAGCGCGGCGCGCCTGCAATGGTCACATTCGACAAGTTAATGTCGTGGACGGAGAGCGCCGACGCGGGCGTGAAGTACTTCTCCGGCACGGCCAGCTACACGCGAACGGTGAATGCACCCTCCGAATGGTTCATATTAGGCGCGCGGCTCTGGCTTGATCTAGGCGACGTGAAGGAACTCGCTGAGGTGATGGTCAACGGCCAACCCTTGAGCATCGTCTGGAAGAAGCCGTTCCGCGTTGACGTGACTGACGCGCTGAAGCCGGGCGTGAATACGGTCGAGATCAAAGTCACAAATCTCTGGGTGAATCGCCTGATCGGTGACCAGCAACCCAACGTCACCAGGAAATACACCTACACGACGATGTCTTTTTACCAGGCCAATTCGCCCCTGCTGCCTTCAGGGCTGCTGGGGCCGGTACAACTCATCAGGGTAACAGCCGAATAGCTGTCCGTTTTCAGTCGTAGCCGTAACCTAAATCGAAACAACCAACATTGGGACAGAAGAATTGGCCACAGAGAACACAGAGAACACAGAGGGAAGCGGGCGCCCGCGTATTCTCTCTGTGCTCTCTGTGTTCTCTGTGGCTACTGTCTCAATCTTTTGTGGTCCGATTTAGGCAAGCTACAGGCAATTGAACGCGATCTTGCGAAACTCCCAATACCGCGCTAGCTCGCTAAACGGGGATTCGGTTGCTCTCGAAAGGCGCATTAACACTGATGGCCGAAAGCCTCGCCTTGTGGCAACAGCTTGCTCTCCTTGACCGCACTACCAAATGGCCACAACCGCAATCTTACGCCCGACTGTGCTCGACTACCTCATCCAGTCTCAAAGCATCGTGTCAGTTCTAAATTCTTGAATTGAAGTTGGATCAGAAATCAGGCTGCTGGGCTAAGTCAGCGTTCATTATAGGTGGAAGATTTTCATTCCCAATATGTCCGCAAATATGTACGCGAACGAATGAGGCGTGACATTAACGCTCATAAGTGTCTGAAATCATTGGGTCACTGGGAGTCCATCAATCGAGCGGTTGAACTTTTGAGAACAGTGCTCAATTACGCGGTCGAGGAGAAGATGCTCCGAGAGGAACAGAGTCCTTTCTCGAAGAAGAAGGCGAGATCATTAATTGACAGACGCGCTGAGTCAAAGCGCGAACAATTCCCGACCTTCGGCGAAGAGATGGCGCTGCTCAATGTTTGTACGGGAGATCGCGCTCATCTGCGAGCAGTCCTTATTATCGCTGCGGATTCCGGGTTGAGAAGGAATGAACTCTTTACTCTTTCATGGAAAGAGAAGGACATCGACTTTGAAAATCGGTTGATCAGACTCAGAGCGATCAACGCAAAATGGAATAAAGCAAGAACAATCCCGATGACGCAGCGTGTTTACGAAGAACTATTGAAACTCAAAGAGCAGTATGGCGAACATCCATCGGGCCTTGTGTTTGGGGGCATCAAAGAGGTGAAAAGATCATTCAATACCGCCTGTCGCCTGACGGGGATTGAAGACCTTCACAAACACGACCTCCGGCACGCCTTGTATTTAACCCACAGGTATGCGTCTTCGGCGTCTTGCAAGGCGGAAGGCGAGATGTCAACGCGATATGCCATGCTTGCGCCTTAGTTCTTCCAGCGCCTTCCGCGCCGGGCGTCCTTCGCCGCGGTCGAACTCTTCTATTCCCTTTCGAATTGCCGCCAGTTCCTCAGCGTAAGCCAGCCTATCAAGAATCTCCTGGTAACTTTCCGTATCCATAACCACCAGCGCCGCCCGCCCATTGATCGTCAGCACCATCGGATCACCCGTTTCACGCAATTGCTCCAGATATTTAGGCGTGTTGCGCTTGAAGTCTGATAGTGGATGGATATCCCGCTCGAGATCGAGCATAAAATTCGCCTCCTTAACGCACAAAATTTATATCTAATTGAATGCTACATCTACTTCCACTATCGGGCAAGTTTCCTCCCAGAGCCAAATTGTAATCCAAACATTTCCTTAACGACGGGTTCTGAAATCTATCAATCCTGACCAAAATCGTGATTAAGCGGGAAGATAGAAGAGGAAGTATTGGCCGTAAGCTGGTGATGAACGACGATCTGTGATGCAGGGAATGGCGTATAGTAAAATAGTTGCGACGGCGAATTGTTGAGATTGGAGTGACCGCTCCGTTCGATTATGACGTTTGATCGCTGATGTCGGAGGTATTTATGTTCATCGAAGGTGAAGAGATTGAGGATTTTGTTCGGTTCCTGCCATAACTTCTCCACTGAGATCGGACAGCAGATAAACGTGTTTTGGAAGTGGTCAACGGATAACGTGCAATAGCATTTGGTGAGCAGGCTTGACTCATCAGGGGAAGTCAGGCTTGCTCGCCGAAGTCTCGCGATAATCCAAAGCGATTCTTTTTCCTTTTGCCTCTCAATGCCTTCTCCCACATAAGTAATAGATAAATCAGCATTTCTGAAGAATAATTCATCTGACTTTCATCTGATTTTCATGTTCATCAGCTAGCCTGATTGAGGTCACATTCACCATGCGTTTATTACTCATCGAGGATGAAGAGAAGGTTTCTCGTTTTATCGTTAAGGGCCTGGCGGCGGAGCGATTTGCGGTTGACGTTGCGGCCGACGGGGACAGAGGACTGGAGCTGGCCCAGACGTACAGCTATGACTTGATCATTCTTGACTTGATGCTGCCCGGACTGAGCGGGACAGAGGTGTTGCGTCTCGTCCGCGGACAAAACGAACATGTGCCGGTGCTGGTGCTGACGGCTCGGGATGCAATCAACGATAAGGTGGAACATTTCGAGATCGGCGCAGACGATTATCTCACCAAGCCATTCGCCTTTGCGGAACTGCTCGTGCGTGTGAAGGCGTTACTGCGGCGTGGCGCGGTCAGTCGCGCCAACACGCTGCGCGTCGCCGACCTGGAGATCGATCGTCTCACGCAGCAGGTCAGGCGTGGAGGACAGAGGATCGATCTGACGGGCAAGGAATACGCCCTGCTCGAATACCTGATGACCAACGCCGGGCGCGTGCTTTCGCGAACGATGATCATCGAGCACGTTTGGGACCAGAGCTTCGACGGCGCTACGAACATCGTCGACGTATATGTGCGACACCTCCGCAACAAAATCGATGAGCCTTTCGAACGAAAACTGATTCGCACTGTCCGCGGCGTCGGATACGCGATCGGCGAGGAGGCGCTATGAACACTCGCTCTATCCGGTTTCGTCTGACGGTATGGTATGCGGGTCTGCTGGCCGGGATGCTGGTTCTCTTCGGCGCCTCGGTCTACTTGGGATTGAGCCATTACCTCGAATGGACGCTGAAAGAGACGCTCAGCCAACAGGCGAAGCAGATCGGCGAGTCCTGGCTGGGGGAGGTCGGCGTCAGTGGCGAATCCTACGTGGCCGAAGAGATCAATGAACACTTCAGCCCTAAGGTCAACGGCCGTTTTGTGCGGATTACGCGGGGCGACGGCAGCGTGATGTATTTGTCGGACGAGCCGGAGAGCAAGAGGTTCGATCCGTCGCGCGTGCCGACGCTCAATGCGCAGACCGATCGAGAATCATTGCGGGAAGAGCATCTGACCGCAGACAGTGAACTGATGATCTTCGCCATGCCGTTCACAGCAAAAGATAACGGCAGGTATGTGATCGAAGTGGGCGCGTCGAACCAGGAGATTGAGAGGGTGCTTCACGGCCTGCTGTTCGCCATCGCCATCGGCCTGCCGGTGGTCGTGGCGATGGCGATTGCCGGCGGGTACTTGCTGATGAGGCGTGCGCTCAGGCCGGTAGACGAAATAACGCAGAGCGCGGAGCGAATCACCTCGCGCAACCTCGGCGAGAGGCTGCCGGTGGCCGAGACCGGCGATGAGATCGAGCGGCTTTCAGTCGGGCTCAACCGGATGATTGCTCGGCTGGATGAGTCTTTTCAGCACGTCAATCGTTTTTCGGCTGACGCCTCGCACGAACTTCGCACTCCGCTGACGATCCTGCGCGGCGAACTCGAAGCCGCGGCGCAGCAGGGGCAAATCACTCCCGAACTACGAGAGACACTCGGCAGCGCATTGGAAGAAACCGAGCGGCTTTCAAGGATTGTCGAGAGCCTCATGGCGATCTCCCGCCTCGACGCCGGAGAGGCGAGGGTGGAGCTCGCGCATTTTGATCTGGCCGAACTGACGAGCGGCACGACTGAGCAGATGAGATTGCTCGCGGAAGACAAAGATATTGCGCTGCGATGTGAGTCGGAACAGCAGGTCAGAGTCGAAGGTGATCGCGCGCGCCTCAAACAAGTGATAGTCAATCTTGTGGACAACGCCATCAAGTATACGCCCGCCGGCGGCCTTGTCGGAGTGAAGGTTAGCGCTTCAAACGGCCGCGCCGTGATCGAAGTGAATGACAACGGAGTGGGCATTCCGCCGGAAGCGTTGCCGCATATCTTCGAGAGGTTTTATCGCGTGGACAAGGCGCGATCGCGCCAGATGGGCGGCGCAGGGCTGGGATTGTCAATTATCAAAGCGATCGTCACGGCCCACGGCGGTCAGGTCAAAGTGGAAAGCGTCGAAGGCAAAGGGAGCAGGTTTCTTGTCGAACTGCCTGTCGCCGGCAAAACGTCCGAATAACTTTTCATGCAATCCGCTGCGCGAATTGATCTATTCCCCTGAAGGAGGACGTCAGTTTGAGAAAGGCGAGTATCGGGTTTCTATCCATCTGCCTTTTTCTTCTCGCGTATCACGCCACGACTGCTCCGCAGGATTCACGATCACTCACTTCGATGATCTGCGCGTGATCGCCAGATAGTTCATTCAAATCAACGATTATTTCAGAAGGAGAAAGCATGAAGGAACTTACAAGACGTGAAGCAATGGGAACCATGATTACCGCCGGAGCCGGAATCACGCTGGCCGGATTGACTGAGGCGGCGGCGCAAACACCTACCGCGCCGGCTTTTAGCGGCCAGCATCAGATCAAGCCATTGCCGTTCGATCCGGCCAAACTCAAAGGGATTTCGGAAAAGCTCATCCGTTCGCATCACGAGAACAATTACAGCGGCGCCGTACGCGCTCTCAACGCCGTCGAGCAGCGCCTGGCCGCGATGCTCGCCGACAAGGACCTGCCTGCGTACGTCTACGGCGACCTTAAGCGCGAAGAACTCGTTCGCACCGGCTCGCTCGTTCTGCACGAAATCTACTTCGCCAATCTTGGCGGTGACGGTAAGGCCGCCGGCGACGTACTTGAAGCGATCAAGAAAGCATTTGGCGCCTATGAGCAGTGGGAGGCCGAATTCAAGCGCACGGGCAATGCGCTCGGTGGCGGATCCGGCTGGGTGATCCTCGCGCTCAACTTCCACACGGGCGAACTGCACAACTACTGGGCCTGGGATCACATGCATAACGCGCCTTTCTCAAGGCCGCTGCTCGCGCTCGACATGTATGAGCATGCGTACCACATGGACTACGGCGCGGCTGCAGCGAAGTACGTAGACGCGTTTATGCAGAACGTCAATTGGGAAGAGGTCAATCGCCGCTTCACGAGCGCGCAAAAAGCCGCAGCGGCGTTGAAGACATAAGCGTGAACGCTCGATACGATAGGCGGCGCCATCTGCTCGGAGGCTATCCAATGAAAACAGGCGTTCTCCTGCTGCTGTCAATTTTTAGCATAACTGTTAACGCGCAACAGCCGGATGCGACAAGAATCAAAGAGCTGGAGCAGAAGCTCGATCACGCCACACGCCAGCTCGAACAATTGAATGAGGCCATGCAAGCGCTGCGCGCCGAGATAGCGAAGCTCAAAGGCGCCGCAAGTCAGGAGGCTCAATCGCCTAAGGTCTCAACACTTCAACCGGAGCGGGCCGAAGGCGAGCGGTCGGATTTCGCCGAGCGCATCATCGAGCCGGGAATGGGCGCCAGCGAGCGTGAGGGGGCGTTGCGAGCGAGGCCGGAAATCTTCATCCAATCGCGTTACTCGGCGCTCCCGATCCGCGGCTCGAACGGCGATTTTGAGCCGAATATCTCCATGACGCGCATTGAGACGCGGTGGAGCGGCAAGGTGAGCGAGCGCATCGGCGCGGGGCTGGAGATTCAATTCCACCCCGCGCTCGACGGCAGCGCGGAAGAACTGGTCAATGACGCCTTCGTCGAGTACTACCTCGGCAAACACGCGACCCTGCGCGTGGGGCAGTTTATCAAGCCCTTCGGCTTCGACATTCAGCAATCGAGCTCGGTGCGCGAGTCGCCGGAACGGGGAATCTTCGCGGGTTATTTCTTTCCCGGCCAGCGCGACCGCAGCGTGATGCTTTTCGGCGATCTGAATTTCACGTCGTTGAAGAACGTTCACTACTTCATCGGCGCGTTCAACGGCAATCGGTTTTTTGCGGACAACAACCGACAGGCCAATTACGTCCTGCGCGTTCGCAAGCTGTTTGACCGGCCGAGGCTGGCCGTCGGCTTTTCCGCGCAGCGCGGCAAGCAAATCCTGCCGCCCGGTGTGAGCGGGAACAATGACGAGAATCTGATCGGGATGGATTTTCAATACGTGATCGGGCGGTTGGGGCTGCGCGGCGAGATCGTGGCAGGCAATACCCCGTCAACACTGCTCGGCATTGAGCCTGAATTCGCTGATGCTTTTCGTCCGGGCGCAAAATCGGCGGGCGGCGCCCTGTTTGCGACGTGGCGATTGACCAACCGCGATCACGTCTACGCGCGCTACGATCAGTTTAACCGCGATCCGGTCAAAGGCTACAACGTGCGCGCGTTCAACTTCGGCTATCTTCGCTATCTCGGCGAGATGACGCGGATCGGCGTCGGCTATCAGTTCAAGAACCGGCCCTCGTTCAATGACGATGCGGTGAACGGTCGGTTCCACATCAACTGGAGCATCGAATTTTAGAAAGGAGAAGAGACAATGAAATTCACACAGGTCGCATTCTGCGTTTGCGTGTTCTTGTGCGCCGCCTTTACGGCCTCGGCGCAAACGATCGACTTCAACAAGGACAAAGCGGGCGAGCCGCCGAAAGGCTTTTCGACAGCGTTGACCGGACAGGGCAAGGCGGGTGTCTGGGTTGTGACGAAAGATGAGGCGTCGCCCAACCAGGGCAACGTCCTAGCGCAGACCGACGCCGACGCGACGGGCTACCGCTTTCCGCTCTGCGTTCACGACGGCGTCACGACCAAAGACGCGGACATCAGCGTGAAGTTCAAACCCGTTTCGGGCAAGAAGGATCAGGCGGCGGGAATCGTTTGGCGGTACAGAGATAAAGACAACTACTACATCGTCCGCGCGAACGCGCTCGAAAACAACGTCGTGCTCTACAAAGTGCAGAACGGCAAGCGCGAGGATCTGCCCGTCAAGGGCGAGGGTCGCACCTACGGCAAGAAGGCGACCGTGCCGAAGAACCAATGGAGCGAACTGCGCGTGACGGCCAAAGGCAATCTCTTCACCGTCTGGCTGAACGGGCAGAAGCTCTATGAGGTCGAAGACGGAACGTTCACCGAGGCAGGTAAAGTCGGCTTATGGACGAAGGCCGATTCAGTGACCTACTTCGACGATCTGAAGGTCGTCGCGCAATAAAGGGGGTCGAAATGGTAAGTTTCACAGGAGGTAAAGCGATGAAGAGAACGGTTATTTTTCTGACGGCATGGCTGGCGACCCTTGTGTTTGCGCTCTCCGTAAATGGACAGACACAAGATGCCGGAAAGCAGACGGAACAGGCGCCCGTGGTCATCTTCGTGTGTGAACACGGGGCCGCCAAAAGCATTTTGTCTGCGGCCATTTTCAACAAGCTCGCCCGAGAGCGGGGACTGAATCTTCGGGCGATCGCGCGAGGAACCAATCCTGACCCGGAGATCTCGCCGAAGGTCGCCGTCGGGTTAAGGTCTGACGAACTGGCGCCAAGCGAGCCGGCGCCGAAAAAGATCTCCAAGGCTGATCTCGTCGGCGCCAGTCGAGTGATCACTTTCTGCGCATTGCCCGATGACTATCCGGGGAGCATCAAGGTCGAAAATTGGGACCCTGTCTTACCGGCGATTGAAGATTACGGCAAGGCTCGTGACAAACTTGCCGATCGGATCGGCCGTCTGCTGGAAGAGTTGAAGCCAAAACAGTAACGGCCACTCACGGCGGCGGTTGAACGGCCGCCATTCGGCCGCCACTTCGACGAAGGGAGAAACAGTGATTCGCAAAGCATTCGTGCGAGCTTTTTTGTCTTTCCTGATCGGCATGACGGCATTTCTTGTCGCGTGCAATCAGGGCGCAACCGAAAGCCGTAATGCAAACAAGAAAACGGATGAAGTCACGATCTATGTTTCCACAGACCGTGTCTTTTCGGAGCCGATTCTTAAGGCGTATGAACAGAAGACCGGCGTGAAAGTCAACGCAGTGTATGACACCGAAGAGACAAAGAGCACCGGTCTCGCCAACAAGCTGTTGGCCGAAAAGAACAATCCACAAGCGGATGTCTTCTGGTCGAACGAACCGGTGCGGACACTCGTACTGAAATCACGCGGCGCGCTCGCGCCTTACAAATCGCCCAATGCTGAAGGCATTCCCGGGACGTTCAAAGACTCGGAAACTTACTGGACGGGTTTTTCGGCGCGCATCCGCGTGATCGTATACAACACCAACCTCGTCAAGCCTGGGGATGCGCCGAAGTCAATCTACGATCTGACAGACCCGAACTGGAAGGGCCAGATCGCGATCGCCGACCCGCGCTTCGGCTCCACCTCGTTTCACGTCGCGGCGCTCTACGCGGGGCTCGGCGACGAGAAGGCCGATGAGTTCTTCCGCAAGCTGAAGGCCAACGGCGTCAAGATCGCGCCGGGAAATTCCGTGGTGCGCGACCTGGTCGCGAAGGGCGAGGTTAAGATGGGATTGACCGACACGGACGATGTCAACGTCGCGCTTGAAGACAAACAGCCGGTGGCGATGGTCTTGCCCGACCGCGACGGTATGGGAGCTCCGCTGATGCCGAACATGGTCTCGCTCATCGCCGGAGCGCCGCGCGCCGAGGCCGGAAAGAAGCTTATCGATTATCTGCTTTCACCGGAGGTCGAACGCGAATTGGCGAAATCGGAAGCCGTGCAGATCCCTCTTCACAGCGGGGTCGAAGGGCCGAAGAACATCCCGCCGATCAATTCGTTCAAGCCGATGACGCTCGATTATGGTAAGGCCGCCGATCGCGTGGAAGATGTGACGAAACGATTGCAAACCATCCTCGGACTGTGAGTTCGTGATCCCGCCTTCAGGCGGAAGGCTTCGACGCGGCCGGATCGGTTTGACGACGTAAGCTTCAACCTGAGGGAGGGACTGCGAACTGTGGGCAGATGAACACATCTCTCTGCCAATCAAATATCAAACCTTCGTCGCGCCTGTTTACTTCTCGCGGCGCGGCGATGAGTATCGCGGCGACCCTCTTCTTCGTTTTATGCGTCGCCCCCGCGCTCTATATGTTCATTATTTCGTTTACAGGCGCAGAGGGGCGTCTGGGATTCGAGAACTATCAGCGGCTGTTTTCAGAAGTCCGTCAACGCGAGTTGTTCGTCAACAGCGTCTGCCTCGGCGCCGGCTCGGCGGTGATGGCCGTGTTGATTGGCGCGCCGCTCGGCTTGCTCTTCGCGCGCGCGCGCTTTCCGTTTAAACGTATGTTGCGAATTGCGCTCGTCGCGCCGCTGGTAGTTCCGCCGTACATTCTGGCGCTGGCGTGGATCTACATCGGGGGCCCAACAGGAATTGTCGCGCAACTTTTCGGCCGCGATCCGCTCTCGGCATGGACTTACAGTCTGGCGGGCGCCGTCGCCGTGCTGGGCGTTGGGTTCTATCCGCTGGCGATGCTCGCTACGGAGGCGGCGGCGCGGCGCGTCGACGGGCGATTGGAAGAAGCGGCGTTGCTGGTCGCTCCGCGAAGCCGAGTGTTGCGCCGGATCACATTGCCTCTGGTCGCCCCGAGCATAGTGGCCTCCGCGCTGATCGCCTTCGTGCTGGCGATCTCGGAGTTTGGCGCGCCCGGACTGTTGCGCGTGAACGTTTTTACAACGGAGGTCTTCACCGCCTTTTCGGCGCTCTATGATTTCGGCGCTGCGACGGCGCTGGCGATTCCGCTGCTCGCCGCCGCATTGATCGCCGGAACCGCCGCGCAATTCTTAATCGGCGAAAATCTCCTCGTCACGCGGCGTGGTGCGCGCGCTGGATTGAGTCTGCCGTCTGAACATAAAACGATTGTCGTGTTGATTGCGCTGCTGGCGATCACTGTGTGCGTGCTGGCGCCGCTCGTCGCGCTGGCGCGCGAGGCTGGACAGTTGCAAAGGATCGCAGAGACAGCCGCCTCGTCCCGGACGGCGATCAACAACAGCCTTTGGCTTGCCGCCGCCGGGGCTACGATAGCCACGATACTGGGCGCGCTACTTGGATATGGGCGGGCGCGCGCAAGAACCAGACTGCGCGGCCTGGCCGATCTGGCGATGATCGTCATGTTCGCCGTGCCAAGTACGGTCGTTGGGGTAGGCTTGATCGGCATGTGGAACAGGCCAGGATTTGGAATCTATGGTTCCCAGGCAATGGTGGTGATCGCTTATCTGGCGCGATTCGTTCCGGTGGCCGCGCTCATTATCGCTGCGAGCGTGCGGCAGGTTCCGGTTTCGTTTGAAGAAGGGGCGGAATTATCGGGCGCGGGCTGGCTTCGGATCTTCACTCGCATCGTGCTGCCGCAGATCAAAACAGGAATTGCCGCCGCGTGGGTCGTCGTATTCATATTCGCGTTCGGGGAACTGGGCGCGACGGCGCTGGTCGCCCCGCCGGGCGAGTCCACGCTGCCGGTCAGGATATACACGCTGATTGCCAACACGCCTTCGAGCGAAGTCGCGGCCATGGCCTTGATGCAGGTTTGCGTGACCCTCGCGCCACTCGCGCTGCTCGGCCTGTTCGCCGGGGGAGAGAAAGCAAAGGAGATTGCGAGCGATGCCTGAAGCCTTTCTGCGGCTCGTTGGGGTGACGAAGCGATTCGGCCAACGAACAGTAGTGGATAACGTTTCTCTCGATGTCGCCGAGGGGGAAACCGTCGCGCTGCTCGGCGCAAGCGGATGCGGCAAGACGACGACGTTGCGCCTCGTCGCCGGCCTGGAAGAGCCTGACGACGGGGAGATATGGATCGCAGGCGAACGTGTCGCGGCGAATGGAAGGAACCTCGTTCCGCCTAGCGCGCGGGGTGTCGGCTTTGTTTTTCAGGACCTCGCGCTCTGGCCACATCTGACCGTGGCGGGCAATCTCGAGTTCGTCCTCTCTTCCGCCGGGGTTCCGAAGCGCGAACGGGCGGAAAGGGTCGGTGAAACGCTGCGGCTGATGCGGATTGATCGCTTTGCGCGCAGTTACCCGAGCGAGCTTTCCGGCGGTGAGCAACAACGCGTCGCGATTGCGCGCGCGATAATCGCTCATCCGAGTTTACTACTGCTCGACGAGCCGATGTCGAGTCTTGACGCGGAGCTGAAGACCGACTTGATGGCCGAACTGAAAAACCTGCAAAGCGCGCTTGATGCGACCACCGTCTACATCACGCACGATCGTGTCGAAGCCCTGGCCTTGGGGCGCCACGTCGCGCTGATGAAGGACGGCAAGATCACGCAAGTCGCCGCGGCTCACGAATCGCGGGGCGCGACGGCGGTCGGTGAGAGAGCGTGAGATCGATTTCGCCGTAGCGTGAGAGCGCGGAACTTAGGGCAGGCCAACATTCATATTCAGATCGAGGTTCCACGAGCCGAGATTTACTGATTGACCGCCTCTGGTCGAAGTCTTCAACAACGGCTCGACCCCGGCCAGCAAGGTGATGGCTGTTACACGCGAAACGTCTTCGCTGTTGGCGAAGGAGATGATGATGGCGTCTCCCGCTTTGAGGTCGGCGCCGCTCAGATGAGGCAATCTCTCGATCAAAGGTTGTAAATCCCTGGGGCCTTGATCGGGCGCGCTCCCTTCTTTATTGCGCGCGGCCAGCTTCTGTACGATTTCGGCGGATAACCTGCGAGCGATGGAATCGGGCGTCAACCGCGCCTCGATACGATTGTTGGTGGCCAGATCAGTGACCAGGACCGTATTTTGCGCGGCGTCGTGTGAAACGATGACGGCTGCGATGGCTCGAAATGAGCCGGAAACCAGTTCTTCCGCCGTGTACCTGGATCGGTCTTCGTTACCAGTTCCCAGAGCTCTGACCTGGTCACCGATCTTCAAGTCTTCGAAGCGGCTGGGCCGGGCGTCACTGAACTTGACCGAATTCGGCGCGTACCGGCGGAGCGCGGCTCCGGACGCGAAGGCGATCACCATCGGTTTCGCGCCGGCCGTAGAAGATAGTTTGATGGCGATCTCTTTGGCGGCAGGGTCGAGCGCGGTGATCACGCCTCCGACGCCGCGTTTTTCCCACTCAGCGCGCTCGGCTGCGTGTTTCCTGGCGAGGTCGCCCTTGTTCATGACGATGACGCTGGTGGCCGCAAACAGAGCGGGATCGCCTGCGCCCCGCCCACGCGCCAGGATGCGGTCGCCTGCGCTCAGTTCCGACGCCGAAATCGGAGTAGAGTTTTCGAGGTCTTTGGCGCCTGGCGCCACGCGGAGAAAGCGGGTGGCTTCCTCGAAGGAGATATTAATTTCTGGCCCGGCGTCCGTTTTGATCGTGATCCGCTTGGCGGCGGAGTCAATCGAGAGGATCAATCCGATAGGCCGAACGGTCTGGCTGGAAGACGTAGTGGCTGTATTCCCCTGGGCAAGGAGCGAAGAAGCGCAGCACAAAACGAGTGTCAGTGTCTTTATACTGAATGGAATTTTCATCTTGCATTCATCTCCCTTTAATCTGGCTTTGCTACCATCTCGACGAAAGTGAGGAATCTGAATGAGGTTCATCTGCCGTTTCCTGGTTCTCCTTGCCGTTTCATCTCCGGCCCATGCCCAGACCGCCTCGTTGCGCGGGCAAGTCACGGATCAAAACGGCGCCGTCGTTCCCGCGGCAAAGGTCACGCTAAACGGGCCGTCCGGCCCAGTCAAGACCGCGACGACCGACGCCAGTGGCGGGTATTCATTAACGGGGTTGCCTGCGGGCGATTACGCGGTGATGGCGTCAGCGCCGAGCCTCATCCTCCTGGAGCCTGTGAAGATCACCTTGAAATCCGGCGTCCGGACGTTGAACCTGCAATTGAGCGTGGTACTGGCGGAACAGAAGATGGCAGTGCAGGAAAACACGTCGCCTGGCGTCTCCACCGACTCCGGCAATAACGCCAGCGCGCTCGTACTACGCGACAACGACCTCAAAGCGCTAGGCGACAGCGCCGAGGACCTTCAGGCGGATCTGTTGGCGCTGGCCGGGCCGTCGGCGGGGCCTGGCGGCGCCGCGATCTTCATTGACGGATTCAGCGGGGGGCAACTTCCATCGAAGGAATCAATCCGCGAGATCAGGATCAACCAGAACCCTTTCTCGCCCGAATATGACAGGCTCGGCTTGGGACGCATCGAAATCTTCACCAGACCGGGGACGGACAAGTTTCGTGGCTCGGTCTTCTACAACTTCGCCCACCATTTCTGGAATTCGCGCAACCCGTACGCGCAGAAGAAAGCGCCGTTTCTGCTTCACGAATACGGCGGAAATCTGAGCGGGCCGCTTAACAAACGGTCATCCTTCTTTCTTGACGTCCGGCGTGACGAGGTAGACAACGGTTCTATCGTCAATGCGATCACGCTCGACCCACAGACTTTCGTCGTCATCAACCCCTTCACCGACACGCCGAATACGCCGCAGCGTCGCATTTCGGTCAACCCGCGCCTGGATTATCAAATCAATGACCGAAACACTCTGACCTTTCGCTACGTTTTCGCGCACACCGATGTGCGCGAGGCCGGCCTGGGCGGCTTCAATCTGGCCTCTCGCGGTTATCAGGTCCTCGGCGACAACCATACGATTCAGATCACCGAGACCTCCGTGCTGGGCGCTAGCGTCATCAACGAAACGCGCTTCCAACTCATTCACGTCAACGGCGAAACGATCGCAAACACTCTCGCCCCCGCGATTCAGGTTCTGGGCTCATTCAACGGCGGCGGGGCGCAGATCGGACATTCATTCAATGGGCAGAACAACTACGAATTTCAGAACTACACATCCGTTGCGCGGAAATCGCATTACTGGAAGTTCGGCGTCAGGCTGCGCGGCGAAGCCGTAGACAATACGGCGCCCCAGAATTTCGGCGGGACATTCACCTTCGGCGGCGGCGACGCCCCTGTGCTGGATCTCAATAATCATCCCGTGTTGGACTCCTCCGGTAAGCTCCTGCTCGCCACCATTACTTCCATTGAACGATACCGCCGCACGCTGCTCTTTCAGAGTCTGGGCTTCACGCCTTCGCGCATCCGCGAATTGGGCGGCGGGGCCACGCAGTTCAGCATCAACTCGGGGAATCCCAAGTTGTCGGTGAGTCAGTTCGATGTGGGGCTATTCGTGGGCGACGACTGGCGCGTGCGACCAAATCTCACGCTGAGCCTGGGACTGCGCTATGAAACGCAGACCAACATCCACGATTGGCGTGATGTGGCGCCGCGCGTCGGAGTCGCGTGGGCGCCCGGCGCCGGCGGCAAGAATTCTCGCCCGAAGACCGTGATCCGAGCCGGATTCGGAGTCTTCTACGACCGATTCGCGCTCTCGAACACATTGACGGCGCTGCGTTATAACGGGGTCGTTCAACAGCAGTACGTGATTGCGAATC
>Ga0187894_10002945_pt1 | contig 19659 bp, 18 predicted proteins | sample GBC1701081metaG_FD_136650 | JGI IMG/M metagenome (GOLD analysis project Ga0187894, IMG submission 136650) | White microbial mat communities from a lava cave in the Kipuka Kanohina Cave System on the Island of Hawaii, USA - GBC170108-1 metaG ...
GCCGAGGCGCGCGTGCTGCACGCCGGTCAGTCGACCGCGTTCTGCGAGTCCGAGGCGCGCGACGACGCCGGGAAGATCCTCGCCAAGGCGATCGGCACCTTCAAGCTGATCGGCGAGCGGAAGGGGTAAGCATCCCCCGGCAAAGCCGGGGGCCTCCCTTCGTAACTAGGACCGCGCGGAGCTACCGCGCGGCGTAGAAATCGCGGCTCGTCGGCGCCGGCCGCGCCTGCCACTTGGCGGCATTCTTCTGCGCGGTTGAAACCCTGCTCTCGCCGATCTCCTTGGCGAGGCTCTCCCTCGCGACGGCGAGCTCCTGCGAATCCGGATCGGCGGCGGTCGCGAGCAGCAGCCAGGCGTAGGCCTTGATCGGGTCCTTGGGCGTGCCGTTCGCGCCGTTGCGGGCGAGCTCCGCGAGCGTGGCATACGCCGGGGCGTGGTTGAGCTGCGCGCTGAGTGTCAGCGCGACCATCGCCTTCTTGAAGTCCTGGACGACGCCCTTGCCCTCGAGCAGCATCATCGAATACTGGTACAGCCCTTCCGGGACGTTGCTCGCGGCCGCGTACTTGCAGAAAGGGGCGGCCTTCTGGGCCTCGCCCTTCCGCAGGAACCGTTCGCACAGCCGTGCGAACGCGGGCGGATAGCCCGCCTCGGCGGCTTCGGCGAGGTAGCCGAGCGCGGCGACGTCGCTCGGCGGGAAACCGAGCGTCGCGAACCCGCGCTCGCCGGCGCGGCTGCGCCACATCAGCCCGTGGGGATCGTGCCCCTTGACCGCGGTCTCGCACGCCTGCTGTCCGCGCTCGTCGTCGCGCGGCAGGAGCTTGCGGACGAGCAACTCGCAGGTGACGCCGGCGGCCCGCGGGTCCTTGTCCTCGAGCGCCTTGAGCAGATCGCCCGCCTGGTCGAACTTGCTCGACTCGTAGGCGGCGAGCGCGTCGTCGATCGGCGCTGCGTGCGCGAGTGCGCCGAACGTGATCGCGATCGATGAGATCAGCGCGCCCGGCAGCGTGGTCAGCGGATTCGTGGCGCGTCCGGTCTTCATCGAGGCTGCTCCCATGCAGGACATCGCGCGATCAGAAGTCATTTTTCCGCACCGGGCTGCCCTCGGAAGCTGCCTGCTGCGCGGTCGACGCGGCGGCCTTCAGGCCGGCGATCAGCGCGAGCCCTTCCTTGCGCGACGCCTCGGCCTCCGCCGGCGAGACGAGCGCGGCGGCGCCGGCTGCCGGCGGGACGTCAAGCTCGCTGCGCTTCTGGTTCCAGAAGATGCCGGCGACGACCGCGGCGACGGCGAGCACGGCGAGGACGCCGCTGCCGCCGACGAGCAGCTTCTTGCGGCTCTTGCGGGCCTCCACCGCGCGCGCCATGTCGGCGTCGTCCTCCCGCAGGAAGCCCACGGCGTTGTGCGTTCCGAGCGACTCGGCGACGATCTCGCGGCACGCTTCGGCGACGTGGGCCGGCGGGTCGAGCTCGAGGCACACGCGGGCGAGGCGCGTCGCCTCGCCGGTGTTCCGCGTGATGCCCGCGCCGATGAAGTACATCAGCGCGCCCTTGAACGCGCCCATTGCGTGGCGCAGGTCCGCGGCGTCGAGGAATTTGGCGATGGCCATCGACTGCTCGTCGGCGCGCAACAGCCTGTTCCCCTCGGCGTAGATGCTCGCGGCGAGCTCCGGGCCGGGTGCCGGCTTGCGGGCCGGCGGCGCTCCCGCGGCCTGCGCGGCGACCGGCCGTTCGGCGATTCCCGATTCCTGCATGGTCACTCCCTCCGTTACACCGTGGCTTGCTTGAGCCGCGCGACGACCGCCTTCGCCTGGGCGACGGCTTCGTCGAGCGCGGACTCGCTGCCCTGCTTCGCCGCGCCGACCGCACCGCGCAGCGACTCGATGACCGACCAGATCTGCGCCGTCTGCGCGGGGGACCGCTCGAGCTGCCGCGGGGTGAGGAAGCGCGCCTCGTCCCGCAGCTCGCGCAGCGCGCGCCGCAGCGCGTCGGCCCTGCCGCCCTGGAGCACAGCGCAATCCGACTCGAGGTCGATCAGCGTCTCGTCGAGCGAGATGCGGCGCTCCCGGACGACGCGCGCCCGATCGTCGCCCGCGCGGTTCATGCCGCCGATGATCCTGAAGCCGAGCCACAGCACCGCAAGGACCGCCAGCATCACCGCGTGGAGGACGACGAACGAACCGAAGCCCCATCCGAACCAGAGCGCGCCGCTCGCGAGCAACGAGATCACCGCGGCGCACGTGAGCCAGTACGAGGACCCGATGTCGGTGACGACGCCGGAATGCTCTCCGGAGGCGAGGCTCGCGTGGAGGAACGGCGCGAGGACGAGCGCGCCGTTGACGATCAGCACGATCGGGAAATGAGCCGGAGAGCCCGCGGTGTCCAGGCCAGCCGGGGGACCGAGGAAGATCTCCAGCCCCACCACGGTCAGGCTGACGATCAGGCCGACCACGATGGTCGCGAACGGGTGCTTCATGATTTCTCGCTCCGCCCGGTCTACGCAGCGTTCTGCTGCGAGGCGCCGCACGCGCCGCAGAACTTCGCGCCGGCGTCCAGCGCCTCGCCGCACGCGGTGCACTTGCGCCCGAACGCCGCACCGCAGTTCCCGCAGAACTTCGCGCCGGGCTTCACCGCGCTCTGGCACGCCGGGCACTGCTGCTCCTCGGCCTTGGGATAGGCCGTGCCGCAACTCCCGCAGAACTTGGCGTTCGGGTCCGTCCGCGGCGCGTTGCATTTCGAGCAGCCGCCCGCGGGACCCGCTGAAGGCGACGGTCCGCTGCCCCCCGGCCCTGATCCGGGCGCTCCGCCGGGGCCACCCCCCGGTGGCCCGCCGCCGGGCGCTCCGCCGGGTCCCGGGTTGAGCTGCTGCGCGATGGCGCCGAACCCCTGGCCTATGGCACCCCCGATGCCGAGGCCTGCGCCGAGGCCAATCCCCGCCCCCATCAGTTGCCCCGCCGAACCTTCGTTGCCAGCCGCCTTCTGCAGCACGTCGAACGACCGGCCCTGCTGGTAGGAGTAGCCGCGGATCTCCATGTCCGCGCGCGTCGCGAGCGATTTGCGCAGGCTGTCGATCGATCTGTCCCCCTCCTGCACCGCGATCGAGCTCACGAAGAAGTTCACCAGCTTCAGGCCGAACTCCTCGAGCTTCTCGGTCAGGTCGCGCTGGATCGCTTCGGAGAGCGCGGCGAGCTCGGTGGAGATCTCGAGGACCGACACCTTCTTCTTGACGATCTCCTTCGCGATGGTCGACTTCGCGATGGTGAGGATCATCCCGCGCAGGTAATCCCTCAGCTTCGCCTGGCTGAACTCGGGCATCGTGCCCACGAGCTTCACCAGGAACTTGCGGGTGTGGGCGACCTGGACGCCGTACTGGCCGTCGGCCTCGACCGGGATGATGATCTTGTACGTCGGGTCCTGGACCGGGATCGGTTTGTCGGTGGCCCACTGCACGTCGAGCGGGATGACCTTGTTCGCGAACCAGACCTCGGCGGTGAACGGGGAGCGCCCGAACGGCAGCGAGAGCGCCTTCGACAGGATCGGGAGGTTCTCGGTCTTGAGGACGTGGCGGCCAGGACCGAACGGACCGTCCATCGCCCCGCCGCGGCAGACCACCGCCTCCTGCGACTCGTTGACGATGAGCTGCGTCCAGGTGGAGAGCTCCGGATTGGGGCACTTCCAGGCGAGCTGGCTCGCGTCCCCGTCCCATTTCACTACGTCGATGATCGCCATGGCTCCGGTCCCTCCGGCGGATGCGCAGTGCGCGCTACCAGTTGCCTTCCGACTTCTTCTTCAGATCCGTCGCCTGCGGCTCGGCCGCCGCACCCTTTGCCGGGGCGCGGCCGGGCGCGGGCGCCGAAGCGCCGGCCGATTGCACCGGGGCGCCCTGGCCCTGCTTGAGCGGGCGCAGGATGAACGACTGCGGCGCGAACTCCTTGCCGATGTCCACCGTCTGCTTGACGACCTTCGCCTTGGCGATCTTCGCCTGCACGTCGACGATCTCCGCGATCCCGACGTCGGTCTCCTCGCGGCCGAGGCTTTCCTTCGTGTAGCTGTCCTTGATCTCCTTGCCGTAGCGGACGATGCGGAACCGCTCGCCCAGCCGCAGCGACTTGCCGCCCTGCCCGACGTAGAGCACGTCGCCGCTCACGCTCTCGACCATGAGCGGGAAGATCGTCTCGAGGATCTGGCGCGAGATCTCCTCGGCCGCGCTCCGGCCGAGTACATCGACGCTGCCTTCCTCCACGCTGCGCGCGAAGCTGTCGGCGTGCTTGATCTGGCCGCTCGCGGCGTCGATGATCCGGTACGAGAGGCGAACGTTCGCGGTCGTCAGGGTGAAGGTCTTGTTGGCCGACTGCATCGATACGGTCCGCACCGCCTGCGAGGCATCCTCGATCACGCCCACGACCAGGTAGTCGGTTCCGAGCGTGTTGCCGAGCCGCGCCATCTCCGACGGCGGCGCGCTCCCCGACGAAAGCATGTCGAGCTCGCCCTGGCGTTCGGCGCCGAACTGGCGGTCGAGCATCGCGAACTTGCGCGACTGGGTCAGCTGCGTCACGAGGTCCTGCACCAGTCGGTCGCGGAACGCCTGCTGGCCGTTGTTCTTCATCCGGAACGGCACGACCGCCATCCGCAGGCGGTTCGCCTGCGGCCCGGCCGAGTACTTGGCGATCGCCGCCTCGACGGTGACGTTCCAGGCGTTGCCCTGCCTGGTCTTGTTGACGATCCGGTATTCCTTTATCGCGCCTTTGGTCTTCGTCGCGATCGCTTCGGCGCTCGCCGCCGCGTTGGCGAACTTGCTCTCGCTCTCGGTCTCGAGCGAAGCGGTGACTTCGACGCTGAGCGTCGTGGCCGCGACCTGCGTGCCGTTCACCTGCGTGACGGCCTCCTTGAGCGCCATGCCGACGGCGTGGCCGAGCGTGCGCCCGGTACCGTCCGCCTGCACGGTGACGTACTGGATCTGCGCCACGGCGCCGGCCGCGTGGAACAGCACGACGCAGAATGTCGCGATGGAGAGGAATGCACGTACGGGGCCCATTGGCATGCTCCGGTTGGCGCGGTAGCCGGCGGGCGGGGGCGTCGCCCCGCGCCCGCCGAAGGTGCTAGAACTTCGCGGCGACGTTGTCGAGGTTGCCGACGTCGACGTCGTTCTTTTTCGCGAAGGCGGTGAAGTTCTTGGTCGTCTGGCCCCACTTCGAAACGAGGGTGGGGACGTTCTGCGCCACGTAGATCCCCGGCGCCGCACCGTCCTTGAGCTTCATCGCCTGGGTCGGGTTGCCGCTGAGGCTCGACACGCCCGACTGCAGCGAGTTCGCCCACTTGCTGAACTCCGGCGGGAGCTGCGCGCCCTCGGTCATCCCGCGAACGTAGTGGGGCACGGCCGCGGCGAGTTCCTTCTTGCCCTCGGCGGTCAGCAGCCCGCCCTCCACGGCCTTCTGGTCAATCAGTTTCTTGTTCTCCTCGCTGACAGCGACCGAGCGCTCGATCTGGCTCTTGTCCATGACGTTGCCCGACTCGTAGTAGCGCGCTTCGGCGTCGGCCTTGTCCGCCTCCGCCTTGAAGCCGAGCGCGCGGAGCGTACGCGCCTCCGCCGCGAGCATGTTGTTGAGCGCGCCGTTGAAGCGCTTCATCAGGCCGGTCTGCTGGTTCAGCAGGCCGTCGACGTCTACGTTGCTCTGGCCGCTCGAGCCGCCGCCGCTCAGGCCCGGCACCTTGATACCGCCGAACTGCGCGAACGCCGCCGGCGCGGCGATGGTGAAGACCACCGAAACTGCCGCTGCGAGCGCGGCCCTGCGTGAGATCGACATCGTGCCTCTCCTGTCATGGGTGTGATTGACGGTTACCGTCCTCGATTTTGGCCCGTACGACACGTTTTTCTCGGGCGCCATCTAGCGCGGCGCCTTGGCGTTCAGTTGATCGATCATGACCTTTGCGCCTTCGGTCGCCGCCTTCCTGAGGGCGTTGCGCATGGCGACTTCGGGATCCGGCCCGAGCCCGGCGTACTGCACCGGACCGACGGTCACGATGCTGCGCGGCAGCTTCCCGGTGATGTTCCAGATCTGACCGCGGACCGAGACGTAGACGCGCTTGTTGCCGGTCACCGGGTCGGTGTCGGGCAGACCGACGTCGAGCGTGCCCATCGCGAAGTAGCTCACTTCGCACTGGCGGGCCGCGTCGAACGCAACCTTGCGGGTCTGGCCCGAGAGCTCGTCGGCCGCGCTGAACTCCTGGCGCAGCGCCTTCTCCGAGGTGCCATTACAGTTCGCCGCTACGTCCGGGTAGTCGACGACCTCGAACCCGGCGCCAGCGAACACTTCCTTGACGGCGGCGTCCGCGTCGCTCGCGCTGCGCACGCGGTACTTGGTCTGGTCGGCCTTGCGCTCGGTGCTGCCGCCGGTCTCGGTCACGGACATCGAGGCCGTCGACTCGCTCATGCTCGCGGACGTGTTCTGCCCGCGGCCTTTCATCGACCCCGCTTCCTGCGCGGAGCGCTCCGACTCCTGTTTGCGGACCTCGGTGTTCTTCGCCGCGAACGACTTGACCGACTCGGTCTCGCGCGCGACGAAGAGGAAGCTCACGTTCGTGGCGGGCGCTGCGGCGGCCTGCGTCGCGGTCTGTCTTGCGAACCCGCCGGCATCGTTGAGCCGGGCGTCGAGCGCCGCCTCGTTCACCGTGGCGCGGACGACGACCGAGTACACGCGCGCATCCTTGTTGACCGAGTCGTCGAGCACGGTGGCGTCGATCACGTACCGGTCGACGCTGGCGAGGATCTCGGCCTCGACCGCCTGGTAGGCGCGGAACTTGGCCGGGTTGAAGGTCGCAGCGTGGCGCTTGAGGGCGTTCTCCTTCGCCGCCTGGACCGCCTTCTGCCGGACCTGCGCGTCCGGCTTGCTCGAGAACGCGCCGGCGTCGTAGGGCACGTCGCCCTTGCCCTTCACGTCGAGCGCGAAGGCCTGCGCGCAGGCGAGCACGAGCGGGATGGAAAACGCGGTGGCGCGGATGGATCGGAGGAGCTGCGACATGGGTGACTCCGTTTGGCTTGGTTTGGTTGACGCCGCGATCAGCGGCACTTCTCGATGATCTTCGCCGCCTCGCTGAACTGCCCCGCGACCGCATCGCCCCCCGCCCACCGCTTCATCCACTCGGACGAAGGGGCGCTGAACTGCCGCGTGAGCTGGTCGAACAGGCTGAAGAGCGACTCCTGGTACGCCGACCAGTCGTCGACCTGTGTCGCCGACGCAGGCACTTTCTTCACCGCCGCGAACTTGAAGGCGTTGTCGAGATAGCGCTTGGAGAGCTCGGGCTGCTCGATGGTGACCGCGGCGAAACTGCCGTAGCCCCACGCCTTTTCGGCGTGGTTCTCGCCGAGGAGCGCCTTCTTGAAGCCCTGCACCCGCAGCGTGATGACGTAGTCGGCTTCGGGGATCGCCAGGTTGAAGACATCGCCGTTCGCGAACCTGGCGGCCATCTTTCCGCCGATCGCCGCGTCCTTGACGTGCGGCAGCACCGAGACGCGCATGTTCTGCGACAGGAACCGGCTGAACGACTGCCCGGCGAACTGCCCGAAGGCGACGGGATCCGCCCGCCCTTCAGCGAGGGTGCCGCGCGCCGCGTCCTCCACGACCACGGTCTTGACCTGGATCCGGTGCGGATACGTCCGCTTGACGGTGATCGCGGCGAGGCGCGCTGCGAACTGGTCGAAGATGTTGGTCGGCCCGGCATCGTAGTAGAACTTGCGCACGCGCGCGAGAATGTGCGCGTCGGTGACCTCGCCGCGCACGGCGTCGCGCAGCTGTACCGCGACCGGATAGACCGCGACGATCCGCGAGTTGTCCTTCGCGAAATCGAAGAGCAGCACCTGCGCGTGCAGGTCGAGGACGAGCTTGGTGACGTCCCCCGCGCGCTCGATCGACACGTTTTCCCACTCGACCGCGAAAGCGACCGCAATCGAGTCGTCGGTCTTGTAGTCGCCCATGCGCGTGTCCGCGACGAGCTCGAAGGAGGGGTTCTTGAGGTTCGCGACCCGGCGATGCAGCTCGGCTTCGAGCTGCGGGCGGTCCTGCCCGGGGGCCATCTCCTTGAGCAGCTGGCGGCTGAAGCGGAACGCCCTGTCGTCGCCGGCGTGATCACCGACGAATGCGACACCCGCGTAGAAGAGCTTCAGCGGCGCCTGCGCGGACGCAGACGCGGAACACAACAGCAGCAGCACACCGGCCAACCCGGCGAACACGCTGCCGAAACCCGGCTTCTTCTTCATTCTTCCCTCTCCCGTGCGCGAGCGCCTCCAGCGTCATCACCCTGCTCGAGGCAAGGCGACGCCGAGCGCGGCCGGGCGGCCCGCGAGCGCCGCACGGATCAGTCAGCCAGAGATCAAGGAGGTCGATGCGCGAACGCGCGAGGAACCCGAGATGCAGCGCGGCCACCGTGACTCGTCGTCGTAGGCCCGTCGCTTTGCGCCCCCGGCTTTCGCCGGGTTTGCCCTTGATATCTCCCGTTGCGCACGCTAGCGCAGTGCGTGAGGCGTGTCGAGCGGGGTCGGCGGGTCGGGCGTGACAACCTCCGCGCTGTACGTCGGCCGTAAGCGCCGCGGCGAGACATATTGCGCGGCGGGTCGGGGCGAGGTGCCAGATTGGTGCGAACCCGGCAGCGGCGCTAATTGAAGAACACTCGCACGGCCACCCGCGCACGCGGGACGCCGTCGCTGCGTGCGATCAGCCGGCCCGCGGGATCGCGCACGTCGCCGCGCGGCCCGACGCGCCCGACCAGCCGCCCCGCCGGGTCGCGGACGGACCCGTCGCCCCCGATGCGACCGACCAGCCGTCCGGCGGCGTCGCGAACGTCGCCGTCAATCTCGACGCGCAGGATCAGTCGCCCGGCCGCGTCACGGAAGGAGTCGTCGGGAGCGAACCTGCCGACGAGCCGCCCCGCCGGATCGCGGACGTCGCCGTTCGCGGTGACGCGCTCGATGAGCGCACCGGCCGGGTCGCGTATCACCTGGGCCGCCACCCCGCCGCAGAGGAGGAGCAGCGTCAGGACCCCGGCCGCGATGCGAATCACCGCCGCGCCGGTCGCGACGCGGGGACCGCGACGGGCCCGCATGTCGGGTTTGGAAAGAGCGCGACTGGCACCGATCGCGCGGCTGCCCTCGCGGGCTCTCCGGCGTCGTGCATCAATTCAACAAAATACGGGGCGCACTCACAGGTGGCGTCCGTCGGCCCGATCACCGCGTGCACCGGGCGCCAGGTGCCGCCCTCGCGCCGGAGCAGCGTGCAGGCGTCCTCGGGAGGGAAAGGCTCCGCCCAGCGCGTGCCGGCCCAATCGAAAGGGCGCCCGTTCGGCTGCAGCGGGATCCACACCGCGTACGCCCAGTCGCCCTCCAGCCGGAGGTGCTTGAACCGGAACAGGATCGGTTTTCCGATCTGCTCCTGCATCGGGGTCCGCAGATCGTCGGCGAGCTGCTTGCGCTCGGCGCTGCCCGCAGGGGGCTCGCGGGGTGCGGCGTGAACCACGGGCAGAAGCGACGACGCTGCGGCAAGCGCAGCGAGCAGGAGCCTCATTCTTTCCTCCCCTCGATCACTGGAACCCCAGCTTCTTGAGACCGGCCCTGACCTCTGCCGCGGTCTTGAACTTCGCGCGCTGCATCGTGACCCGGCCCGAGTCGTCCCGGCGGGCGCACTCGCAGCCGCCGTCGAGCTTGCCGCTGAGCTCCTCCATGAAAGTCAGCCGCGGCGCTGCGGATCCGGCCTTCGGTGCGTCGAACACGAACGTTCCGTGGAGGGTTCCGCTCACTTCGTAGTGGCGAACCGGCCACGAGCAGAGCACGACGATCTCGCGCTCCGGGTCGGCGTCCGCGTTGGCAAAGAACACCGACGCGATCTCCGGATTGCCACCCTCCGGCCCGAAGACGTGGATGAGAATGCGGTCATACGCGTTCGCGCCTCGCGGCAGAAACAGGTGACCGGCGATCTGCGTGGACCTCGGGTCGCCCGGCACGTCCTGCTCGTAGAACGCGATGACGACCCGTTGGCCGCGCGCCCACGGCTCGGCCTCGATCACCTGATGCACGACTTGGGACCGTGGCGGCTTGACGCGCTCCGCGAACGCCTCGCGCGTTTCCCCAGCCCGCCGAATCACCGTCTCGGCAAGCAGGGATGCGGGGCACAGGAGCGTCGTCATCAGAAGCAACAGGCGTCCGATCCTTCGTACCGAAACAGCCATAGGCAAGTCTCCTCTTGTCCTCTTGGTTAGCCTCAGCGCATGCAGTGCTGCGCGGCGCGCCCGCTCAGCAACGACCGCAGCTGCCGCTCCTTGATCTGCGGCGGCGTTCCGCTGTTTGCGATCTGGTTGTACGTTGATTGCAGCGCCTGGCAGGCCGGATCCGACCGGAACCGCGGCCCCGCCGCGTCCGCCTGGGCGCGAGGTGCAGCGCGCGCCTGGCGGGGTGCCACGGGGGCCGGCGCGGCCCTGGGTTGCGCTGCTTTGAGGATCTCCTGCGCCTTGTCGCCGGCAATCCAGACGACGCGCTCGCTCGCGTCGCGGGATCTGGCGAGCCACTCGTCGACTTCCTTCGGCCGCGCGCTGGCGGCATCCGCGTCGGTGAAGTAGTAGAACCCCGTGCGACGGTTGCGTTGCGCCGAGGCGCAGCCCTGGTCGGTCTCTTCGAGGATCACGTGCGCCTGCCCCGACGGATGGAGGTAGATGAGGCTCTTCACACCCCCGTGAACGCGCGCGCCGCTTCGCTCGAGGACGGCCGCCCCGCTGGCGGTACGCTCGAGGCGGTAGAGGTGGTTGTCGGCAAAGCATTGGTCGAAATCCGCTGGAACGAGCTTCCCGAGCTTGGCGGCGACCGCAGGCCGCGCCATCAGCAGGTCTCCGAGCGATCGCTCGTGCCACGTCGCGATCCCGGCGAATGCCGGCAGCAGCTCGGCGTCGGTTGCCGCGTGGCGCGGGAGCGCCGCCGTCGGGCGCTTGCCCTCGCTGCGCTCGGTGAACGCGAGCTTCCCATCGCGGTAGGTCCAGACCAGCCGGCCGCCCCAAGGATCGAGGGAGACGAAGCGGGCTTCCCGATCGTCGTGCAGCACCGCGACGGGCGAACGCTGCTCGCCCCGGTCGTCCTTCAGTTCGAGCCGCTCGAAGCCGTCGGGCTTCAGCACCAGGAGCTCGAGCGGGGGGTCGAACGCGTTGCCGCCGACGTGCTCGTAGAGCAACACGAGGTCCGCCTCGGGCAGGCGGATCACGTACTGCAGCCCGATGTCCCAGTTGGCGGCGATCTCCTTGCGCTCGAGCAGTAGAACGGCCTTGCGCAGCGGGTCGTCGTCCTCGCCGCCGATCACCGCCAGTTTTCCCAAACGGGTAGCAACGGAAGAGATGTCGTTGAAGTCAGTGTTCGTCGCAACCTTGACCCCCGGCCCCCACGCTGCCGGCAGCCCTGCCCACTGATCCCGTGGCGGCGGGATGGCGGCATCGCGCGAGGAAACGAAGTTGTACGTGACGCCGCGGTAGCTGAACGTCGCCGGCAGCGCCCCGTCGTACTTGAGCGCGTCGCGGTAGAAGTCGCCCTTCAGGCGACCGCCCGGGTTGCGCACCGGGTTGAACACTTCCTTCGCGTCGATCCGCACCTGCTCGCAGTCGCCGTAGCCGCGGAGCTCATAGCCGGTGCCCCAAGGCTGTGTCGGCTTGGTGCCCTGGTCGGAGGCGAACTCCTCGAGGTAGCCGCGGCAGGTCCGTCCCTGGTGCTCGAACTGGCCGACCGAGTAGACGGCGAGGCGGGCGTTGCGCGCCGCGATCTCCTTCCGGATCTCCTCGCTGGCGGCCGCGCGCGCCGCGGACGAGCGGCACTTGCCGATGAGCGCGAGCGCTGGGCGCACCTGTGGGTCGTTCGCGCCGAAGCGCTGCGTCAGCGTGCGTGCCGCCCGGTCGTAGTCGCCGCCGCCGAATTCGCGGACGATCCCGTCGAGCGTCCCGCACAGCAGATCGAGCTGGGCGTTCTGCTCGGCGCGGTGCTGCTCGGTCATCGTGCCGGCGACCTGGCACGCCTCCTTCGCGGAGAGTTTGAACGCGGCCGGCAGGGCCGTCCCGCGGAACTCGATGCGCCGTCCGTAGGGATCGCCCGCTTCGCAGCGCGCGCCGAGCTCGGCAAGATCCTTCGGCGGAAAGAACGTCGCGCGCGCGAAGGGCCAGGCGACGAACGCGAGCGTGACCGCGGCGCCGCCGGCCAAGGCGGGAACGACCCACGTCGGGAGCTTCCGCGATGCCGTCGTCGGCGCACTCGCCGACGCGCTTGCCTGGGTCGATGATGGGGCTGGCGCTCGCTGCGCCGACGCGGGCCGCGGTGCCGGTGCCGCCGCAACCGGCTGTGCCGGCGCGGTGACGGGCGGCTGCGCGGGCGCAGCGAGCTGCTGAAGCGCGAGCGCCGCCTTCGCCTCCCCGCCCGCGGCGGCCGACTTCAGCCAGCGCGCGGCTTCGTTCGGGTCGGCCGCAACGCCGATCCCGCGCGCGTACATCAGGCCGAGATTGAACTGCGCCTTCGCGTGACCGAGATCAGCCGCGATCCGGAAGAGCTGCGCGGCGCGCCCGAAGTCCTGCGGCACCCCGCGGCCCTCGAAGTGGAGCGCGGCCTGCGTGAACGCGCGCACCGCAGCTTCGCGCTGCGGGCCGGTGGCGGCCAGGGCGTCTGCCATAACCGCACTAGGCTAGCGAGCGACCCGTGCACGCGCCGAGGAAGTAATTGCCAGACTCCGCCGGCCCGCTACGCCCGGGTGTGGCGGCCGTCACGCCCTCATTACAGCCGACCGCGCAACCGCACCCGCTGGTCGTACAGCGCGATGAGCTCCCCCGCCAGCTGCGCCGCGCTCGCGGCATACCCGGGCTCGGTCAGGTGCACCAGATCGCCGTTCGCCCACGGCGGCGTCGCGCCCGCCCAGCGGCGGATGGCGCACCGGCCGCCCATCGCGAACTGCCAGTCCCAGTAGAGCGTGCGGCCCTCGCGCGCGACCTTGCGGAGCACCGTGCGCACCACGGTTCCCCAGCGCGGCTCGGGCGGGCACGCGGACTTGACCCCCGGCGCCGCGACGTCCGGCGGTGCGACGATGACGAGCGCCGCCTGCGGCAGCGCGGTCCTGAACCAGCGCACCGTCTCCTGCAGCTCGTCGAGGTAGCGGTCCGCGTCGAGATCGGGCTCGACCATCTCGTTCGTGCCGAAGGCGAGGATCACGATTGCCGGCGCTCGCGTGCGGAGCTGCACCGCGGCTTCGCCCGACTGCCACGCCCGTACGAGCGAGGCCTTCGCGCCGTTGAGACCGATGCCGTCGAGCACGACGCCGGTCGCGGGCCGCTCGAGCACAACGCCGCCGACCAGCGCCTTCTCGTCGACCGCGCGGACGCGGAGCTGGGCGACGTCGTCGAGAAACGCAGTCTGCAGGCGCCACTCGGACACCGCGGCGGTGGTCGAGAACCGGGCCGCCTCGCCGTTCGCGCCGCTGACGACCACGCCGCTTCCCGCCGGGCCGGACAGGAGGAGCGAGAGCTTCCAGAGCCCCCCTGTGCCGTTCGACCTCAGGTCGAGCGAAAAGCCGGCGCTCGGCGCTTCGGCCTGGCCGTACGCCCCCCCGAGCGGAAAGCCGTCCGCGCCGTCCCGCGACACTCGCACCCGCCAGCCCGGGTCGTTGGCGAGCAGCGCCTGGCTGGACCGCTGGCCGGGCAGCCGTCCCGGCGGCAGCCACCCGGGCCCGCCGTCGCCGAACCGCGCCTGCAGGACGCGCCGCAGCTCGTGGGTGAACCAGTCGCCGGCGGTGTGGGAGTCGCCGAGCTGCATGATGCGGAACGGCTCCTTCGCAACGCGGGTCTCCACGAGGCGCAGCCGGCGCCACACCGCGGCGAGATTCGGCTCGCCGAAATCGACCAGGGCGTTCCTCAGCGGCGGCGGCTCCGCTGCCATGGCGGTCGCCGCGAAGCACGCGGCCAGCGCCAGCGCGCGCGCGCCGGCCGCGGAAGTCATCGGGTGCTCTCGGCCATCTGGCTCGTCTGCAGGCTCGCGAGCACCGCGTCGGCGATGAGCTTCTGGCCGGCGAGCGTGAAGTGGACGCCGTCGTCGGCACGCACCGCCATCTCGCGGCCGCCGGCGAGCCGCAGGAATCGGGCGAACGCCTCGGTACCGTCGCCCAGCAGCTCGCGCGTCGGAACGAACACGCCGCCCTCTCCCTGCACCACCGTTTCGAAGATGCGATTCTGTACGAACGTGCCCTCCTGCAGCCGCGGCACGCGCATGCTCGGCAGGCCGACCCAGTACACGCGCGCTCCGCGGGCGCGCGCAGTGCGCACGATCTCCCGCACCCGCTCGGCATAGGCCTCGCGCCACGCATCCGAGTGGAACGCGATCCGCCGCGCGCCCTCGATCATGTCCCAAGGATCGTTCGCACCGAGGAACACGATGAGGATCGTGAACTGCTCGCGCTCGAGCGTCTGCGCGACGGCGCGCGGCCAGTCGTGGAACCAGCGCTGGCTCAGCCCGGAGCTCGGCTTGCTGACGTCGACGCACTGCGCGCCCGGCCCGCCGCAGAGCGCGCGCCGGATGTGGGGCGCGACGCCCTGCATCAGCGAGTCGCCGACGAACAGGATCCGCTCGCCTGCCAGCGCCGGCGCGTCGGCCGGGGCGATCACCCGCGCTGGCACCACGCTCGCCCGCGAGGGCGGCAGTGCGCCGCCCGTCTCGGGTGCAGCGGCAGCGGCCGGGTGCAGCGGCTCAGGCGCGTCCGCGGCTGCGGCCGCTGCAGCGGCCGCAGCCGCTGCCACCGCATCTTCGACCGCGGTCTGGCGCGCCGCCTCGGCGGCCGCGACCTCGGCCTCGAGGCCGCGCATCCGCCCCTGCAGATCGCCGACTTCCGCGGCGAGCGTCGTGACCGCGGCCGCGAGCCGCTTCGTCTCGGTGCGGTACACCGCCTGGTTCACCGCCCCGATGATCGTCACGTCGTGGCGCTGCAGGTGCTCGGCCCCGAGTGCGCGCACGTGCCGTGACCGCTCGTCGAACGCCGTCGCGAGGCGGGCGAGCGCGTGCGGCGGCTCGAACGGCAACGGCGCGTGGTGCGTAGCTGCCCAGTACGCGGCGAGCGACGGCCATTTGAGGAGCACCGCGCTGGCGGTCGCCACGGCCAGCATGCTCCATACGCTCAATGCAGCTCGGGCCTGCGCGCGCATCAGTACTGGAAGTAGATGAACGGCGGGACGCCGGACGGCCCGAGCTCGATCAGCGCGACAGCGAAGAGCGCGGCCGCAGCGGTGCGCAGCAGCCACGGACCGCTGCGGAACAGCGCGATGAAGCCGCGCTCGAAGTGGCGGGTCCACGCAGAGACCGCGAAGAACACCGCGAGCAGCACGGCGGCAGCCGGCAGGTTGGTCCGGAACGGCAGCTCGATCGCCGCCATCGCGCGCAAGTAGGCGAGCGCGGCCGGGGTCGACTCGGCGCGGAAGAAGATCCACGCGAGCGTCACGAACCCGAAGGTGAGCGCGATGCCGAGCCACCGCGGCAGCGCCGGCGCCCGCAGCGCCGACCACGCGTTGCACGCCACCACGCCGACGCCGTGGAGCAGGCCCCAGATGAGGTACTTCGTGTCCGCGCCGTGCCACAGCCCGCTGAGCGCCATCGCGGCGAGGACGTTCGCCTGCGCGCGGAGGAAGCCGCCGCGGTTGCCGCCGAGCGGGATGTAGACGAAGTCGCGGATGAAGCTCGAGAGCGAGATGTGCCAGCGCCGCCAGAACTCCTTGATGTCGGCCGCAAGGTAGGGCTGCCGGAAGTTGACCGGCAGCCGGTAGCCGAGAAGCAGCGCGACGCCGGTGACCACGTCGGTGTAGCCGCTGAAGTCGCAGAAGATCTGCACGGCGTAGGCCATCGCGCCGAACGCGAGCTCGACGCCGTTCCAGCGCCCCGGGTCGGCGAACATCGGATCGACCCAGCGCGCCGCGAGCCAGGTGGCGACGACGAGCTTCTTCGCCACGCCGAGGGCGACGAGCCAGAGCGCGAACCCCGGCTCGATGAGGGCGCGCGGCGCGCGCGACTCGATCTGCGCGAGCATCCCCTCCGGCCGCAGGATCGGCCCGGCGAGGAGCGACGGGAAGAACGCGATGAAGAGCGCGAGGTCGCCGAACCGCGCCGCCTCGAGCCGCTCCTCGCGATAGACCGCGACGAGGTACGCGATCGCGTGGAAGGTGTAGAACGACACGCCGATCGGCAGCAGGAGGTCGAGCGCCGGCAGGGCGCTCGGCAGCCCGGCCGCCGCGAGCAGGCGTTGCAGGCTCTCGCGGAAGAAGTCGAAGTACTTCAGCGTCGCGAGATAGCCGAGGCAGGCCCCGACGAAGAGCGCGAGGAGCGCCCGGCGCGTGCCGCGGTACTGCGCCCAGGCGAGCAGGACCCCGCCGAGCCATACGACGCACGAGAACGCAAACAGCATCGCGGCGAACCGCCAGTCCCAGGTCGCGTAGAACCCGTAGCTCGCGGCGAGGAGCAACGCCTTTTGTGCGGCGATGCGGCCGCGCGCTGCCCAGTACAGCGGGAAGAAGGCGAGGAACGCCGCGGCGAACTCGATCGACAGATAGTTCATGGCGGGCGCGCCGGCCGGAGCGGCCGGCGCGTTACGGGTCCGGGAACTGGAAGGTGATGACGAGGAGGTCGGCGCGCCCGCGGATCTCCTCCGAGAGCGGCGGGAACGGCGCGGCGTCCTGCACGGCGCTGCGCGCCCGGCGGTCGTAGGCGGCACTGCCGGAGCTGCGGTCCAGATCGAGCGCGCTCAGCGAGCCGTCGGCGGCGATCGCGACCGACACGACGCTCGACTTCGCCGGCCGCCCCGACGGCACCGCGAGCGCGAGCTTCTCGCGCACGTCCCGGACGTAACCCGCGTAGGGCACCTCCTCGGTCCGGCCGCCGACGAACACCCGGCGCGGCCGCGCCTCGAACCGCCTGGTGCGTTCCTCGATCCGCGCTTCCAGCGTCCGGATGTCGGCGTCGAGTGCGGCCGGTCGCGGCGCCGCGCGGGTTGCGGGCACCTGCGCGACCGCGGGCATCGCCGCGACCGCTGGCTCTCCCCGCGGTAGCGCGTCGCGCATCGCAACCTGGACGCTCGACCCGGATTCCTTCTCGTAGCCCACCTTGAACGGCAGCGGCCGCGCCTGCGGCTGGCGTTCGTGGGCCGCCGCGAGCGAGCGCTGAGCCCCGGGGAACAAGTGGTGCGGCCTCGAGAAGCGGCCGTAGCGCGTCACTTCGAACCGCGCCGCGAGGGTGGCATAGTCGATGCCCGTCTCGTCCTGCCACAAGCTCGGCGCGCCGGCGAGGATCGCGTCGCGGACGATCGAGAAGTAGGGCTGCTGCGGCAGGTGCGAGGCGGCCTTGAGCACGGTCCGATTCCGCGCCATCGACTCGATCCAGCTGCGCGTGGCGCGCTGTCGCGCGAGGAACCCGTCGGAGAGGTCGACCCGCACGTAGTCGAGGATCACGGTGCGCCCCTCGCGCGCGAGCGTGAGCCGGACCGACTCCCAGGTGCTGCGGTTCGCGCGGTCGCCGGCATGCACTTCGAGGTCGGCGCCGTCGGCGCTGATCCGCACCGGTTCCACTGCGACCACCTCGTAACCGGCACGCGCCGCGAACGCCATCAGCAGCGGCGTCACCGCGACCCGGATGCCGGGAAGCTGCTGGTCCGCGTCGAGGTCCTTGGTCAGGAAGAAGCCAAGCTGCGCGAAACGCTCCCAGCCCGTGCGGAACAGCGCGAGGAACGTGCTCAGCTCCTGCGGCGAGTAGCGCCCGATCGGCGGCGGCGGATCGGCGCGCTGGATCGCGACCAGCACGAAGCGCCCGGCCTGCGGATAGAGCTGCTCGACGGTGGGAAAGTCGGGTCCGGAGAACGGGTAGAACACCGTCTCGCCGGGGGCGGCGGCGAGTTCGGCGCGCGCCCACTTGCGCATCGGCTCCCCGATCCGGCGCTGATAGAGGTCCCAGCGATCGGTCACGGCGCGGGCGTAAGGCCGGATCATCGGCGCGGCGTGAACGCTGAGGGCGGCCGGCGCTTCGTCGAGGCCCGCCAGGACGCGGGCGGTCTGGTCGGGGGTCATCGCGGCGAATGCGGGGCGCGCAACGACCAAGACGACGGCTACGCCGATCAGACGCAGCACGCGCTCACCCCACCCCGGGACACCACTCCCCACCTGTTCCGCCTTTCCCCCGAATCAGCGGCGGCCAAGTGTGCCCCCTCAGCGAGGCCCTCGGCAAGGCCGGAAGTGGGTCCGCTCCGGTCAAGTTTCACGCCGCCGCTCGCGCCGGATCGCGGCGAGCGCCCGGTCAGCGCTGCGCCATCAACAGGTCGTAGAGGGGTTCGGCGAGGGCGACGATCCACTGGGCGCCAAGCGGATCATGGGCGATCGCGGCGATGATCAGCCGCCGACCGCCCGACTCGATCAACGCGCTGTCGGCGTGGAAGATGCGCCAGGTGCCGGACTTGCGGAAGATGCGCGCCTCCGGCCGTCCGGCGAGGCCACGGACGAGCTTGATCTGGAAGACCGGCGTGCCGAGAATCTCCTTCATCTCGCGCCGGTGCTCCGCGGTCACCAGGCGCCCGGTCTCGAGCAGGTACCAGTACCGCGCAGCCTGGATCGCGGTGACGCCGTGCACGACGTTGTGCAGCGGGTCGGGACGAAACGCCGGGTTGCGGCTGTAGTCCTTGCCGACCCAGAAGCCGCCGTCGTGCTCCGGGTCGTAGAGGCGCAAGTGCGGCGCCTGCAGGAGCTCGAGCAGCTCGTCCCGGCCGGCCCAGTCGAGCACGCGCGTGGCGGCGGCGTTGTTCGAGTAACGGATCATGCTGACCACGTCCTCGCGCACCGGGCCGTCCAGCGCCATCCGCTCGCGCCCGGCACGGGTGTACGCCGCGAGCAGGATCGCGAGCTTCGGTAGGCTGCTCGCGTACATCATCCGGTCGCCGTTCAGCGCTGCGAGCCGCGGACGGTGCAGGTCGGAGATGTCCGCGATCGCCACCGCGAGGCGTCCGTCGCCTACCTGCGAGCCGAGGTGCAGTTCGCGCACCACGCGTTCGAGGCCGCTTTCGAGCGCGACGTCGACGCGTTCGCGCAGCTCCGGGTAGGGCGCGGCGCGCGGGATGTCCTCCGCCGGTGCCGCGGCGGCGAGCGCGGCGAGCGCGGCGGCGAGCGCGATCCGGCGAGCGTGCCTCGATCGCGGACCGGTCACGGGTCGGGAAACTGGAAGGTGATCACCAGCAGATCGGCGCGCTCACGGATCGCCTCCGGCAGCGGCGGGAAGGGCGCGGCGCGGCGCCAAGCGCGCATGCCGCCGCCGGCCCGCACAGCCCGAGCGCTCCGACGAACGCGGTGAGCGTTAGCCAACCACCCCCCCGCGCGCCGAGAACCCCTTCGTCCCGCGCGATCCGCACCGCCCCTCCCCGGAGCTTCGCCCGCCAACCGCGGCATCGTCCGCCGAGGCGGAGCGCGCGGCAAGGGCAACGGTCACACCACCGGGTGCGTCGCGCTCCTCAGTCGACTTCCGGAGCGAGCCGGAGCTCCTTGCCGCCGACGTACAGCCGGTTCCACGTCGGCGTGATCACGATCTCGTTGAGACACGCGTGCGGCGGCATCTCGGCGACGAACCGGATGGTGCGGCCGAGATCCTCCTGCGTCAGC
>Ga0187894_10002946_pt1 | contig 19656 bp, 18 predicted proteins | sample GBC1701081metaG_FD_136650 | JGI IMG/M metagenome (GOLD analysis project Ga0187894, IMG submission 136650) | White microbial mat communities from a lava cave in the Kipuka Kanohina Cave System on the Island of Hawaii, USA - GBC170108-1 metaG ...
CGCCGACGCCCGGCCGCTGAAGCTGAAACGAGACGCCGGCAAATCCAATCTGCGCCGCCGGATCGTAGAGCGGTGCAATCGGCAGGAATGTTCCCGCGCTGGGCGAGGTCGGAGAGAGAATGTTCGCCTGCAGGGCCGGAACGGCGCCGGTCGAATAGCTGAGGCAGAGGTTCTGCCCCCCGGTGACGAAACCAGCCGCGCCGCCCGCGCCGGACATCCCGAGCGGCCCGATCGACGTAATTCCATTGGGCTGCGGCAACGTCACGACGGTGGCGTTGCCGGCGCTCGTCGCGAAGCGCAACACCTGGCCGCCACTGGTCGCGACGAATCCGAAAGAGCCGTCGGGCGACATCACGACGCTCGTCGCGGCGGCGTTGCCCGTGGAGATCGTGCGAATGAACTCGATTTCCGGCATGTCGGGGTCGATCTTCTCCAGCGTGATCTCGCCGAAACTGAACGCGCCGACGCTGCTGCAGTCGCCCGTGAGGATCGCCAGAGTCACATTGAGAAACGTGCCGGTCAGCGTTTGCCCGTCCGCCGAGGGCGTCAACGAATAAAAGAGCGCGTTCTGCGTGCGGCAACCGTAGGACTGCGTGATGTTGTCGCCGACCCCCACCTCGACGAACAGGCACACCGTGAATCCCGCCGAAGTGCCGTGAATGTAGCCGCGCAGCGACGAGGCGGCGGTCGTGCTGCCCTGCGTCGCCGCCCACTGAATCGTGTTCGAGGAAGTCTGATTCACGAAGGTGGCCCGGCCATCTTTGAGAATTGTGTTGGCCGGCCCCTGGTCGGTGTATGTCACGTTGCTGGAGGTGATTTTGTAGGTGCCGGCGATGTTTGGCGGGGTGTTACCGCTGTATTGCGTGAATCCTTCACCTGCGTTCGCGAGCACGGTCAGCGCCATCTGAACCGCATCCTGCTCCTCTAATGAATCGCATGAGGTGAACTGGCTCGGATCGAGGCCGGGACTCGGGGTGCAACTCGCGGCGCCGAGGCCCATGAGAATGGCGACGAGGGCCGCCGGGATGAGCGATCGGCAGCGCGAAAGTCGGGCGGCCCTGATGATGCGATCACGCAATGGGGTAGGCCAGGTCATCGGTATTGCTGTCCTGTACAGGCCTGGGGGATGGCGGGGGCGGCTCTTATTTCTGGCTGACGGAGATGTTATTCCCGCCGGGACGCGGCAGCAAACCACCCCCGCCCCGGTTCGCATTGACGATGGGCCCGAAATCACCTAAAAACCAGACATGGCAAAGCGATTGTCGTGCTCCGTGATTACCCCCGAACGGCAGGTGGTGGAGGTCGAGGCTGACTCGCTCGTCCTGCCTGCCCATGATGGCCTGCTGGGCGTGATGAAGGATCGTGCTCCGCTGGTGTGCGAGGTCGGAATTGGCATCCTGCGCATCAAGGGGACCGAAGGGGGAGAACAGAAGTTCTACGTCGATGGCGGCTTCGCTCAGGTCATCGACAACAACCTCACCGTGCTGACAACGCAGGCCATTCCCATCGCCGAGCTGGACCGGGCGGCTGCCCAGGCCGCGCTGGACAAGGCCCTTCAGATGAAGGTTAGGGACGAAGCCAGTTTCGACGATCGACAGAAGGCCCTTCAGCGGGCGCGGATCCAACTCAGCAACAGCAGATAGTTTTTCCCCTGTATCGCGCGAAGGGGCGGTCACGCGCTGCGCTAGGACGCCTGGAACTGCGTGCCGGGCGGACGGATCGTCAGCACCGGGCATTCCGCTTTTCGGACGACTTTTTCCGTCACCGATCCCAGCAGCACGTGGCTGAGGCCCGAGCGGCCGTGCGTCCCGATCAGGATCAGGTCGGCGGAGACTTTGAGCGCGTAGCCGATGATTTCGAGGAAGGGCCGTCCCAGTTCGACGTGGGTGACCGGTCTCTCCTCGCCCGCGGGGAAATGCTTGTTTACGAAATTGACCATTCCCTCGCGGGCGGCCTGAACCAGTTCCTCCGGCGGCGGACCGATGGGCACGCTGTTCGGTCCCACCGCCATCCAGTACTGGTAGGCCTCATCCACGATGTGCAGCAGATGCAGGCTGGCTCCAAAGGGGCGCGCCAGGTCACGTGCAAAATCCACGGCGTAGGCCGAGACGTCGGAGAAGTCGATCGGACAAACGATGATCCTGAGCGTCATGCCTGCCTCCTGCGTGTGCGTTGTGGCCTTGCGGCCGGGCGCGCCATCGCAGGTGGGCCGTCCGATCAGGCCCCGCTGCCGCCCTTGCGCACGGCATAGAATTCTACGCGCCGATTCTTGGCCTTGGAGGCCTCGCCGGCTGATTCGCGGGGGCGATGCTCGCCGCAGCTTGCCGCGACCAGGTTGTTCGGGGAAATCCCCTTGGTCGCGAGGTAGCGCGTCACGGTCAGAGCGCGCTGCGCGCCGAGTTCCCAGTTGTCCTTCCAGCCGCTCTTGCGGATGGGATCCGTGTCGGTATGCCCGAAGACATAGATATCGCGGTCGCTGTAGCTGCCGCGAATGTCGCCGAGAATCCGGTCAAGCGTTGAGCCGGCACTGGTGCGAAGGACCGCCTTGCCCGAATCAAAGAGCACTTCGCCGGGGACGTTGATCATGTCCACGCCGGGAGCGACGCCGGTCCAGCCGGAAGCAATGCTGCCGCCGCCGGGCGTCGGGGCGGCCGCGTTGCGGCTGCGCAGGCAATTGTCGAGCTGATCGCGCAAAGAGGCCATGGAGCCGGACGCGTTGCGCTCGCGATCATTGCATTCGGCCAGTTGCTTCTGACAGTCATCCAACTCGCCGCGCAGGCGATCGCGTTCCGCGGTCATTTCGTTGAGCTGGGCCTTCGGATCCTCGCATCCGACGACGCCCCACATCAAGATGCCCGCCAGGGTGAACATCACAAAACGCCCTCGTTGCATGACCTGATCTCCTTGCCCGGTTTCCCCGGGGCGTTGCCGCGAACGCCGTCGCACATCTCCTCCGTGCGACCCGCGCCAATTTTCGGAATCGTTCGCGCCGCATCCTGTACCCGATGGACTGCCAAGCGTCAACGAAGTTGGGGCCGCTTTGGCGGATGATTATGTAACAGTCGCGCGACGGCGGGTTGTGAAGTTCTGCGGAGCGGCCTATCCGGCGAGGCGATGAATCAGGGATTCCACCGGCGGCCAGAACAATTCACGCATCGGCGGGGCCGACCAGAGCGCGACCATCGCTCCGACCGCCAGCCACGGTCCAAACGGCAGTGCCCGGACCGATCGGCGGAACCGCGCCGCCAACACCCCGACCAGCCCGAGAAGTCCGGCCGCGAAAAAAGCGACCAGACACATCCATGCGCCGCCCACCGCGCCGATGGCCGCCATCAGGTGTATGTCGCCCACGCCGAAGGCCTCGCGACCGAAGACCAGCGTGAAGAAGACTCGCACGATCCAACCGAAGAGCGTGGCGACCGCCGCGCCGACGACCGCGGTTTGAAGCCCGGCGATGAATCTCACAGATGCGGGAGGGGGGAGGGCGAACAGATCGCCCCAATCCAGCCCGCCGCACCATCGCCGCAATCCCCAGAGGACCAGGAAAGCAACCACGATTCCCGGCCCGATCAATCCAAGCTCCCGCAGTGCCAGCCGCCGCGCCGAAACCCGTTCTTCTTCGAGGAGGTCAACCATTTCCTCGTCGATCGGACGCGCGTCCATCATGCTGCGGACGAGAATGAAGGTGAACAGGTTGACGACGAAGAAGGCGCGCCAGAGTTCCGGACCGCGCGGTATCTCTCCGCGCAGCGCCGGCCAGCAGCCCACCGCGGCGGTCTGTGCGGCGAGCAGAAAGGCGAGCAGCAGGATGGACCAGGTGTGAGCGCCGGGCATTGCCGACGGCGGGGCGGCCGGCGGCTCGGGGTGTGGCGGTGATTCATCAGGTGGCATGAGGTCCGATTCGGGCTGTCGACAACGGTCGCGCCGCGCGGCGCGCCAGAATGAGATCAACCCCGCCAGCAGCGCGGCAACGGCGGCGATTCCAAGCGCGGGATCGGCAAACTTATCTGATTGGGGCGAGAGAATGCCGCGAACGCCTTGCGCCGTCACTCCAATCGCCGTGGCAAAATGAGTCACGCGCAGGTCAACCAGATATTCCTCCGCGTCCATGACCGCGTTGGCCAGCAGGGAAGAGAAGAGCGCGAGATAGGCGAGCAGCATCACCCAGCCGCCTGTGGCGCGACCGAGCGTCTCGCGGTGCGGTGCGACCAGCGCGTCATAGACCGTGACGAAAAGAATCGCCGTGAGCAGTTCGATCAGCGGATATCGCGCGGAGATCGGCTGACGGCAGGCGCGGCAGCGCCCGCCGAGCCGAAGCCAGCCGAGCACCGGAATGTTGTCCGTGGCGCGAATCGGCACGTGGCAGTGCGGACAGAAGGACCAGCGCGGCGACCAGACCGAAAGATCGCGCGGCAGACGGTAGATGACGACATTCAGAAAACTGCCGACCACGAGGCCGAACAGGGCGGGCACGATGGGAATTAGGGCGGCGGCCGTCACAGGGCAAGAGCGAATCGCGCGCCCGCCGGAATGTCAACCCGCTCAACGGTCATCCGGCGTTCTCCGCTGCTTCGACGAAGGGAGCGAGCAGGCGGCGGTAAGCTTCGGGAACGGGCAGGCTGAGGCCGGTCCGGAGGTCCAGCATCGCAACGACGTGTCGGCCGCGGCAGGTGATCGCGCCATCCGGCAGGCGGTGAACTTCATATCCAAAGGTGATCGATTTGTCGCTGATTCGCCGGACGAAGACGTGGACTTCGGCCTGATCTTCGTATTCGAGCGGCGCGAGGTAGTCCGCTTCGATGTGGACGGTCGGCCAGGAAAGTTTCTCTTCGTCCAGCATGCGGCGAAAGGAGACCCCCAGTTTTTTCCGCGAGAACTCCTCCAGCGCCTCGATGAAGAGGTCGATCTGGCGCGGAAAATAGAGCACGCGGGCATAGTCCACGTTGTCGAACTTGACGCGGAAGGGATATCGGAAGGCGGCCATGACCGCATCTTATCGAGTGTTGCCGCCTGCCGACGCGATTCATAGAATTCGCCGATGAACCGGGAACGCCGCGGATGACTCCCAGGCCCGCCTCTCAGACGCCGATTGACGCCGCGCCGCCTTCGGCCCGCGGCCTGCGATTTGCACTGGTGGTCAGCCGATTCCACGAACCCATTACCGTGCGACTGCTGGTCGGCGCGCGCGATGCGCTGAAAAAATGCGGCGCGGAGGAATCGAACATCGCCGAGGTTTGGGTTCCCGGCGCGTGGGAAATTCCGCTGGCCTGTCAGGCGCTGGCGAAATCCGGCCGTTATGACGCGCTAATCTGCCTCGGCTGCGTGATCCGCGGCGAGACGGCACATTTCGAATTTGTCGCGGGCGAAGCGTCGCACGGCGTGGCGCAGGTATCTCTGACGACCGGCGTGCCGATCGGCTTCGGCCTGCTGACGACCGAAACACTCGATCAGGCCATCGAGCGATCGGGCGGTACGGAAGGAAACAAGGGGAGCGAAGCGGCTCTCGCCGCAATCGAGATGGTCGGCGTGGTGACGGCGGCACGCGGCGCGAAGGCGGGCGCGGATTCAACGCGGTAACGATCCAACCTGCGGGGCGAAAATCATGCAGTGGCGGCGGGCGGCGCGAATTCTGGCGATGCAGGCGCTCTGCCAGTTCGACGTGCTGGGCGAAGAGTTCGAGCGCGACCTGGCGCGGTTCATCGACGAGGAGCCGCTCCTGCCGGAGGAGCTGGCGGCGGCGGTCGATGCGGAGCATTGGCCGCCCGCGCGGCAGGAAGCGCAGCGGTTGACCCGGCAGGCGTGGATGGCGCGGGGCGATCTCGACGCGGCGCTGGCGGGCGTCATGCCGAACTGGAAGCCGGAGCGGCTGGCGCTGGTGGATCGGGCGATTCTGCGGCTCGCCGCGAGTGAAATGCTGGCGACCCCCGCGGTGCCGGCAGCGGTCGCGATCAATGAGGCGATCGAGCTGGCCCGCGCGTATGGGTCGAATGGATCGGCCGCCTTCGTCAACGGCGTGCTGGATGCCCTGCGGCGAAATCGCGAGCCGTAGAAGTCGTCATCGGAGCGGTTGGCATGGGTTTGTTTGACAAACTGAAATCAGCCTTGAGCAAGACGCGCGACTCGGTCGCCGCCGGGCTCGGCTTTCTGGGAATCCGCCGCGCGATCGACGACGCGGTCCTGACGGAACTCGAGCGGACGATGCTGGCCTCCGACCTCGGCCCCGCCACGAGCCGGCAGCTTCTTGCCGACGTGCGGGCCGCGTGGAAGGCGGGCACGCTCCGCGAGACGCCGGAAATCGTTCCCTTCCTCAAGGAGAAGCTGATCGCTCTCTGGCCGCCGGAGTCGCGGTCGCTGGCATTCGCGCCGACCGGACCGACGGTTATCCTGGTCGCGGGGATCAACGGCTCGGGCAAGACGACGAGCGTGGCCAAGCTCGCCCGGATGCTTCAGTCGCAGGGCAAAAAGGTGATCCTGGGAGCGTGCGACACCTTCCGCGCGGCGGCGATCGAACAGCTTTCGATCTGGGCGGAGCGCTGCGATGTTCCGATCGTCCGGCACCAGGATGGCGCGGACCCGGGCGCGGTGGCCTATGAGACGTGCGACGCGGCCGTGGCCCGCGGCATGGACGTGGCTCTGATTGACACGGCGGGACGGCTGCACACGCAGGACAATCTGATGCGCGAGCTGGGCAAGATTCAGCGCGTCACCGCCAAGCGCATTCCCGGCGCGCCGCATGAGGCACTGCTGGTGCTCGACGCGACGATCGGACAGAACGCGCTGCTCCAGGCGGAACACTTCAAGACCCAGTTGCCTCTGACGGGAATCATTCTGGCCAAGCTGGACGGCTCGGCGCGCGGCGGCGTGGTGACGGCGATCCGCGAAAAAATCGGGCTGCCCGTGAAATTCGTGGGTGTGGGTGAAGGGATCGAGGACCTCGAACCCTTCGAGCCCGCGACATTCGTGGAGGCGCTGTTCGGGTCTTTTGATTCCGGACGCGAGAGCAAACGCTGACAGTTACGCCGAGAAGAGCGCTTCGGTGCTGGCCACTTCGCCGGGAATCTGCTCGGTGATCGCCTCAACGTCGGCCCGCTGAAGATTGATGCACTGAAGCACTTCGTCGCTGATCTGCTCGCCCCAGGCGGAGGCCGTGAAGCCGACGCCGGCACGGCTGGCGAGGATGTCGGCTGCGTTCACCAGCGCGGCCAGTTCGCGGTTTTCGGGAGCCAGTTCCATCGGCTGGTGGTGGTAGCCGATCGCCGTCCGCAACACGCGCGGGAAGCGCCACTTGGCCGCCAGCCCCTGCCCGAACATCTGGTGATCGGCCCCGAGCACTTCCTTCTCGATCTGAACGAAGGACTTCGGCGCGGCGTTGAATCGCTTCATGATCTCCTGCGTCTGCTGCGGGAACGCCTGGCGCTCCACCAGCAGGCCGAGGTCGTGCAGCAGACCCGCGAGGAAGCTCTCCTCCAGCGAGGGGCGGCCCTGCAATTTTGTAAGAATACGGCAGGCCGTCGCGACCGCCAGGCTGTGGCGATAGACCTCCATGCCGTCGATGCCTTCGACCGGCTTGCCCGCCCGGAACATTCGGGTCATGGACATGGCGATCGAAATGTTCTTGATGGCGGAGAGACCCAGCAGCACGATCGCGCGGTCGATGCTCGAGATCTGTCCAGGCAGACCGTAGAAGGCGGAGTTGACGACTTTCAGAATCTTGGCGGAGAGCGCCGGATCATGTTTGATGATCGTGTGGAGTTCCTTGGCCGTGGCCTTGGGATCCTCAACGATCTGAATGATCTTGACGGTGACTTCCGGAAGCGTGGCGATCTCGCCGATTCGACCAATCGCGGAATCAACAATCGGGTTCGCCGGCGCCTGGTTCGGTGCGTCTGCCATTGCGTCGTCCGCCTTTATGAATGGGTAAGTAGAGGCCCTTTCCCTGCTTCGCTATCGGTGAGGGGGTTGGGGAGGTTGAGAAAGGAATCAACGTGGCAATGGGGTTGTCGCGGCCGGGGCGGGTGCCAGATGAGCCCAGTCGATCGGCGCGCCGGCCGGTATCGGACGTGCTGCGCTGCGGCCGACGACGCGGTCCCAGTGCAGCGGATCGATGCCGCCGCCGGGTCGTCGAACGGTGAGGTTATCGGCCGAGAGACGCGAGCCGGCTGGGAGATCAACGGCGGCGACGATGCTCCCGCGGGCGAGGCGGCGAATTTCGCGCTGCGATTCGGTACAGACGATCCGGCCGTCGCCGCGGGCACGATACGCGGCGCGAGCCAGGCGCACGTATTCGGCGAAGAGCGTCGGCGTCAGCGAGAAAAAGTGATCCGGTCCGGCTGCCCCACGATCAAGCGTGAGATGTTTCTCCAACACCACCGCGCCGGCCGCGACCGCCAGCGCGCCGGTCGCGGCCTCCGGGGTGTGGTCGGAAAATCCCACCGGCAGGGCGTATCGGGTGCGAAGCGCGCCGATGGCTGCCAGGTTGCACTCCTCCGGCAACGTGGGATAGCGGCTGACGCAGTGCAGGAGGATGGTTCGATGTCGCGCGCCGAGTTGCGTGAGCTCGGCCACGGCGGCATCCGCTTCGTTCAACTCCGCCGCGCCGGTCGACAGGATCAGGGGAAGCCCTGAAGCCCCCGCGGCGCGCAGCAGCGGCAGGTTGGTCAGGTCGCTCGACGCCAACTTCAGCGCGGGCATTCCCAGATCGACGAGCAGCTTCACGTCCGGAATGCCGAACGGCGTCGCGAAGATCCGGATTCCGCGATCGCGCGCCGCCGCCACGAGCGCCTGCCACGATTCGCTGCTCAATTCCAGTCGCCGCAGCATGGCATGTTGCGAGGTCGCCTCGGCGCGTTCGCGCTGGTAGTCGCATGCCGGTGTATCCGTGGCGACCAGGCGATCGGCGGAGAAGGCCTGAAACTTGACGGCATCAGCGCCTGCCTCATGCGCGGCGTGGATCAGCTGGATGGCCCGCCGGACGTCGCCGTCATGGTTGACGCCCGCTTCGGCGATGATGAACGGAGTCGCGGAGTCATCAATGACGCGACCGCCAATGGAAAGGGGCGCGGCGGGAGGGACGCGGGGGGCTGCAAGAATCGCCTCGGCGACGCGGAGGTCCAGCGCGGTATCAACATCGACCGCATCTTCGGCGGACTGGAGGATCGCGCGGCGGTCGCGGCCGAAAAACGCGTGATGGTCGTCGGGTCCGGAGGGCGATGAGTCGAGCGCCGCGCGAGTCACGGCGACCACCGCGCCATCGTGGTAATAGAGCGGTTCGAGGTCCTGCCGCCGATGGGCCAGGTTCGCACGAAACGGAATCAGGCGGTCGCCGTCGAGACGATGGAGCCAATCGGGATGATGCTTGCCGACGGGTGCGATGGTCCGCACGGAATCACCGCCGGATGAGATCAGATGATCGATCGCGCGATCAATGACACCGGGCGCGCGAATTGGGATATTGGCATAGAGGAGAACGACGACTTCGGCGCGGAAACCGGGATGCGCCGATTCGTACGCTTCGACCGCGTGCCGCAGCGCCGCGTCGACCGGAGCGTTGTCGGTTGCCATTTCGGGCGGGCGGTCGACGACATGAACGCCTTGAGATCGGGCGACTTCCGCCGCCGCGGCCGAATCGGTGGTGACGCAGATCGCGTCGACCCGTCGCGCCGCCAGCGCGTGTCGCAACGTATGTTCGATCAGCGGGCGGCCGACGAGCGGAGCGACGCACTTGCCGGGCAGCCCCTTGCTGCCTGCGCGCGCCGGAATCACCGCCAGCACGGTGAGGTGGCGATCGCGGGTCTTGAGTGATTCAGACGTATCCATCGCTCGGCTCATGCTGCATTTATCGGTGCTTCGACCCTTCCAGGTGAGGGGCGCGTCCCCGCTGTTCGAGGATCAGGGGCGGTGCCACTCCTCGCAGGCTTGGCATAGCGGATGAGCGCCGAACCGCCCTTCGGCATGTGCCGCACGCAGGGCGGTCAGGCCGTCCCCGGTCCAGAGATCGCCGAGCGTCCTGCCATTGACTCGCCCCAGCGTCCGTTCGGCTGAATAATCCTGATCGCAGGCTACGACCGAACCATCCGCGAGGATGAGCATGCGCGACGCCAGCCGCCGACAGCCGACTCGTCCGGGCGGCTCGGTTTGCGTCACCGCCAGGCCGGCGAGTCGACCGCCAAACCGGCTGGGAGGTGCGATCACCGCGCACCCCAGCCGGCCGATCCATCGATCGAAAAAAGTCTCCATCTCGTCGGCATTGAGGGTCGTCTTCATCAGTTCCGGTACGAGCAGCGGCCGCACCTGGCGGCGCGACTCACGCAGATCGAGCCAGCGCTCCATCCGCGCCACGGCCTGCCCGAAGGCGTCCCGGCCATGCACGCGCTGATAGGCGTCGGGAGTGACCGCATCGAGCCTTACGATGATCGCATCCAGGGGAAGATCGAAGAGCAACTCATCCAGCGCGGCATCGCCGGCGAGACCGCTGGTCGCCATGGCAATAGAGAGCGGTTCAGCCCTCCGGAGGATTTGCACGATTTCGATCAATTTTGGATGACACATCGGTTCGCCGAAGCCGCCGAGCACGATGCGCAGGTCGTCGATCGAACGGATGCCTTCGGCGACCTTTTCGATCAGTTCCAGCGCCACCGGACCGCGGCGGCCGACGATCGAGCCGCGCGGGCGAATTTTCGTGGAATCCGCCAGCGGATCCTCGGTGGTCAGTTCGATCTCGAGTTCATCGGGACCGAGCGGATCGGCGACCGTTTCATAGCGCCGCCACCAGCGCGCGAGTGCCTCCGCGTTCCACGTTTCCGCGCCTTCCTTCAATGCTGCGTTCAGCCGCGCGAATCCGCGGGCCGTATCGGCCAGCATGCGGCCGCGGGTCTCGCCGATTGCCGCGGGCGGTCGGAAGCAGCAGTCGCGACCGGTCAGATCGGGCCCGGGGCGAGAGGGGTGATAGCCCAGCAATGCTCCGGGTGGCTGGCCGGTGCGCGCCAGTTCCTCCAGCAGGTCGGTCGCGAAAATGACCGGCGCGAGTCCCGGCGGCGCGGGAGCGAAAGCGAGTCTCATGGGATGGGCGAGTTCCTCGTAGTGGCGCAACAGGTTCGACGCGAGTTCCGGACAATGCAGCGCGGCGTGCGCGGGAATCAGGAGCAGGGCGTCCGCACCTTCGCGTTTCGCCAGTGCCGACGCTTCTGCCGCGTGAAGGTCTTCGTCGAACCAGCAGAGGCCGCCGATGCCGCCGCGCCAACTCTCCAATCCCCAGGCGCGGCCGGCGGAGGTGATCGCACGATAGGGGGGCGGGCCGGATTGAATCGCATGAATCGCCACGCCGCTTTCGCCGGCAAGGTCGCCGATCGCGGCCGCCTGTGCCGCAGGCGCAAGGAGGTGGATTCCGCTGATGCCGTGAATCCGCGACGCGCGCTGAAGCGTCCGCGACAGGACCGGGCGGCCGGCCAGCGCTTGCGAAAGGCGCGAGGAGGTGCCGAGCGGCGCACGCTCCAGATCGGCGGCGATGAGGACCAGGATCTTCAACGGGGCGCTCCGTCGTTTGCGGCGGCGAGCAGTCGCTCGCGCGACTCCGTCAATATCCGCTTGAGATAGGCGCAGCCGTCCAGGAGGTGTTCAATGAAGCGGGCATCTCGCGCGAGTTGCCGCCGGGCGCGCTCTTTCGGCGCAATACCGCCCGCGGTGCGGGCCCGGTCGAGGGCAAGACGCCGATCCGCGCTGAGCTTCTGGATTTCTCCAAGCTGCGAAACATCGGATACCATCGCGAAAATCTGCGACTTCTGCTCGACGATCGCGCGCAGCTCGTCGACGCGCAGGACACGGTGATCAAATTCCTCCGGCCGATCGAGCAGACCCTTCATTTCATCGAGCAGTCCGCGCGTGTCGTCGCAGATGACCTGGAACTCGGCGAGCTCCACTAATCGGCGCTCGATTTCAGCCGCCGCCGCGTGCAATCGCTCGCCGGCGGCCGCCGGAGTCTCCTGCGAGGACTCATCCGGCCGCCGCGCGCGCTCCGGGATCGGCCGTACCGCGAACCGTTCCAGCGCGTCGCGCAGCGTCATCGGCTCGGTGCCGCGCTTGCGCACGCCGCCTTCCGTCGCGTCGATGACGCGCGCAGCGCAGGCGGCGAAGTCCCGTTCGAATTGCTGGAGATAAGTGAACATCTGGTCGTCGGTGTACAGCGCACGGCCGTTCAGATCAGTGACGCGCTGGAGGATCGAGCGGGCGCGTGCGATGCGCTCCCATTCCTTCATCTCCAGCGAGCAGAAGCGGCCCAGTTCCGGACGCCACATGTCATGCATTGCGACCCCCGGCGTGTAGTAGACGCCGCCGGTAAAGCCCAGGTCCTGACCGATGATGATGATCGGATCGCAACCGAGATGTTCCGCGAGATAAAAGGCGAGATGAGCGACGGTCGAGCCGGCCCGCAACCCACCGCGGCGGCCGAGCTGGGGACCGACGCACTTGATCGCGAAATCGTTCGCCAGCATGCAGAGCCGCCGGGCCGGGCGCTGCGATGCGCCGGGCGCGCCGCCGCAGAAGGCGTCGATCACTTCCCACGACGCCTTCGGCTCGGCAACCAGTTCCGTGCCGCCGGGATCGACTCCTTCGAAGAATCGTTTCGACAGATCGCTGAAGTCGAGCGAAGTGACGAAATCGGGCTGGATGCCGCGCGCCAGCAGCGGCTTGAGCGTCGTCTGGACGGCGATGACCACGGCGCGGTCGCGCGCCTCCTTCAATTGATCCACGTTTCGTCCGAGCGACGGCCCAGCCGCCACGACAACCGCGGGATAGCCGCGAAAACGGGCGCGCAGTCCGTCGATCGAAGGGCTGGCGAGATAGGCCGGAAGATTGTTCGCGATGTTGCGGCAGGTGATGCGCGCGTTGGCCACGAGCGTCACCAGCGACATGCGGGCGAACGCGGCGTAATCGGTGATCAGGCCGCGCACGACGCGAAAAAACTCCTCGTGCAGCCGGACGTAGGCGGGAAGCACGACGAAGCGCGTGCCGAGCATCAGCAGCGACGCGTGGCGATCCAGCTTCGCGTGCAGGTCGGCGGGATCGGCCGAGGTGACGAATACCAGCCGGTCCTCCTGCAGCGCCTCCGAAACGTCCGCGATCGACAGCGCCGTCTTGATCGTCGTCAGGTCGGGTTCGAGCACGATGATCAGGCCGTCGCTGGAGACCTGCTCGCGCAGCGGCGCGATCGCATGACCGATTCCCAGTCCGCAGAGAATGAAGCTCCAGATGGGAGCGGACTCCTCCGCGAGGGGGCGGCAGAGCTGGGCCGCTTCGCCGACCGGGTCGTAGCGGCTGTGGAGATAGATGCGGCGGCCGGGGGCGGTTTCAAGCGATGCGGTCGGCGCGCCGGAGCGCGCCGGCTCAACCGCCAGGGCTGAATCGAGCGGCAACTGGTCGATGGCATGGGCGAGTCGCCCATCGGCGCGCCAGAGCGCCGCCATGTTGCGGAGATAGAGATCCGTCGCGGCCGCCACAGGCTGCGTCGTGTGCGTTGCCGGGATGGCGGCGAGTCGCGTCACGTCGGCGATTCCTCGTCCCGATGTCTCATCGTGCTCTTGCGAAGGTCCACAAGCCGGCGCCGCGCCGCCGCGCCCTCGACTCAGACTGATGCAGGCGGAGCGAATAGACGCCTTCGCCATCCGCTGCGGCATATCCGGATTCGACCAGCCGCTGATTCAGCAGAGTGCCGCCGTCATCGTCGGTTCGCAGATAGGCGACGGTCAGGTCGTCGCCACGCGCTTCAGTCATGCGCGGATCGAGCAGCACCTGTACCTCCCGTCCAAAGGCCAGCTCCGACAGTTGAAGCATGGCGGCCTCTGATGGGGGGATGCCGTCGAGGCGCGTTTGGGCGTCGGGAGGCTCTTCCGCAATCGGGCGTATACCAGCGAGACGGATCAGAATCGCCTCCTTTGAAATCGCGGGCATCGATAATTCGACCGTCGTCTCGTCGCGCACGGCTGTCACGCGTCCCAGGCGACGGTGAAGCCGCGATTCGAGGCCGACGCCCGCTCGCTCCGCGCGGAGATGGTCAACGGCCGCAGTACCCAGCAGCAGCGTCGCGACCGCCCCACCTATGACCCAGCGACCCGGCCGCGCCATCGGAACCCCCTAGTTTGCCGCGACGGGAGGCGCCGCGGGAATCGGCGAGGCGGGAACGCTCTTGTCGAGTTCAAACGCCGCGTGGGCCGCTCGCAGTGCCCGCTCGCCCTGGCTCTTGTGCACCACGCAACTGATCACGATCTCGCTGGTGCTGATGTTCTCGATGTTGACGTCCGCCGCCCGCAGCGCGGAAAAGAGCCGCGCGGCGACGCCGGTGTGGGTGCGCATGCCGACGCCGACCACGCTGACCTTGACGACGTCGGTGTCGATTCGGACGCGCTGCACGCCGATTTCGGCCGTCACGGCCGGGATGAGTTGCCGCGCCTGCTCGACGTCATTTGCGTCGATGGTGAAGTTGATCGTGTTGCGGCCTTCGCCGTCGCTGACGACCTGCACGATGTCATCCACCATGATGCCCCGTTCGGCGACGGCGGCGAAGACGAGGGCCGCGGAACCCGGGGCGTTGGGCGCGCCCTCGAGCACGACCCGCGCCAGGTTCCTGCGGAGCGCCGCCCCGCGCACGATGACCTGCTGCATGTCGGCGGTTTCTTTCACGATCGTCGTTCCCTCCGCGTCCGTCATGCTGCTGCGGACGTGAATGCGAACCCCGTAATTCTTTCCCAGCTCGATCGAGCGCGAGTGCATGACCTGCGCTCCGAGCGACGCCAGTTCGAGTATCTCGTCATAGCTGATCTGCTCGAGGCGGCGCGCCTCCGGCACCAGCCGCGGATCGGCGGTGTAGATGCCGTCCACGTCGGTGTAGATCTCGCATTCGTCCGCCGCCAGCGCCGCGGCCAGCGCGACCGCCGTCGTGTCCGATCCGCCGCGCCCCAGCGTCGTGATGTTGTCGTCGGCGTCGACCCCCTGGAATCCCGCGACGATGACGATCCGCCCCTCCGACAGGCATCGTTGCAGGCGCGCCAGCTCGGTGATCTCGCGGATCCGCGCCCGGCCATAAAACTGGTCCGTGCGCAGGCCGATCTGACCGCCGGTCATGCTGATGGCGTCGTGGCCGAGATGGTGGATCGCCATGGCGGCCAGCGCGATCGACACCTGTTCGCCGGTGGAGAGCAGTTGATCCAGTTCGCGGCGGGAGGGACGATCGGTCACCTGGTAGGCCAGGTCGACCAGGCGGTCGGTGTCATGCCCCATGGCGGAGACGACTACCACGACGCGATGGCCGGCGAGCTTGGCGCGGATGGCGCGATGCGCAGCGCGGTGGATCAGTTCAGCGTCGCGAACGCTCGTGCCGCCGAACTTCTGGACCAGCAGTCCCACCGATCCGCTCCCTGGATGAGGCGCTGCCCGGCTTTCCCTGCCGGCACGGAAGATTCGCGCGCGCCGCCCGTCAGGCCCACTGGAACCGGCCTGAACCGCGCCGAATCTTCCCAATCACATATACCCGTTCTCCCAGCTTCTGCAACCGCGCCTGGATCGATCGGGCGAAGACCGGGCGCACGGCCATCACGAATCCGATACCCATGTTGAAAACGCGGAACATCTCATCCGATTCCACGCCGATCGATTCCAGATAACTGAAGATCGGCGGAACAGGCCAGCTTCCCTTTCGCAGAACAATGTCGCAGTCGGGCGGGAGCATCCGAACCGTGTTGCCGGGGAGACCGCCGCCGGTGATGTGGGCCATGCCGCCGATGACTTGTTTGCGGCGATAGCCCCCCAGGACTGCCAGCACCGGCCGGACATAGATCCGCGTCGGCCGCAGCAGAGCGTCGGCCACGGTCTCGTTTAAGGCCGGCGGCAAATCGTCGAGTTTGTGGCGGGCCACTTCGAATATCAGCTTGCGGGCCAGCGCGTATCCGTTGGAATGGAGTCCGTCGGAAGCGATGCCCAGCAGGACGTCCCCCGGCTCGATGCGCTTGCCGTTGATGATGCGCTGCCGCTCCACGACGCCGACGGCAAAGCCGGCCAGATCGAAGTGGTCGCGGGCGTAGAGGTCGGGCATCTCGGCCGTCTCGCCGCCCAGCAGGGCGCAACCGCAGCGGCGGCAGCCCAGCGCAACCCCTTCGACGATCTCCGCCACCCGCGCGGGCTCGAGCCGGTGCAGCGCGACGTAATCGAGGAAGAGCAGGGGTTCGGCGCCGACCGTCAGCAGGTCGTTGACGCTCATCGCCACCAGATCAATGCCGACGGTGTTCAGCCGGCCGGCCATCGACGCCACCAGCACCTTGCTGCCCACCCCGTCCGTGCAGGCCACGAGCACCGGATGTCGATAGTTGCGGGCGAAGAGGCGCTCGTCGAAATCGAGCCGCAGCATTCCCGCGAATCCGCCGTGCGAGGGCAGAACGCGCGGGCCATAGGTGCGATGAACGGCCGAGCGGATGCGATCGACCATCACGTCGTTGGCGGAGATGTCGACGCCGGCATCGCGGTAGGTGATCTTCTTGTGCGCCACGGTGCAGACTATCGACGGCGGCGCGGCCGATGACAAGCGGAGCGGCGAACTCTTAGCGCATGACCCAATGAATTCGGTCCAGTTGCGGCTCGACCGCCCGCCGCGTGCGGACGTCGCCCGGCATTCGGAAGGGGATGGCCAGCGTCTTCTGGATCACGAACCAGCGCGGATTCTTGTCCGCATCCTTCGGAGCGGGCTTGCCCGCCTCCGGCTCGACGAACGACGGGTTGGGCAGCCGCTGCCGCTCCCCCGACAGGCCGCCGACATAAACGGTGAAGCGGCTGGTGCGCGGATCAAGGTCGGGAAAGATCGCGACGGTGTCGATGGCATAGTCGCGCCCCTGACGGAGCCGCGTGATCGCCTCCACCGGCGGAATCAGGAACGGGTGGGTCCGGGCGTGCCGCCGCTTGATGGCCTGATAGACGGCCGGATCGACCCCCAGCAGGGCGGGAGTGACCTTGATCTGCGGCGCATCGGCGGAGACGCGTCCGACCAGCGACTCAGGCAGTTCGGACTCCATCTCCTCGACCCGGTCGATGACCGGCATGAAGTCGCGATCTTCGCCGGTGTCGTTGACCACGTGCAGGAGCAGGTACCAGTAGCTCCGGCCGCCCCGGGAAACGCCCGGCACGTCAATCCGCTGCGGCGGAGCGAAGGTGAGCGTCAGTTCCCATTGCACCGGCGTCGGGCTGGGCTGCGGCTCGGCGCGGACCGATTCGGACGCAAACGCTGCCGCAAGCGCGAGGCAGACTCCCATCCAAAGCGTGTAATGTTGACCGAACCCTCGGCGCTGCATCACCATGCACTCCGTCCTGCGTCTTGGGCGGTTGGTTCGCCGGTCGGGCGGGGTCCGGGGTTTGGACTCGTGAGCCGGCGGCGTCCGCGCTGTGGAACGGCGAGTTTAGCCGGGAGCGTCATGATGTCAAACCGGATGACATGGATGCGCGAACTTCTGCTGGCAGGGATCGTGGTTCTGGCGCCGTCTTTGCCAGCGGCAGGCTGGGATGAAAATGGCCACGGAGTCGTGACCGTGCTGGCGATCCGCGGCACGTCCGGCAGCCTGCCGGCGTGGCTGCGCGAGCGCGAGGCAGCGGAGCGGCTGGTCTATCTGGCGAGCGAGCCGGATCGCTGGCGGGGCAACTCCACCCCCGCGATGACGCACTGGAACAATCCCGACCATTACCTCGACGTGGAGCTGCTGGAACCATACGGCCTGACGCTCGCAACGCTTCCGCAGCTTCGATATGAGTTCGTCGGCCGACTCGCGGTGGCGCAGTCGCGGAATCCCGAGCGCTTCGCGAGCACCGAGCCCGATCCCTCCCTGCTGAAGATGACGCCGGGAATGCTGCCCTATCGGATGATGGAGATGCACGCCCAGCTCTGCGCGAGCTGGCGCGTCCTGCACACGCTGGAGCTCGCCCAGGCGGCGGCGGGACCCTATCGCATCGCCGCTGCGCGGGAGCGCGTGATTCAGACAATGGGCCTGATGAGCCATTACGTCGGAGACGCGGCACAGCCGCTTCACACAACCAGGCACTTCAATGGCTGGGACGGCCCCAATCCCCACGGATACACGGTGGACAAGAAGTTTCATCAGTTCATCGACGGCGGCGTGATCGACCTGTTTCACATCGATGCGCGGCGGCTGCTGCCTCGCGCGCTGCCTGCCCGGCGGATCGAATCGGCGCGCGTCTGGAACGAAATCTTGGCGCACATCGAGCGGTCGTTCGAGAAGGTCGAGCCGCTCTATCAGATCGAGAAACGCGGGGCGCTGCGCGGCGCGGAAGGGCAGGCATTCATCGAGGAGCGCCTGCTGGATGCAGGTGCGATGCTGGCGGGATTATGGAAATCGGCGGCGGAGTCGGCGGTCAAGGATGATTATCTCACGAACTGGCTGACGACACCGAACCGCGGGGTCTCCGACAAGGCTGCGTCGGCGCTGTTTGAGGAGGCGACTGAAGCAACCGCCGCCTCACGCCCGTCGACACCCTAGGAACATGTCCGCTGGCATGCGCCACGTGCTCAGAATGATCACCGTCGATCGATCAAATCCCTGATGCGGGCCGGTGAGAGTTCCGACAGCGCCGCGACAACGCAATTGGCATCGGCGAATGACGCGGCGGGATGGGTGCTGGTCAGCGCAATGGCGACGCAGCCTGCCGCGCGGGCAGCCTGAATCCCGACCGGCGCATCTTCCACCACGGCGCAACGCGACGGCGGCAGCTTCAACCGTTGCGCGGCGAGGAGGAACACCTGCGGATCGGGTTTGCCGCGCAGCACATCGGCGCCCGTGACGCGCGCGTCGATCAGACCGTTCAGTTCCATTTCCTGCACGATCAGGGCGACGTTTTCCGCCGGTCCCGACGAACCGATTGCCGCTCGAAAGCCTTCCGCGTGCAGCGATCGCAGCAGGTCGACTGCTCCGGGCATGGCGGGGACCCGGCCGCGCACGAGATCGCGATAGATCGCCTCCTTGCGCGCGTCGAGCCGGCGCACGTCGGCCTCGTCGCGATCGGTTCCAAAGAGAATGCCGATGATCTCGCGGCTGGTGCGCCCGAAGGTCCCGGCGAACTGCGGCTCCGTGACCGCGGCGCCCAGCTCCGCCGCCAGTCGCCGCCAGCTTTCCAGATGCGGCGCATAGCTGTCCACCAGGACGCCGTCCATGTCGAAGAGGACGCCGTCATTCGTGGAAGTCTGGGGCATCAAGCGTTCCGGGCGTTTGCCGTCACCAGGTGAAATAACCTGCGAGCATCTGCCGCGCGGTGACGCCGAATGCCAGGCCGGTCGTCCCGAGCAGAACGCCGATGATCCGCATCGCCACGGGGTCCAGGTAGAGGCTCAGCAGGTCGGGACCGCCGAATTTCGGCATGACAATGATCGCCAGCAGCACGACGATGCCCATGTGCTGCGATCGCTGAAAGGCCTGCCGCGCCTCGCCATGCAGCATTTCGCGCAGGATGTGGTGACCATCGAGCGGGTAGAGCGGAACGAGATTGAACAGGCAGAGATAGACGTTCATGAGCACGAACATGAACATGGCCCCGCAGGTCCACGTGATGAAGTTGGGAGTGCCCGTGTCCAGCTCGGCATCCAGGTTCACGAGGGACGCGCCGGAGCCCGCGATC
>Ga0187894_10002947_pt1 | contig 19656 bp, 15 predicted proteins | sample GBC1701081metaG_FD_136650 | JGI IMG/M metagenome (GOLD analysis project Ga0187894, IMG submission 136650) | White microbial mat communities from a lava cave in the Kipuka Kanohina Cave System on the Island of Hawaii, USA - GBC170108-1 metaG ...
CGTCAACCGTCTGGGCGCGCCTGATTCTCCGCTCGACAACGCAGTTGAATTGGCGGAGACGGCGCATCTTCACATCAAGGTGGAAGATACGCATCAGCTTCCCATCAACCGGTTCTTTGATGCGGGAGCGCGGCTCGATCACCAGAAAGACGGATTCGTCAAATATCGTTTTCCCGGCGCCATCAACGCCATTTTCTCGCGCATCAAGGTTTCGCAGGATGAGCTGTTGGAGACCGAAACCAATCGCCGCCCGCGCCCTTTCCTCGACCATATTGGAATTGACCTGCGCGATGAAACCGCCGCCGTCCGCCAAACCTTTGACGCGCTGCCTGACGCGGCGGGAAAGCTCAACTGGGCGCACGCCTCGCAGGGCGGCCCGGATCGTCCCGTTTATTGTTGTCACGTCGAAGTGGCCGAAAAACATTGGTTGTACCCGCCGGATGAAGAGGGCCATACAGGTATCCCGCTCGAATTCGCTTACGGCGCGTTGAAGGTGAATCCGGACAAAATGGGCTGCGATCTGCGCCCGGCGAATCCTGAGAAAATCGATCCTGCTTCAATCTCGTGCTGCGGCGCTGAGAGCCCGGCGGAAACCGTCAAGGCCGGCGCCAACGGCCACGCGACTGGCGGCGGCTACTATCAAACTCAAGACCTGGGACGCTTCGGCGAAATCCGCCGCGCGAATCCACAACTGGCGGAGAGCTTCTTCGGCTATTACGGGCAAGTCATGGCGGACGGCAACCTGACCAAGCGCGAGAAAGCCCTGATCGCGCTGGCGGTGTCGCACGCGCTGAAATGCCCCTATTGCATAGATTCCTACACCACCACGCTGCACAAAATGCATGTGAGCGAGGCGGAGATGAGCGAGGCCGTCCACGTCGCCAGCGCCATGGCGGCAGGCATCGCGCTGGTTCACAGCGTGCAGATGATGAACAAGCTCGATCAGCTTGAAGCGCCTCACGAGAACGGAACGAGGCTCGGCGCGGGAGCGGGACGCTGAGCCACGGTATCAGCGTGCCGTACCGCAGGCCAAAGCCAAAACCCCAGAACCTGAAATGGATATTCGAGAAGGAAGATATGAGAAAAAGACCTGTGTTTGCGGTCGTGTATTTAATCGCCGCGCTGAATTCAGGCGGCGTCGCTACGTATGCCCAGCAATCTTATGCTGCCTTGCTGGGGCAGGTATCCGATCAAAACGGAGCCGGCGTTGCGGGGGCAAAGCTCATTGTTACATCAACTGAAACGGGTCTATCCCGAACAGTGACGACGGATGACAGCGGGAGCTACCGCATTGCGTTACTTTCCGCCGGACAATACTCGCTCAAGGTGGAGTCGGCAGGCTTTACCACGCGAGAGCAAGCCGATCTGGTTTTGCGTGTGGGAGACGAACGTCGAGTAGATGTGGCGCTCAGACCTGGTCAGGTCAATGAGGCCGTCACGATTGAAGCGCCGATCACGGATAGCGCGGCCTCGACGCTTTCGACCGTGGTGCCTTCGGAGCGCGTCAATACGCTGCCGCTCAACGGCCGCCAATTGCAGGAACTGGCGTTGACCGCGCCGGGCGTTACGGCTTCCGGCGGCTATCGTTCCTCCGCGTTCAATCAATTCGGCTTGGCCACCCCGACAGACGGCAACGCCGGAGCCTTCAACGTCAACGGCGCGCCGTCACGCGCAAACGGATTTTTTCTGGATGGAACGGACATCAACGTGCCTGAGCAAGGCGTGATCGCGTTTCCTCCGCTGATCGAGGCGACGCATGAATTTCAGATTCAGACCAGTTCGTTCAATGCTGAATACGGCCGGTTTTCGGGATCAATCGTCAACCTCGTGACCAAAGCGGGGACGAATCAATTGCGTGGTTCGGTGTACGAATATTTCCGCAATGACGCGCTCGATGCGAATGACTTTTTCAATAACGCGAACAGCTTGCCGCGCACAGTCTTGAAACAGAATCAGTTCGGCGTGGCGATTGGCGGGCCGATTCGTCGTAACAGCCATTTCGTTTTTGGTAACTGGGAAGCCAACAAACTGCGTCAAGGCACAGGGCCGTTTGCCAGCAACGTTCCGACCGCCGCGCAACGATCCGGTTTGCTGAATTACAACACCTTCACTGATTCCAATGGCAACGGGCGGTTTGACGTGGGCGAGCCGACGGCGCCGGCGACGCTCAACTTGGCGGGCAGCATTGCGCCCATCTCGCGCGCCGTGCTGGATGGATTCATTCCGCTGCCGAATGCCAATATCATCGGGGCGAATTACATCGCCAACGGCATCCAAAAGATGGATGAAGACGCCTTCACCATTCGCACGGATCACCGCATCACCAAGCAAGATCAGATTTCAGTGCGTTACGCCTATGACGATCAGCGCCAGTTCTATCCTTTCGACATCTTTTTCGTTTCCGCTTCGCTGCCCGCGTTCCCGTTTCCAAACCCTGAACGCAGGCAGTCGGTGGCGGTCGCGCACACGCGTCTTTTCGGCTCCAATGTCTCGAATGAATTCCGCTTCGGGCTGAATCGCCAGCGCAACCCGATACCGAGCGGAACGACGATTGACCCGGCAACGATTGGACTGCCGAACGGCGTAATCCAGAACGAATTCGGACGCGGGCTGCCCATCATTCGCGTCACGGGCTTTGGCGGCACAGGCGGCCAGCCTCTCACGGATAATCTGGGGGCCTCCACCACCTACCGCACGCTATTCCAGTTCATAGACAATCTCTCCGTGAATTACAAACAGCATAGTTTCAAATTCGGGGGCGAAATCCGCCGCTCGCACACCAATCAAAGCCAGTATCGCGCGTTGCGCGGCTCGCTCAATTTCAGCGGCGCGCGCAACGGCGTAATCAACCAGACCGTACCTGGCAACGCCGCCGTGGCCGCATTGGCCGATTTTCTGCTCGGCGAGCCCGCGCAGATTTCCATCAGTTCGGCCAATCCGACGCGTGGTTTCCGCACGACGGCGGTCGCCGGTTACGCGCAGGATGAATGGCGCGTGACCAATCGGCTGACTTTGAATTTGGGCTTGCGCTACGAGATTGATACTCCGATTACCGAAGTGAACGGGTTGTTGTCGAACCTGCTGCCGGGGCGCGGCAACTTCGTCGTCGGCTCCGATGAGCTGCCGCGCTTGCATAACATTGACAAAAACAACTTCGCGCCGCGCGCCGGTTTCGCATACCGGTTGACTGATGACGGCAAATGGACGGTGCGCGGAGGCGCTGGCGTTTACCACGACAACGGCGCGTTTCAAGACCGCTTTCGCACTGCCAGATCGAATGCGCCCTTCGCCATCACGAACATCGTTAATCAGAGCGGCAGCGCCCGCACCGCCTTGGATTTCCCGCTCAATAACACTGCGGCTCAAACCTTCCTGTCGTTGCTCGGCAGTGGCGCGGCCACGGGCGCGGGCGCGGTAGATGTCAATTACCGGACACCTTACGCGATTCAGTACAACCTCAACGTCCAGCATGAACTGAGGAACAATCTGCTGGCCGAAGTCGCTTACGTCGGGCGGCGCGGGTTGAACGCATCGCGCACCGTCAATATCAATCAGATTGTGGCGGTGAACAGCCCGGCGGCGGCGGAATTCGGATTGGCTGTCGGTTCGCGTCCATTCAACAACACGAGCCTGCCGGTTGGCGCGCGTTTCTCGAACGACGTCATCAGCCAGCAGTTCAACGGACAGGCGACTTATCATTCGTTGCAGGCGAGGCTGGAACGGCGGCTGAGCGCCGGAGCCTCTTTCCTGGCGTCATACACATGGTCGAAGTCTATTGATAACGTCAGTGGCATTGGGACGGGAGCCGATGACCTGGCGCAGGATTCTTACAACCTGGCGGCGCAACGCGGACTGTCGAACTTCGATGTTCCGCACAAATTCATATTCAGCTCGACCTGGGCGCTGCCCTTCGGACGCGACCGGCGTTTGCTTAAAGACGCGAACCCGGTCGTTCTGGCGCTGGTCAGTGATTGGCAGATCAACGGTATCCTGACTTATCAATCGGGCCAGCCTTTTACGGTCACGGTTGGCGCGTTCGACGCGGGTACCGGGACATCGAATCGCCGTCCGAATCAAGTCAGTGATCCATACCGGAATGCGCCGGCCGGGTTTGCTTTCAACCCGGCAGCCTTCGTCGCGCCGCCATCGGGACAGTTTGGTTCGGTCGGACGCAACACGCTGCGGGCCGGCAACTTTTTCAATACCGATTTTGCAGCGCTCAGAAACTTCAGGTTTTCATCGCTCGGTGAAGCCGGCGCCATCGAATTTCGCGCGGAGTTCTTCAATCTCTTCAACCATCCCAGCTTCACGCTTCCCGTGGGTTCACTGAGTAACGCCGCCTTTGGTCGTTACGTTAGCAACTCTACCGCGCCGCGGGTGTTACAGTTCGTGGCGAAGGTGAAGTTCTGAATAAGGCATTTACGGTGAAATGGTAGTTGATTCCTGACTCCCGTTCCTATTTCCAAAACCTCGCGAAGTAAAGGCGATATTCGAGAGGACCGTCTAGATGATTTCAGTGAGAATCGAAGCAAAGGGAGCAATGCGCTTGCCCTACGATCCCTCCCATTACTTGAATGCGCTTGCTCCCGGGCGCCTCCCAGGATTATTGAAGGTCATCGAACCTGATGCGCGCGAAGTAAGTATGGGGGCTGCGCCGGATTCTTCCGTGGAAACCCATATCCTGAACATCCGTGGAGCAGTGGCGGGGCTCGTGCTGTTCGATGCCCTCTATGATGTTACGTATCCACTTGAGCCGCTGCCGCACGTGAATGTAAAACTCACGAGCTTTGCCAATAAAAATCTTTCCGTCATTGGCCAATTCTTCGTTCAACCGGTGGATACTCAACTCATCCCTTCAAGTGCAAATGGAAGAGCCGCTTCCGCGCCCGAGAAGCAGTTTATGGTTCTTCATGTCGAGGAATGGAGCCTGAGACGCTGGATGATTCTTTTTGCGCTTCCCTTACGAATCTATCTCAAATGGAAAGTGAAGACTGAGGTCCGAAGGATGGGGGAATTTGTCGCTCGCGAGCAGGGGGGGCCGCCCGGCGAAGGAGTCGGATTCAGAATGTCAACCGCAACGATAACCTGGATTTCAAAGACGAAAGCATGATCAAGGACTTGCAGAACAGTTTTCTCCTTGGGCTGACCGAGCGCCTGCCGCTTTCCGTTCGGCTGGCAATCCGCGCATCCCTGCGGAACAGTTTTCTGCTTCGGCTGACCAGACGCCTGGCGACAGGATGCCGGCGCCTTGATCCCGATCGGGCGGCGCGACACGTCAATTTTATCCTTGGCTTCCAGCAGGCTGACGGCGGTTTCGCGGGCCGCGCTGGGGGCTCTGACCTCTATTACACAGGTTTCGCTGTGCGCTCACTGGCTTTGCTGAATGCGCTGGATACCTCCCGCTGTCAAATCATCGCGGCATATTTGAAAAGCGCCGCTGAAAAGCGGCAATACAGCCTGATCGATCTCGTGAGTTGGTTCTATTCAGTGATCACCATCCAACTGGCTGGGAGATTGGGGGCCTTTGCGGGAGACACTGAAATCTTCGCCGATGAAGTGTCCGCATCGCTGGAGACGTTCCGCCGTCCCGACGGCGGATACGCCAAAACGCACGCAGGCGGCGTGGGCAGCACGTATCACACGTTTCTGGCTGTGCTGTGTTCTGAGATGCTCGGGAGAACGACGCCCGATGAGCCTGGGATAAAACGGTTTCTACTGTCCCGGAGGCGAGACGACGGCGGGTTCGTTGAAATCGGTCCGATGAAACGCAGCGGCGCGAATCCGACCGCCGCCGCCGCCGTGCTGCTCAAGCGTTTTAAAGCGATGGATCGCGACGTGTTGAGTGGGATTGAAAATTATCTGGTGAATGTAAGAGGCGACGAGGGCGGCTTCCGGGCAAACACCCAGATTCCTTTCTGTGATCTGTTATCAACCTTTACCAGTTTGTTAACCGCTCACGAGCTCGGGTTTGCGAACAGATTCGACGCCGAAGGCTGCCGGCGCTTCATAGATCAACTTGAACTTGCCGAAGGCGGATTCAGGGGGGCAGCCTGGGATCAGGAGGCCGACCCTGAATATACCTTCTATGGATTAGGGGCTCTTGCGCTTTTGAATCTTCGCTAGAGTGAGATGCGGTTACGAAAATCGGTGAGTCGGAACGGGCCTGCCCGGACGGAAGCTTTGAGTATTGTGGAAATTGACCTGAGCGTCTCTGGCGGCTCCCGCCTTGAGAGTCGCTTCGCTCACGAAGCGCTCAAGGATCGCCGGATCGGTTGCGACTCTGGCGTTGACGATCAGGTCTACCTCACGAACACGGCTGTGAGACGGAAGCGACAATTCAGGTTTGCTGTCGTTGCTCACCAGATTGGCCACCCCGAAAAATCCCTCCCATAACCCGATGACCTTCAGATGCGCCGTCTCATGCCCTTCGGCGCCGAGACGATCGCGAAGGGAGCCCACGATTTCGAGAAGTAATTCATCCAGTTCGAATTCACGAGCGCCGGATACTTTCAAACTGCTATTGAGCCATCCCAATTCCGCCTCGCCGGCGGCATAAATGTCATAATCGAGATCCAGAATGCGGCTGCCAAAGTTTCCTTCCTGCGCTAACAATTCCTCGAGCGCGGGGAACCCATCCCCGGTCTTCGCGGAAATGCGCAAGATCGGGACATCTCCGTTAACCTCTTTGACCAGCGCCGTCAGTTCATCCGCTTCGGCGGACGTCAGCTCATCAATGCGATTGAGCAGAATGGCGTCAGCCTCTTCGAGCTGCTTGCGAAAGATGTAAGCCGCTTTGGGTGAAAACCCGGATCCTTCTTCATTACGAAGAATGCGCCTGCCATGGCTGGGTTTTAAGATCACGGAATAGGGACCGGTTTGAAAACGGTCAGGATAAAGTTGCTTGAGCGGCTGCACGACGGTCGCGACCAGGTCCGTGCAACTGCCTACGGGTTCGGCCAGAATCACGTCCGGCGTCCGGGATTGCTCCAACAGGCCGATTGTCGAAAGCAGGTCGTCGAACTTGCAGCAGAAGCAAGCGCCGGGCACCTCCTCGACGTCGAACCCCTGCTGCCGCAAGGTATGAGTGTCAACTAAATCAGTCGCCTGATCGTTCGTCACGATCCCGACCTGGAGCCCTTTCTCCATGTAGCTACTTGCCAAACGACCGAGGGTCGTCGTCTTGCCTGCCCCCAGAAAACCACCTACCATCAAAAAACGCATTTTGCTCATGAAACCGTCCTTTGTGACTTGTTTACAGATGTGACTTGGTTACAAGGTTGAAAATTTCCGCAATGATGAGACAAGCGATAATAATTAACAAGATTTCTGAGGCGAGGATCAAGAATAATCATGTCTAAGTCAACCGACCCTGCGCTGCCCGCCATTCTTGGTGGAAAACCTCTTCGCCCTGAAGGGCCGCCCACCTGGCCGCCGGCTTGGAATGAGGTTTCGCTTGCAGTGAAGCAAAGTCTCGACGAAGGCTCCTGGGGACGTTATCACGGCCCTAACACCATTTTGCTGACAGAGCGGCTCTCTTTATATCACGGGGTCGAATTTGTAGAGCTTTGTTGCAGTGGAACCTTTGCGATCGAATTGGCGCTGCGGTCGCTACAGATCGGACCAGGCGATGAAGTGATCATGGCCGGTTACGATTTCATCGGGAATTTCAATGATATCGTGGCCGTGGGAGCCCGGCCGGCGCTGATTGATCTTGACCCGCAGAACTGGAATCTCAACCCGGAACTCATTCCTGAAGCCGTCGGTCCGAGCACCCGCGCCATCCTGGTCTCTCACCTTCACGGCGGGATGGTCTCGATGGAAAGAGTCACTACGATTGCCCGTGAATACAATCTCCCGGTTATCGAAGACGCCTGCCAGATGCCCGGCGCCACGATCGAGGGGCGTAAAGCCGGCGCTTGGGGAGACATCGGAATAATCAGTTTCGGCGGCAGCAAACTTCTCAGCGCCGGGCGAGGAGGAGCTTTACTGACTTCGTCTCCCGCGATCAGGCAGCGGGCGCAGATTTACTGCAACCGTGGTAATCACGCATATCCGCTCTCTGAGTTGCAGGCGACGGTTCTTCTACCCCAGTTGGAAAGGTTGGATGAGAGGAACCAACAACGAGCGATTAGCGTCTCGAAGTTAGAAGAGAGGTTGCGGGACCTGGCAGGGTTCCGTTTATTGACGAACCGGGCGGCGCCTGCTTCCCCCGGCTATTACAAAATCGGGTTCCGGTATAACGCGGCGGAATTCGGCGCCCTTTCTCGCGAAAAGTTCGTACGCGCCGCCCAAGCCGAAGGGATCGAATTTAATAACGGTTTTCGCGCGCTTCACCTCTGCCGTTCCCCTCGGCGGTTTCGTATGGTGGGAGATCTGGCCGAAGCCGCTTTGGCGGATGCTAATATGTTGATACTCCACCACCCCGTGTTACTTGAGGGTGATGAAGCTCTTGATCAAGTGGTGGGCTGTATTCAGAAACTGGGACGTTGGACTGAAGCGATTAAGCATACGCGTTGACGATCGTCTCGCCCTGCATTTTTTTGCGAACGATCTCCACGGAACAGGGCGCGCGCGAAGCGACCGCCTGCGAAACCGAGCCGAGCAGGAAGCGCCTGAACCCTCGATAGCCATGAGACCCAAGCACGACCAGATCGGCCCCCCATTCCGTCGCCGTCTCGATGATCACATCTTCCGCGTGGCCTATGATGACATCGCTCGTCAACGCCAAGGGCGCCTCCCTTTCCGAATCGCTTTCGCGCAATCGTGAAATGGCGCGATTGACCGCCAATGCCGCTTGCTCGCGTCCGGCTTTTTCCAGTTGCGAGTAATGGCTCTCCGGCAACGCCCACGTTTCAGGAGTCGGCGTGAAGGGCAAATGAACCGCGGAGATGACATGAACATCGCACTCTTGTGGCCAGGGGCGATTGGCAACCTCTTCAACCACCGCGTCGCTGAATTCCGACCCGTCGACCGCAAGCAAAATCCTCATTGCTTTTCTCATTGCTTTTCACGTTGCGAGTTAGCGCAACGTCCTCCTACCAGGCTCAAGAGCAATGAGCGTGCCGCTTACCGGTTCTTCAGTCCCGTGAGCTCTCTTCTCGCTTCGGTTAGAATTGGAAAGTTATAGCGAAGAGAGCTTTTTCAACACAAAGGGACAAAGGGTCAAAGGGCCAAAGAGGAAAACACAAAACCCCTGACCCACTTTGACCCTTTGACCCTTTGACCCTTTGTGTTGTTTTTTGCTTTTCCTCGCTAACTTTCCAAGTCGTGTGTGATCTAGAATCTTCTGAAATTCCACGGCCGCCTCCGCCCCTGACTTCCGTTGCTTTGGGCAGATCGCCGGTGGCGGTGGCGTAATAATTGGCGGTGATGACGAACTGGCTCAGCTCTTTCCCTTTTGCATTTTGAGCAGCCTCAACTCCTGTTCGCGATCGAGAAAGCTCAGGCCTTTGGTAATCCACGGCGCGGCGGGTTCGTTCTTCAAGTAGTGGCCAAACCATTCGTGAATGCGCCGGTGATAATCAACCTGATTCGACTTCTTGCGCAATCCGTGATCTTCGCCGGCATAGACGAGCATGACCACGTCTTTCTTCGCGCGCCGGGCAAGGTTGTATAGCTCAACGCCCTGATGCCAGAAGACTGTGCCGTCGTTGTCGCCAAATTCAATCAACAAGGGCGTCTTCATGTTGTGCGCGTTGTAGACCGCTGAGTTGCGGATATAGGCTTGCATATCTTCCCACAGCGGCACTTCCATCCGCTGTTGTCCGGTCTCGATGTGATCGGTCTCGGCAATGCCCGAAATCCAGTGATGGTTCCCATAGTTGCTCACCAGATTCGTGATCGGCGCGCCCGCGACGGCGGCGGCGAACAGATCGCTGTGCGTCGCGAGATAGGTCGCATCGAAACCTCCCCACGAATGCCCCACGACGCCCACTTTTCGCCCATCGGCCAATCCCATCTCAACCACCTTCTTCACGGCGGGCGTCACGCATGCGATCACAGATCGCCCCGGTTCTCGCGGTTGGAATGTAATGTCAGGCTGGAACAAAAAGTAGCCTTGTTGCGTGAACGCCGCGACATTGTAGTAATCGCGCTCCGAGGGCGCGCTGTAACGATGCAGCCCGTCCGAAAGCCGCTCGTAGAGATAAACGACCATCGGATATTTCTTGCCCGGCTCGTAAGGAGCCGGATAGAAGAGCGCCCCTTGCAATCGCTCGCCGAGCTCGGTTTTGTATTCGACTAATTCGGAACGTCCCCAGGCATAATTGCTCTGGAACGGATTTGTCTTCGTGACCTGCTTCGCTTCCTTCAAACCGGAGTCGCCCACAAAAACATCCGGTGAATCGTCGAACGCTTCGACAACATACGAATAAACATCGGCGTCTTTGGCCTTCGCCAAACGTTGGAGGCTCTTGTCGAGCCAGACCAGGCGCTCCGCGCCCGCCTCCCCGCCCAGCCGCAGGCGCCCGTAGCCGGATTTCTTGGTCCAGACGCCGAACAAGCTCAGATAAACCGGCTTTTCCGCCTCGATCCATTCTTCATCCGGATTGAGGCGTAGATAGCGATGGCGAATCTGCTCGGAGGCGCCGTCGGTGAGCTTTCTGGCGCGCGAGCCGTCCGGCGCGATCTGCCAAAGGTCGAACTTGTCATAGAGAATCACGGACTCATCGTTCTTCGTCCATCCCGCCACGCCGAACGCCGGCTTCTGCTTGATCGTGACATCCGACTCGCGGTCTACGAACGAAGTCGGCGCGTTCTTGGTGATATTGACTACTGCTCGCGTCGCGGTATTCACCGTCCAATAATGATCGTCCTGAAGATAGAGTAAATATCGCCCGCCCGGACTCGGCTGCGCATAACGATCTTCGTTGAGCCGCTCTTTGATTTTCGTCCGCTCGCCGCTCGTTAGGTCAACCAGATAAAGATCGGCGGCGGGGCGTCCGATGGTTCGCTCCATCGCATATGCGCCCCAATTCGTTACGTACCCCAGTTTCTGATGTTTGAGCGGGGTTACTTGTTCATCCCGTTCCTGGCCGAGTTGCAAGAAGCGTCCCGCATCAATGTGCCAGGCCGCTAAAAAGTTTCTTTGGCGATCAATCCTGGCGTCAACCTTCTGCTTCGGCATGACGATCACATCGCGCGTATGCCAAACATCCACTCCGGCGGGTTCGTCATCCTCTTTAGCTGTCTCCTTTGCGGTCGCGGAAGCGGTATTGCCGTCATTGTTGGCGGCGGGCTTCTTTTCGCCCGCGGGTTTTTCCCGCCATTTGGCGACGCCAAAAAATACGATGCCGCCGTCTTGTGACCACGAGGGGCGGCGAAAAGAGACGGTTCGCATGCCGGATGGAAATTTCGGGTCGGCGGTTGGATCGTATACTTGTCTGGCTTCGTCAGCCTCCGCAAGACGCCTCCACGCCAGCGCAATTTGCGTTGCGCCTTCGCGCCGGTCATCGGTTTTCGACCGTAACACGGCAAGATCAGCGCTCTCCTTCCGCCAGGTCAAACCGCTGTAGATGGAAGAAGACGAATCGAGCGCGCGCAGCGCGCCTGTTTCCGGATCGTAAAGCTGCACGCCATTGCCCGTCTTATCTTCCGCGCTGATCGTCAGCGCAAGCAGCCGGCCACGTTGCGGCAGGTCTTGCCACGTGTACTCCGCCACATTCCCAAACGTCATATCGCTTCCGCTGGCCAGGCTCCGCACGATCAACGTCGCCCCCGGCGGAGCGTTCATCTCCCCGGCTGGCTCCCCGGCTGGCTCCGGCGCTGGAGCGTCTTTGCGTTCGGGCGCATAGCGACGCATCGCCAGAAAGGCGCCGTTTGAGCTGAAGGCAAAAGTTTCAACGCCATCTACAACCGTCTGCTCCCCGCTGGTCAGGTTGAGCAACCCCAGCTTCCGCTGAATGGGCTTTTTCTCTTTCCTGAGCTTTTCTTCTTGCGCCTCGGAATAGCCAATGCCGTAGGCCACCCACCGCGAGTCCGATGAGAAGATTGGCTGTGCGCCAAAGGCCACTACTTTCGGTTCTCCCCCGGCAACGCTGGTGATGCGCAGTTCGTTATTGCGGTTCGAGCGATTGACGCCATAGGCCAGCCATTTGCCATCGGGCGCCAACGCCGTGGGACCGAGCGTTTCCCATTGACCATACTCCGCCGGCCTAACACGAGGTTTCGTCTGCGCTGCGCTGATGATGGCCAGGCTGAAAAACAAAAGAATGGTAACAATTGTCACTCGTCGCATAGAGAATCTCCGGTTAGGGGGCGTAAAAATATAACTTCCCGATTTGTTGTCAGGATCAACCACGGGGAGCACTGGGAACACGGGATGTCAGAAAGGTTTTCCAGGTTTTATTTCTTCCCCGTGTTCCCCGTGCTCCCCGTGGTTGATCGGAAAGTTAATTTTTTACGCGCCCTTAGTTGGCTTTTCTGACAAACCGATGTTCGGCTGTCAGAGTCAGAGGTTCGAAAAGATGTCCGCCTTCACGCTACTTTCTCCGAGTAATCGGCTCTTGGACGCCGAGTCATACACAATCAGGAAAGACTCCGCCCCCTGATTGTCATTGGAGAATAGCGTCATGCCCTCAGCGTGATCTTCGCCCTGTCCATAATGGATATCTTTGACTTTCGATACTACATCACGTCCAACTATGCTTTCTCTCTTAGGCTGCGCGCCTCCACTCCAACGAAAGATGGAGACCGGACCGTCGAGGTCCATCGCCGGCCCTGCCAAGATCAAGAGGTCGGAGCCTTGCGCATATAAGTCCCGTATACCAAGCCCGCCCAAATCGAGAAAATGTTTGCGGTAAGTCGGCTGTTGCGGGGCGCCTTGGTTAATCTCTTTCAAGGTTAACTCCGATGGGTTCCCACTTTCCACCACCGGTTCCAACTCCAGCACAACCGCCCAACCACGTAAGACCGGTCCCCGCAGCCCGACGAAGACGCGTGAACCCTTGACCGCCAGCCCCTCAATGTCAAAGCCGTTGTCTTTGCCTGGGATGGCGAGGAAATCCTTCAAATGGACGTCCGCGGCGAGCGCCGCTGTGAGAGCGCTCCCCTCAGCGGAGCAGCTCAAGAGAGCGGCAGTGCGTTTTTGGTTATGAGCATTAGTCTCTTTCTCCAGCGTGTAGGTTCCGCCACTCTCCACCAAGGGAATGCGGGCCAGCAAGAAACGATTGCCGTCTTTACTCACCTTGGCAAGGCGCTCGAAATTCTCCTCGATCGAATCCTTTTCACCGACCTGCTTGCGCTTCAGGCTATGTGAACCCACCAGCCAGAGGTAACCGTCTTTGTAGTCGAGCCCTTCGATATCCGCCTCTTCGATCTTTACTTTGCCCGTGGAATCAACAAGCGGGGGGACCGGCAGCGGAAGGTATTCGTTCAATGCAAATTGTTTATGCTCGCCGTATTCGTAGAGCCCCGTATCAGTTATCCCTTGGAGAGAGAATCGTTCCAGGCTGATTGTCTCATCGTTAGTGACCCAAATGGTATTGCCGACCCGCATGACAGACGACAATCCGTGCCGTAGCTCTTTCTTTTTGCTTAGCTTGTTCACCTTCGGGTCAAACTCCAATTGAACTGAGCCCGTGCTATTCCCCGTGCTATTCATAGATAAGCCCTCCTAAAGCCTATTGGTTCTCAAATGATATTTTCGATCTGGCCTATAGTTTCTCGAACTATTATTGCCGCGCCCATACTTACTTGTCCATAATCAGAGTATCAAAAATGGGATTGGCTGGCGGATGGAAGTTGAAGCACAATGAGGCTATGGCAAAACCAGTCTTACTGACAGTGGATGACGACGCGGAAGTCTTGCGCGCGGTCGAACGCGATTTGCGGCGCGAGTATGGCAATCACTTCCGAGTGCTGCGCGCAAATTCAGGCGAGTCTGCGCTCGACGCGCTGCGGCAACTGAAGCTGCGCAATGATCCGGTGGCGTTGCTGCTGGTGGATCAGCGCATGCCCAGGATGTCCGGCGTCGAATTCATCGAACAGGCCAACACGATTTACCCGGAAGCCAAACGCGCGCTGCTCACAGCCTATGCCGATACCGAAGCCGCCATCGGCGCGATCAACAAAGCCCGCGTGGATTAGTCGTGGGCGGCGCGAATTCCGCCGGGCAGGCGGCGATGCACTTGTCCAAATACGCGCGCCAGGTCACGATGCTGGCGCGTGGGCCGAGCCTGGCGGCGACGATGTCGCGATACCTGATTGACCAGATCGCCGCGACGCCGAACATCACGGTGCGCTGCCGCGCCAGCGTCGTCGAAGCGCACGGCGATACGAATCTGGAAGCGATCACCGTGCAATTCATTCATCAATACCTGAGCAAACTCTGATGACGGAAACGGACACGACACGATTGAGCGCGGAGTTGCGCGAGATTACCGCGCTGGCAGGGCTGCCGGATGAAGTCTTCGCCTGGTTGACCGAACAGGGCGAAGAGCTACGGCTGGCCGCGAACGAAGTCTATTTGCGCGAAGGCGAGTTGGCTGATCGTCTCGTCATCGTGCTGGAAGGGGAGTTGCACGCCCGTGTTGAAGGGCCGGAGCGCGACGGGCAGGTTTACATCATCGCGAGAGGTGAAATCAGCGGCAAGCTGCCGTTTTCGCGCATGGCCCATTACAACGCGACCGTCCGCGCGGTCGCGCCGAGCCGCGTGTTCTGGCTGGACTCGAAGCATTTCCCGGAATTGATGCGGCGCTTCCCGGCTCTGCTGCAACGGTTGGTCGAAGTCATGAGCGACCGTGTGCGCGAAGTGACGCGGATAGACGAACGGCACGATAAGCTGATGGCGCTGGGCAAGCTTTCCGCCGGGCTGGCGCACGAACTGAACAACCCGGCAGCCGCCGCGCGCCGCGCCGCACAGCGCCTGGGCGAGCGTCTGCAGACACTCAACCGCCTGTGCCTGACGCTCAGTCATCAAACGTTGACTACCGAACAGATCGCCTTCCTGACCGAGTTCCAGCGCGAAGCCGCCCAATGCCTGACCGCTGCGCCTGCGCTCGACCCGCTGGCCGAAAGCGAATGCGAAGAAGAGATCAGCGATTGGCTGGAAGCGCGCCAGATCGCCGACGGCTGGAAACTCGCGCCGACCTTCGTGCGCGCGGGACTGCACCGGGAAGAGCTGGAGTCGTTGGCCGAGTGTTTGAAAGGCCAGGCGCTCAACGACGCGCTGCAGTGGCTCGAAGCTACTTGGTCGTCGCAGGAGTTGGTCAAGGAGATCGAGCAGAGTATGACGCGCATCTCCGATCTGGTGCGCGCGATCAAAGAGTATTCGTACATGGATTGCGCGGACTTGCAGGACGTGGATGTGCATCAGGGATTGGAGAACACGCTCGTCATTCTCGGCCACAAGCTGAAGCGCGGCGTAACTGTGATCCGCGAATACGCCGCCGACCTGCCGCGCATTTCCGCTTACGGCGGCGCTCTCAATCAAATCTGGACCAACCTGATCGTCAACGCGATTGACGCGATGAACGGCCAGGGCAAGCTGTGGGTCCGCACGTCGGTCAAACCCGATCACATCCTGGTCGAAATCGGCGATGACGGCCCCGGCATTCCGCCAGAAATTCAAGGCCGCATCTTCGAACCGTTCTTTACCACCAAACCGCAGGGCGAAGGCGCCGGACTGGGGTTGGACACCGTCTACCGCATCGTCCGAAAGCATCACGGCGAAATCCGTTTCCAATCCGAACCCGGTGACACCTGCTTTCAAGTGCGTCTCCCGTTGACGCTTTCGACGGCGAGTTCAATGGAGGAAGGATGAAAGATACCTGCACGCATCTGGACGAGATTCAAGAAGTCACGCCCAGCGCGCGGGGCTGTGAAGACTGTTTGCGCAGCGGAGGCCGCTGGCTGCATCTGCGGCTGTGTCTGACGTGCGGGCACGTCGGCTGCTGCGATTCTTCGCCGAACCAGCACGCGACGAAACATTACCATTCGACCGAGCATCCAATGATTCGTTCGTTCGAACCTGGCGAAGATTGGATGTGGTGCTATGCCGACGAGCTTTTCTTTGAGTCGTAGCCCTGCCACTTGTTGAAAATCTGTGAATCAGCCGTTCCTTTATTCTGCCAGGATCAGCCATTCTAAAATGCGACATGCGGATCAATAAACGTTTGAGGAAAGGAAGAGCTATGAAAATTGGAATTATCGGCGCCGGGAACATCGGCGCGACTGCGGCCAAACTCTTTACAAAGGCCGGACACGAGGTAGCCATCAGCAACTCGCGCGGGCCGGAATCTCTACGGGATGTGGTAGCCGAACTGGGTGATCGGGCGCAAGCCTCGACGGTCGAAGACGCGGCGAAATTCGGCGACGTTGTGCTCCTGTCAATCCCCTTAGGCAAATACAAATCGCTCCCACCCGCGCCCTTTTACGGTAAGGTCGTGATTGACTCCAATAATTACTATCCGGATCGCGACGGGCATTTCGCTGCGCTCGACAGTGGGGAGACGACTTCGAGCGAATTGCTTGCCGAACATTTGCCCGGGGCGCGTATCGTCAAAGGCTTTAACACGATCTGGTCGGAGCATCTGAAAGCGCAGGGTGATACCAGCTTGCCTCTCGAAGACCGCCGAGCCATCTTCATCGCCGGAGACGATTCGGAAGCCAAAGAGATCGTCGCCAAACTGATCGAAGATATCGGATTTGCAGCAGTGGACATGGGATTCTTGCACGAAGGCGGAGTACGTCAGCAGCCCGGCGCCGCTGTCTACAACCGCAATGTAACTGTGCGCGAGGCGAAAGACTTGCAGTAAATGGCCGGAATACTCAAACAACCCTGCGACGAAGGCGTCATCCTGGCCTCTCCCCTCGCCGCCGCGCCGTGCCGGCAGGCCGCCAAGCCGTGGATTCTGACGGCGACGATTCTGGCTTCGAGCATGGCGTTCATTGACGGCACGGTGGTGAATGTCGCGCTGGGCGCATTGCAGCGGGAGTTCGACGCGACGCTGGTCGGCGTGCAATGGGTGGTGGAAGCTTACGCGCTCTTTCTGGCGTCGTTGGTACTGGTGGGCGGATCGTTGGGCGACCTTTACGGGCGGCGGCGCGTCTTTGCGCTCGGCATCGCAATCTTCGCCGTCGCCTCGGTCGCATGCGGGCTGGCCCGTGACATCAATGAACTGATCCTGGCGCGCGCAGTGCAGGGAATCGGCGCGGCGCTGCTGGTACCGGGGAGCCTGGCAATCATCAGCGCTTCGTTTCCGGAGAACGAGCGTGGACGGGCAATCGGCACATGGTCGGGAATGTCCGCGATCACCGGAGCCGCCGGGCCAGTTATCGGCGGTTGGTTGATCGAGCATGCTTCGTGGCGATGGGCTTTCTTCATCAATCTGCCGCTGGCCGCCGTGACGCTGGCGATCACCTTCTGGCAAGTGCCTGAAAGCCGTGGAGCGATACGAGTCAGACGGCTGGACTGGCCGGGGGCGTTGCTGGTAACGGCCGGACTGGGCCTCATTGTTTTCGCCCTGCTGGAATCGTCGAATCAAGGCTGGCGCAGCGGGCGGGTCGTCGTCGGGCTAGCGGCAGGGGTGACAGCCTTCATCTTGTTCGTCGTTGTCGAATCGCGCAGCGCCGCCCCGATCCTGCCGCTTGAGCTTTTCCGCATCCGCAATTTTACCGGCGCGAATTTGTTGACGCTCTTCTTGTATGCGGCGCTGGGAGGCGTGATGTTTTTCCTGCCGCTTAACCTGATCCAGGTTCAAGAGTATTCCGCGACGGCTGCGGGCGCCGCCCTGCTCCCATTCATCCTGCTCTTTTCATTCCTGTCACGCTGGGCCGGGGGGTTGGTAGAGCGGTGGGGACCGAAAGGGCCGCTGGTTGTCGGCCCCCTGATTGCGGGACTCGCCTTCGTTCTGCTGGCGCTGCCCGGCCAGGGCGGAAGTTATTGGACGACTTTTTTCCCAGGCATAGTTTTGCTCGGTCTAGGGATGGCGACGAGCGTCGCGCCCCTGACGACAGTCGTGATGACTTCTGTAAGCGCTGACCGCGCCGGCGCCGCTTCCGGCGTCAACAACGCGGTGGCGCGCGTGGCGGCGTTACTGGCGATTGCCATCTTCGGCGTGGTCATGCTCCACGCCTTCAATAGCGCGCTTGACCGGAGGCTCGACAGTTTGAGGCTACCGCCGGAGGCGCGGCGTCAATTGGATAATGACCGCGCGAAATTGGCGGCGCTGGAACCGCCACCCACGTTGGATCCGGAAACTGCAGCCAGCGTCAGGCGCGCAATTGCGGGCTCGTTCATCGCTGGGTTTCGGCTGGTGTTGATGCTCGCTGCGGCGCTGACGGTTCTGGGCGCGCTTATAGCATGGCTGGTCATCGAAAACAGGCCGCATCGGCGAAGCGGCGACGCGATGCAACCGGGATGAACAGAAAACGCGAGAATTGCTTCGCCGCTCGCCTTGTTTGAGGAAGCGGGCGACATCAATGGACATCGCTCTATCCCCTAAAATCGGGTAATATCAATAAACAAAGGGGATTGTGAAGGCCCTTCTTGTGTTTAGTATTTTGGCGTGGAGGTGATCACAATGATAGTAACGTTTCCTCCCGATATAGAAAAAAAGATTATCGCTTTAGCGGCGCAAAAGAGCGTTGATCCGGCGTCCCTCGTCGCATCTCTTGTTGAAAAGGAATTGAGCGAGCAGGAGACTCTGACGCCTACAAATGATGTTGGTCATACACCTGAACAGAAAACAGCGGCTCAAGAAAGGGCAATCAGAGAGTTTAAGTCTGGCATTGAATTGCCACCCGGAGTTTCTGCGCAAGATGTGATGGATGCTCTTAGAGCTGATGGAACAGATAATGACGATCCGGATGCTTTGAAGAAAGCCGCTGAGAGAATCACGAACCGCACACCAGAAGAGAGAGAAGCCATTCGGCAAGAGCTGTTGAAAGCGATTCCCGAACCTCTTCCAATTCCGGAAGGAAAGACAGTGTTTGATATGTTCTTTCGGATCAGGGGTGACGAAACGGAAGAGCAAGTTTACGAAGCCCTTCAGCAATTGAGCTAACGCCAAAGATCTACCTAAATGCCAAAGAGCTATCTATTTGATTCAAGCATCTTGGTTCATCTGGTGCGCGAGGCGCCACTTGCTGACTATGTGAGACAGACCTACAGCCCGCTTCTTGTTGATCCGCGCCCGGCGCAGAGAGAGAGCAGGAGGGATCAACGGAAACCGCCTTATAAGAGGCAACTATTGCCTTTGTGCGGCTAACGCGAATTGTTTGGCATTCACGCTATTCATCGCGTAAGATCAGCTTTCACATTCGCCCGCCATTGTGCTTTGCCAAGAGGCGCAGTCTTCAGTACTCCAGGAATAGCGGGCGTTTCCGCAGTCACACAGCACGATAGAAAAGTAGTCAAAATACGCATTCTGTCTAATTCGCAGTTACAACCGGCAGCGTGCTGGCAACAACAAACATCGGTGTCCAATAGCTATGACAATCATAGTTAATGCAGCATCTCAAGGATTAGGAGGCATCACTATGGCTAAACTTCAACGAGAACATATTAAGGACGCCCTTAGAAACAGAGCTGCGCTTAGGCAGCTCGCAAAAATAACTTGGGCAATTTATAGCCTGGGAATAACAGTATAGTTCCATTCGCCGTGGAATTTATCCTTCTTGAGATTGACTGCTGCGAACTCATCGTCGGTGACTTTA
>Ga0187894_10002949_pt1 | contig 19647 bp, 23 predicted proteins | sample GBC1701081metaG_FD_136650 | JGI IMG/M metagenome (GOLD analysis project Ga0187894, IMG submission 136650) | White microbial mat communities from a lava cave in the Kipuka Kanohina Cave System on the Island of Hawaii, USA - GBC170108-1 metaG ...
AAGGATACCGAGGGGCTGCGCATCGCACGGGCCCGCGCGGCTTCCGCGAAGGACGGACCTTCGCGCATCGAAGTCGTGATGCTGCTGATCGCGAGCGGCAAGGAAGCAGATGCGCGCAAGGAGCTCGAGGCGTTGCGCGACGCGCCGGATGCCAAAGTGGAAGCGTTGCGCATGCTCGGCTCGATCGAGCTCGGCGCCGGCCGCTTCGACGAAGCGACCACGCACTTCAAGGAGCTCGCGACCACCGGGCGCTACGTCAGCCTCGCGCTCTATTCGCTCGGCGCGATTCACGAGCGGCGCAAGGACGAGCTCGGCGCGATCACGTACTACGCGCGCGTCGCCTCCGGGCCGTACGCCGTCGACGCGCAGTTGCGCGCCGCCAAGCTGCTCGCGCTGGCCGATCAGCGCGAGCAGGCCAATCGCCTGCTCGACGATTTCATCGCCGAGAACCCCGAGTCCGAGGCGGAGCTGGTGATCGGGCGCGCGCGCCTGCTCAGCGACGAGGGCGACGCCGAGACCGCGCTCGCCCTGATCGAAGCCGCGCGCGAGCGTCATCCGGACGCGCCCGACCTGCAGTATGCGCGCGCCCTGACGCTCGAACGGCTCGATCGCGCCGACGAGGCGATCCGCGAGTTGCGCGAGCTGTTGGCGCACCGCCCGGACGATCCCGTGGCGCTCAACGCCCTCGGTTACACCATGGCCGAGCACGAGCGAGACGTGAAGCAGGCACAGGAAATGATCCGGCGCTCGCTGGACATGACGCCGGACAACCCGGCGGTACAGGACAGCCTCGGCTGGGCCCTGTTCCGCAACGGCGACGAGAAAGGCGCGCTGAAGTGGCTGGAGCGTGCCTACTCCACGGAGAAGGACGCCGAGATCGCCGCGCACATCGGTGAAGTGCTGTGGGCGCAGGGCGAGCGCTCGAAGGCGCGCGCCGTATGGGACCAGGCGCTCGAAGACGATCCGACGCATCGCTACCTGCTGGAAACGCTGCGACGACATCCCGAGTGACGCCGCACGCGACGTCGACACGCGAGGGGAGGCCGATGGCGAGTGCTCGTTGCGGAGTCGCGATCGTCAGCGCGGTGCTGTGCGTGCTCGGCGGCTGCCGCACGGCCCCGGCGCCCCGGGTCGTCGACTGGCAAGCGGAAAAGCGCGCGCGACAGGAACTGAGCGCGTGGGAGTTGTCCGGACGAGTTGCAGTCGCGACGGCGAGCGACGGATGGAGCGCCGGAATCACCTGGGCGCAGGACGGCGCGGCCTCGGAGCTCAATCTCTCCGGTGCACTCGGCGTCGGCGGCGTTCGCGTGCGCAGCGATGGACAGGCCTTCACGATCGATACGAGCAAGGGCGAACATTTCGAGGCCGCCGATGCGAGCGCCGCGCTCGCGCAGACGATCGGCGTCGAGTTGCCCGTGCACAATCTGCGTTACTGGCTCCTCGGCGTGCCGGCACCGCGTACGCCCGCGCTCGAGCAGCTCGACGAGCAGGGTCGCCTGCAGCGACTCAACCAGGACGGATGGACCGGCACCTTCGATCGCTACGCGTTGCAGGGCGGGCGCTGGTTGCCGGGACGCGTGCAGATGCAACAGGGCGAGAATCGCATCCGCGTCGTGATCAACAGATGGCAATTGCAGTAGAAACGCCGCACACAAGGCCGGGGCGCTCGGAGTGAACCTGGGGCTCACTTGGCCGGCGCCGGCCAAGCTCAATCTGTTCCTGCACGTCCTCGGCCGGCGGCCCGACGGCTATCACCGCCTGCAGACCTTGTTTCAGTTCGTCGATCTGTGCGACGAGCTCGAAATCGTGCCCCGGGACGACGGGCGCCTGGTTCGAAAGGCAGGGCCAGCGGAAGTACCAGCCTCCGAGGACCTGGCGTTGCGCGCGGCCGAAGCCCTGCGGTCAGCAGCCGCCGAGCGGGCGGAGGGGGCCGACGCTCTGGGAGCAGACATCTCCCTTCACAAGCGCATTCCCTTGCAGGCGGGTCTGGGCGGGGGCAGTTCCGACGCCGCGACCACGCTGGTCGCGCTCAACCGCTTGTGGGGACTCGGCTTTGCGCCCGAAGACCTGGCGCGCCTGGGTCTGCGGCTGGGCGCCGACGTGCCCGTATTCGTCCTCGGACGGGCGGCTTGGGGCGAGGGAGCGGGGGAAGAGCTGCAGCCCGTAGACCCCCCGGAACCGGTCTATGTCGTAGTGCGACCCGACTGCCGCGTCAGCACGGCCGAAATTTTCCAGGCCCCTGAATTGACACGAAATTCTGCCGCGATCACAATACGCGACTTTTTTCAGTCGGGGGGCCGGAACGATTGTGAGCCCGTCGTGCGGGCGCGTTATCGGCCGGTCGCTGAAGCGCTCGACTGGCTGCGACGATTCGCACCCGCACGGCTGACCGGAACCGGCGCCTGCGTGTTCGCGCCGATGGCGGACGAGCGGCAGGCGCAGGCCGTCGTCGCGGAGCTGCCGGCGCGCTGGCAGGGATTCGTCGTCCGGGGTCACAATCGCTCGCCGTTGCTGGACCGGCTCGCGCGCTGAATCGCGCTGCCGGCCGCGGCGCGACGGCGGGCGCAAGCTTGAGCGCGGTTGGGGTGTCGCCAAGCGGTAAGGCAGCGGGTTTTGATCCCGCCATACGGAGGTTCGAATCCTTCCACCCCAGCCACTTTCGCGGTGGCACGGCATAGGGAGAGGGACGCGGTGGAACGATCTTCGTCGATGGCTCTGTTCGCGGGGAACGCCAATCCCGCGCTGGCGCAGGAGATCGCGCGTCACCTCACGACGCCGCTCGGACGCGCGTCGGTGGGCCGTTTCAGCGACGGCGAGGTGAACGTGGAGCTGATGGAGAACGTGCGCGGACGCGACGTCTTCATCGTGCAGCCGACGTGCCCGCCGGCGAACGACACGCTGATGGAGCTGCTGGTGATGTCGGACGCGTGCCGCAGAGCGTCGGCCGCGCGCATTACCGCGGTGGTGCCGTATTTCGGCTACGCGCGCCAGGACCGGCGGCCGCGCGCGACGCGCTCGGCGATCACCGCCAAGCTGGTCGCGAACATGATCGAGACGGCGGGCGTGGAGCGGTTGTTGACGGTGGACGTGCACGCCGAGCAGATCCAGGGATTCTTCGACATCCCGGTGGACAACGTGTACGCCTCGCCGGTGTTGCTGGGCGATGCCTACAAGCAGGGCTACAGCGACATGGTCGTGGTGTCGCCGGACGTGGGCGGCGTGGTGCGCGCGCGAGCGCTCGCCAAGCGGCTGGACGATGCCGAGCTGGCCATCATCGACAAGCGGCGGCCGCGGCCGAACGAGTCGAAGGTGATGAACATCATCGGCGAGGTCAAAGGCAAGACCTGCGTGATGATCGACGACATGGTCGACACCGCGGGCACGCTGTGCCTGGCGGCGCAGGCGCTGAAAGACGAGGGCGCGAAGCGCGTGGTGGCGTACATCACGCACCCGGTCCTGTCGGGACAGGCCGTGGAGCGCATCGGCAAGTCGGTGCTGGACGAGATCGTGGTGACGGACACGATTCCGCTGAGCAAGGCCGCGAAAGAGGTGCGGCAGATCCGTCAGTTGAGCGTCGCAGGACTGCTGGCGGAAACGATCCGCCGGATCCGCGACGAAGAATCGGTCAGCTCGTTGTACATCGACTGAGCGAAGTTTCGGAAAAGGGGTCTGACCCCTTTTCGTCAAAGGTGCCGGGCCTGGTCGCGGGCTCCGGCGAGTCAAGACGACGATACTGGAGAAGACGATGAAGATTTCTTTCGAACTCGGCGCCGAGTTCCGTGACGACCAGGGCAAGGGTGCGAGCCGCCGCCTGCGTCACAAGGGCCAGGTGCCTGCGATCCTCTACGGCGGTCACCGCGAGCCGCGCTCGCTGACCGTCAGTCATCAGAAGCTGCTGCTGCTCCTCGATAACCAGCGCTTCTATTCCTCGATCATGAACCTCAAGGTCGGCGACCAGACGCAGGCCGCGATCCTGAAGGACGTGCAGCGCCATCCGGCGAAGAACGCCATCCTGCACCTCGACCTGCAGCGCGTGGTCGAGAACGAAATGCTGCGCATCCGCGTGCCGCTGCACTTCAAGGGCGAGGCGGTGTCCCCGGGCGTGAAGTCCGAGGGCGGCATCATCTCGCACCTGCTCACGGAAGTTGAGATCAGCACGCTGCCGAAGGACCTCCCCGAGTTCATCGAGGTGGACGTTTCGGAGTTGCACCTGAACCAGGCGCTGCATCTCTCGGACATCAAGGTGCCGGAAGGCATCACGCTGGTCGATCTCGCCCATGGCCGCGACAGCACTGTGGTTTCGATCCACACGCCGCGCGCCGAGGAGCCGGAGCCGACTGCGGTTGCCGCGGAAGGTGCTGTGCCGATCGAGGGTGCGGTTGCAGCTGCGCCGGGTGCGGCCCCGGGTGCGCCGGGCGCGGTGCCGGGTGCACCGGCTGCTGCGGCTGGAGCTGCGCCAGCTGCCGATGCAGGCAAGAAGGAAGAGGGCAAGAAGGAAGCGCCCGAGAAGAAAGGCAAGAAGTAAGACTTCCTTCGCCGGAAGTCACTTCACAGGAAGGCGGCCGCTCGGCGGCCGCCTTCTACTTTCATGGCTGCATCCACACTCCGCCTGCTCGTCGGTCTCGGCAATCCCGGGCCCGACTACGAGCGCACGCGTCACAACGCCGGCTTCTGGTTCGTGGAGGCGCTGGCGCGCGCGCAGGGCGCGCACTTCCGCGCCGAGAAACGCTGGCAGGGCGACCTGGCACGCGTGCGTATCGCGGATCGCGAGCTCGAGCTGTTCAAGCCCATGACGTGGATGAATCGCAGCGGCCAGGCGATCCGCGCCGTCGCGGACTTCTACAAGATCGCGCCCGCCGACGTCCTGGTGGCGCACGACGAGATCGACCTGCCGGTCGGCGCCGTGCGCCTGAAATTCGGCGGCGGGGCGGGCGGACACAACGGGCTGCGTGACACGATCGCGCACATCGGCGACGAATTCTGGCGACTGCGGCTCGGGGTCGGTCATCCGCGCGACAAGGCGCAGGAGTCGGGGCCCATGCACGAGGAAGTGATGGATCACGTGCTGCGGCGCGCGCCACGCGAAGAGGAAGTGGCGATCCTGCGGTGTATCGCCGAGGCGGTCGAGCTGATGCCGCGCGTTATCGAGCACGGGCCGCAGAAGGCCATGAACCAGTTGCACCGGAAGAAGGCGGACGAAGCGCCGAAGACGGGCGAGGCGGCCAGGGCCGGCGAAGCACAGAAGTCCGGCGAAGCGCAGAAACCCTACACAGACAAGCCGAAGCGGAACTAGCGCAATGCCCATTCAATGCGGAATCGTCGGACTGCCGAACGTCGGCAAGTCCACCCTGTTCAACGCGCTCACGCGCGCGCAGATCGCGGCCGAGAACTATCCGTTCTGCACCATCGATCCGAACGTCGGCGTGGTGCCCGTGCCCGATCCGCGGCTCGCGCAGCTCGCCGCGATCGCCAGGCCCGAGAGGATTCTGCCGACCACCGTGGAGTTCGTGGACATCGCCGGCCTCGTGGCGGGCGCTTCGAAGGGCGAGGGCCTGGGCAACCAGTTCCTGGGGCACATCCGCGAGGTCGACGCCATCGCGCACGTGGTGCGCTGCTTCGTCGACGGCGACGTGGTGCACGTCGCCGGCAAGATCGACCCGATCGCCGACATCGACGTGATCGACACCGAGCTCGCGCTCGCCGACCTCGACACTGTGGATCGCAGCCTGCTGCGCGCGTCCAAGGGCGCACGCGCCGGCGAGAAGGACGCAATCCTGCGCCAGGGATTGCTCGAGCGGCTCAAGCCGCATCTCGACAGCGGCAAGCCCGCGCGCGGCCTCGCGGTGAGCGAAGCCGAGCGGCCGATGCTGCGCGAGCTGCATCTGCTCACGGCCAAGCCCGTGATGTACGTGGCGAACGTCGCGGAAGGCGGCTTCAGCGACAATCCGTACCTCGCTGCCGTCGAGAAACGCGCGGCGCTGGAACAGTCGGTGGTCGTGCCCGTGTGCGCGGCGATCGAAGCCGAGATCGCGCAGCTCGAAGAAGGCGATCGCGCCGACTTCCTGCGCGAGCTCGGGCTCGAAGAGCCGGGTCTCGACCGGGTGATCCGCGGCGCCTACCGCCTGCTGGGCCTGGAGACGTTCTTCACCGCGGGCCCGAAGGAAGTACGCGCGTGGACGGTGCGCACAGGCTCGACCGCGCCACAGGCCGCGGGTGTGATCCACACTGACTTCGAGCGCGGCTTCATTCGCGCCGAAGTCATCGCGTTCGCCGACTACCTCGCGGGCAAGGGCGAGGCGGGCGCGCGCGACGCGGGCAAGTTGCGGCTCGAAGGCAAGGAGTACGTCGTGCACGAGGGCGACGTGATGCATTTCCGCTTCAACGTCTGAAGTTGACCTGATGTTCGGTCGGCGGGGAGGGCGCATGCAACGGTTCATTGCCCTGGTCGTGTGCGCATGCCTGGGCCTGCAAGGCTGCATGTCGCTGCAGGGTGTCAACGTGCCGCGCGCCCGGAACGAACGCGCGGACGTGAGGGTCGGCGAGACGGTCGAGGTGACGACGCGCGATGCGTCGCCGCAGCGCTTCAAGGTCACCGAGGTGACGGACGATGCGTTGGTTGGCGAGAACGTGCGCGTTGCGTATGCGGACATGACGAGCCTGCAGGTGAGGCGCGGCGACGAGGGCCAGAGCGGCGTGCTGCTCTACGTCCTGGGCGGTGTCGTGCTCGTGGCGCTGGCGATCATCGCGATCGACAACATCGACGAGGCGGGCGCCGGTCGACATATTGACGTCGTCGGTGCGTGCGATCGAGGCGCCGGGCCCGGTTTCGCCCGCTTCCTTGACAGTGCCGGACGGGGTCCTGACAATCGCGGCCCCTGCCAGACCCGTGCATCGGACTACCGTGGTGAGGTAGCTCAGTTGGTCAGAGCGAGGGATTCATAACCCCTAGGTCGGCGGTTCGATCCCGCCCCTCACCACCATCTCTCCGGAGCTTCTATCGCTGCTCTCCATGCCGCCGGCACGGCGGGATGGCCTGAGCCATTGATCGCCAGGCTGTTGAACGCACGGCCATCTCGAGCTGGTATAGTTAATTCACTTACATTATAGTTATTTAACTATAAATGCCCAGGTGCGAGTCATGAGTGCTCCTGAGATTGCCACGGTCCGGGCCCTGCGCAGTGACGTGGCATTGCAGATCGCCCGGCACATCAAGCGCAGCAATCAGTCGCAGGTCGACGCGGCCAGGCAGCTTGGTGTTCCCCAGCCGACGCTCAGCAAGATCATGCGTAACCAGGTGGAAACGCTGTCGCTCGAGCTGTTGCTCAGGATAGCGGTCCGTGCCCGCTTGTCCGTGATACTTCAAACGGGCAACGATCCGGCGGAGGCGGGGGCCTACGTTTCTGGCGTGGAGGTAGCGGAGCCGCTCAGACAGAAGTCCAGGGTGGCTGAAGCGGCGCGTGAGGAATTGCTCGACAGCGCGCGGCGCCTCTCGCCTGAACAGCGCCTGGAAGCACACCTCAGGCACAGCGAGCTGGTGACCTCCCTCAATGCCGTCGGCCGGAAAGGTCCGGTCGCAGCTCGTCGCAAGGGCGAGACCGGTCGATGAAAGCACGCGGACCAGGCCAGTCCGCGCTCCTGCTGCTCGACGTTGCAGCCAGGCTTGCGGAGGAAAAAATAGACTACGCAGTTATCGGAGCAATGGCTGCCTCCGTGCATGGCTCGATAAGAGCAACCCGGGACGCCGATGCTTTGCTGTCGATTACGATACCCAGACTGGGAACCCTCGAGAAAACCTTCAGGCGCATGGGCTTTCAGACGAAGCTGAGCCGCGGCGATGCGGACGATCCCATTCCCGCGCTGCTCGCCATCACCGATCGCTTCGAAAACCGGGTCGACCTGCTCGCCGGGCTCCGCAACCTGGATCCCGACGTGTTCTCACGCTCGCTCACGGTGCAGTTCTTCAAGACCGCCATCCGTGTCGTCAGTCGCGAAGACTTCATCGCGATGAAATGTTTTGCGGGCGGACTGCAGGACATCGTCGACGCGCGCGAAGCCATGAGGGCAGGCGACGAGCCGCTCGATATCGATCTCCTGCGTCGAGTCACGCGCCGCTTCGGTCGGGAAGCGGCCGATCATCTGGAACAACTTCTCGCGGCTTGACGCTCCGATCGCGAATCCGATCGACTCACTTGCTGTGGGCGCGAAGAAAGCCGGCGGGCAACGCCGCCTCGAGCTGCTTCAGTTCCTCGGCGCCACGGCAATGAGTCGCGAGCTGAGCCTTCGTCTCAGGGCTGGCGTATCGCGATCCCGGGTGAACGACGTCGTAGCCGTCCTTCATCCACGCACGCACCTCGCGAACCACGGCCTGCAATTCCGGCATCTTGAGCCGTGAGAACGGGCTCCTGGCCCAGCCGCGCTCGAGCCCACCCTTGAGCTTTGGGTCGTAGACCTCGCACATGCGCCATTTCAGCAGCACCTGCGGCACCATGACCTTCACGTACTGCACTGCTTCTTCCGTCGAACGCGCAGGCTCCAGGTTGTACGGCACGCCGAGGGCCTGCAGGTCCTCCCACGGGCAGGACTGGCGGAACGAAGCGTTCATCTCCCGCAGCTCCTGCCGGTCTTCTTCCGTCAGCCGCTCTCCTGACCGCAGGAGCTCCGAGCGACGCTTCTTCAAGGGCTCATCCCTGGGGTCGACGGTCTTCAAACGCTTCTCGACTTCCTGGTAGCGCGTGACGTTGCCAACTGCACCGGCAAGAAAGATCTCTGCGCTGTCGCGATGCTCCCGGCAATCGCTGTGCGCGAGTTTTCGGTCGAGGTCCATCAACTCCAGCGCTTTCGGTGACGCGGCTTCGCTCGGTGCGGCTGCAATTGCGCAGACGGCAATGGCGCCGGCGAGCGGTACGGAGACGCGTAAAAACATGCAGACGTCCTCCCTGGGAGGATGAATGCAGCTCAGCAACGGCGAGTTCCCTAATCGTCGCACGCAGCCGCGAGGCGGCGGCCTCGATGCGCAGTCGTGAGCGCAATCCTCAACGCGCGGGTCGCAGGGCAAACGGCACCGCGCGATTGACGGCGCTCACTGCCGAGGACGTGTGCTCTTCTCCTGCGAACTGGACGAACGACGCTGCCACACCGCTGCGCGCAAGCCGCTCGGCAAGGGCCTGCGCCTCCCTGGCTTGATCGAAATCGTCATCACCCTCGCGGACCGCGAACAGTGCATCGACCGCCTGCTGCGCCGTCTGCCCCTCGATCAACGCGGGATTGGCGGTGAAGTAGCGGCGGTAGTCCTCCAGCTGGCCCGGGCTTGGATGGGGATACTCGAATTCTCCGGCCGTGACGAGGAGACGGACGGGGAGTCGCGCCGGATTGGCACTGAATGCCCGCTCACCGCTCAGCACGACCTTGTCCGAGAAGCCCAGCGAAGGACTCGCGGCCACGTAGGTATTGAAACTCTGCGGAGCGGCGAACATCGCGTGCAGAACGAAGAGCCCTCCGAGGGAGTGGCCGAAGAGAATCTGATTGCCGGCATCGACGGCGTAGCGCTCCCGCACCCAGGGCTTGAGGGTTTCGTTGCAGAACGCCAGGAACAGGTCGGCGCCGCCGAGCGCGATTCCTGCCTCCTGCATGTCGCGATCGACGGAACGGGGTGGGGTGAAGTCGAAGGATCGTCGTTGCGCATCGAAGAACGACGCGCCCGGATAGCCGATGCCGACGACTATGGCCGGCGACAGCTTCGAGTACTCCCGCATCCGGACGACTTCGGCCGTAATACCGAACCACGCGTCGCCGTCCAGCACGTAGATGACCGGAAAGCCGCGGGGCGGCTGCGGGACTCGGGGCGACGAGACGCGGATACGATAGGCACGTCCCTGCTTCGAGAGAACGGTCGACTCGGAGGTGTCGCGAGCGCTCGGAAGCTGCGGGCGCGCGGCAGGGCGAACTTCGCGGGCAGACTGGTCACCCGGGGCTTGGCCTGCCGCCTGTGTCAGGCCGACGCTCGAGAAGAATGTCAACGCGCTCAAAAGCAACACTCGCCATGCGGGCGAGGCGTACTGGTGTGTCCTCAGAATCGCGTTTCCGGTCATGCGCAGACTCCGGCAACCAAACAAGCGTCTGTTCAATCATCGCGCAGCGCCAGCTCTAAGGCGGCTTTCACATGTAGTCCCGCCGTGTCGAACATCGACAACTGAGGCATGTCCGACTGGCCGACGAGCAGAGGCAGCTCGGTGCAGCCGAGAATGAAGCATTCCGCGCCTTCACGCTGCATGCGGGAAGCGACGTCGAGTACGTAACGCTTCGACTCGGGGCGGCACTGCGCCGCGCACAGCTCGTCGAAAATGATGCGATCCAACTCGTCCTGCACGTTCCCGGGCGGCACGACGAGCTCGACCCCAAACTGTTCCGCATAGCGCGTGCGCAGGTCCGCACCGGACATCGCGGCTTTCGTGCCGACGAACGCTGCGCGCCGCAAGCCCCGTGCCCTGATCGCCTGCGCCGTCGGATCGACGATGTGCAGGAACGGAATGGTCAGGCCGCGAGTGAAGACCGGTGCGAGGCGGTGCAGGGAGTTGGAGACGCAAAGGAGGATCTTCGCGCCGGCAGCTTCGAGCGCCTGGGCGCGATCTGCGAGGTACGCGCCCATTTCCTCCCACCTGCCGCCGCGGATCGCTTCCGAGGCGCGCCGGAAGTTCATCGAGCTGATCAGCACCTCGGCGGTGTTGATGCCGCCGAGCCGCGCGTTCGCGGCGGCGTTGAGGCGCCGATAGTAGTCCGCCGTCGCCTGATCGCTCGAACCACCCAGAACCCCGATGATCTTCACGTCGTACCTCCGCCGCGCCGGTCGCGGCGCCAGGTCCGGTCGACGATCTTCGGCTGTCGGCGGTCAGGACTCCAGTTCTATTGTCCAGGTCACGGGAATGTCGCCGGCCAGTGACGAGCGCACGCTGCAGTACTTGGCGATCGACAGCTCGATCGCGCGCTCGACCTGCGGCTTTGCCGCGCCCTTCGCGGCAATCGCGAAGTGCAGCACGGCCGAAGTCAGGCGCCGCGGTGCGCTCGCGACGCGGGTTGCCTCGATGCGTACCTCGAGCGACTGCGGCGGTGTGCGCTGCTTGGCCAGGATGGTGACGACGTCCACCGAAGCGCACGTGACGATCGCCGCGAGGAGCGTGTCGAAGGGGCCCGGAGACCTGCGCGCATCGCCGTCGATGCGGATGGGCGGCTGGCCGGGGCGCGCGGCTTCGAACTGCAGGTCGCCGACCCAACGGACGTGGACGGGCGCGTGCGAAATGTCGGGCGTGGTCATGTCGGCGGTAGTCTCGGGATTTGCGGTCATCTGCCGGTCTGCCGTGGAGCGGAGGCGGGACGATGATAACAGCGCAAGGTGCCAGACTACCGGGCCGCTGCCCGGGATGGCCGACGGAACGTAGGACGACCGCCGCTGCGGGCGTCCTGCCTGCGAAAGCGCGTCTGTGAGGTAAGTGTCAGTGAGCGCGTGGGGCGGCACTTCGGAGCGCGACGGCCTGCGGCGAGTCCTGCGGACAGGGGCCGAGAGAAAGCATCTCGGCGAGCGCGGCGCATGCGTTGATCGAGGAAAACTCGCCGATGGGCGTGGCGATGCGCTGGCTCGACGTCGCGAGCAGCTTGCGCACGCCTTCGCCGTCCAGCACCCGGGCACGCGACAGGAGCAGGGCGACGACGCCGGAAACATGTGCGGTGGCCAGCGAGCTGCCGGAGGCGAAGCCGTAGCCGCCATCCGGCGTCAGGGTCAGCACGTCTTCGCCCGGCGCGTAGAAGGTCTGCAGCGAGCTCGTTCTCGGCCGCGCGACGTCGACCGCGAGCACGCCGGGCACGAGCGCCGGAAAGCCGCTCGCCGTTTCGGCCGGTGAAGCAGCGCCGACGACCACGATGCCGCGACGCACGGCGTGCGCCACCAGCTCGGCGAGCAGCTCGTCGGCAGGACCGGCGAGGCTCAGGTTGATGACGTCGGCGTCCGCTTCGATGGCGGCGGCGAGGCCTTGCGCCAGTGTGAAGGAGTTGCACACCGCGGCGTCGGCGTCGATGCGCAGCTGCCAGCAGGCCTTGAAGGCAAGGATCTGCACTTCTGGCGCGACGCCGACGATGCCTTCGCGGTTGTCGGCGAGCGCAGCAATGATCCCCGCGACCTCGGTCCCGTGCCGATCGCTCTCGAATCGTGCGCGATCCGAGTCGATGAAGTTGCGCGTCCCGACTACGCGCCCGCGCAGGTCGGGGTGGTGCGTACTGACGCCGGTGTCGACGATCGCGACCTTGACGCCTTTGCCGCGCGACCAGCGATGCGCCGCCGGTACGGCCATCTGCGTGAGGCTGCGCTGCAGGTCGACGTACGGATCGTTGTACCGCGTCTTCTCGTCCGACGCGGCCGCATGGAACGTGTTCAGCGGCTGAGCGAGCTGCACCTCCGGCTCGCGCGCGAGCTCCGCCAGGGCCGAGGCGCGCGTCGTGTCGGCGGGCAGCTCGAAGAGGATGCAGTGCACGTCCATCGGCGCGATCGGCCACGCGCTCACTTCGCGCAGCGAATGCTTCCTGGCGAGTGCCCTCGCGATCGAACGCGCCCGCGAGCCAGCCGCGTACACAGAAGCGGTGTCGTAGCCGCGCGGCGTGGAGCCGGCACGGGATGCGACCATCGCCGGGTCGTTGCGCAGCGTGACCAGCACGAAGCGCTCCGGCTGCGCGAGCACGGACTCGGGGAGTCGCCCGGCCGGCGGAGCTTCCGAAAACGCGACGCAGCCAGCCTGCATGAGCACTGCGGCCAGCAGCAGCGCGCTGTGCGGCGCCCGCCTCATGGCTCGATCTCCGGGTGCGCACCCGGCTCAGTGCGAGCCGGCACCGCGCGCGTGGCGAATGCACTGCTCGCGGCGAGCTCGACGAAGCGGACGGCAGGTTCGGCACGCAGGCGTTCCACGATTCGGACCGCGTCCGCCGGTGCCGCAGGATCCGACGGCACGAGCGTGAAGATCTCCGAGGCGGCCGGACCCTGCACGATACTGAGCCCGTAAGCTGCGAGGATGCGTTGCAGCTCGCTCAGGGTGATGTCGCGCGCGAAGACCACGCGCAGCCGCGTGGTCGCAGGCGTGACGGTAGTGGGCGAGGTCACGGTGCGATACGGCCATTCGAGATCGCCGCGATCGACGAGCACGCCATGCACCAGCCAGCTGAGGGCAATGGATTGCACGACGACCGCAGCGACCAGCCAGCGCGACATCGTCGACGGTCGGACGACACGGGCGGCTGCGACTCGCGCTGCGGCGCGGGACGGTGCCTGCCCGACATGCTCCTGATCCGTACGCTCGGTCGCGGGTACTTCGCGCTCGATCTCTTCTATTCTCGACCATAGTCTCTCGAACGACGCGGCTGGGGAGTAGGCGACCGAACTTTCGGCGGCCATGCGCTCACGCAGAGCCCGTTGCGCCGTGACTTCCTCGCGGCACTCCTCGCACCCGGCCACGTGGGTCTCGACGCGCGCGCGCTCGGCGTCGCTCAGGCGGCCGTTGACGAGCCACGGGATCAGATCCCAGGCGTCGCGGTGCTCGTCGCCGCCACGCTCGCCGCCGCCATGGTTGTCGCCGTCACGCTCGTCGTCGCGATGCGTCGGGGAGCTCACTTGCTGAGACCCTCCAGCAGCGCCTTCATCTTTTGTCGGGCGTGATACATCCGTGTTTTCACCGTGTTGACCGGGCAGCTCATGATCTCGGCAATTTCCTCGTGGGAATAGCCCAGGTAATACGCCAGCTCGAGCGCCATGCGCTGTTCGACGGGGAGCTGCTCGAGGGCCCTTTCGAGCCAGTTCTCGCGCTCCGCCGCCGGCATGGTTTCGTCCCCGGTGGGTTCCTCGGCCGACTCAAAAGGGGTCATCCCGCCGGTGGCGGATTGCTGCCGGCGCAGGGTCTTGAGGCCGCGCCGGTAGGCGATGCCCATGATCCAGGTCGAAACGCGCGAGCCGCGCCGGAAGTCGGACGCTTTGCGCCACACCACCCACAGGGTGTCGTTGATGATCTCCTCGGCGAGATCGTGGCGGCGCGTCAGGCGCGTGAGGAACCTTGCCAGGCGCCGGTAGTAGAGCTGGAACAGCTCGCGGAAGGCTTCGCGGTCGCGCAGGGCGACGCGCGCCAGCAGCTCGTCGTCGCGGACGTCGTCGGTCACGGCGCGCGGCGCGCCGGTGGGATTGCGATTCGATTCGCCGCGGGTCATTGCAACTTCCGGCTGAAGCGCCACTGCAGGTTCACGGCCCAGCGATTGCCGGTCGACGTCTCGCCGTAGATGCGTCTGGCGTCCGAGCTGGTGCTGAAGCGGTTCAACCCCAACTGCCACGACGCGGCGTTATAGCTCAGCCCGAGACTCCAGAATCGGTACCCGCTGGCGGCAATGTCGTCGGTCTCGCCATAGCCCGCGCTCGCGCCGGCGCTGAAGCGCCGCCACAGCGGTAGCCGTCCCGAAATCTCGTAGGTCAGATAAGAGAGCTCTTCGAGCAGGGCCCCGTTGGCGACGGCCGAGGCGTTGGGAGCCCAGCCGATGGTCGCGATCAGGTTGTCGCGGTACGCGAGCGAGCCGATCAGTTCGTCGTAGTCCCAGTCGCGGTGCCGCGGATTGTTCGGGAAGAAGTAATGAACGGCGAGCAGCTTGGTCTGCCAGTCGGGGTCGAGGCGCCAGCCGGTGCCGACGAACGCGTTGTATTCCTGGGTGCGGCCCGGCCCGCGATTCGGATTCATGGTCGAGCCCCACACTCCCGCTATCCAGTCGTCCTGGCGCCGCCAGTACAAGGAACCCTGCACGGCAGGCTCGCCGCGCGTCTGCGACACGCCGCGAAAGACATAATCCGAAACGAAACCGAGCGAGCCGCCGATTTCGTCGGCGTGTGCGTTCCCGCACGCAGCCCACGCAGAGCACGTCAGCAGCAGCACAGCGAATTTTCCCCCGCATCCCACGGCACCCAGTATAGGCATCGCCGCTCCGGCGCGGGCGTATCGAAGGTGGTGCAACCTTTCCACGCGAGGGGGGTACTCACCGCACCGCGCAAGAGGAGAGGAGGAGGGGTCGGGTGCCGCGCCTCTGCCCGAAGACAGGTGTCTGAACCCTTTGCGCCGGTCCGCGGAACCTACCGACGTCGCAAATTCACGCGGCTGGTCGAGGCAGCGCATCCTCGCCGGTCGCGACAGGTTTTTGCTTCGAGCCGCGCCCGCTGAGTGAACGGGCGCGCCCCTTCGGGCAACCTCGGGCCGCAGTGCCGGACAGTCTCACGCGCATCCCCGCTTCACACTGTCCGGCCTGCGGCTCGACTTTTTGATGCCCCGGCGCACTCCTTAGGTGCCCGGCGCGCTCCCTGACGCTCCGGCGCGATCCTTAGTGCTGCGGCGCGCGACCGGCTATCCTTGCGGCCTCCGTCACCCCCGGCCGCACCATGAGCGCACCCGAAGTCCCCATCGTGATCCTCACGACCGGCGGCACCATCGACAAGACTTACTTCGACGCGCTCAGCGCGTACCAGATCGGCGAATCCGTGGTCTCCCGGCTGCTGCACACGGCGAACGTGACGCACGCGTATCGCATCGTCGAAGTGCTGCGCAAGGACAGCCTCGAGCTGGACGATACGGACCGCCAGCTCCTGCACGACGAGATCGCCAGGCTCGACAGCCTGCGCATCGTGGTGACGCACGGCACGGACGCCATGGTGCAGACGGCGAAGGCGCTCGCCGACATCCCGGGCAAGACCATGGTGCTGACGGGGGCGCTTTCTCCGGCGCGCTTCGCGGAGAGTGACGCCGCGTTCAATCTCGGGATGGCGTTCGCGACCGCGCAGACCGCACCGCCGGGCGTATACATCGCGATGAACGGGCACGTGTTTCGCGGCGACCAGGTGCGCAAGGACCGCGAGCGCGCGCGCTTCGTGCCGATCGGGTAGATGCGCGTCGTCGGCCCCGCCGAGGTCGAGCGCAGCCTGGATTTCCCCGGCCTGATCGACGCGCTGCGGGCCGTATTTGCCACGCCGGCCACGGTACCGCGGCGCAGCGTTCACAAGCTCGCGAACGACGATTCGCCGGACGCCTTCGCGGTGCTGCCCTCCTGGAACGAGGAGCACATCGGACTGAAAGCGTTCACCTACCTGCCAGGCAACCCGGCGCAGGGCCGCCCCGTCCTGCATTCACAGGTCCTGCTGTTCGATCGGCGAACAGGGGAACCGCGCGCGCTCGTCGATGGAACCTCCATTACCTGCTGGCGCACCGCCGCCATCGCCGCGCTGGCCGCCGACTACCTGGCCCGAAGCGATGCGCGCCGGCTGCTCGTCTGCGGCACCGGCAACCTCGCTCCGTACATGGTTTGCGCGCACGCGAGCGTGCGCTCGTACGAGAGCATCGGGGTGTGGGGACGCGATGCCGCGAAGGCGGAGCGCGCCGTGGCCGCGGTGCAAGCCAGGTCTGCGGACCTTCGCTGCAACGTGGTGCGCGACCTCGAGCGTGCAGTGCGCGATGCGGACGTCATCAGTTGCGCGACCGGTGCGCGCGAACCGCTGATCAAGGGCGCGTGGGTGCGGCCGGGCACGCACACCGATTTCTTCGGCAACCACGAGCGCGACGCACGCGAGTGCGACAGCGAGCTGGTCGCGGCCGCCCGCGTCTACGTCGACAGCCGCGCGAACGTTCTCAACGAGGCTGGTGAGATCCTCATTCCGCTGGCGGAAGGCCGGATCGCGCAATCGCACATCGTCGGCGAGCTGGCAGACTTGTGTGCCGGGCGTGTCGCCGGCCGGCGGCGCGACGAAGACATCACTCTGTTCAAGTCGGTCGGGACCGCGCTCGCCGACCTGGCAGCGGCCTCCCTCGTACTGCGCCGCGCCTGAGACGGGACCTCAGAGCAGGGGTCTGATCGGCAGGAGCTGCCAGAACGACGCCTGCAGGCGTTTCGCGAACGTCGCGTGCCGATCCGGATCGTCGCGCGCGGCGTTCCAGCTGGACCAGGCGAGGAAGCACCCGGCGAACGTCGTCGGGATTGCGCGGTTCCTGCGGCTCGTCCGTGGAGGCATGCAACTCCGGGCGTGGCGTTTCAGCGGTTCGCAGTGCGGCAATCCTATCAGTGCGACCTTCGGGGAGGGCCTGCGGGCGGCAGCCGGAGCCTGAATTGCCGGGAAATGTGCGCGGCCGCACAGCGACGGTCCGGCAACTCCCTGATGTTGGGCCTTTCCGGTATCCCCTGGCGGCGTGTCACGGGTCGACCCAGTGGCTGAGCACATTCTCCTCGAGTCCGACGAACGGGAAGTGCCCGAGCTGAGCGGCGCGCGCAAGGTTCACGCGCGCGTGCGGCTGCGCACGGGCCTGCGCCGCCGCCTGATCGAGCTCACGCTCATCGATTACTACTTTCTCTGCGTGCGGGCCTGGCGGGCCCGCGGACCGGTCACCGAGCACGTGCTGGATCTGCGATTCGTGGATCCCGCGCCGCGCCTTTCCCGCCACGTTCCCTGGCGCTTCATCGGCGCTGCCGTGATGCTGACTCTGGCGTGCGCCGGCACGATCTGGTGGATCGTCTCGACGCCACCGCCGTGGCTCGGAAATAACTTCGTACCTGCGGCGGGCGTGCTGTTCGCACTGTCGGCGGCGGCGTGGACGGTCAGCGCGTATCGCACGACCCGGACGCTCACGCTGCGCAGCGTGCACGGGCAGGCGAAGCTGTTTGAGATAACGGCGCACCTCGGACGCCTGCGCGCGCTCCGCCAATTCAGCCAGCTGCTGGTGGCCCACCTCAGAGTCGCGATCACGGCGCGGCGCGCTTCGCGCGCGGAATATCTGCGCGACGAGATGCGCGAGCACTTTCGCCTCAAGGAGGCGGGAGTGCTGTCGGAGGAAGAATACGAATCGGGCAAGGCGCGCATTCTCGCGCGCCACGCGCCCGCGACCTGACGCCGCCGCAGCCTGATGCCGCGCGCCACCTGCCGCCCGCCGCGGCCGGCGCGCGCTGCGGCTACTGTCGATCCTTCATGCCGTCGGTACCGGCCTGTTCCGCGCAATGCGCACAGCAGTAGAACTCGGTTCCGGCTTCCATGCCGTGTCCGATGATCCGGCAGCCGCAGTGAGAGCAGCGCGGGGCCACCGCCTGGATCGCGCATTCGAAGCTGTCGAATACGTGATGAGTGCCGCCCGCGATCAGCTCGAAGGACTTGTCGTAGGAGTTGCCGCACACCTCGCAGACCGCCATGGAAACCTCCGTGTCGGATGACGTTGTCCCGACACGGCAGCGGAGCAATGCGGTTCAGCAGTAGATCGGCCGGACGGAGGCTAGTTCCTTCAGCTCACCGTGCGAGGCTCACGGCCTCACGGTGCGAGGCCTCACGGCGCGGGCTTGCCAGGCCGTGGCGTGGGCTTGCCGAGCTACGGTGCGAGCTTGCTGCGGGCCTCAGCGAATTCCCAGGTGTTGAGCATCCCGTTGCCGTCGGTATCGCAGGTCGCGAAGATCGCTGCCAGACGCGGGTGTGCCTTCGCCTCCTCAATGCTGATCAGGGTGTCGGCATTCACGTCGAGCGCGCTGAACAACGGTGCGTCGCGCGCCGCAGCGGTGCGCGGCGACTGGCGTTCCGGAGCCGGCTTGGCCTGTTCGGCCGCCCGCAGCGCTGCTCCGACCAGCAACGCGCAGCCGAGCAGGGCGGACAGAGCGGCCATGCGCACCATGCGTAACCTCCGATGACGCGTCAGCGTCTTCCGGCAGGAAGAGGTGCAATCCGGGTGCCAACGCCGGTACTCGCCCGCATAAACAGAACCTTACGCGGGCAAGCGGCGGCGATGCGCACGGAGTCGGCCGCAACCGGTGTCGTCGCGAGGCAACGCGTTCGGGGACGAGAAACGCGCGCCGTGCTCAGGTGCGGGCAAACAAGCGTCAGCGCAGCAGGGCGCGGGTGTTCCCGATCGACAACACTTCGTGTGTCCGTCAGGGCGCCGGCCCGACGCTACGCCCGGCGCAACGCCTCGTCAGCGCCGTGGGGCGGCGCGCAAGCTCACGTCCTCGAGCATGCTGCGCAGCTCGTCGGCGTGCTCTTCCTCGACGGAAAGGATCTGCTCCATCAGTCGTCGGGTGGTCGAATCCCGCGCGCCGATCCAGTTGACGATCTCGCGGTACGACTCGATCGCCACGCGCTCGGCCACCAGGTCTTCCTTGATCATCTCCAGCAGGTCGGCGCCTTCCTTGTATTCGGCGTGGCTGCGCGAGACGAGGCTCTCGGGGTTGAAGTCCGGCTCGCCGCCGAGCTGCACGATGCGTTCCGCGATCTGGTCGGCGTGCGCCTGCTCTTCCTGCGCGTGCACCAGGAACTCCTTCTTCACGGCCTCCGCAACCAGGCCGTTGGCCATGAAATAGTGACGACGGTAACGGAGCGTGCACACGATCTCGGTGGCGAGCGCTTCGTTCAGCAGCTTGAGCACTGTGCCCTTGTCGGCTTCATAGCTCGGCGTGACCGGTCCCTGCTCGATGTGCTGGCGCGCGCGGGCGCGGATCGCTTCGACGTCGCTGAGGAACGGTTTCTGTACTACGGCCATGACAGGTCCTAGTCTTACTGTGTCATTAATATCATGGCATTATCGGCGCATCTTCGTCCACTGGGTGAGGCGACATGGACAGAGGGCGCGA
>Ga0187894_10002950_pt1 | contig 19643 bp, 17 predicted proteins | sample GBC1701081metaG_FD_136650 | JGI IMG/M metagenome (GOLD analysis project Ga0187894, IMG submission 136650) | White microbial mat communities from a lava cave in the Kipuka Kanohina Cave System on the Island of Hawaii, USA - GBC170108-1 metaG ...
ACCGGCGGCGGGTCGAATCAGTGCTGGTGAAGCTGGGGCTGCCGACGCGAACGCCGGTGCGATTCGATCCCAACGTTGTGATTGCCAGGCTGCCGACCGATAAGAAGGCGCGCCGAGACCGGGCGCGGTTTGTCATTCCTGACGGCCTCGGCCGTGCGACCTGGCTGGAGCACCCTTCCGAAGCGGACCTGCGGGCGGCGCTCGATCGGATTCAGGCGGGGTGACAAACCTTTCTTCCCCTTCAGGCGGGACAAAGCCCTCTCCCCTTGTGGGAGAGGGTTGGGTGAGGGGAACCACGCGAGCCGAGTGTAGGATCGTTTCCTAGAAAAGATCCTCGCAGCTTTCGACATAACCGCAGCCGTCGCACCAGAGCTTGCACTGCCGCTGCACCAGCGCCGCGCGGCCGCAGCGCGGGCAGGGCTTGACTTCGCTTGACGTGGCCGGATCAGCAGGGCGGGCCGATTCGAGCAGTTCCGGCAGTTTCTCAACGAACATCGAACGGGCCATGACCTCATCCGCGCCGGCGCTCCGCGCGGCGGCGGCCAGGTCGGCCTGAACGTGAGAGACGAAAGCGACAATGTGCGGTGCCGGCGCAGACTGTCGCGCGGCTGTGATGGCGGCGATGGGATCGCCCGAGGCGTTGAGGTCGATCAGCAGCAGGTGCGGGCGATTGGCGACCAGCCGTTCCACCATCACGGGGGCTGAAGCGGTGATTTCCAACTCGACCCCCAGCGCGCGGGCGGTCGATGAAATCTTCGTGCGAAAAATCAGGTCGGTGACGAAGGCCAGGACAGGAGCGGGCATTGCGTGCGCCTCAGGCAATTGCGACAGGTTCAATCGTCGCGAATCGCACCGCATCGTAGCGTTTTTGTGCGGGGGCGGGCTCGTCGTACCGGGCCGAATTTGCCTTCGGCCGGGCCGCCGCCCCGGCCGATCAGTCTCGACGGCGGAGACATTCTGTCACACGCCGCGGGAGGGATGTGGAATGCAAGCGTCTGAATTGCTGCGCCGCACCTGCGAGGTCGTCGTCCTGGTGGCCTGCACGCTCCTGTTGCTCACCGTCGCTCAATAGAGCGTCCTGTGTCGACGGCCCTCGCGCGACCACGCCTTGATTCGCGGATGAGATCGCTGCGCCTTAAACGCGCTTCGGTCGCTACCGGCCCGCGGATATAGGAGCCCTGCCGATGCCACCAGGATGGAAAAATATTTGTTCGCGTTCGCGGCGGTAGCAGCCGCGCTGCCGGAAACCTCACATCATCCAGTCGGTCGGCGTGCCTCCCTTCTTGAGCATCGACCGTCTGACGACCATCGAGGGGCCGGCGACCGGTTTGTCCAGTCCGTATGGCGTGGGGGTGATCAAGTTCTAGCGGCCGGCGCGCCGGCCGGAGCGGTGCCGATCAGGTGAGCCAGGCGGCGGCTTCGGCCGCGCCGGCGCGCATCTGCCGCTCGACCATCTCGCGATAAACCCCGCCGCGCTTCATCAGCTCGGCGTGCCCGCCGGACTCGACGATCCGTCCATCCACCATCACCAGGATCAGGTCCGCGTGCATCACGGTCGACAGCCGGTGAGCGATCATGAAGGTCGTGCGATCGGCGATCAGGTCCATCATGCCTGCCTGAATCAGCTCCTCGCTCTGGGTGTCCAGGTTGCTCGTGGCCTCGTCGAGAATCAGGATCTGCGGATCGGCGACGAACGCCCGCGCGATGCTGATGCGCTGCGCCTGCCCGCCCGACAGCTTGATGCCGCGCTCGCCAACCAGCGTGCGTGCGCCGTCGGGCAGCCGCGCGATGAACTCCTCGGCGTTGGCGCGGCGGGCGGCCTCGGCGATCTGCGGTTCGGGCACGTTGCGCCGGCCGAAGGCGATGTTCTCCGCGATGGTCCCGTCGAACAGGAACACATCCTGCGGGACAAACGCCAGCATCCGCCGGTAATCATCCAGCCGGAGGTCGCGCAGATCGACCCCATTCATGCGGATCGCGCCGGAAGTCGGATCGTAAAAGCGAGCGACCATGTTCGTGAGCGTCGTCTTGCCCGATCCGCTCGGACCGACCAGCGCCACGGTTTGTCCCGCCTCGACGCGGAAGGAGACGCCGCGGAGCACCGGCAGGCCGGGGCGATATTCGAAATGCACGTCGTCGAAGATCAGGTCGCGCACCGGTCGCGGCGCGGGTCGGGCGTCGGGGCGGTCGGGCTTGTCCGTCGATTTGTGCAGGACGTCGAAGACGCGCTCGACCGCCGCCATGGCCTGCTGCGTCTCGCCGTAGGAGTTGACGATGGTCGAGACCGGTTCGAGCAGCATCATGATGTACATCTGAAACGCCATGATTTCGCCGATGGTCACCTCGCCGCTGAGCAGGCGGAAGCCGCCGTACCAGATGACCAGCAGGCTGACCATCGGAATGAGCATGCCCCAGCCGAAGGCGATGACCAGCTCATACTGCCGCGCCAGCAGGGTCTTGCGGATGATGCTGTGCTGCTGCACGGCGTAGCGGCGCTGCTCGCCGCGCTCGCGTGCGAAGCCGCGGACGACGCGGATGCCGCCGAAGGTTTCGGTCACGCGGCCGTCGATGTCGGAGCGGTCCTTGCGAATCGACTTGTAGATCGGCCGGACGCGCCGCACCCAGACCAGGTTCATGGCGGTCAGCGGCGGCAGCAGCAGCGTGGCGACCATCGCCATCTTCCAGTTGATGGCGATCAGCATGCCGATGGTGGCGAGCACCTTGAGCAGCGCGACGCCGGGCGTGACGATGGCGATGGTGACGAAGCCGCTGACCTGATCCATGTCGCCGGCGAGGCGCGAGACGATGCGGCCGCTCTTCATGTCCGCCAGGTCATTCAGCGGCATGTGCAGCAGGTGGCGGAAGAGGCGGCGGCGCAGTCGGACCACGACCTGCGCGTTGAGCAGCGCCATGCGGTACTGCCGCAGGATGTAGGCGCCTTGCTGCACGGCGATGACCGCCAGCATGACGTAGCCGAATAGCATCAGGTCGGCCGGATCGCGCGAATCGAGCAGGATGTGATCGACGGCGAACTGCGTGCCGAGCGGCAGCACGAGCGAGAGCGACACCGCCACGATCGCCAGCAGGATCACCCAGGCCAGCGCGCGGCGATAGGGCCGGAGCCAGCTCCAGTATTCGCTCACGTAGCTGCGGCGCTGCGAGCGCGGGCCGGCCTCGGACGGCGATTCATCGAAGTCGGCGGTCGCCAGCCGATTGTGCCGGAATCGCTCGTGAAATTCGTTGTAGAGCCGTCGGGAGGAGTTCAGCATGTCGTTTCGGATTCCTCGTACCATTCGCTATGTTATGCGGGCAGATTCACATCGGCAGGGGGCGTCGGGAGATTTACGTGTCCCCTTTTTCGGAAAAGCCTCTCACCGAGGACGAGTGGCCGGACGCGGCGGACATGGGCGATGAGGATGATTCGGTCGAGCTGGTCCGCTGCCGCTACTGCGGTGAAATGATCGCCGAGGAGTCGCCGCGCTGCCCTCGCTGCGGGCAGTGGGGCGCGGCGGACGACGGCGGCATGTCCGGTGCGGGGAAACGCTGGATCTGGGCGGCGGCCGCGCTGCTGTTGATCGTCATCATCATCTACTCGTGGCGGGGTCCGTTCTAGAATGCTCCCGATGCGGCAGTTGGGAGAGGCTTTCGACGTCCTGGCGTTCGGACGGTTTCCGCGCGATCACTTTCGCGTCGAGTATGCCGACGTCGCGCGGCCGACCACCGACACCATCGAGCAGGCCATCGCCCTGGAGTGGGATCGGCGCAAGGCCGAGGCGGACCTCTCGGGGCGACTGCTCTTCAACGGCGATCTCTTTCGTTACCTCGATCACAAGATCATCGCGGCGATCGTCGCGCCCGGCGGTCCGCACGCCGGGACGGGGGCGGTGGGGCTGAATCTCTACGTCGGGCCGACCTGTTACCGGGACTTCGTGGGGACGAATCTCTACAACCACCATCGGCTGGCGGAATTCGGCTGGGAGCGGTTCTCGAATCCCATCGGCACGACCGCGACGATCGCGACGGTGGATGGCCGCATCATCTATGGACGGCGCAGCGATCGAGTGGCCTACCACCCCGGCCACGTGCACACCTTCGGCGGCGCGCTGGAGCCGGCGGACCGGATGGCCGACGGCCGGATCGACGCCTTCGACAGCGTGATGCGTGAATTGCACGAAGAGCTGGCGCTGAAGCCGCAGGAGATCCGCGATCTCTTCGCCGTAGGCATCGTCCGCGACACGGAGATTCGCCAGCCGGAACTGCTCTTCGAGGCGCGCGTGACGCTGACCAGCCGCGAGCTGATCGAGCGCTGGCCGAGCGCCGAATCAGCGGACGAGCATGAATCGCTTGTATCGATGGAGGATGCGCCCGGGGCCATCGCTCCCTTCATCCGCGAGAATCAGCCGATTGCCCCGGTGGCGGTGGGGGGGCTGCTGCTCTGGGGGCGGTCGCGATGGGGCGAGGACTGGTATGAGGAATCGCGACGGGCGTCATTTTTCTGACGCAGCTTTGCCCTCGCCACGGCCCTCTCCCACCGGGAGAGGGTGCAGGAAGGGCTTGACTGTTGGCATGGCCCCTTTCGGTCGGCCGGGTCCGTGGCATCGGCCACGTCTATGCCGGGAGATCGACCAGTGAGAGCGACAGGATGTGTTCGCAGCCGGAGCGGACACGCTGCATGACTTCCGGTGCGGGTGCGTCGTCCAGCCGGATTCGAGCGCAGGCAGCCTGCGCGTTGGCGAAGATCAGGTTCTCCATCTCTTCGACGTTGATCCCGGCGCGGCCGATCTCGCCAAGGACGTGGGCCAGCACGCCGGGCTTGTTGAGGTGGCGCACGACGAGCAGGCGCTTGGCGGGGGAGCGGCGGCAGAGATTGACGCAGTTGGGCACGTCGCCCGTCTCGCCGTAGGTGCGGATGATTCGCACGGTCTCTTCGGCGATGGCGGTCTGAGCCTGGTCGGTCGACGCGCCGATATGATGTGTGCCGTAGACGACACCTCCCGCGCGAACAATCGCGTCCTTGAATTCGCCGGTCCCCTCGGCCGGTTCCTGGGCATAGACATCCAGACCGACGCGCAGGCCGCGCTCGGCGACCGCCGCCGCCAGCGCCGCGTAGTCCATCACGTCGCCGCGCGCGGTGTTGATGACGTAGCTGCCGGGGGCGAGGCGCTGAATCACGCCGGGGCCGACCAGCCCCCTGGTCTCCGGCGCGGCGGCGAGATGAATCGAAAGAATGTCGCACCGCGCGGCGACCTCCTCGGGATTCGCGCACCAGACGACACCCTGCCGGTCGGCGAGTTCCCGCGTCAGCGAACGGCTCCACGCCGCCACCTTCATGTCGAACGAGCGGGCTCGCCGCGCGACTTCCTGCCCGATCTGGCCGAAGCCGATGAGACCGAGGAAGCGATCCTTGAGGCCGCGGGCGTTCGAGTATTCCTTTTTGTTCCAGACGCCGTTGCGCAGGTCGACCACGTTGTCCACGATGCGCCGGTCGATGGCGAGGATCAGTCCGATCGTCAGCTCCGCCACGGCCACCGCGTTCTTGCCGGGACAGTTGGAAACGTAGATGCCGAGGCGCGACGCGGTCGCCACGTCGATCGTGTTGAATCCCGCGCCGGCCCGTACGATCAGCCCCAGTCGCGGAGCCGATTCGAGCGCCGCGGCGGGCACCTTCGTACCGCGGACGACCATCACGTCGGCAGCGCTGGAGGCGAGGGCGGCGCCCAGCGTGGATTCGTTGAGCTTGGGGTCGTAGGTGACCCGGAAACCGAAGCTCTTGAGGCTGTCGATTCCGAAGGCTTCGAACTTGTCGGCGATCAGCACGTGCATGGCATGAATTCCCGCTCTCCGTCGGTTTTGGCGCGGCGCGGTATGGTCGCCAGTCGTGCGGATTGCGTCAAATCGCAGCCCGGCGCTTCAGTCCTCTTCCCCATGAGGGAGAGGGTTGGGTGAGGGGGACCACGCGAGCAACATTTGAATCAAACATGCCGAGGGCAATCACGACTAAAACGTCGCCCCCGTGCCGAACGGCGCGAGGTCGGTCTGCGCCGTATCGCGGTCACGGAACTCCACGCCGAACTCGCGCGAGATCACGTTGATCCCTCCCTCGTGCGGCCCGACGACATTGGCTCCCTCGCGCTGGATCATGTCCCGCATGAAGGTCCCTCGCGCGGCACCGAGCGTCTGCCCATCGATGATCGGATTACCCGTCATGATCGGGCGAAACTCCGACATCGGCCGGCCGTCCATGAATCCGAAGCTCTCGCGCAGATAACTCTTGGCTGCCGAGATGACGCCGTTCGGTTGGTTGACGCCGGCATCGCGATAGGTCATCGCGAAGGTGGCGTTCTCACGCGGCCAGCCGCGGTTGGCCGCGGGACAGACAAAGATACGCCGCTCCGTGCCGAGATAGAGCGGCATCATCAGATTCTGAAACGAGAGAGGCCACGCGGCGGCGTCATAGGGATCAATCTGCGCGTCGGTCGCGCTCGCCTGTCCAAATCCCGGCACGGAGCCGCCGTTCGTCATCGGCGAGAGGACGTACGGCACCCGGGCGTCATTCGCCACGGAGTAACTCCACAATGCCTGCTGCATCTGCCGCAGGTTGGCCTGACACGCCACGCGCAGGCTGCGCCGTTTTGCTCCCGCGAGCGCGGGCAGCAGAACGCCGAGCAGCAGCGAAAGAATCGCCACCGACACCAACAGCTCGATGAGCGTGAACCCCTTGCGTTTCATGGGTGGGCCTCGGTCAAGGTTGATTGTTCAGGAAGGGCGGGATGTCGTCGCCGTCGACGCGGCAGTCGTTGTTGACGTCGCAACGAAGCCATTGGGCACTCTTCGGCGCGGCCGGATTCAGAAGCGTTCCAATCAGGGCGCTGCGGTCCGCCGCGTCCACGTCACCGTCGCCGTCGATGTCGCCGGCCGACAGACGCTGGCATGCCACGACGACCAGATCATGCTGTACCGAGTCGCTGTAGATCGGGTCGTTGCTGTTGTTGATGCCGAATCCGGCACTCTCCAGGTAGACGAACGCATCGGACGATGCCGGCACGTTCGGAATGACGACGGAATCGAGATAGGCGCCCAGATTGCCGTTCGCAACGCCACCGCCCGCGATGGAGTAGTTGTCCTGCGGAATGCCCGAGCCCACGGCGGCCGAACCGCCGGCCAGCCCGTTGGCGGTGTTGAAGGACTGGCCGATCGAGTTGGTGTTCACGTCGGGCCAGCGGGTTGAGCTGAGTCCCTGTCCGTTCAGGGTCGGAAACGCGCAGGTGTTGGGATTCCGAAGCACCAGCCAGCCGCGCGCCCGGACGAACTGCTGAAACGTTCCGAGCACATTCGCCGAGCTGGAGTTGGGGTCAATCGAGTCGTTCCAGAACTCGAACTGCAGGCCGTCGATGCGATATACGCCGGTCAGTCCGCCGTTGCCTGTGAACGGGATGAGCGTGCCGAGCCGCGTGTCGAAGCCGGGATTGATCGCACCGGTCTTGGCGCCGGTCGGGGTGGTTCCGGCGATGTTGGAAACCGTTACCGCGATCTCGGGCTGGAGTCCGGGGGCGGCTTCGTTGGTGCCCAGCGCGTCGAAGTCGGTGATCGCAATCGTGCCGCCGCCCACGTTGATGCCGAGGTCAATGAAGCTGAAGGAGCCGGGAATCTCGACCGGAGTCTGACCGGCAACGGGAATCAGGCTGCGCGCGCCGTTGGAGTTATTGCCGTCGAGATCGAGGCGCGGGCCGCCGAGGAATTCGATCCCCATGAAGGGAACGACGTTCGGCCCGCCGATCGGCACGCTGCCGCGACGGAAGATAAAGCTCATCGCGCCGACGTGATTGGTCGGATAGAGCGGCGTGCCGATTCCCTGAAACGCCACGCCGGGACCGGTGTCGGCGCTGCCGGCGAGCCGGTCACCGTCGTAAAACGTCCAGGGAAATCCGGGGCCGGGAATCGGAGCGACCATGCGGGCGGCGCCGGGGTATTTCAGAGCGTCGACGCCGGTCATCAGCTCGAACGGGGCTGCCGAAGCGGCGGCGCTGCTGAACATCGAAATAGCCATGCATGAAAGAAGAATGAAACGAGTCATGGAAATAGAGGCTCCCTTGCGGTCTCCGTGAGCGGAAACGCGGCGCGGGCGGACGGACTGGCCGTCTGCGCGCGATAGTCTTGATCAGGTCAATGGTTGATCAGGCTGCGGCGATGAATCGCCGTGGAGATCGCGGCAGGGCGGCGCAGAACATCCTCTGTTCCGCAACGCATCCGCGATCGGGTTGCATGGAATCGGCACTAGGCGGTCGCGGGAGGAGCGCGAAGCGGTGCGGATCGCCATTGCGCCTGCGGGGCAGCGCGGTGGGCGCGGGACTCGGGGCGTCGCCGCCGGTCGGCATTTGCGATCCCATGCGTCGTGCGAGGGGCGCGACCGCGCACCCGGCCTGCAAGCAGCGCCCAGGGTTCGCGCCGGCCGATTGCGACCGCCCCCGCCAGCGTGGCGAAGAGGCAGAGTTCGGTGTTCGGCGCGGGTGAATCAAATGACAGGGCGCGGTCGATCACCCCCGAGTGAAGCAGGGCCACAATCAGGATCAGCGCGACGGCGGTACGCCGATCGCGAATCGCCCTTGCACAGGGAGCGAATGAAATCTCGATCAGGAAGAAGAGGTTGCTCGCGACGATGAGCAGCAGGCGGCCGACTGACGCGTCCCCTCCATCGCGCCAGATGGCTGCCATCACGCCTGCGGTCAGGGGGGCGTGGGCGATCAGCGCCGCCAGCCAGAGCATCCGCCAGGCGATACCGCGGGCGGTGCGAGTCTGACTTCCTAAGCTGTGTTTCTGCCGCATGTTAGGTCGATCCATCGAGCCTCTGCCGTCACTCATTTCGGATGGTTGACAACCCCTGATGAGTCCCTTAAGGTCCGGATCGTATTGAGACTGAGTCTCAAATGCAAGAGCAACCGGGAACATTTTCCCGTACCACTGGAGAACCTATCAGATGAACGCGACGACCGCCGGCGTAATGCAGCGATTGAAGGATGCGACCGCGGATTTGCACACCGCGGCCGAGCGCAGCGATTTTCAGCAGATCATGATCGCCGGCCGCATGCCTCGCGCGGGATATGTCCGGTTTCTCGAGCAGATGCTGCTCGTTCATGCGGCGCTGGAGCGCGGCATGCGCGGCCATGCCGCGGCGCAGCCCGCCATCGCGCAGGTCGTCAAGGACTACCAGTACCAGGAGCCCTACCTGCTCTGCGACCTGGCCTATTTTGGAGTTGATCCGGCCTCGGTCGCTCCGTTGACGTCGACGTCGCGGCTGCTCGAGCACATTGCCGAGTGCGCGACGCAGAGGCCGCTCAGCCTGCTGGGATTCCACTACGTGCTCGAAGGCAGCAACAACGGCTCGCGATTCATTGCGCGATCGGTGCAGCGGGCGCTGGCGCTGGAGCCGGGCCGCGGCGTGACCTATCTCGATCCCTATGGCGATGCGCTGCACGCGCGCTGGGCGCAATTCAAGACCGACATGAACGCCGCCACCTTTTCAGAGGCTGACGCCGCGCAGATCGTGGTCGCCGCGCAGGCCATGTTCGTCGGGATCACGAGCATCGGCGAGGAGCTGCTGGCGGTGCTGGAGATCGCGGTTCCGCCGGACGTGCGGGCCGCGGCCGCGGCGGCCATGGGCGGATCGCACGCGCAGGGGGGCGGGCATCATCATCATTGTCATGCGGAAGCAGCCGCAGCGCGATAAACGTGCGTTCGGACAGAATCGCCGCGGGATCGCCGGCCGGTCGACTCGCACGTCTACCTATTCGTGACAGAATTTGGAATGTCGCGGGAGTGCCGCGACTAACGGTCGTAGCCGCGGTCTCCGCCGCCGCGGCCACCCCGGCCGCCGCCGCCCATCGGGGCCCGGGGCTTGGCCTCGTTGACGGTCAGCGCCCGGCCGTTGTAGTCCTTGCCATGCAGCGCGGTGATGGCCGCCGCCGCCTCGCCGTCGTTCGGCATTTCGACGAAGCCGAAGCCGCGCGAGCGGCCGGTCATCTTGTCCATGATGATCGACGTCTTGCCGACGCTGCCGTGCTGGCCGAAGAGATCGGTGAGATCCGTTTCGCTGATATCAAAGGGGAGGTTGCCAACGTAGAGATTCATTGAGAGGACTCCTGCAAGACTCGATGTGCGCCGGCCGCGAGGCGTCCTCGGGCAGGCCGGCGGCCGGAAAAGCGGGGACACGTTCGGACAGGCGAAACCACAGCGTACCTCACGCGATGGGGCGAGTGCAACAGGGAGGGGGGATCGCCGAACGGCAATCGTTGACGGGAGCGGGCGCGCCCTCTTATGTTGAGCCTCCCACGCGTATCGCTTCGCCGGAGAGGTGTCGGAGCGGCTGATCGAGCTGGTTTCGAAAACCAGTGTGCCCGCAAGGGTACCGGGGGTTCGAATCCCCCCCTCTCCGTTTCATTTTACAGGCTGTTCACAAACTCTGAAACTCTCGCACTTGCGAGAGTTTCTCGATTGTTGACTGCCCGCCTGCGATCGCCTGAGCTTCTCCTAACCACTCCCATAGGAATTTTGTTGGGTGTCCGGACACCGAACGCGCTTGCTGCGGGACTTACTTAACGAACCTGAGCGCAGTGAGCGTTCCACTGAATGACATCGACTTTGACGATCGAAGCCCGACTGCCCCAGCCCTTTCGACGACTTTCTGGTGCGTGATGACGGATGATCCCTTGGGCCAAAGCACCCAGACACAGGCCTTGGTCACGAGCGCATGCGCACAGGTACGCAACTGATCCAGATCGCCTTCGGCGCCTGCGGCGATAAGCACCATTTCGGCCCTGCCGGCTGTAGCGGACGAGATTATGCGGGCGCGCCTGGTTACTGTCACATCGCCGACGTCTCGAATCTCCGCTTCAATCGTGTCGTCAGGCACTTGAACCAACAGGACACGCATGCCGGGAGTTACGCCCAGTTTTTGTACCCTGGTCCGAGGGTTGCTGATCTTCTCGGCCCATCGCTTCGCCGTCGGCGCGTTCGGCAGGACGATGGTGATTTTCTCATTTCCGCGCTTCAACGCCAAGCGCGCGCCCTTGACAGTGGCCGAGGCCGCGTCGATGCGGAACGAATAGCGCTCTTCTCCGCGGAATGTTAGTTTGTCCGCGTCAAGATGGAGAAGCCCGTTTGCCTTTGTCCGACCAACTAACCATGATCCTTGAGCTTCCAATCCCATGTGATGCTCCTGTAAGAACTGGTTCCATTGCTCGCAGGCGGGCTTCGACAACGCCGCGCTATCGACCGATGCCCGCGCCCTTCAGCCGTTGCTCTAAGTCTGCCAGATAACGGGTCATTGTTGTTGCGTGACCGAACACGAATCGGGACAGGAATCGGAAAGGCGCCGGGTTTACGAAGCCACTCTCCGTGATTTCAAGCCTTGTGTCAGCGGTATTCGTCGAGGGCGAAAGAGTGAATCGCCACGTTCCGCCATACGGCAGCGTGTCGTCGTCAATGCGAATCACGAGCGCCTGTTCGGGCGTGGAATCCACAACGGCCATTTTGAGCCGATCGCTTCCTGACGTCTCAACCCACCGCGAAGGCTCGTTCTCTTTGCTCAGAATTTCGACGCTCTTCACTGACGATCGCCACGAGGGGTACCCGCGCGGGTCGGCAAGAAGCATCCACACCTCATGGGCGGGGGCGCGTAGTGTGATGGCGCGGCTGGCGATGTGATCTCTCGGAAGAACCGCACCGACCGAAAATACGGCGCCAACAACCACCAAAAGCAGTCCGACGAAAAAGTAAATGACAGAACTCACGTCCTACTCCTTTTTCAGTACGGGCGCTTCGGCGCCCTTGGTTGTGGAACTGTTCTTCGCCAGAGCACCTCGCGCCGCGGCAGCCGTGCCCTTGTCGCCGGCGGCGTTTGCGAGCAGCATCAGGCCGTGAATCGCTTGCGCTCGCTCACTCCCGGTGAGCTTTCCAACAAGGTCTTGCACGAGTTCAGGATCGAGAACACTGGAAGCGTCACGGATGCGCGCCCCCGGCTTTGTCAGCAGCACGCCGACGCGCCGACGATCAATCTTGTCCGCGACTCTGCGAACGTATCCGCCCTCCGCCAAGCGGTCCAAGGCCAGTGAAATTGTGGACGGCGTCGTACCCATGTGTTCAGCCAAAACCGACACAAAGGTGACGGCCTGGTCGTCGACGTGATCCAGGATTGAAATCTGATGGGACGACAGCAGTCGGCCGCTCGCCGGGTCTCGCACGTGTCGGCGATGACACGCGAAATAGATCTTCGGATACAGCCGGATAACCGCGTTGCTTGCTTGCGCCACGTTCATACACAGAACAATATAGCATGATATTTTGTTTTGTCAAATCAAAATATATAGGCCTCCACAGCGGCCGCATTCCAACAAGAATGCTCGCTGGGCGGGGATCTCCCTGCCCATGAGCCTTAGGTACGATCCCAACACGAGATTCTTTATTTCCAATGAAATTGCTGCCCTCGAACTGCCCTCAAAACGCACCACGAGACGGTAAAAAACCGTGGAGGAGCAGGACATCGGCGTGACGTGCGAAGTCGTCGCCGCTCTTGAAGTTGGGCGAGAAGCGGTGGTTTCGACGAATGTTGAGGATTCGGGCGAGATCGAGCCTCACCCTCTCCGTTGCGGCGGCGGCCCGAATCAAGACTCCCTGCCCACTCGTTGCCATGTTCAACAATCCGCCGGTCAATCGGTTCTTCGCGGATGGCAGAACGCGTGGCGCCGCCACCGTTTGTGCCACTGCCCTGTCAACGGTGGGAACGCCCGGAACCACGGATGCAGGCCGGCCGTTCGGATCTCATCCTCGTTTCTCCAGCCGGTATAATCGCGCACCGTGTCGCGGCGCGGCGGCGATGGCCGCACCGCTCGATCCGCACATCCACGCGCCGAGATGAACCTGCGGCGCCGACATGAACCAACGTGGCTCACGAAAACGACAACCTGTCGCAAGCCCCAGACGGAACGGTGGTTAGCGAGTTCACGCGAATGCTCGGCGAGGTCGAACAGGGAAAGACCCGGGCTTCGGAACGGCTGCTTCCGCTGGTCTACGACGAGTTGCGTCGCATGGCGGCGGCACGGCTGGCCAGGCTGCCTCCGGGCCAGACGTTACAACCCACCGCCCTCGTCCACGACGCCTACCTCCGGCTCGTGGGCGGCGGGCCGGTGAGCTGGCAGTGTCGCGGCCACTTCTTCGGCGCGGCCGCCATCGCCATGCGCGACATTCTCGTCGAACAGGCCCGCCGCAAGGGCCGCATCAAGCGCGGCGGCGGTCAGAAAAAAGTTGAGCTGAGCGACGCCGTTTCGGCGGATGATTCCGGGGAGATCGATGTGATCTCCCTCAGCGAGGCGCTGGAGCGTCTGGGCGCGGAGGATTCGCGCAAGCAGGAGATCGTGATGCTGCGCTACTTCACGGGTCTCTCCATCGAGGAAACGGCCGAAGCGCTGGGCATTTCTCCCGCGACGGTCAAGCGCGAATGGAACTATGCCCGAGCCTGGCTGCACGATGTCCTGCGCGAAGATGCATAGATGATTGATACGAAACAGGTCGAAGCGATCTTCGCCGATGCACTGGAGTATTCTCCGCAAGCGCGCGAGGCCTTTCTCGCGAGTGCATGCGGCGGTCATCAGGAGCTGCTGTCTCGGGTCCGGCGACTGCTCGATTGTTACATCGACCGTGACGATCCGCTCGAACGGCCGGCGTTCCTCACGTGCACGAAGGAACCGGGCGACGAGGATTGGATCGGCCGGCGCATCGGCCCTTACCGTCTGGAGCGCCTGATTGCATCCGGCGGGATGGGGTCGGTCTGGCTCGCCGAGCGGGCCGACGAACAATTCAAAAAACAGGTCGCGGTCAAACTCATCAAGCGCGGCATGGATACCGAGGAAATCCTCCGGCGCTTTCACATCGAGCGCCAGGTCCTTGCGAATCTCGAACACCCGCACATCGCCCGACTGCTTGACGGAGGGGCGACCGACGACGGCCTGCCCTTTCTCGTCATGGCGTACGTCGACGGTCGGTCGATCGATCGGTACTGTGACGAAAAGCGGATGCCCATCGCCGATCGGCTGCCGCTCTTCCGCCAGGTCTGCTCGGCCGTGCAGTTCGCCCACCAGAACCTCGTCGTCCATCGCGATCTCAAACCGAGCAACATCCTGATCGGGTCCGATGGAATTCCGAAGCTGCTCGACTTCGGAATCGCCAAGCTCCTTCGCCCGGGCGACGCGCCGGGCATGACAGGGACCGAATCCGATCTACGCATGATGACGCCGGAATACGCGAGTCCGGAGCAGGTCGATGGCGGCCTGGTCTCCACCGCGACCGACGTCTATTCCCTGGGCGTGCTGCTTTATCAATTACTGACCGGGCACTCGCCCTACGACGTGGCGACCCGATCGTGGAATGATTACGAGCGGGCCATTCGCGTCGAGGAACCGCGGCGACCCAGCATGGTCGTGCTGCGTCCGCTGACGCGGCCGGCCAACGGCTCGTCGCCGAAATCCATTCCGCCGGAGTCTCTCAGTGCGGCACGAAGCGAAGCGCCGCAGCGTCTTCAGCGAATTCTCGCGGGCGACCTCGACACCATTGTTCTCAAGGCGTTGCGCAAGGAACCCGATCGCCGCTACGCCTCCGTCGATCAATTTTCCGAAGACCTTCGCCGATATGCCGAAGGCTTGCCCGTGCTCGCCCGGCCGGACACCTGGCGATATCGCACCGGAAAATTCGTCCGGCGCCATCGAGTGTTTCTACTGATCGCCGCGGTGTTTCTTCTGCTTGTGATGGGGTTCGCCGTCACATCGGCGACCCTGGCCGTGCGCCTGAATCGCGAACGAATGGCTGCGGTGGAAGCGAGGGACCATGAAGCGGTGTCCCGTGCCCAGGCCGATCAGATCAACGCGTTCCGGCAGGAGATGCGCGCGGCGGCCGACCCGGTGCGATCACACGGACAGGATGTCACCGTGCGGGAAATCCTCGACGAGGCCGCGAAAAAAATCGAACAATCGCCCGGCATGAGCCCGCGAATCGAGGAAGAAATACGCAGGACCATCGGCCGGACTTACGAGGCGCTCGGGCTTTACAACCAGGCAGAGCCGCACATCCGCCGGTCGTTGGAATTGTGTCGAAGCCACGACGGCCCGGAGAGCACCCTGACGGCCATGCGACTCGTCGAACTGGGTCACACCCTTCAGGGACAGGGGAAATTGAAGGAGGCGGCGGACAGTTATCGTCAGGCCGCCGAATTGCTGCGTCATCAGGACCGGGTGGACCCCGCGCCGTTGTCGGCGGCGGTCCGAAACCTGGGAACCATCCATCTTCAACAGGGCAGCGCCAACGACGCTGAACCGCTACTGAAAGAGGCGGTTGAGATCGCCGGGCAATTGCCCGAATCGTCCGAACAACGAATCACCGCGCAGGCTGATCTGGGTTCGTTGTTCGCACAACAGGGGAAACTGGCCGAGGCGGAGTCGATCCTTCGTCCGACGCTTGATGCGGCTCGCGCGCACCTGGGAACCGACCATGAACGCACGCTCGGCCTGTTGAACAATTTGACCCTGGTATTGAAACGTCAGAAAAAGCTTGCCGAAGCCCGGCCGCTGTTCAAGGAACTCCATGAATCCACGCTGAGGGCATTTGGCGCCAGGCATCGCCTGACGCTTCGCACACAGTCGTCACTGGCCTCGATCCTCCAGGCCACCGGCGATGTGGAGCAAGCCGAATCGCTGTATCGCGGCGTACTCGACATCCAACGCGAGATTCTTGGAGAGTACGATCCGGATGTGCTGGAAACATCGCACCGATTCGCTTCGCTGCTCAATGCCCGGGAACAGAGACAGGAAGCGATCGATGTGGCGCGTCGATCGCTAAAGGGGCACCGAAAAGTCTATGGCGAGGACAATCCCTACACCGCCATGTCCGAGAGCCAGTTGGCCGAATTCCTGTTTGCGAACGGAGCGTCGGGGGACGCACTTATCGAATCCGAGCAGATGGCGACCCACGCGCTGGCCGTTTTCGATTCCAAGATGCCGCCGACGCATCCCGTGATCATGAACACGTTGATTCTGCTAGAGCGTCTGTATGGCGACTCGGGACTCAACGACCCGGTCAAGCGGGCGGCGATTGAGGCGCGCCGGTCGCGAAACCGCCCCGGTTCATGATCCGATTGACGATGGATCGCTTTCGTTGACGGCACCGTTGAACCAGATGACGTGGATACGTTTGTCGCCGGAGCGCGGCGGCACGCTCCAGCCGGCGTGCGGCCCGCACCGTTCCCGTCGCGGTTCTGACGCGGCCGGGATGAACGAATCATGCATTCAAGGCGAGGCAGGCGCTGAGGCGTCGGTCCAGCGCTTGCGGAGCAGGAGGTCGCGCGGGGGAAGCGCGGCGAGGACGTTAAGGATCTGCTCCGCGGCCCGGCCGTCGCCATAGGGATTGACCAATCCCTTGAGTTCGTTTCGGAAGGCCGGCGCGGTTGCCCGGCGAATGGCCGCCGCGATCGCCGCCGTGTCGCAGGTCACGTCGATCACATTGCCGGCGCGGAGGCGGCCGCTCTGCCGGTCGCCGATGTTTACCACCGGCAGCGACAGGCTGGGCGCTTCGATGACGCCGCTGCTGGAATTGCCGACCAGCAACGCGGCGTAATGCAGCCAGCTCCAGAAGCGCTGCTGCGAGAGCGACGCGACGCGCGCGGTGCGCGACCGATCGCGGCTCCAATCGGCCGCCGCGCGGTTCAGATCGAGATGGCCTTCGTCGGCGTTGGAGCCGATGAGGAGCACGTTTCCATCGAATGATTCGACGGCGCGGGCGATCCGCGAGAAGGCGTCGGCGGGAGGCAGCGTCGAGAGCGTCTCGGGGTGGAACGCCAGCAGCAGGGTGTGGCGGTCGGCGGAGAAGCCGACGTCGCGATGGATTTCGGCGGCGGATTCGGGACGGAACCGCCGCAGGGCGTCGATCGCCAGCGCGCCGACCGCGTGAACCCGCCAGGGCTCCTCGCCCATCGCCAGGATGCGGACGGCGTGGATCGGCAGCGCCGCGAAGTGCAGGTGGGCGAGCTTGGTCATGGCGTGGCGGAACTGGTCGTCATACGCGCCTTCGGTCAGGTCGCCGCCATGCAGGTGGGCGATCGGGATCTTCAGCAGGGCCGCCGCCGAGGTCGCGGCGAACATCTCATACCGGTCGCCGAGGGCCAGCACCAGGTCCGGCCGATGCGCGGCGAGCGAATCGCCGAAGGCGGTCAGCGCGGCCGCGCCGTTGCGAACAAGGTCGACGTCGCGGTCTCCCTCGACATGATGCGACACGACGTGGGTTGCTCCCCAGTCGTCGGCGCGGATCTGTTCGATCGTTGTGCCGAAGTGAGCCACCGGATGGGTTCCGCCGGCGAAGATCTCGATTCGGGTTCCGGCATCTCGGAGCGCTTCGAGGAGCGGGCAATAGATGCCATAATCCGCGCGGCTGGTGGTGATGACGCCGACGCGAAGCTGCGCAAGGGTGCTGTTTACGCCGCGCGGCTTGGCGCGGTCGGCGGGAGCGGGGCGGTCGATTCTGTTGAGCGTCGAAGTCATTTAGTTGCGGCCTGACGAAGTAGGGCCCTCTCCCCGACCCTCTCCCGACGGGAGAGGGCGAAAATAAAACAAAGTCCGCCTTGCCGATCCATTAATAGATCGACCAGTTGGACCCCCGCGGTGCATGTCGAGGGGGCGGTCGGCGCGGGATCGGCGCGGCTCACCCTTCTATACGTACGCGGGCGGGGGTGGCGTTCGGATTGTGGGCCAGTTCCTTCAGACGCGGAAGCTGTGATTTCAGCGCATCGGCGTGGGGGGTGCCGGGATAGGTCTGAATCAGGTGAAGGGCGAGGTTATAGGCCTCGATGTAGCGGCCATGCTTGGCCAGATCGGTGATCTCGGAATCGATCGTCTGGCGATCCTCGACCTCGGCGTTATTCTGCAGCGTGGTGATCTGCATGCGCAGCGTCTCGGCATCGGAGCAGTTGGGGAATCGCTCGATGAAGGTCTTGGCGCCGGAAAAGGCTTCCCGCCAGCGCTTGCGGTTGCAAAGCCGCTGAATCTCCGCGTAGAGCCGCTGCCGCTGTTCGCCCAGGAACAGCTCATGCTCGCGATCGACGCGCTCGGCGAGCTGCTTCGCGTCGAGATTGCCGGGATGGCGTTCAATCAGCTCCGTCGCGGCGGAGGCGGCGCGGTCCCACGCCGACATGCTGATCCATTCTTCGATGCGCTTGGTGAAGGCGGCGACATCCTGGGCCTCGGTGCGCTGACGAGTCTCCTCGACCTTCGCCGCAAGCTGATCTACGTCGGGACGATTGGGGAAACGTCGCGCCAATTCGGCGACGAGCTGACGGGCCTGAATGAAGTGATTCCCCTCGAGCAGATTGCTCACGCGCATCATGCCGCGGCCGATGTCCTCGTCGGCGATGCGCGCCAGCTTTTCAGCCCGCTGCGCTTCGCTGAGGAGCGAATGATCGCGGATGTCCCGCAGCAGGGTGACGATCTCCTGCCAGTGGGCGTCCGCCGTTGCGGCGTCGGGCGAAAGGCCCGCCAGCAGCGTCTTGTCCGCCGCCGACTCCGAGGAACGCGAGCGACCGGGGGCCGGCGCGTCGCCCGCGCCGGAGTTCGCCCGCTGCTGCTCAGTGGCACGAATTCGAGCCAGCGCCGCCTGAAGACCGGACAGACCGACGATCACCCCGACACAGGCAGCGGTCACGAGAAGACTGAAGAGCGGCCGCGCGGTGCGCGCCCAGCGGAAACCGCCTTCGGCCTCGAAGACGCCTGCAAACTGAATCAGGGTGACGGCGATTCCGAGGATGGCGACGAGGGTGGCCATCGCGACGAGAAATCGACCGCGGGCGGGTGGCGTCGGATCGGATTGGGGGATCGCCGGCTGCATGGAAGCTGCTTCATCCGCGGAAGCCGGTAGTCGGCCGGCTCACGCAGGGGTTGGGGGCTGAGGCAACGTTGATGCTACCCTCAACGTCCGCGCTCTCCTAGCTTCACTTCGGCAGTTCCGGCGAATAACAACGGAAATCCACAATCAGATTGCGGCGAAGTTAATGCCGGAAAGGTCCGCGAAACCGCCTCGCGACCGCAAATTGAGGATAGGAGAGGAGCCGCCGGGAGTCTTCCGCGGCCGCGATTTCCGGTGCCTCGAAACACGCGCCGCGACCGCTCTAACCGGACTAAATTTCAAGATTTAGGTCCAAATTCGGAATGGACTTATGACTGAATCGGCGGCGTGCCCCGGCCGATGTAGCGGCGTCGCAAGGCGACCCGACTTTGGGAAGGGGCAATCATGCGGTCATCGGTGGAACCGATCGACGGACTCCGACTGTTTCGGCCGATTCATGAGCCATCGCCGCACGTTTACCGGGCGATGCTCACGGCGCTGGCCGGACTGGTGGAAACGCGCGACGCGGCGGCGGGGGATCACCTCCAGCGGATCGGCCGCTACTGCGATCGCGTGACGCGGCGGCTCTCCCCGAAGCGCGGCGAGCAGGGGCCGCGCGTCGCGTACGCCAGCCGCGGTTTCGCGCGGATGGTCGTGAACGCCTCGGCGCTGCATGACATCGGAAAGGCCGTCATCCCGGACGCCATCCTGCTGAAACCCGGCCCGCTCACCTC
>Ga0187894_10002951_pt1 | contig 19640 bp, 18 predicted proteins | sample GBC1701081metaG_FD_136650 | JGI IMG/M metagenome (GOLD analysis project Ga0187894, IMG submission 136650) | White microbial mat communities from a lava cave in the Kipuka Kanohina Cave System on the Island of Hawaii, USA - GBC170108-1 metaG ...
CATGCGTTGAAGTCCTCCAACTGGTTAATGCCGTTGACCAGCCAGTAGGTCGCCGTGAATTTTTCGTTGAACGGATAGGCCGCGCGGAAGCCGAAGTGGTAAAACGGCAAAAAGTTGAACCAGAATGACCGCGAGTAATTAAAGTTGTCTTTGGTGTAATTCGTCTCGTAACCGAGCGCGCTCGCGAACTTCCCGAAATCAACCGTCAGTCCGTTCCCAAGCGGGGCGACATAAGTTCCATAGGCCTGCCACACGTGGCGGAAAACCTGCGGGCGCAGTTCGTTGATCGCGCTGCCCTGCAAGGTCTCGGTCGCCTGGCCGAACATCAGATCGAGGCGCGCCCCGAACCTGCGCCCCTCTTCGACGTTCGGCGCTTGCTCGAAGATCACGCCCCCCTGATTCAGGCTGAAGCTGTTGCTCAGCACGTCATAGGCGCGCAACAGATTGATGCCGCCGAGCGGGCGATTGAAGTTGTAGCCGTAATAACCATCGACCGTCACGTTGACCGTCGTGTCGCGCCAGAAGTCGAGCACGTCGCGATCATCGGTTGAGAGTGTGGCTGTTTGCGCCTGGGACGAGGTGGATGTCTGCGCTTGAATTGCAGCCTCCTTGCTGGCGTGGACTACAGCGTTCTCCTGAGCGCTATCCGGCGTGGTGGGAGAAGTGTTCTTGCTGGCGTGGGCCACAACTTGGCGCATCTCACCGGTTGCAGACGCCGGTCTTGCCACGGACACACTCTTTTCCGATTCGAGCTGACTGATGCGCGCCTCCTGCCGTTCGATCAACTGGCGCATCTGGTCCATTAACTGGCGCATCTGGCGCATCTCTTCCAGTAGAGACGCGGTATCCTCTTTCGCCTTCTCCGTCTTGCTCGCTGTTTTACTTTCCTTTTTATTCTCTTTGGCCGGGTTGATTTCACTTTCGGCGGAGGACATCGGCGCTTGCGTCGTTTGTCCAACAACCGGCGTCTGAGCAAAAGCCGCGGCGCCGAACATAAGCCACAGCGCAAGAAACACCAGCAAGATTGGTTGAGCGAACATTTTAATTACTCCCGCGCCGGTTGTGCGGGGAGTCCTTGCAGAAGGACGGGTGAGGCGCAGCCACGCTAAATTCATTGATCGTTATCCTCGTCTTCGCAGCGCACAACTTCGGAGTGGCGTTGTGGCGCGACTTTTCTTTCTGATTGCTTCTGTCGTGCAGGGAAGTTGGATGTTTGAACGCCTCTGCAAGCATCGTTCCGGCGCTACGGCATATTCTGCAAACCCGACAGCTTGCGCTACGGCCTGCGGAGCCGCTCGTTGACTCCGAAATGATCTTTGCAATAGGTCTCATGCTCCAAGCGCGCTACAAGGCGCTGCCCACGATCTCTTTTCTCTGCGCCTCCTTCGACAAATGCTCATTTAACTTGAGGAAGTCTCCCTGTTTTGAGGGATGCAGCGCCTTGTCCCCGTCGCGCAATTCACAATGGATCTCCAGGATCTCGTCGTCTTCGCGGACGCCGGATCGCTCGACCGCTTCCTTAATCTCTGACCATTTCATAAACGTTTGACTCCTTGTTAATCAAATTATCAACGCCGGAATGCTACAACCACATGTATAAAGACGGCGTAAGCGACATATAAAAAGTTCATAAGCGCGCTGAAACCTTGCTTAAACGCCGCGCCGCGCACGCCATCTTTACGCTTTTTTTACCGCTCTTTTACGCAATCCTTATGCAAACGGCGCCGTACCGCCGCGTGTCCCAGTGTTGTGTGTCTTGATGTGGCGCAACAGGCCGCGCCGGATTGGATGGAGGTGTACTTCGGAATTACATCCCTGGGTTGAAGCGGTAACCGATCCATGGCTCGGTCAGGATGTAGCGAGGTTTGGCCGGGTCGACCTCGATCTTCTTGCGGAGCTGGCCTATGAAGACGCGCAGGTATTCGGTCTGTTCGACATAATCGCCGCCCCAGACCGCGCCCAACAATGCGCGGTGCGTGAGCACTTTGTTCGGATGGCGAATGAGGTAGACAAGCAGTTCATATTCTTTGGGCGTCAAATGCAGATCAGCGCCATGCGCCTTGACGCTGTGCGATTCCAGGTCGGCCCGGAAATCGCCGGCCTGTAAAACCTTGACCTGCTGGTCGGCCGTCGAGGGCGCGCGCCGCAGCGTGGCGCGCACTCGCGCCAGCAGTTCGTCTATGCCGAAAGGTTTGGTGACGTAATCATCCGCCCCTGCGTCGAGCGCTTCGACCTTCGCCCGTTCTTCGCCCTTGACCGAAAGCACTATGATCGGCGCTTGCGAGGTGGCGCGGATGCGACGGCATAACTCCAAACCGCCCATGTTCGGCATTGAAAGGTCAGTGATGACCAGGTCTGGCGTCCAGGCGTTGAAAATTTCGAGAGCCTCTTCGCCTTCGCTGGCGACCTGTACCTCATAACCACGCGCAGCGAGGCTGCGGCGCAGGACGCGCGCGATCTGCGATTCGTCATCAACGACCAAAATTCTCTGTGCCAAAGTTCGTTGTAATGGATTCATCGTGTTTCCAAACCGGTTGGCCTTCGTCGGTCTCTTCATCGCCGACCGGCGCCGTGAAAGCGACTCGCGCGCCCCTCGCCCCCGTCCCGCTTTCTACCCAGATGCGCCCGCCGTGCGCTTCGACAATGCCGCGCGCAATGGCCAGGCCCATTCCCAATCCCCTCGGTCCTCCCAAACTTGTCGCGCCTTCGCTCGTCGCGCGGAAAAATTTATCAAAAACGCGCTCGCGCAGATGCTCCGGTATGCCGCGCCCTTCATCCTCCACAGCTATCAGTATCATCTCATCCTCCGCCCGGCGAGCGGAGATTTTCACCCGCGAGCCGGCGGGAGAATATTTCGCGGCGTTGTCAATCAGCGAATACAAAACCTCGGCGATCAGGCTGGCGTCAACCCTGGCGGAGGGCAATTCGCTTTCAAGCTCGACTTCAAACCGATGGTCGCGCGTTAAAGCGTCGGCCCGCGCGCGCGCCATCGCCACGATCTCTTCGACCGAACTCCAGCGGCGGCGCAGACTGATCGCGCCCGCATCGATGCGAGCTAGCTCAACCATATTTTCGACGAAATGGTTGAGCCGGTCAGCTTCTTCGTTAATGACTTCGAGAAAATCGCGCCGCGCTTCGTCGTCGAGCGTGACCTGTTTATCGGCGCCGGCCTCGTCCAGCAAGGTCGTCACCGCCGCTTTGATCGAGGTGAGCGGTGTGCGCAGGTCGTGCGTGACGGCGTCGAGCAGGGCCGACTTCAATCGCTCGCTCTGCTCGAAGACTTCCGCCTGTCGCGCGCGTTCGGCGGCGACCCTGTATTCATTGTACAAACGTTCGATCTCGCGCCTGCCCGCTTCGGCCTCTTCGGCGCGCCGTTTGGCCCGCGCCGACAGTTCGCCCGCGGTCAGCGCGGTGATCAGAAACGCCGCCAGCGCAACCCAATTCTGCGGATCGGCGATGGTGAAGGTGTGGATCGAAGGAAGAAAGAAGAAGTTGAAACAGGCGACGCCAAGCAGCGCGGCCGCCATCGCCGGGCGGCTCCCCCATCGGGTCGCCGCGAACAAGACGACCAGCAGAAACGCCAGCGCCACTGTCGTCGAACTCAACTGCTCGTGAAACGGAGCCAACACGGCAGTCACGACGGCGATGCCAGACACTGCGAACAGGTAACCGCTGACTTTCGGCCCGAAGCTTTTCGCCCAGCCCTTTCTCATATGTTTGATACTCTTGCGACACACGCCTGTAGGACTTGTAACGCGAGTTACAGACAAACGGCAAGCGGGCGCGTAAAGTGTGGCGAAAAAGACTCCCATTGAAATTCTAAAGTTTCACATTGAGGTTCCTTCGGCAATGAAATTTTTGATCTCTGTTCTGACGATTCTGTGCGCCATTCTGGTCTTCGCCGCCCTCACGACGCAACGCGAGACTTCAACCGCAACCGAGATTTCAGCCGTAGCCGCGCCTGCGTCGCCTGAGCCGGGCGACGGCGCTCGTTCGCCTGTGATCGTGGAGCTTTTCACCTCCGAAGGCTGTTCGAGCTGCCCTCCAGCCGACGTTGTTTTAACGCAGTTGCAGAAAACGCAGCCCGTCGCGGGCGCTGAAGTGATCACCCTCAGCGAGCACGTTGATTACTGGAATTACATCGGATGGTCTGATCCATTCTCTTCGGCGGCGTTCAGCGCGCGGCAGGAAACTTACGCTCAGGCGTTTAAACATGAGCGTATCTACACCCCGCAGATGGTCGTTGACGGGCAGATCGAGTTTGTCGGAAGCAGCATGAACAAAGCTCGCGAAGCGATAGCCAAGGCCGTGCGCTCGCCGAAAGCCGACGTCAAGATCACTATTCCTCAAACAAAAGCCGGGAAAGATAATCAGGCGATCAGATTCGGCGTCAGCGTCAAAAACGTTCCGCCCGTCAATAAAGGCGATGTAGCTGAGGTGATCCTCGCCTTCACTGAAGACGATCTTTCATCGAACGTCGCTCGCGGAGAGAATTCAGGACGTAGGCTGGCGCATACCGCGGTCGTGCGCGAGATGCGCGCGCTCGGCAGCGTCGATCAGGCGACGAAGGCTTTTAACGCCGAGACGACCGCGATCATCGCAGGCGACTGGAAGCGGGATAAGCTGCGCGTGGTCGTCCTTGTGCAGGAACGCGCTCACCGTCGAGTGCTCGGCGCAGCGTCTATAAAATTGGTGGGAGCGGCGAATTGAGCCTCAGCTCGATTGCGGCTTTTCGATTGGAGTTTTGAGTTTCTCTTCGAGTCTGGCCGTTGTGTGTTCCGTCACGCTGGACGCCGTTTCGAGCTTCGGCTCAGACAGCATCTTTGCAGTCTCTTCCGCCTGCGCTGGGCGTTGCTGTTGATTTAACCGGGTAGCGGCTGACTTTTTACGCTCTGAGTCCAGATAGCCCAGCAACGAAAACAAGCCGGCCACGGCCAAGATCATCAATACTACGCTGCCTTGGAAGATCCTGCCTTTCTCAATCATCACCTTGACTATGATGGCCCAGAGCATCAGCCCGCCGAGAATGCCACCCAGTGTGATAAGCGCGCGTACACTCCATTTTTCAAGCCTGCGCAACCAGTCGTCTGAAAGACCGCCGGGCGCCTCCGCAGTTTGATCCGTGGCGGCGGCTCTCTGCTCGGCCATCAACTGTTCGACCTTCTCTAAACCGAATCCGCACGCGCGGCAGAATTTCTGCGCCGCTGAAGCTTTCATTCCGCAATTCGGGCAATGCATAGTCGTCTCCATTTAATCTGAAGCGTGTGCAAATAAAAGTCCTTCAAAATCAAAGTCTATATCGAAAAGGCGTTGCCCCTGGGAGCGCACGCGGCCTCGCGTGCGGGCTTACTCAATCGCTGCTTTTATCGTAGTGTGTCCTCTCAGTAAGCCAGCACGCGAGGCCGCGTGCGCTCCCAGGATTTATGCACACTCTTCATTTAATCTGTCACCGGATGGAAATACGCGCTGATGTTAACTTGGGTTCGGGTTTGGCGCCAAAACACTGTCACTGCCTTTACAGACCTTTTTGTAAAAGGGAGTATCATTCAACCATCAATAGAATACGGTACGGTTAGAAAGGAGATTCAGTCTGGCACAAACAAAAAACACGAAAGCGCTGCTTATTGCGCTGGTCATTGTCGCCATCGGCGTCGGCTTCCTCTTTCTTCCCGTTCGCCAATGGTTCCTGCAGCTTCAGGGGCAGATTGAAAGCCTGGGCGCCATTGGTCCGGTCGTCTTCGCTCTCGCTTATGTCGTCTTGACCGTGCTGTTGGTTCCGGGCAGCGCGCTGACGCTGGGAGCAGGCGCGATCTTCGGGCTGTGGCTCGGAGCCGCTACGGTGATCATCGGCGCCAATCTTGGCGCGCTGTGTTCGTTCCTACTGGCCCGCACCTTTCTACGCGAGAAGGTCGAGCGGTGGGCCGAGGCCAATCCGAGGTTCGCCGCGCTCGATGCGGCGATCGGGCGCGAAGGTTTCAAAATGGTTCTGCTTTCGCGGCTCAGCCCGGTCTTTCCCTTCACGCTGCTCAACTACTTCCTAGGTTTAACGAGAGTTCGGACAGGTTCATACGTGATGGCCAATCTGATCGGGATGCTGCCCGGGACTTTTCTTTACATCTACCTCGGCGCGACGGCGCGAGAGGCTTTGACCGACGGCTCAAGCGCGCTGGTCAAGGTCATCGGACTGCTGGCGACGATTGCCGTAGTCGCTCTGGTGACGCGCGTAGCGCGCAAGGCGATGGCTCAAGTCGAGCAGCGGAATGACGAGCCAGATCGCGATCTAAAAGTTTCGGAGGCGCAGTGACGCAAACGCCCCTCGAAAGACACGCAAACGCAATCGAACATCTCCTGTTGACGGATGACCCTCACGACCGGCTGGTGATCGAAAACTGCCATCCGCCCGATTACGTCAATCCGACTCCGGCCGGCAAATACAATCTGATCGCGATTGGCGCGGGCGCCGCAGGGTTGGTCAGCGCGGGAGGCGCGGGCAGTTTGGGCGCAAAAGCCGCGATCATCGAACGCGCGTTGATGGGCGGCGATTGTTTGAACGTCGGCTGCGTGCCGTCGAAAGCCGTGATCCGCGCCGCGCGAGCCGTTTACGACCTGCGGATCGCCAAAGAGTTCGGCGTTCATCTGACCGCCGACCCTCGGATCAATTTCGCCGAAGCGATGGAGCGAATGCGGCGGTTGCGCGCCAAGATCAGTCCGAACGATTCGGTCGCGCGGTTCAAAAACGAATTTGGCGTTGACGTCTACCTCGGCGACGCGAGGTTTGTCAGTCCAACCGAGATTGAGGTTGACGGAAAACGACTGGAATTCGACCGCGCCGTGATCGCTACCGGCGGGCGCCCAATGGAATTGCCCATTCCAGGGTTGAAAGAGGCCGGGTATTTCACGAACGAAAACATCTTCAAGCTGACCGAGCTGCCGCGCCGCCTGGTTGTGATCGGCGGAGGGCCGGTTGGCTGCGAACTGGCGCAGGCTTTTCTGCGCTTCGGCAGCCGCGTCACGATCATCAACGATGTCGCTCGAATATTGCCGCGTGAAGACGCGGAGGCCGGCGCCATCGTTCACCGCCAACTCGAACGCGAGGGAATGACCATCATCAATCAAGCCCAAATCACGCGTGTCGGACAGCGCGGCCCCGACAAGGTGATTGTCTACTCCTGTGACGGCAAAGAATCGGAAGTCGTATGCGACGCGATCTTATCCGCCGCGGGCCGCGCGCCCAACATCGAGGGATTGAACCTGGAAGCCGCTGGCGTGAACTATTCGCGCGACGGCGTGATCGTTGACGATTATCTGCGCACGTCGAACCCGCGAATTTACGCGGCGGGCGACATCTGCTCGAAATTCAAATTCACGCACGCGGCGGACGCGATGGCGCGCGCGGTGTTGCGCAACGCTCTGTTTTTCGGTCGCTCAAAGATGAGCGCGATGGTTATGCCCTGGGCCACTTACACCGACCCCGAAATCGCGCACGCCGGATTTTACGAGGCCGGCGCGCGTTCGGCGGGCTTTGACGCAGCGACGATCACGGAGAGTTTCGAAGACGTTGACCGGGCGATTCTGGACGGTGAAGAGAACGGGTTCGCGCGAGTCCATTACGACCGCAAGACCGGCAAAGTCCTCGGCGGCACGATCGTCGCGCGCCATGCGGGCGAGATGATCGGCGAATTGACGCTGGCGATCACAAGCGGGTTGAAGATGAGCGCGCTTTCGGCCACTATCCATCCGTACCCAACGCAGGCCGAGGTGTTGCGAAAGATCGGCGACTCCTATAACCGCGCGCGACTCACACCAACGTTACGGAAGATTTTCCAAAAGTGGTTCGCATGGCGCAGATAAGCGCCGGAAATTAGATCGCGGTTTACCTCTGTCTGAGTTGAAACTTGCCCCTCCCGCGTTTCGTTCGGCAAGATATGTCACTGAAGGAGGAAGCGATGGTGAATCAGGTAGAGGTCATTCTGCGCGATCAGTTGTTGGATCGGCATCGGAAGCTGGAGACCGCGCTCGTCCGATTTAATGAATCGGATCATGTGCGCCAACTGCTGCAAGAGGTGGACGCGGCTCTGGAACGGCTGGGCAACGACACCTATGGCTTATGCGAGGTCTGTCACGATCCGGTCGAAACAGAGCGGCTGATCGCTGATCCGCTGGTGCGATTCTGTCTGGACCACCTGTCGCCGCACGAGCAGCAGATGCTCCAACGGGACCTTGAGACGGCGGCGCAGATACAGGCGGAACTTTTGCCGAGGCCTGATTTCGCGTTCGGAGCATGGCAAGTCGCGCGTCATTACGAAGCGGCGGGGCCGGTCAGCGGCGATTATTGCGATCTGGTAAGCGACGGAGACGGCAGCTTCTTTTTCATGCTGGGCGATGTTTCCGGCAAAGGCGTCGCCGCGGCGATGCTGATGACGCAACTGCACGCGACGTTCCGCTCGCTGAAATCCATCGGCCTCCCTCTCACGCAAATAGTCGAGCGGGCGAGCCGTCTGTTATGTGAAAGCTCGCTGCCCACGCAGTATGCCACGCTGGTTTGCGGCAAGGCGGACGCCGCGGGCGCCGTGGAAATATGCAACGCCGGCCACCTGCCGGTTCTCTGGCTGAGCGGCAACGAGGTCAAGACCATTGAAGCCACCGGCCTTCCCGTCGGCGTGTTTTGCGAACAACAATTTTCGTCTCAGACCGTTCGACTGCAGCCCGGCGACTCGCTGCTCCTTTACACCGACGGGCTTTCCGAGGCGTGCGACCTCCAGGACGCCGAATACGGCATAGAGCGATTGGCGAAACTCGCGAGCGCCGGCCGCGCGTCGTCGCCTCAGGCAATGATCGACGCTTGTCTGGAAGACCTGAAAACTTTTAGCGGCGGAGCGCGCAAGACGGATGATTTGACAATAATGGCCGTCCGTTGGGCAGGGTGACAGGACTTTTGCAAAGTCGTCAGGGACGATCTTCATGGGGCCTAAAACCCAAGACCTAACCCCCAAGACCTATAAATTTTTCCTTTGCTGGCTCGATCAAGTGACGGTTCGAAGGAAAATTTATAGGTCTTGGGGGTTAGGTCTTGGGTTTTAGCTCATCAGCAAATGCCTCAACTAACTTCACAAAAGCTCCGGGCAGAGTAAGGGGGGCAGTCGCCATCCTGAAAATGCCAGCGAGTGGCGTCCTTGGGAAACTGCTTCCAGGCCAAAACCCAACGGGGGCGGAACACGTATGTCCCAGGAGCCTCATAGTCTTCTGGCTTCGGCGCGTAGCCATACTTCTTGGCGGAAATTTCGATCAGGCGAGTGACCAGCGACTGGTCCAATGAGTGATCTGGCGCCCGCAACTCGCGCGCATCACCGTGCAGGATGATCACGTCGGAGCCGCTTTCCAGATGCACACACACCGCCGGGTTCTCCGCCAGATTCCGGTTACGGCGAGTTTGAGGGCTGCCGCCAAAATAGAGCCGATCATCGAGCCACAAGCCCCAGACCGGGGTCGAGTGTGGCCGTCCGTCGGGGCTGACCGTGCAGACCCAATAGTTCTGCGCCTCGGCCATCCGCTCAGTCACGTGGGACCAGGGAAGTAATCCTTTCTTGTCTTTTGGAACGCCATAGCCCTGCATGTGAGGGCGGCTTGCCATTGGGCCTGCTTCTTGGTTGGCTTGTTTCTTCTTCGAGGCTCGTTTCGTAGTTACCATATTTCGTCTCCCGGAGAATGTGAGTCGTTATACGTCAGTTTTTCACTTGATATTTGAGCCCAACGAGCCCGTTCTTATAGGTCTTGCATTCGAGCAGTTGCAGATCAACCTGCACGCCGATATCGGGAAAGAGCGGGGTGCCCGAGCCAAGTAGAACAGGTTGGATCGCCAAACCTATCTCATCAACCAAACGCTCCTTCAGCAAAGACGCGGCCAGAATCCCGCCGCCAAACAGCCAGATGTCTTTGCCGCTCTCGTTCTTTAAATTCCTGACAAATTCGCTCGCGTTGTCCGAAATGATCGTCACACCCATATTCGGACTCTCCTTTATCGTGCGCGAAAAGACGTAGGTCTTCATTCCCATATAACCGCTCATCTCCTGGCCTGCATCGGGATTCTGCAGCAAGGCGTGGTCGTAGGTTTTTCGCCCAATCAAGATCGTGTCAAACGACGCGAAAAACTTGGGAAACTCGTCCATAACTTCGTCGCCCATTAAAATCCAGTCGGCGGCGCCGTCCGTGCGGGCAATGAAGTTATCGAGGCTGTTGGTAAGTGAATAAACCACCTTTCGCATCTTCTCTCCTTTCATTCATCTGTTAGACGGCAACCGCATACTCACTCTGAACGAGGCCGCTGGCGTACTGGCGCGTCGCGACGTGCTTGAGGGCGATATCGCGCTCTGTGACGCCAAAGAGCGGGATCCCGGAGCCGATGAGCACGGGAATGCGCGTGATAATGAGGCGCTGAATAAGTCCGGCCTGAAGAAACCGCTGAATAGTGATCCCGCCATCCACGTAAATATGCCGGATGCCGCGAGCGGCAAGCTGCGACACGATTTCGGCCGGATCCCCCGACATACGCTCCACCACAGCCTCGGCGGGGGCGGGGGCGAGCGTGTTAGCGCTGAGCGCGAAAACGGGCTTGGCGCCATAAGGCCATGCGTCAAAGGTCAAGACCGTCTCGAAGGTCTTGCGGCCTATGACAAGCGCATCCACCGTGGCCATGAACTCATCATAGCCGTGGGGTTCGCCACCGCCGGGCGGTAGCCAATCAAGGTCGCCATTGGCTCGAGCGATGAAACCGTCGAGGCTAGTGGCGATAAAGACGGACGCTTTCATTACCGATCTCCTTTCATACGTCAGGCTTCCATTGCCTGATGATTCGTGATCCTTCGTTTCGATTTCTCCTGACGCGCGGCTTCGGCGTAGGAGATGTCGTCAGCTTATGCGATCATTCCTGACACCCTGTGTCATATTTCGAGTCTTGCCCTATAAAAAGTTTTGGAAGCGAGAAACCGTATGCGGGCTGATCGGCTGCTTTCGATAATGTTGCTGTTGCAAACCTATCGGCGGATGACTGCGCATGACCTGGCCGAGCGTCTGGAAGTCTCCGAACGGACAATTCATCGGGACATGGAATCGCTAAGCACGGCGGGCGTCCCTGTCGTCGCGGAACGAGGCATAGGCGGCGGGTGGTCGTTGATGGGCGAGTATCGAACCAATCTGACCGGGCTGAACGAAGCCGAGATTCAGGCGCTTTTCCTGGCGCGCTCGCCCCAGCTGCTCGAAGATCTCGGGCTGGGCAAAGCCGCCGAGGCCGCGTTCATCAAGCTCTTCGCCACAGTTCCATCCTCGACGCGGCGCGACGCCGAATCGGCAAGCCAGCGGATTTATGTTGATGTCACAGGCTGGAATCGAAGCGAAGAATCCGTCCCGCTCCTTCCGTTGTTGCAGGACGCGGTCTGGCAAGAACGCAAATTGAAATTCAAGTATCAGCGCGGCGATGATTGCGATGTCGAGCGTGTGGTTGATCCGCTGGGGTTGGTGGCCAAAGGCAGCGTCTGGTATCTGGTCGCGGCGATTGATGGCGACATTCGTAATTATCGGGTTTCCCGTGTGCTTGAGGCCGAGATGACGGATCAAACATTCGTCCGCCCCGAATCATTCGATCTTGTCACACACTGGCATCAATCCGCCATTGAATTCAAATCCAAGCTCCCGCGTTATCTGGTGACTGCCCGCGTCCATCCTGAAGCTGTCAACCGTATGTATATCCTCGGCAGGTTTTCGCGCGTTGAACGGGTTGATCCACCGGACGAGGCAGATGAAGCCAATAAAGCCAATGAAGCTGGATGGGCGCGGGTTTCCATCTGTTTTCAGTTTGAAGACATCGCCTGCGAATGCCTGCTGGGGTTCGGAGATCAGGTTGAAATACTCGATCCTCCGGAATTGCGGCGGAAGATCATTGACCGCGCGGAGCGTGTGCTTGAATTCTATTCCCGGAAACTGATCACTGATGCGACGAATCGCCGATGAATTCAAATCTAACTATCTTTCCCATCTCACGACCTCCGCGAAATCATATTGCTTTCTCCTTTTTCGGCGGCTTGACCAGAATAGCCAGCAACCCCGCGATCAAAATACACACGACCAGAAACCACAATCCGGAAACGTAAGAGCCGGTCTTGGTGCTCAAATAACCGACCACCTTTGGCCCGACATAGCCGCCGAGATTCCCGAACGAGTTGATCAAACCAATCGCCGTCGCGACGACTGAAGCGGCCATGAATTTAGCCGGCCAGGTCCAGAAGACGGGCAGGTAAGCGTGAATGCCGATTCCCGCTACACACAGGAACGTCACGACCAGGGCCAGCGTATCTCCCGAAAGGATTGCCAGGGCCATGCCGATTCCTCCGAGCAACATTGGCAGCGCTGTGTGCCAGCGGCGTTCGCCCGTCCGGTCGGAATGCGCGCTGTTGATCAGCATTCCAACCAGCCCGAAAGCATAAGGCAGCGACGTGATGATCGTCTGGGTGGAGACCGATGTGCCTTTCATCTTTGCCGTGATCGAAGGCAAGAAGAACGTCAGCCCGTAATAACCCGTGACGATGAAGATATAGACGGCCGAGAGCAACAGAGTCTTCGGATTACTCAGCCCCTTGACGATTCCCTCCCAGAGAGGGTCTTTCCCGGAGGCCATCATTTCACGACGCTCCCGTTCCAGTTCGCCCATAATCCATTGCTTTTCGTCTTCGGGCAGCCATTTCGCTTCTGACGGCCTGTCGGTCAAATAGAACAACGTGACGATGCCGAAAATAACCGAAGGAATGCCTTCGAGGATAAAAACCCATCTCCATCCTTCCCATCCGCCCCAGTTGATGTTGTGCATGATTGCTTGCGACAACGGCACGCCAACTAATGTGGCGATCGGCAGTCCGATCATAAAATGCGATTTGGCCTTGGCGCGGTCCTCGTAACGGAACCAATGCGACAGAAAAACGATGATGCCCGGGAAGTATCCGGCTTCCGCCAAACCCAGAATGAAGCGCAGAACATAGAACTGATCCTCATTGCTGGCGAAATTCATCCAGGGCGTGCCGATTAGTCCCATCAACGTGGCGATGATCCCCCACGAGATCATAATGCGCGCAATCCACTTCCGGGCGCTCCATCTTTCGACGATCAGCGTGCCCGGGATTTCCAACAGGAAATATCCGATAAAGAAGATGCCGGCGCCCGAGCCGATGATCGCATCGGTGAACCCCAGCCCGCCTTCGCCAAGCGGCAGCTTCATCTGCAGCGCAGCGACGCTGACGTTGGTGCGATCAATGTAAGCGAGGAAATAGAGCCACAACAAAAACGGCATTAACCGCTTTGTGATACGCCGCCGAGCGCGCTCGGCGACAGACAGTTGGATAGATTCCGCCGCGCTAACCGCCATCGTAATTTTCTCCTTGTCGGTGAATTGATGAGAACTTTTCGTCAGAAGGGTAATGCGGGCGCGATGCTACTATCGCGGGAAGAGTATGGCAAGTAATGGCGGGCCTGAGGGGAGAGAGGCGGCAAAAAACGCCGGAAGAGAGCGGACAAATATCTCCGCACTCAACAGCGCCTGCGCGCCACCGCCAGGTGTTTATTTTTGTGATCGCGTCTATGAAGCCCCGTGCGCAGGCGCCACAGATCTTCAGGTTTCAAGCCACGGCCGCAACCGCAATGAAGGCTAGCAGGCTGACGAACAAGAGCAGAATAAGCAAAACAGACGTTGAAAATAGAGTGAGGAATTTTTCCAGTACCATCGCATCGTCTCCTTGAAAACACAGCTTGACAGGCGGGAGTGAGAGCAAAACTCCGTTTTCAAAATTCGACCCTGACCGATGTCAGAAAAGGGGTTTTTATATTTGGGCAAACTTCAACACAAGCGGCTTCCGCCGCCCTTGCGCTAAATAGATGTCTGTCAGATTTCCCAGTGATTTGCGTTGGCTTCAAGCGGATCGTGAGAATCTAAGCCAACTACGAAACGGCGGCCATAATAACTTCAGGCGCGCGTTCTGTATATACCTTTGCCGCCTTCGGGACGAAAAAAATCTATTAAAGACGGCGATTGTCGTCAGGGCCGGTCTTCATCAATTCATTGAGTGTTCGAGGCGCGAAGCTCCGACAGAGATTTGTAGCGTGAATCTCCGAAGACCAAAGCCCGGACCGTCCGGCCAAGCTCTCTGCTTTGACCCGGCGGCGGGCTCCAGCGCCGTAAATCGCCCGACACCGGATCGAGCTGCAATCCCCACAGCGGCGTCAGGCTTTCAACCGCGGCGGTGATTCGCATATCGCCATAAGCGTTCGGGCCTCCTCCCGCCTCGGCCGCCTCGGCCGCCTCGGCAATCGGAGCGACCAACCCGTCCGCGAACCAGTTGAAGATTCCGAACCGCCGCCCCGCCTCCGCATTCGACCGCACGCTCGCAGGCAGATCATCCACCGTGGTCACATCCGCCGAGCCGCCTTCGAGCGCGAGCGTCGAGTCGAACCAGCGAGTCTCTATGCCGTCGGCGTGCAGCCGCCCGTTCGAGATATAGACAGATCGCCAGAACATCAACCATCCCGGCGCGGGCATCACGCGCGAATATTCGATTTTGTGACCACGCATCGCGGCCAGATCCTTCTGCATTTCAACCGCGCGATGATGCTGCCATCCGCCGAAACAGATGTAGAGGCTCGTCAGCAGCAGCGCCACGCGAACGGCTTTCGGATTCTGTGTCCTCGCAGTCCAGATCACTCCGATCCAGAGCGGGATTGTGTAGACCGGATCAACGATCCCTATCCAGTCCCAGGCCACGCGCAGATTCGTGAACGGCCAGAGCAGTTGTGTTCCGTAGCTCGTGAACGCGTCGAGGAGGCCGTGCGTCGCGTAGCCTATTATCGAGGCCAGTATCACCTCGCGTTTATGGCCCTTGAACCGCTTCATCAACAGAAACGGCAGCGCGGCGATGAGGCCACCCACAGGAATAAAAATCAGGCTGTGCGTGAAGTGGCGATGAAACGTCCAACCTATGGTCGGATCATTGAGTGAGTGGATGAAGACATCGAGATCGGCGGCTATTCCTCCGATCGCTCCTATTAATCCCGCTCCCCGCGGCAACCTGCGGGACATCACCGATTGCGCGGCGGCCGCGCCGAGCACTCCTTGCGTGATTGAATCCATGAGTCAGCTCCGGGAGTCAGCTCCGGCAGTCAGTTCCAGTACCGTGAAAAAGTGAAATTGCGTTTTGAGAGTTAGAGTGTAACTGCTATTGGCGGTGAAATCTAAAGCAGGAATGGCTCTATACGGCCAGTTGAGCCGGTAATTTTAGGTTTATTTCTCTTCTCCAACAGTTATGTTCGCCAACCTGTTTAACGAGGTCACAAGCGCCTGCCCATCGAATTGCGTCAAGTCCGCGAGCATTTGATCCATCATCGCGGTGCGCGCCAGGACGAAAAGCGCTGAGCCTCCCGGCTTGATCGTCTCTCCCATTTGTTTGAGAAAATCGGCGCCGATGCCGATGTCATCCATAGCTCCGGCGGCGGTTCCGGCGGCTACGCTCATATTCGAGCCTCTGAAAATACTGGCAAGAGGATTCATAAAGAGCGCCCTGAGCAGCGACACCCAGAAGTCGCCTCCCACAACACCACTCGGAGTGAGCTGGCTGCTCTGCTTCAACTCAATCTCTCCGTCCGGGCGCCAGATGACGACGCAAGCGTCATCCAAATCACTGCCATAAGACCGCTCCATACTCCGCAGAGCCAGGAGCGCCTGATCCGCTTGTAATCTATTATCGAATCCAACCACGACAAGGCTACTCATTGATGGCAACCTCACAAATCGAGTTACTCACAGCGTCATTCCAGTTGAAACTGACAATTAGCGCCACGGCAATTAGCGCGCCACGCTCCAAAACTCCGTTTAACTTGTGTTAAGAGCCTGTAGGCGCTCCTAAATCCGGAAGTTCCGGCTCTATTTCAATCAACAAAGCGATGAGGCTAGCTGCGACATTTAGCTAAGCTGCGATATTTCACGGGGCAAGGCTCCGGCGGCGATTCACGGCCGCAGTTTGTTTATCCCGAACTTTTTCATGCGCGAGCGGAGCGTGCTGGGATTGAGGCCGAGACGTCGAGCGGCGCCGAGCGCCCCCTCGATTCGCCAATTCGTCTCTGCCAGCGTACGCAGGATGTGAATTTTCTCCACGTTCTCAATCGTCTGCGGCTCATCGGTCTTCGGCTCCGGCTTCGACGGCGCGCAAGGCAATTGATCGGCTTGCAGAATCGAGCCGGTCGAGAGAATGGCGGCGCGCGCGATGATGTTCTCCAACTCGCGCACGTTTCCCGGGAAATAATAATTTTGCAGGGCCTCGAGGAATTGCCGCGGGATGAGATCGATCCTTTTCCCGAGCTTTAAGTTGTACTTTTGCACGAAATGGCTCACCAGCAGCGGGAGGTCTTCTTTGCGGTCGCGCAACGGAGGAAGCAACACCGGGAAAGTCGAGAGCCGGTAATATAGGTCTTCGCGGAATTCGCCGTCCTTGATCCGCTGGCTCAGATTTCGATGGGTGGCGGCAACCACTCGCACATTCGTTTTAATGGTGCGCGTATCTCCGACACGCTCAAAAGCCGATTCCTGAAGCACTCGGAGAAGCTTGGTTTGCAGGTCCGGCGGCAGGTCCCCGATTTCATCGAGGAAAATCGTGCCGCCGTTTGCGATTTCAAACCGGCCTTGCCGTTGTTTCACCGCGCCAGTGAAAGCTCCCTTCTCATGACCGAAGAGTTCGCTCTCAATCAGCCCCGCCGGAATCGCGCCGCAGTCGACTTTGATGAAAGGGCCTTCGACGCGCGGACTCAGGTTGTGAATGGCGCGAGCAAAGAGTTCTTTCCCCGTCCCTGTTTCACCAAGGATCAGGACAGTGGCGTCGGTGGACGCCACTCGCTCGATCAAATACAGGGCATTTTTGAGCGCCGCGCTCTGTCCGATAATCTCGCTGAACTTGTGATCGAGCTTTATCTCCGCTTTCAACTCCTGCTTCAAGTGGATGTTTTCTGCCTGCAGACGATTCTTTACCAGCTTTAGCTCATCCAGCGCCCTATTAAGCTCTTCTTGAACCTGCTTTTTGTCGGTGATGTCGTTGTAGGAAATGACGCCGCCGCCCCAGGAAGCGCTGAGCGGCGCCACTGACATCAGGAACCACTTTAGCCGCTCAGGCGATAGAACAGGGCATTCGAGTTCAAAGCGATCGGCCCCGCCGTTCAGAACTGATTGAATCCCCTCCAGCGCCACTCGCGAGATTTCGTCCGATTCATCGGCGGCCCGTCTTAGAATTTCAAGGTAGTTAGCCTCGATACCCACGGCATTCAGAAAAGCGCCGCCGTTCTCGTAGCTCCATCTGCTCCAGGCTTCGTTAACCGCAATGACAAATCCGTCTTTGTCCAAAACTGCTATGTAATCTTTCAGCGACGCCAGAATAGCGCGGTTCAGTTCTTCCGCTTCCATGAGCCGCGCTCCCGGATGCAAGCCCTGATGCGAAGCCGGATGCGAACCTGGATGCGAACCTGGATGCGAACCTGGATGTGAACCTGGATGTGAACCTGGATGTGAAATGGATAGTGTGTCGGCGCCTCTAAGGGCTAAATCCGGCTGCATATTTTTTTGAGTCCAAACGGCGGGTTGATCGGGTAACGGTCGCAGTCTTTCCGCAGTCTTGAAGATGTCGCGAATTTCAATTATTTCGTATCGCGCGCTTCGAATCGCGCGAGCAATCTCCCGTCGCCATACAATTCCAGTTTGTCGCCGGAGAGCTTGAATGAAAAGGTAGAGCTTCTTGATCAGGTATACCTGATCAAGAAGCTCTACTTTTCTATTGGCGCCTTACATGGCCTTACCTCAAGTCCTTGTATTCGATTCGGCGGTTCCTGAATCTACCGTCCTGCGTATCGTTACTGGCAATCGGGTTGCTAGCCCCGTGCCCTTTGGAGACCAGGGAGTCAGGACTAACCCCTTTGTCAACGAGGAAGCGGCGCACTGAATCAGCGCGCTGCTGAGAGAGCTTCTGGTTGGCGGCGGCGTTACCGACGTTATCGGTATAACCGCTTACCTCGAGCACAGTCCCCGTCGGCGCTGATTTGATCGCCGAAGCGGATTGCTCCAGTACGCCCGTACTCTCTCTAGGGATCTGAGCGCTGCCAGAGGGGAAATTGATAATATTCATGTTCAGCGCTCTGGTAAGCTCTTCCGCGGTGAAGCCCGGCTTCAATGAAGACAAAGCCGCGGACGCCATCCGGCCTGCTTCCGCAACCGAGGAAGCGACATCGAACGCGCCAACCCTCATGCCGTTACCGTAAACGGATTTGAGTTTGGAGACCATGTCACTCTTGGTGTTCTCGGGGAGCGTCCCGCCGACGTTGATCGAATCGCCATCAAAGGTCACCTCCGCGCCGGACGTCTTGAAATTCGGCAACGCCGCCGCAAGCCCGGTCGTCCACGCCGCATCCCTTGCCCGCGAATCGACGCTAATATCACCGCTAATATTCCCCGCTCCATAAGTTGACCGGAGTTGATTCAGGATGTTCTGTCTGGTCTGCTCATCGTCCACGACACCGGAGTATCTGATCTTGCCGTAAGAGTTGACCAGAGAAAGTCGTGGATTGATGCCTGGGACCTGAGTCTGGACATACGTCTCAACAGTCGCTGCTGGCGTGGGGGAAACCGCCACCGGGGTGTCGTAACGGGTGATCTGCTCAGGCTCACGGCTGCAGGCGCGGTAGGCCAGAAAACCGAGCAGTGGCAGCGCCAGGAACGGCAGTAGTCTGAGAAAGGTTGAACCACCGGTGTCTGCCCTCCGAACGGGCTCGACCGGAGGCCTAATCGTCTCGGTCCTGATTGTTTCGGTCCTTACGGGCTCAGTCCTGGTCGTGGCGCCGCCAAGGAATGAGTTGACCCAGGCTGGCAGTCGACTAGGAACCACCCCCTCAGGGGTGAGAAGGTCGATCACCCTGGGAATCATAAAAGCCAGCGCGGAAGCGGTGGCCGCGCGCGGGATACCAACGCTCGACGCCATGCGGTTGATCGTATCGGCGCCGACTGCCCTGTCGAGTTGCTCTGTTGTCACCGAAGTGTTCGTGCCGCGGCTGACCCAGGACGAGACCATCTCCCCAAGACCGGCGCGCCTGAATTGATCCAGGAACCCCTGCAATCCGCCGGTACGTTCGTTGGATATGAGTGAGAGTAGCCCGGTCATCAATGGGCCTGCTTTTCCTCTCAGTCCGAATTGCTCCGAAACTTCGTTGATGATTGGCTCAAGAATTGTCATAGCTGCTCCCTCCTTGTCTAAGTTGAATCGACATAACTATCTGCCCTCAGCAACACCGGGACCGCTCGCCCGGGAACTACCAGCGCGCCGCAAAGCTCGTGACCTCTCTCAAGCGCTCCGGCGCGGAAATAGACACCGATCTCGCCGCCGGCTTGATCTCCGGCTTACGACTGCGGCTGGCGTCGGCGCCGTCGCCAGGGTGGTTTTTCGGGAAGTAACCACGCTCTCCTCACAAGCACAGTCGAGGAAACTTGTGGGGCGTGGCGGGTAATCAACCGGGGGGAGAGTCACAGCGTTGGAGATGACATTCAGCCGAACTTAACAACCGGGTCGCGTGCAATAAAC
>Ga0187894_10002952_pt1 | contig 19640 bp, 12 predicted proteins | sample GBC1701081metaG_FD_136650 | JGI IMG/M metagenome (GOLD analysis project Ga0187894, IMG submission 136650) | White microbial mat communities from a lava cave in the Kipuka Kanohina Cave System on the Island of Hawaii, USA - GBC170108-1 metaG ...
CCGCCGCCCGCGCCACCGCCGGCTCCGCCGCCGCCCCGTGCCGGCATCGAGGAGAGGCTCACCTCGCGCTGGTTCGTCTGGCTGGGGGCGGTGGCCCTGGTCCTTGCCGGCATCTTCCTCATCAAATATTCGATCGACAATGCGCTCTTGACGCCGGCGATGCGCGCAACCTTCGGTCTCATTCTCGGCGTCGCCTTGACGGCAGCCGGCGAATGGCTGCGCCGCCGGCCGCTGCAAAAGGAGATCGCCGCCCTCAAGCCCGATTATGTGCCGGGCGCCTTGACCAGCGCCGGCCTGTTCATTTCCTTTGCCAGCATCTATGCGGCTTATGCGCTGCTCGACCTCTTGAGCCCGACGGTCGCCTTCATCGGCCTCGCTATCGTGGCGCTGGTCGCTTTCGCGCTTGCCGCCCTCCACACGCCCATTGTCGCGATCATCGGTCTTCTCGCCGGCTTCGCGACCCCGGCCTTGGTGTCGTCGCCCGATCCCAATGCCGGAATCCTCTTCGCCTATCTTGCCCTCATCGCTGCCGCGGCCTATGCGGTCGTGATCTATCGCGGCTGGGGCTGGCTCGCTTATGGGGCGACGGTCGGCGGCCTCTTATGGACGCTGGTGTGGATCCTGGGACCGATGCAGGCGGGCGACCTCCTGATCATCGCCGCCTTCCTCGCCGTGCTGACGGCGGCGGCGATCTGGCTGGCGCTCAGACTGACGCCCGATGAAGCGCCGGTGATCTGGCAGAAGCCGCACAAACCGCAAGGGCCTGAATTCAATGGCTGGCTCGCCGCCATCGGCAGCGTCGGCCTTGGCGCCTTCGCGTCGCATATCGCCAATGCGCCGACGGTGAGCGTCTCGTTCGCCGTTCTGGGCGCCGTCGTTCTCGCTTTTTCCGGCCGGCGCTTCGAGCGTTTCGACGGCTTCATCGCGCTGGCGGCGGCTCTCTTGTTCTTCGTTCTCCTCGCTTGGGACCCGGAAGGCATCCTAGGCCAGCTTCTCTACGACATCGATGCCGGCAACATCATAGCGCCTCAAGGTGCCTTGTTTGCGCCCGAGGCCAAGGGCTTCGTGCTGTCGCATCTTTTCGCCGGCGCGCTCATCGCGGGATTGGGCTTCTTCCTGCTGCGCGGTAGCCAGAGGCCGCAGGTCTGGGCCGGCCTCTCGCTTCTCGGCGCCTTGCTCATTCTGGCGGCGGCCTATGCGCGGAGTCGCTTCTTCACCACCGATCTCCTTTGGGCCATCACCGCCACGGCGGCGGCGGGCATTGCGGTGTCGCTCGCCGGCGCCTTGAACAAGCGGCGCGAAGAGCGGCCCTATCGCCTGGCGCTCGGCTTCTACGCGGCGGCGGCGATCGCCGGCGTCAGCTTCGCCTTCGCCTTCGTGTTCCGCGAAGCCTGGCTCACGGTCGCGCTGGCGCTGCAGCTTCCCGCGCTCGCCTGGCTCGAGAAGACGCTCGATCTCAAGGAGCTGCGCAAGCTGGCGCTCGCGGTCGCGGCCGTGATCCTGGTGCGCCTGGCGCTCAACCCCTATGTGCTGAGCTACGAGACCAATCACGCGCTAGGGACGCAATGGATCCTTTATGGCTATGGCATTCCGGCCCTTGCCTTCTTCGCGGCCGGCCGCTTGTTCAAGCAAAGCCTGAACGATCTCACCGTGACGGTGATGGAGAGCGGCGCCTTTGTGTTTGCGCTGCTGCTGGTCGCGCTCGAGATCCGCATCTTCACCGAAGGGCGTATCGCCGCCGAAGAGCTGACGCTGTTCGAGCTCTCCCTGCATACGCTGGTCTGGCTGGGTGCCGGGTGGTGGCGTTTGCGCAGCTTTGCCGCGGCCGGCCGGGCCATCGACAAATGGTGGGCCATCATCCTGATCGGCCTCGGCCTTCTGGGCGTCTTCCTCGGGCAGTTCCTGATCCTCAATCCGCTCTTCAGCTATGAGAGCATTGGCGACAGGCCGATCTTCAACGTGCTGCTGGTCGCCTATCTGGCGCCCGCGATCCTGATCGGCCTCATCGCTTACGCGCTGCCGCCGATCGCCAAGATGCCATATGCCCGCATTGTCTTCTTTGCGGCCGCGCTGGTTCTCGTCCTCACCTGGATCACGCTCGAGACGAAGCGCGCCTTCCAGGGACCGGTGCTCGATCTGTGGGCCAGGAGCGACGCCGAATATTACGCCTATTCGGTCGTGTGGCTCATTTTCTCGCTGGTGCTGCTGGCCGTCGGGCTGTGGCGCAAGGCGCCCTGGCTCAGGCACGGAGCGCTGGCGATCCTCATCCTCACGGTGTGCAAGGTATTCCTGTCGGACATGGCAGCGCTCGGAGGCCTCTATCGCGTCGCCTCGTTCCTGGGGCTCGGCCTATTCCTGGTCGGCATCGGCTATATCTATCAGCGCTATGTTTTCACAGGGGGGAAGGCGGAGGACAGGCCGGCGTAAGCGTCGGGAAGGTCATCGGAGCGACATCAGGGCGCTCATCAGTCGCGCCTCCAGCTCGACCTCTGGGTAGCTATGGATCAGCGACGGGTCGATGCCGGCGTCCTTGAGTTGCTCGTCGCTGAGCGAGCGCAGAATCTTTTTTGCTGCTGGAGAGAGCGATGCCGCGCGGGCATCAGTATCGCGCGGCATCGCCGGATCCTCCGACGCAAAGCGCCGTTCGGGCAGGCGCGCCCAGGCGCCGATGAAGGGCGGCGGCATCACACAGGCGGCATGGGCCACGGCCTCGGCCCTGAGCCGCTCGGCGAGGGTGTCGACGCCCACATCCGCCGCGCTGGCGACGCCGACACGCTCCATGGTCGGCAACAGGCTGCGTAGGGTCTCCGCGAGATAGTCATAGGCCACCGATTGCGCGCCGCCCTCGGCGCGGCCGGCCACGATCATCTGCGGGCCTGGGAGTCCCGCCGCAAGGAAGGTGGCGAACAGCTTGAGACCCATATCCGTCTCGACGTTGATGCGATCGAACGTGTCGTTTATCCAGCGCGTGCATTGAACGAACTGCGGGGTTTCGGGAATGCTGCGCGCCGCAGACATCGCCAGTTCCTGGAAGGCGACGATGCCGCCCGGACGAAGGTGGTCGCACAGCCGCCTGAGGACCGTCGCCGGATTCGGCAGATACATCAGGATCAGCCGGCCGATCACGGCATCATAGGATTCCCGCGGCACGAACGCATCGAGCTCGGCCGCGGCAAACCGCACCCATTTGCGTTGCCCGGCTTCCGCGGCCCGCTGCTCGGCGAGAGCCAAGCCCGCGGCCGATCTATCGACACCGAGGACCGTGCCGGTGGGGCCGACCAGCTCGCCGGCGATGAGCGACACATCACCCACGCCGCAGCCGAGATCCAGCACCCGCATGCCGGGCTTGAGGCCGGCTCGCCGAAGGACATCTTCGGTCAGGTCGCGAATGAACGTGCTTTGCAGCTGGAGGCGCTGGAACTCGCGGTCCGAGTAGCCCAGCGCATAGTCGTCAGGGTTGCCGGCCGTGCCGCCGCTCTTTTGCATATGATCAGGTCCGAGAGGAATTCTCCGCATCACGCTCTCCTTGGTTGCTTAAGGCCTCGAGGGCGGGAGGAACCGCCCCGGGATGCAGCGTCCGAGTCTCGGGGATGTGCGCTACGCGAAGATTTCAGGAGTTCGGGAATTCAGTTACGATTAAAACACGAGGCCCGGAAACACGTCATGGTTCCGGAGGCCTCGGCACCAGGACGACATGCGGCGTTACTGGTTTCTTGTCTGGAGGCACGTAGTCCGGAACAGCCGTATCGTCCGCCGGCAGCGAGCGGATAAAGCGATGGAGGGCCCGCAGGTCGTCCTCGGCGAAAGCGCGCAGATTGAACCAGGGCATGGGCGGGCGCGTCTCGATGGTGCGGGCATAGCGCACCCATGTCTCTTCATCCATGTTGGCGACCAGCCGGCGAAGATTGCTGGGATAGGTCGTGCCCCATGGTCCGCTGTAGCCGAGCGGATTGCCGATGAGCCAGCGCTCTTCGGGAACGTCGCCGGCGCTGGCTTGATAGCCCGGCGTGTGGCAGTCGTTGCAGCCGCCGATCGTCGTTAGATAGCGTCCGCGCGTCAGTGGATCATTGGCGGCCGAGCCCTCCGCAGGTCCGTCAAGGACGAGCTTCACCAATATGACAGCGCCGGCGAGGCAAAGAGTGGCGACTCCCACGATTGTCCATCGCTTCATCGGATTCTCCGTCAATCCCGCTGACTTTCGACAGCACCATGATGGTCGACAGACGAGGTTGCAGGATGATTTCAGGGCAAGGTGAGATCGATTACGGTTGAAATGACAGACCCGACGTCAGGGTGAATTCAGTTGCCGGGCGAGGCATTCGGCGAGCGGTCTCGACAGCAGAGGCTTTTTCAACACCTCACATATCCCGGCGCTCTGCAGCCGGTGCGCGGGAACGGCACGGCCATAGCCGGTCATCAGAATGATCGGCAAATCGGGGCGGAGCCTGTGCAGGGCATCAGCCAGCTCTGTCCCTGTCACGTCCGGCATGATCTCGTCCGTCAGCACCAGATCGAATCGCTCAGGCGCGGCACGAAATGCCGTCAACGCGGCGTGGCTCTGCTCGAAACCGACCGGTTCATAGCCCAAGGCCGCAAGCATTTCCTCTCCGAGCAGCATGAGAGACTTGTCGTCATCCACGATGAGAACCGTCTCACCATGGCCGCCGGGCACCGGCGCTTCTTTCGTTTCCTCATCTACTGCATTGGCGGCGGCACCTTCCTGCAGCGGAAAAAAGACTTCGAAAAGGGTGCCTTTGGCGGGCCGGCTCTGCACATGGATGGCGCCGCCATGCTCGCCGACTATCCCGTGGACGGTGGACAGCCCGAGCCCCGTGCCCTTGCCCGCGGGCTTGGTCGTGAAGAACGGTTCGAAGATCCGCTCCATGACCGCCGGGTCAATGCCCTGGCCGGTATCCTTGACGGCGAGCTTCACATGACGGCCTGCGGGCAGGCTGCCATGCGACAGAGCGAGATCCCGGCCGTGCTCGACCGTATCGAGGCCGATATGGAGCACGCCACGGCCGTCCATGGCCTGCACCGCATTGGTGCAAAGGTTCATCACCACTTGCTGCAGCTCGGTCGGATCGCCCACTATGGTGGCATTGTTCGCCGCAAAACGCGTATTTACCGAAAGTGTCGCGGAGAAGGAGGCGCGGATGAGATCGACCGCCTCCATGACTACAGGTTCGACGCTGATCGGCTTGTACCGCCGCTCGCGCCGGCGTCCGAAGGCAAGGACCTGCTCGATCACGCTCTGCGCGCGTGCGCCGGCTTTCATGATCTGCCGGATGTGGCGCCGCGCGCGCGAGTCCGCCGCCGCCGCATCAAGGGCCATTTCGCCATAGCCGCGGATGGCGCCCAATATATTGTTGAACTCATGCGCAATGCCGCCGGCGAGCGTGCCTATCGCCTCGAGACGCTGCGACTGATTGAGGCGCGCTTGCAGCGCCTCGCGGGCCGTTTCGTTTCCTTCGCGCGCCAGGGCATTGGCGAATATCTCGCCGGCGGTGCGCAGCAATGCGATATCGTCGGCTCGCCAGGCTCTCCTGCTGGTGCCGTGGAAGGTGAGAAAGCCCAGGAGCTCGCCCGCGACGCGCAGCGGCAGGCAGAGCCAGGAGCGGATGTGGAGGCTATGCAGGGATGTCTTCTCCCGGCTGTCGGGAAGCGTGTCGACATCGGCGACGAAAATGCAGCCCTGGCGCTCATGGCCCTGGAGAGTCCAGTTGCTCGCCAGCGCCAGGATCGTCGCCGTGGACTCCTGACTATGGCCGGCATGGCCCTGGCGGAAGCAATTCGTGGTGACTTCGCCACTACTTTCGTGCAGGACCAGAAGGCAGACGTCGTCGATGCCGGCATGCTCGACCAGTTGCGCTAGTGCCTTGTCTATTTCCGATCCGATCCCCTCACGCGGCAGATTAATGAACTTCGTGGAGATCGACGCGATCAGCCCCTCGAATTGCAGCCGGTCGCGGAGGGTCTGCGCATTGGCGCGCAAGCGGGTGAACAGGTGGACGACATAGGCCACCAGCAGCAGCGCCGCGCCATAAAGGAGAGCCATGAAGAGGTCGGACCGCCGCGCCGCCTGCTCATGCGATTCGAGATAGATGTCCTGCAATGTCCGCGTCAGATCGCTCGTCGGCGCCCCTTGCAGGCGGGCGACGGCATTGTCGACCGCAGGAAGGGTCGAGACGATAAGCCGGCCATGGGCGATGAGCGAGCCGACATCTCCGGCGGGCGCGCCATGGGCCGATAATCGTCTTTCCAGCCTGTCGAGCGAAGCTTCGACCTCCCGCGTCGACTCCGGCTGCGGCGCATCGATGAAGCGGAACATTGCGGCCGTCAGCACGGCAGTCTCGGCGATCACATCCGCCGGCTGGCCGCCGGCGGTGGCGAGCGAGCCGCTCAAGTAGTTGAAGTAGGACAAGGAGTTCTGAAGAAGCGCGTTGTCCGACTTGAAAGTTTCGACAAGAGCCTCCTCATCGCGCACGGCTTGCGCGATCTCCGCGACCTTCCGGTCGATCCTCGCTCTCGTCTCGCCAGTCGCCGCATCGCGTGTCGCCGGCAGCTCCGCCGTTGCCGAGACGAGGGCAGCCATCGAGCGCACGAGCGGATCGTAGTTGAGCAGGATGCCGGCCCGCGCGCGCAGCACGTCACGCTGGAGCGCGGCATTGTTGAGGATGACCGCCTGCGGCGCGTCGGCGCGCTCATGGCGCGGTGTGTCGGTTGCCGTTCCTTGTACCAGGAGATAGGTCAGGACGAGGATGAGCCCCGCGGCAATCGGCGCCATCATGCGAAGCGAGCTCATGGCCGCGGGTCCGGCTGGCTCGATAGCGCTCGACCGCGATATTCTCCGGTCAGCGCCGCGAGGAACGCGACGATATCGGCGACATCGCGCGTGCCGAGCTCGCGGCCGAGCTGATTGCGGGCCATGATCCTCACCGCCTCGGAAAGCGAAGAGGTACGCCCGTCATGGAAGTAGGGGGCCGTCAGCATGACATTGCGCAGGCTGGGCACACGGAAGACATGGCGGTCCGCGCTGCGGCCGGTCACCGTCATCCGGCCGAGGTCGGCCCTGCTGATGCTGGCCTGGCCGGCAAACGGGTCGGCAAAGATGCCGAACTTCTGGAACAGGTTGCCGCCGACATTGACGCCCTGATGACACGCCATGCAACCATAGTTCTTGAAGAGCTCATAGCCGCGTTTCTCCTCCGCCGTCATGGCCTGCCGATCGCCCTTCAGATACCGGTCGAACGGCGCATCGGGCGTCACCAGCGACTGCTGAAAGGCGGCCAGCGCGTCGAGCACGTTTTGCCGGTTCGGCAGCTTTCCGTAGACCGCGAAGAAATGTCCCGTATAAGTGCGATTGGTGCTGAGCTTGGCCAAGAGTTCCGGCCAGGTGGTGTTCATCAGCGAGGGGTCGAGCAGGGCGGCTTCGTTCTGCGCCTCCAGCGAGCGGAAATTGCCACGCCAGTTGAACCGGAAATTCAGCGCGACGTTGAAGACCGTCGGTGTATTGAAGTCGAGCAGCCGACCGTTCGCGGCGCGCGATCGGGCCTGGCCGTCGTCACCGCCCTGGTCAAGCCCATGGCAGGAGGCGCAGGATACGACATCGCCGTGCGACAGCCGGATATCATTGAACAGACTCTCGCCCAAGGCGATCTTCTTCCCGTCGGAGAGCGCGTGCTCCTGGACGGGCGAGATAGGCTCCTCGCTTGCAAGGGGAGAGGCCACTGCTGTCATAGTCGCCAGCAATGCGAGGATGATGAGCGAAGGCTTGCCGGGTTCCCGGCTTTGGCGGTTCCAACTGGAGTTTGTCGCCATGGACCAACAAACCGCCAAAATCCGGCACTTTAATGAAATGCGGGCGGCGGGCATCTCTATCCGGATTGTCAAATGCCTGCCAAACGAAACAATCCGCCATTAACCACGTTGCGCCCGATGATGCGGCATGTGCTTGTCGTCGATGACGACCCGGCCATGCGCGAGATGCTCGCTGAATATCTGGGCAGCGAGAACTTCAAAGTGAGCACGGTCACGGATGGCGAGGCCATGTCGGGCGTGCTGCGCGACACCGAGGTGGATATCATCATTCTCGACATGCGATTGGGCAGGGAAGACGGCCTCGACCTCATGCGGCGGCTGGGCAGCCCGCCGCCGGCACCGGTGATCGTCGTCACCGGCCATCGGCTGGGCGAGGCGGATCGCATACTGGGCCTGGAACTCGGCGCCGATGATTACGTTACGAAGCCTTTTAGTCCGCGCGAGCTGCTGGCTCGCATCCGAGCCGTGCTGCGCCGTTCGCATGCGGCGTCGCGATCTGCAAATGGCAAGGCCCGCCATAGCCGCTATCACTTCGCCGGCTGGAATATGGAGACGCGCACGCGCCGCCTGACGTCACCCGCCGGCGAGGTGGTGGCGCTGACCGTGGGAGAGTTCAATCTGCTGGCAGCGTTCCTCAGGTCACCTGGGCAGATTCTGACCCGGGAGCAGCTTTTGTCCGCCAGCCACGTGCATGATGAAGAGGTTTTCGACCGCAGCATCGATGTCCAGATCCTGCGCCTGCGCCGCAAGCTGGAAGCGGATCCGCGTGATCCCAGGCTCATCGCGACCGAGCGTGGCGTCGGCTACAGATTTGCCGTTCCCGTCGACGTCCTATAATGCCGTGCCACAACGATTCGGCCGGGGAGTTCCGAATAGATTCCTGTAATGAAAAATCTTTGCCTTGAAGTTGCGGCTCCAGCTACAACATGGAGCCGGTCAGGCAGGAAACACTCTAACATTACGTAAGGAGTTTCACCGATCATGACGCCTTTCGCCATCGCCGGCATCCAGATGCAGCTGGGCCACGGCTCCAATATCGACGCCATGCGCCAGCGCATCGATCTGACGATGCATCTGTTTCCCTGGGTGCAAATGGTGATGTTCTCCGAGCTCGCCTGCTATGGGCCGCTTTTGCAATATGCCCAGCCTCTGCCGGGCGCGGCCGAGGATACATTCCGCGACATCGCCCGCCATCACCGCATCTGGATCGTCAACGGCTCGATGTATGAGCGCCGCGAGGGCGGCATCTACAACACGACGTCGGTCATCAATCCCGAAGGCGAGATCGCCGGGCGCTATAGCAAGATGTTTCCATTCCTGCCGTTGGAGCAAGGGGTCCAGCCTGGCAACGAGTTCCTCACCTTCGATATCGAAGAGGTCGGCAAGTTCGGCATCCTCAACTGCTATGACATCTGGTTCCCGGAAACATCGCGCCAGCTTACCGCCATGGGCGTCGATGTCATCCTGCATCCGGTCATGACCCATACGATCGACCGCGATGTCGATATCGCCATCAGCCATGCCACGGCGGCGATGATGCAATGCTACATCTTCGACGTGAACGGCCTGGGCGCCGGCGGCAATGGCCGCTCCTGCGTCTATGATCCCTCCGGCCATGCTCTGTTCATGGGCGACTCGACCGAGCAGATCATCCCTATCGAGATCGACATGGAACTGGTGCGCCGCTCGCGCGAGCGCGGCATCCGGGGCTTGGGCCAGATGGCCAAGAGCTTCCGCGACCGGCCCGTGGACTTCCCGGTCTATGACCGCGCTCACTTCGACCAGAGCTATCTCGAGTCGCTGGGCGCGCTCGCCACGCCACGCCGCGTCGACGCGCCGCCGCCGAAGAACGTGCACACGCTCCCCGTTCGCCGCAGCTTCGTGAATTAGCCGTCCCGATCACGCCAGGCCGGCACGAGGGCGAGGAGGATGACGGCGGCGGTCACGGCGAAGGCTGCCGGATAGCCCGTGGTGACGGCGAGCACGCCGAAGGCGACGGCGCCGACGCCATAGCCCGCATCGTAGCTGAGATTCCATACGGCGCTCGCGGTGTCATGGCCGGATCTCGGCACGCGCGCGAACATGAGCGAGAGGCTGGCATTCTGCAAGCCCCCGAAGCCCGCGCCAAAGGCCAGCATGCCGATCATGATCAGCACAGGCTGATCGGTGAGCGCCAGGGTGGCGACACCCAATCCTGCGGCGATGAGCGACGGGATGACGAACCGGTGCGATCCATGGCGATCGCCGAAGCGGCCGGCGAGCCAGCGCGCGGCTGTTGCCGTGACTGCTTGCGCGAGGAGGGCCAAGGCCGCGAACTGCCCTGCTCCTTCGCCAAATGCGATCGGCAGGAAAGTCGTGATGATGCCGGCTGCCATGGCAACGGTGAGAAAGATGAGGGCCGGCCGCAGGAGCGCCGAAGACCGCAGCCCCGCGATGATTCCGAGCGAGGCCTGGAGAGCGTCGGTTCGAGCCGGGAACATTGAGGTCGCGGCGATCCCGGCGAGCGCCATCGCGGCGCCGGCGATGAAGACCGGCGTATAGCCGAGGCTGTTGGCGAGCCACACGCCGAGCGGCAGGGCCAGGATGGCCGACATGTTCGAGACGGCGCCATAGAGGCCAAGAGCTTCGGCCCGGCGCTCTGTCGGGACAAGAGCGGCCACCAGTGGCGGGCCGGCCGTGACGATGATGGCAAGCCCCATGCCGCGCAACAGGCTGACCGCCAGGATCGCCGCCATGCCGGTGGTGAAAGGCAGGAGCAAAGCGGGCGCGCCTAGGAGGAAAAGGCCCATGGCGATGAGACGCCGGTAGCCGATCGCGCGGGTCAGCCGCGGCATCATGAGCTCGACGCCGACGGTCGAGAGCATCAGGAGACCGGTGACCAGGCCGGCGCCGATCTCGCTGGCGCCGTTCGTCACGGCATAGAGCGGCACGACGGAAAACAAGAGATAGAAGCCGCTCATGCCGCCGAAGGTCGCGGCGAATGTGGCCAAGAGAGCAGGGTTCCGGAGGAAGGAAGCCGGAGCCACGGCGTCACAAGGGGCGCGGCAATCCGAAAGCGAGGACATGGCCTCTCCTGTTTCAAGGGTGATTGCGGGTGGGTTCAGAGGGCCAGTGTTTCAGAAGGACAACGAAAGTGACGGCGTGCGTGACGAGGAGTGCAGGGACCCAGAAGGCGGGTATCCAATAGGCCGGTCCCATGAAAGCGGGTGCGCCATAGATCGTGGCGAGGGCGATGGCGGCGATGAGATCGATGCTGCCTTCCAGGTTGAAGATCCAGACCAGGAACCGGCTGGCGCGGAGGTTCCATGCCAGCGCCAGGAAGGCAACCAGCGCCAGCACCGCCGCCAGCAGATCGCCGAAGGCCGCCGGATAGGCGAATTGGGCGGGAATGCCGGGATAGGTAGCACCTTCGGCCAGGAACATGAGACCCAGATGGCGCATCGCGTGCAGCAGAAGGATCGGCATGAGCACGGCGCGCGGCGTGAGCTTGGGCAGAAGCGGGAACAGATAGAAACGGGCGGCGAGCCAGAACACCAATGTGCTGAACAGCAGGTTGACGGTGAGGATATTCATCTCACACCTCCTCGGGCCTCGGACGGGTCATTGAATGGTCCTGAGGCTAATGCCAAACTGGATAGGCAAAAATATCCAGTTTTGGAGGCAACCTATTGACCAGTTCTGCTCTCGACCTGCTGATTTCTCTGTCGCGCGACGGGACGCGCAGCCTTTCTTCCCAGATCGAGGAGGAGCTCCGCTGTGCCATCCGCCTCGGCAAGCTCAAGGCCGGCACTCTCATTCCCTCGACCCGCGACCTGGCGCGCCAGCTTGCCGTCTCACGTCCGCTGGTGGTCGAAGCCTATGCGCAATTGGCGGCGGAAGGCTATCTCTCGCTCAGGCAAGGCGCCCGCCCGCGCGTCTCGGCCTGCATCACGGTCAAGGCGGCGAAGCCCGCAGCACCCCAATCAATCACGCCGCCGCCGCGCTATGATTTTCTCCCGGCTTTCCCCGATCTCTCGGCCTTCCCGCGCGAGCGCTGGCTCAAGGCCTATCGCGCGGCGCTCACCCGGATGCCGAGCGATGATCTCGGCTATCGCGACCGGCACGGCAGTGCCGTGCTCCGGCGCGCACTGGCCGACTATCTGGGCCGCGTGCGCGGCGTCGTGGCCGATCCCGATCAGATCGTGGTGACGAGCGGCTTTGAGCAGGGCCGCAGCCTCGCCTGCCGCGCTTTGCACGAGGCCGGGGCACGCAGGCTCGCGGTCGAAGATCCGAGCTATACGGACTGGGAGCCGGTGCGGCGCTCAGGCCTTGCCGTCCTGCCCATTCGCGTCGATGAGCTCGGGCTCAGGATCGCCGATCTCGCGGCGAGCGCTGCCGATGCGGTGATGGTGACGCCGGCGCATCAGTTTCCCACCGCCGTCGTCATGTCGGGCGAAAGGCGCGTGGCGCTGCTCTCCTGGCTCAACGAGCGCGAAGCCTATGCGATCGAGGACGATTATGATGCGGAATATCGCTATGACCGCATGCCGACCGGAGCCTTGCAGGGGCTCGATCCCGACCGCGTCATTTATGCGGGCACCGTCAGCAAGACACTGGCGCCGGCTTTGCGCCTCGGCTGGCTGGTCGTTCCCAACCGGCTGCTCCCGATCATGCAGCATGAACAGCGCCTGAGCGACTATGGACCGCCGCGCATCGACCAGCATGCTCTGGCGGAATTCATCTCGAGCGGCGAGTTCGATCGCCATTTGCGCCGCATGCGCGGCCTCTACCGGCTTCGCCGCGACGCGCTGATCACGGCCCTGGCCGAAGAATTGCCGGAAGCCAAGGTCGACGGCATCGCGGCGGGCCTGCATGCGACGGTCAGGCTGCCCGCAGGCTATGACGAGGCGGCCATTCGCCGCGAAACCTTAAGCCGCGGCATTGCCCTGGAATTCCTGTCGGATCATTGCGTAGGTCCGGTGACCGGCCCGCCGACCTTGCTCCTGGGCTATGGCCGAAGCTCGGAATCAATCATTCGCATGGGCGTGCGGGCGCTGGCGTCAGCGATAAGGAAAGCACAAGGCGATTAAGTCATCGCCTCCGCCCGCGGTAATGTCTCCCCTACTTGACGTTCTCTTCGCTTATGCGCTCATCTCCTTGGGGGATGAAGCGGTCAAATAGCGTTTCAGTGCTGTCGGATTTTCCGAGTAGCCTGGGCGTGATCTCACTCGCCGACATCGGCCGGTTGAAATGGAAGCCCTGCAGGAGCTCGCATCCGGCGAGCCTCAGGAACTTGGCCTGGAAGTCGTCCTCGATGCCTTCCGCCGTCACTTTCAAGCCCATCGAGCGGGCGATGGCGATGGTGCCCTGGACGAGCTGCTGGACATTGGCATTGCTGGTGATGTCGGCGCAGATCGAGCGGTCGAGCTTGAGCCGGTCGAAGGGGAATGAGCGCAGATAGCCGATGCTCGAATAGCCGGTGCCGAAATCATCGAGCGCGATCGTGACCCCGCGCTCCTTCAGCCGCCGCATGGCGGCGAGCGCGATGTCGGGCTCCGCCATCAGATGGCGCTCGGTGATCTCGAGCTCGAGCCGATGCGCGGGGAAACCGGTTTCCGCCAGGACGCGACCGACGATCTCCTCGAAATAGGGATCCCTGAACTGCACCGGCGAGACGTTGACCGACAGATAGTGGGACGGCCAGGCCAGCGCATCGAGGCAGGCGCGGCGCAGCACGTAGCTTCCGAGCTTGTCGATGAGGCCGCCTTCCTCGGCGAGCGAAATGAAGATGTCGGGCCCGATCACCCGGCCGTTGAACATCGTCCAGCGCGCCAGCGCCTCGACGCCTTTGGGCTCATGCGTCGCCGCATCGACGATGAGCTGATAGGCCAGGGTGATCTCATCCCGGGAGAGCGCCTGGCGCAAATGATGGGTGAGGGTCGCGCGCTCCTGCATCTTGGCGTCGATATTGGCATCGTAATAGGCGACGCGGTTGCCGCCGAGCTTCTTGGCCTCATACATGGCTATGTCCGAGCGGCGCAGAAGCTCATGGATCGTCGTGTCGCGCGAGCAGCCGGACGCGATGCCGACACTCGTGCCGAGTCTCAGATCGCCGGTCGAAGTCTTGATCGGCTCCTTGAGGAACTCGATGAACTGCTCGGCCACCTTGCCGGCGATGCGCTGGGCTTCAGCGCCGGTGGTGAGGAAAGCGAATTCGTCGCCGCCGACGCGGGCGAGGAGCCCCTTGCCGGCGCTGATATGGCTGAAGCCCGCGGCACAGCCGAGAAGCGCCCGATCGCCAGTGAAATGCCCATGCGTGTCGTTCACGTTCTTGAAGCCGTCGAGATCGAGGAAGACGACGCAGACATCGTTCTGCATCCGCAACGTCGCGCCGTCGCCGAGCGGTGTGGCCAGCAGCGAGGCGCGGTTCGGCAGACCGGTGAGGAAATCATGCGAGGCCGCGTGCTCGGCCTCCTTCTGGCTTCGCATCGTGGCCCGCAAATTGGCCCAGGCGACGAAGACGACGCCCATCAGGATGACGGAAAGCAGGGCCAGCATGACGCCGACCGCCGGGCTGATCGTCGCCAGCACGTCCGATCCCCTTGTCCTGATCGACCAGACGAGCCGGCCGATCGGGACATTGCTCGGATCGCTGAGCACCAGGCTTTGCTCGGCGGGGGAGTCATTGCCGGCCAGGCTGAAGCCGGCGATGACGAACTCGTCCCCGAGGCGTCGGATCGTCGCCGCCGTGAGATGCTTGGCGATCACCAGCATCCGTTTCTGGCCGGGTGGGATGTCCATCCCATAGGAGAACGGCACGACGGGACCGGCGACGACCGCCGCAATGCCGTCCGGCGTCCTGAAATAGCTGCTGGCGAAGGCATATTGGCCGCGCGGACCGTCGCTGCGCTCGAGAATATGCTCGAGCGCCGGACCGAAATAGTCCTTGGAGGAAACGGTGATCGACCGGCCCTCGCGCAGAGCGAACAGGTCGCGGCCGTTTTCGTCGATCAGGAAGGCGGTGTCGAAGATGATCCCGGTCGCGGTTGAATCGGTGTAGCTGCTCCTGACGAAATCGGGGTCGGGCGTGCCGTAGAGGCTCGTCACCGCGTCATCCCAGCGCGCATAATCCTGGTGCCCGTCATGCAGTTTCGTGAGGAAGGACTTGATCGCCGCCTGGGCCGTCTGCTGGGTGAGCGCGCGATCGGTGCGGTCGACCTCGCCGGCGAGGTGGTTCAGCGCATAGAACACGACCGCGATGGTGGCGAAGAGAGAGGCGCCCGCCAACAGCGCGATCCAGAATTCCAATGTCCCCTTGCGCCTGAAGCGCGCGAGAAGTGCGTGAAAATCCATTGCCTGCCGTTCCCCCGAACGGGCGGAGATTACCGGCCGGCCGTCACTAAATGATTATTATTTGGCGGAAGAATCGTGGTTGCTCTGAACCTTCCGTTAACCCGCTGCCCACCGACGCCCATGGGCGAGAGCTGTCAAGACGATATTCCTAGTATTTTTTCTCAATGGCTCACGGCGTCGCGGCTACTACCGAGGCGCGACGCGCTGTGACATCATGTTGCCGAAATAGAAACGGGTGAGGGGCTCCAGCCGGAATTTGCGTTTCAGCGCAGAACGGCATGGCAGGGAAACGGGGAAGCGTGGGCTTGTTTTCGCGGTTGCTCGGACATCAGGCGTGGAGCCAGGAACGCATCGTCCTGGCGCTTGCCGTGCTTCTGTTCGCGGTCTCGGCAGCGCTGCTTCCGGGGTTCCTCGCGCCCAACAATCTCATCTCGATCATCCGCAGCGTTTCGGTGCTGGGCATCCTGGCGCTCGGCATGGCCGTGGTCATCATCGGCCGGGGCATCGATCTCGCGGCGGTCGCCATCATGGCGATGTCGGCCGCCTGGTATCTGCAGCTCCTGAATGACGGCTGGTCGGAGGGGGCCGCACTTCTCGTCACTATCGCGGGCGTGCTGGCGATCGGACTGGCCAACGGATTTCTCATCGCCTATGCCGACGTGCCGGCGATATTCGCAACCTTGGCGAGCGGCGCCTTCGTCTTCGGCTATGTGCGCTCGCAGCTCATCACCCAGGATGCCGTGCCGGTGCCGCCCGGCCACTGGCTCGAAACCTTGGGCGGGGGCCGTTTCTTCGCAATTCCCGCAGAGGTCTTCGTCTTCGCCGGCGCCGCCTTCATCGCCTATCTGTTTCTGCGCTACACCAAATGGGGCCGCTTCGTCTATTTCATGGGCGACAATTTTCAGGCGGCGCGCAATCTCGGCATTCCCGTGCGGCCGATGATCATGCTGCGCTATGTGATCTCGGCCCTGATCGCGCTGGCGGCGGGGCTCCTGACCGCGGCGAGCCTGCACAGCATCAACACCCGCGTGGTCAATTCGACGCTGCTCTACGACATCATCCTCGTCGTCGTCATCGGCGGCATCGGGCTGTCGGGCGGCAAGGGCGGCGTGCGCAATGTGATCGTCGGCGCCTTGCTCATCGGCATCATGCTCAACGCCATGACCATCATCGACATTCCCCACATCTATCAGAACCTCTTCAAAGCGACGATCCTGCTCATCGCCATCATCGTCGACAGCCTGCTCAATCCCCGCGATGAACAAACGGCCCAGCAGGGCGACATCTGATCGATAGGAGACGTCAATGAACTGGAGAAAATTCTGTGCTGCCGCCGCGGGCGCGGCATTGCTCGCTTTTGCCGGAACCGCCTTGGCGGAGGAGGATCTGGGTCCCGCCGCCTTTTCCAAGGCGCTCAGCGGTAAGCGCGTGGCGCTCGTCCCCATGGCCATGGGCTTCGACCTGGCGCAGGGCTGGGCCGCCTATCTCAAGCGCGAGGTCGAGGGCTGGGGCGGCACTTTCGAAACCCGTGATCCCAACTGGTCGATCGAAGCCGGCGCCCAGGCGATCACCGATCTCATCAATGCCGAGCCTCATCCCGATGTGCTGGTGGTCCATTCGCCCGATCTGAACTCCTACAGCAAGCTGCTCAAGAAGGCGCAAGGGAAGGGCATCTATGTCATCCTGATCGACAATCCGGCGAATTTCGCGGCCGATGCCTTCATCGGCTCGGATTGGGACCGACTCGGCCAGCTCGAGGCGGAAGCGGCGGTGAAGGCCTGCGGCGAGAATTCCTCCAAGCAGATCGGCCTCGTCCAGGGCGACCAGGTGAACTCGTCGAGCCTCTATCAATATGCCGGGATCATGAAGGTGCTCGCCAAATATCCCGACTTCAAGGTCGTGGCGAAGCCCGATTCGAACTGGGATGCGACGACGGCGCGCAACGTCACCACCACCATGCTGCAGCAGAATCCGGACATCTGCGCGATCATCGATTTCTGGGATGGCGATGCGGTGGGCACCGCGGCGGCGATCCGCGAAGCCGGCAAGCAGGGCAAGATCGCGCTCATCACCACCGGCGGCGGCGAGAAGACGGCCGATTGCGACAAGCTCGAATCGGGCGAATACACCGCCGTGGTCACCACCGAGCTGCACAAGCAGTCGGGCGACATGAACGCGCTCATCAAATACATGCTGCAGTCGGGGCAGCCGCCCGGCACCTCGACGACCTACATCTATACGCTGGAGCGCGCCTATACGAAGGCCGACATCAAGCCCGACACCTGCTGGGACGTGAAGGCCCTGCAGGCCGGGAAGTAGAAGCTATCATCTTTCCCTTCTCCCGCGCGTCAGCGTGGGAGAAGGTGCCCGAAGGGCGGATGAGGGCTCTTTCGTGCAACGCGCTTTGATCTCAACGAGTATTCCTTGCTGAGACAAAGAGCCCTCACCCGGCCTTCGGCCACCCTCTCCCATTGCTGCGCAACGGGAGAGGGGAACCGTCAATACCGCATAACTTTTCCTGGAAAGCCTTGTCCTGAATGAGTTCGCGAGAAGAGCTGCAGCGCTGGCGCTACAACCTGATTCCGGATCACCTGATCGGCGAGATCCTGAGCAAGCGCTGGGCCGACAACGCCATTCCGTTCCTCGCCATGGTGGTGACGGTGGTGGGTTTCGGCATGGCGATCCCCGGCTTCTTCAAGCCGAATTCGCTGGTCGAATCGACGCGCCAGCTCGGCGAGTTCTCGATCGTCGTCACCGGCCTCACCGTCGTCATGCTGGCGGGCGGCATCGATCTGTCGGTGAGCTCGATCTTCGCGCTCGCCGCTTTCGCCTCGGTGTCGAGCCTCTTCATCCTGGGCACCCCGGTCTGGGTCGCCTTGCTCGCCGCGGTCCTGACCGGCATGGCTTTCGGCGCGATCAACGGCTATCTCATCGGCTATCTGCGGCTCAGGGCCTTTTTGACGACGCTCGTCACGCTCGTCATCGGCCGCGCCCTCTATGACATCCTGATCATCAATTTCGCCGCCCAGGTGCAGCAGTCGGACATCACCTCCGACATCTGGGATTTCATCGGCGACGGCAAGGTCCTGGGCGTTTCGATCAGCGTCATCACCGCGGTGGTCATCGCCATCATCGCCCATGTGGCGCTGACCCGCTCGCGGCCCGGCTGGCACATTCTGGCGGTCGGCGGATCCAGGCGCTCGGCCCATAATTCGGGCATCCGCGTGCGCGAGACCGTGTTCATGTCCTATGTGATCTCGGGGCTGTGCTCGGGGATCGCGGGCTTCCTCATCGCCTGCCGGCTGAGCGGCGCCGGCCCCGGCACCGGCCTCAATCTCGAGATCCTCGCCATCACCGCCGCGGTTGTCGGCGGCAACAGCCTGGGCGGCGGCCGGGGCTCCGTCGCCAAGGGCATCATGGGCGCCATCATCGTGCTCATCATGAACAACGGGCTGATCCGGCTCGGCTATGGCACCGGCACGAACCAGATGGTGCTCGGCCTGATGCTGGCGGCGGCGGTGACGCTCGACATCCGCTGGCTGAAGAACCGCCACAAGGTGCTGAACGAAGTCTATGTGGCGCCGATCTATCACAAGATGGGGGAAACCCAGTCGGCGCTGCCCGACTCGGGCTCGCCCTATGCGCTCAACAACCGCATCTCCAAGACCCAATATATCGGGCTCGGCGAGCTCGAGGGCCCCGAGGACGTGATCCTCGACCGCGACGATCACCTCTATTGCGGTACGCGCCATGGCGAGATCGTCCGTTTCTTCGCGCCCGATTACAAACGCTCGGAAGTCTTCGCCCATACCGGCGGCTTTCCGCTGGGGCTCGCTTTCGACCGCGAGGGGACGCTGCTCTCCTGCGTCGGCGCCATGGGCCTCTATGCCATTTCGAAATCGGGCGAGGTGAAGCAGCTTTCGGCGGAAACCAGCCGTTCCTACACATCGGTCGTCGACGACGCGCGCCTGCGCGACCCCAATGATCTCGATGTCGGTCTGGACGGCCGGATCTACTTCACCGATTCGACCACGCGCTATGACGCCCATGACTGGGCGATCGACTCGATCGAGGGGCGGCCCACCGGGCGCCTGTTGGTGTTCGATCCCAAGACCGGCGAGACCAGGACGCTGCTCGACAATTACCGCTATGCCAATGGCGTGTGCCTCGCCCATGACGGCAAGTCGGTGTTCTTCGCCGAGAGCTGGGCCTGCCGGGTGCACCGCTATTGGATCGAGGGTCCGAAGGCGGGCACCGCGGAATGTGTCATCAAGGACATGCCGGGCTATCCCGACAACATCAATCGCGCCTCCGACGGCCATTACTGGATGGCTTGGCTCGGCATGCGCACGCCGAGCTTCGATCTGGCGCTGCGCCATCCGGGCTTCCGCAAGCGCATGACCCGCCGGCTGCCGCAGGACGAATGGCTGTTTCCCAATATCAATACCGGCGGCGTCGTGAAATTCGCAAGCGATGGCCGGATCATC
>Ga0187894_10002953_pt1 | contig 19631 bp, 13 predicted proteins | sample GBC1701081metaG_FD_136650 | JGI IMG/M metagenome (GOLD analysis project Ga0187894, IMG submission 136650) | White microbial mat communities from a lava cave in the Kipuka Kanohina Cave System on the Island of Hawaii, USA - GBC170108-1 metaG ...
GAGGTTGCGCGATGGCTCAAGGCAACGCCGCTGGCGAGTTCTCTTCAACCGACTTAAATGGATTCGAGCCTTAAACATAGATGCTTATCTTGGCGCGCATGGGGCTATGCCCCGGACGTTCGGGGCATAGCCCCCAACCTAATCCAGCCAGCCCCGGCAAGTCAGAGACTTGCCGCACATCAGGCGGCAGAGCCACGATTTTGGAGCTGCTGAGACTCATCAATTGAGCCGGTGATCCATCGCCAGCTTTTTAACGCGCTCGTCGAGCTGGCGTTGCAAATTGTTTCTCTCTTCCTGCAATTTCTTCTCCTCCTGCCGCAACCGCTCCAACTGATCTTCGCCTTGCGAGATTTTGCCGACGTAACGTTGGACGAGTTGTTTCTCCTCTTCGGTCTTGCCCAGCGCGCGCAGGTTTTCGCGCATCCGCTCCTGGTCTTTCGTAATCAAATTGATGTCGGCCTGCTTTTCGGCGCTCTGTCGCGACAGTTGCGATATCTGCGTCTTCAGTTCGGCGACGCTTTCGAGCGATTGTTTCATCTGTGGCGTCAGGTAGTTCGATTTGACGAAGACCTGAATGTCGTTCGTGGTGATGTTTGTCAGCGCGTAGGTGTGCGATTCGGGCAATTCTTCGCTCACCGAAAATTGTGTCGTGGCTTTTGGCGCGACGACGACCTTGAAGCGATGGTATTTCTCCGTCGTCTCCACGGGCTTGGCTGTTTTGACCAATCGCCATTTTTCGTCTTTGTCGTAAGGATGTTCGATGTAGACGGTCTTCGCGCGGTCGGTCAGGTTGTTGAGCGTGTAGACGGTCGTCTTCATCTGTTTGTAATGCAGCCGGAATTCGCCGTTGATGATCTCGGCCAGGAAGGCCTTTTGGTCTTCTTCGTCTTCTTTGACGCTGACGCGGCAGCCGAGGTCAACGGCATAGGTGATGAAGCGCTTCTCGCCGGGTTTGATGCGGCCCGTCAGCGCCTCGCCGGCGTAGGTGTCGTTCTCGATGATCGTCAACGGCCCGCTTTCGAGCGTCAGCCCGGTGGTGTTGTTCAGGTAGAGCGCGCTCATCGGGTTCTGCTCGCGCGTCCCCCGGTTGTAAAGCGAGACGCTTTCGCCTTCGATCTGATTTTGCAGGATCGGGATCAGCGCGGAGCTGTTGCGTTTGATCGTCACCGGGTGCGCGATGCGGTACTCGAACAATTCGCCGATCTCCTGTGTGTCAACGTGGATGTCAACGCCAGAGTTTATGTCCCTCATCGAACTAGCTGACACTGCCGACGTCGCGGTATCCACGCGTGGTATGTCACCGCGTATCTCGATCGCGTCGGAAACCGTTCCGACGCGAAGCTCCACATTATTGTTAATTGTTCTCCCCGCAGCCATCGTGACACCGCTGATCTTCGTCTTTTGAAAACCGGGAGCCTCGACCGTGATTGAATAAAGACCCTGAGGCAGTCTTCGCATGCGGTAGCGTCCATCGGAATCGGTCGTCGAGGTGATTTCAGCGTTGGTTCCCACCTGCCTGATCCTGACGGTCGCGCCTGATATGGCGTTTCCGCTTTGGTCGTTGATCACGCCCTCGACCACGCCGCCCCTGCTGGACGAGACAAGTTTGATTTCGCCGCTCATGGCGGCTTGCGGGATTTGCGGCGCGACAGAGATGTCTTCCGGCATGCCGACCGTCGGGCGGTGTTTATAACGCGGCTGCTGCAAATCCTGAATGAACGAGATCGGCGCGCCTGAAACCAGCGACAATGTGACATCGTTCCAGTCTTCGTCCTGCACGTTGTCCACCAGCGCCCAGCCCTGCAGGAACGGCGCCGACTTCGGGTCGAGCACCACGCGGTAGGTCGTCTTCCAAACGGGCGCTTCGACGACATAGCTGAGGAACAGATCGCGTTCGCCCTGGCCAGTCGTTGAGATCGTCAGCTTGCGCAGGTTTTTGTGAATCGTGGATTGCAGGATCGAGAGGTATTGCTCCAGGTCTTCGCGCAGCTTTGCGTCGAGCAGTTTGATGCCGCGAATCTGATCGAGCGCGATGCTGCGCAATTCGCCTCCATCACTGATCAGCACCAACTCCTGCGTCTCGATCTTTTCGGCGCCTTGCGTCCGCGACCGTTTTTCGATTCCGACCACGACGCCAGCGGCGGGACTCGGACCCGCGCGCACTTCCACCCGCGCGCCTTTCAACTGGCCGAGCAGGGAAGTCAGCCCCATCGCGTTCGTCGAATCGAGACTGATGCCGAATTCTTCCAGGCGTTTATCAACCGGTTTGATCGAATCGAAAGTGACGGCGGAAATTTTGCCTCGATCCGCTCGGCCGGGGCCTTTGCCCAGATCGAGCGCGACCAGGGATTTCAGCACGTCGTTCATCTGCGCCGCGTCGAACAAAAAAGTCACCTGCTGATCGCCGTTGACCTTGCCCTGGCGCTCGAAATAGCCGACGCCGTGTTTGTAGAGCGTCACTCGGCGCAGCGGCGGTGGATTGTTTTCGCTCTGCGCGAGAGCGAGCGAAGGGACGGTTGAGGTCAGAATGAAGGTGAAGAGCAGCGAGCGGACATACGTGTACATAGAATCCTCCTAGTTGAGTACAGTACCGCGCGCGTAAGCAAGCGGGCGCCCCTCGGCGCAACCGCTTGCTTACGCGCGCGGTACTTTAGGGATGGGGCTGTTATGAGAATTGTTCCGGCTAAGTTGATTTACGGTCCGATTTCATCCGCAGCGATGATTGAACGGAACGATTGTCGGATTTTGCAGGATAAGGCAAGAATTCAGTAGAATCAGGCTACCGGTTTATACGGTTCTCCCAATACCATTTTTCCGATCGTTCCGGTGTCATCCCCGGATCCAGAAAGCAGAGAAGCAATGCGCACACTAATGATAATACTTGGAGGTTTCGCGCTACTCGGTGTTTGCGTCGCCGCCAGCCGGTGGTTTGCCGGGAGTGGCGCGACGAGCATGGGGTTTGCCGTGAAAGTCTTCATTCCTATCTGGCTCGCCGTCGCCGCGTATAATATGTGGGTGGGCGTTGCGCGAGCCGGCTACACAGTCGCCGAAGAGTTACCGATTTTTCTGTTGATCTTCGGGCTGCCCGCCGCGGTTGCGCTCTTGTTGTGGTGGAAGTTTTCATAGAGTGATATATGGGAAAAGGGCGGATGGAAGCGTTCAGTGACGGGGTGATCGCGATCATCATCACCATTATGGTGTTGGAAATGAAACCGCCGCACAGCGCCGACCTCAACGCGCTGCGCCCGTTGCTGCCAGTCTTTCTCAGCTACCTGTTGAGCTTCGTTTATCTCGGCATCTACTGGAACAATCACCATCACATGCTACACAGCGTGCATCAGGTGAGCGGCGGAATCTTGTGGGCAAACCTTCACTTGCTGTTCTGGCTGTCGCTCGTCCCGTTCGTCACGGCGTGGATGGGTGAGAATCATTTTGCGCCGGCGCCGACCGCCGTCTACGGCCTGGTCTTGTTGTTGGCGGCGATCGCATATTGGATCCTGCAGCGCGCGATTATAGCCAGGCAAGGGCGCGACTCCTTGCTCGCCGTGGCGGTCGGCAAGGATGTTAAGGGCAAACTGTCTCCGGCGCTTTACGTCATCGCTATTGCCGCGACGACTGTCACCCCACGGATCGCGTGGGCGCTATACGCCGCTGTCGCGCTGATATGGCTGATACCCGACCGTCGCATTGAACGAGCGCTGGCCGAGCGAACCAGGCGAGCGGAGTAACGCCCGAAAGAAGGCTGCGGGGGCAAGTTATGAGACCAATCATCTTTTTGTTTCTAATCGGCCTGACGGTTTTTAGCGCTGTCGCGGCGCGCGCGCAAACGACGCCGCCGGCGAAAAAAGCGCCTGCGACGATTGCGGGACGCGTTACTTTAGACAATCACGGCGCGCCGGGCGTGCATGTGATGCTCAAGCCACACACTGACGACGGCGGCGTCAGCGTCGGCTTTGGCTCCGAACAGGCGCCCGCGCTCGGCGCCACTACCGATGCGGACGGGCGCTACCGGCTGGCGGATGTGCCGCCAGGCTCCTACCGCGTCTCGGCCTTCGCGCCCGCTCACGCGGTCGAAGGCGAGAGCAACCCTTTCACGCCTGGCAAAACGGTGAACGTCGCGGAGGGAGAGAATGTCGAGAATGTGGACTTTTCATTGACGCGCGGCGCGGTCATCACGGGCAGGGTCATTGATGAGAAGGACCGCCCGGTAATCGCCGAGCCGGTCAGCGCCTATAAGCTCGACGTTGACGGCAAGCGGCAGAGCATCGGCTTCCCCAACTTCGTGCGCTGGCAGACGGATGACCGCGGCGTATATCGAATCTTTGGCCTGGAGCCTGGCCGGTATCTGGTCGCCGCGGGTGTTTCCTCTGACGACAGACTGAACAACCTCGGCGGAATAGGCGGCGGCTATCGCCAGACCTTCCACCCTGACGCTGTCGAAGAGGCGCAGGCCAAGATCGTCGAGGTCAAAAGCGGCGAAGAGGCCGCGAACATTGACATAACAATCGCGCCTCCCGTGAAGGGGTACGCCGTCACGGGTCGTGTGGTCGAGGCCGATACCAACAAGCCTATTCCGGACGTGACGGTTAACTACAACACGGCTGGGCGGCGCACAAATAGTCCTAGAGCCGGCAGCGCTGTAACCAACTCGCTGGGCGAGTTCCGGTTCGAAGACCTACCGCCGAACAATTACTCCGCCTTTGTCGTCAACACACGAGGCGTCATCCCCACATTTGGCGACCAAGTCACATTTGATGTCACCGCCGGCGATGTGAGCGGATTGGAGATCAGGATGCAGCGTGAGGCGACCATCAGCGGTACGGTCGCCATTGAAGGCTCCAATGATCCGGCCCTGCGCGCGAAGCTCGCTCAGGTGAACCTCATCGCGTATGGCGGTTCCGGACCAGCGAGGGTCGTTATATGGCCGGGCGGGAACAGAACGATCAGCCCAAACGGGACTTTCAAACTATCCGACGTGAAGCCAGGCAAGGCGCGCATCACGATGGGCCCCATCGGCCCAAAAGGCTTTGCTCTGCTGCGCATCGAGCACAACGGCGTTGAGGTCAAAGAGTTCAACGTCAATGCGGGCGACCAGATTACCGGCGTGCGATTGGTTTTCGCCTATGGCAATAGCGTCATCGCCGGGCGGGTAGAGGTCAAAGGCGGCGCGCTGCCGCCTGGCGCGCGGCTGGAGGTGACCGCCTGGCGCCAGGGCGAGGCTATGATCGGTCAGAGGGATATTTCCGCCGAGGTGGATGGCCGCGGACAGTTTGTCATCGAAGGTCTATCACAGGGGACTTACAAGCTGGTGTTGACTAGCGAGAACATTTTCAATCTGCTCAGGGTCGAGCAGATGGTCGCCATAGCCGGCGAAGGCCGCCACGAGGTCACCATCGTTGTTGATCTGACGCCGAAGGAGAGGAATAAATGACTGTGCGCGGTATATTCGCGGTCCTTCCGCTGGCTATGTTGTTGAATGGCGCCGCCTGGTCGCAGCGCGCGATCGGCGAGATCAGCGGTCGTGTCGTGGCCGAAGACGGACAGCCGATCCCGCGCGCGACTGTTAGCGTAACAGCCTCGGGCAGAGTGAACAGACGCGTAACGGTTGTCGCCGACGAAGAAGGGAACTTTCGCGCCGGCGGACTCGACGCCGTGGCCTACACCGTCACGGCCATTGCGCCGGGCTATGTCGCCCGCCCGCAGGGTGAGTCCGGCGCCATCGCGCGACGGGCGCCGAGCTACAACTACATCGGCGATGTCGTGACAGTCACAATGCTCAAAGGCGGTGTGATCACCGGCCGGGTAGTGAACGCCGCGGGCGAGCCGGTCATCAGCATTCCGGTCGTGGCCACCCAAGTGCGCGACGAAGATGGCCGCCCGCTGGCTGCGCCTGCGCCTGTCAATACCTTCCCGCAGCGGCAGACCGATGACCGCGGCGTCTACCGGCACTACGGCCTCGCGCCGGGTTCATACGTTATCTCGGCTGGCGGATCGAGCTTTTCGACGCGGCCAACGCCTTTCGACGGCCGGATGTTGACCTATCACCCTTCGGCTACGCGCGATACGGCCAGAGAAGTGACGGTGCGCGGCGGCGAGGAGGCGACCGGGATCGACATCCGCTATCGCAGCGAGCGCGGCTACATCATCAGCGGGAAGATCACCGGCCTCCCCGCCACAGGCGGTTCGATGAACATCACGCTGCGGAAGGCGGGTACGGATCTGGTGGTCGCGACCGCATCGCCGCCGCGCAACGCCGAAAACAGCTATGCTTTTTACGGTCTGCCCAACGGTGAGTACGAGGTTATCGCTTTGCGCGATTCCTCGAATGGCGACAACGCGTTCGCTTCCTCGCCCCGCCGCGCGCTGGTGAACGGGCGGGACGTCGGCGGAATCGATCTGGCTTTGACGCCGCTTGCCACACTCGTTGGTAGAGTGGCGCTGGAGAAAGCGGCCGCGGCTCAGAAATGCGAAGCCGGTCGCGACTCGCAGTTGAACGAGGTTGTAGTGCGCGCCCGCCAGAACGAGCCTGGCGAGAAGTACGCGCTGCCGCCTTCGCACGAGGCCCAACCGCCGGTCGGCGAGGTGGCGGAGGACGGCGCCTTCTCGATCCGCGGCCTCAAGGCGGGGCGATACTGGCTGGAACCGCTGCTGCCCGGCGCCGGCTGGTATGTCAAAGCGATGAAATTGAGCGGCGCCCCGGTCGCGGCCAGCGATATAGCCCGCGCCGGCGTGACGCTGAAATCCGGCGAGCGGTTGATCGGCGCGCAGGTGACGCTGGGCGCCGGCGCGGCTGGCTTGAAGGGCAAAGTTACAGCGGACGCCGGGGCGAAGCTTCCAAAGCGAGTGCGCGTACATCTGGCGCCCGCCGAGCCTGAGGCGCGGGATGATGCGCTACGCTTCGCCGAAGCGCTTGCGGACAGCGAAGGCGCTTTCAGCTTCAGCAACGTGGCGCCGGGCAAATATTGGCTGCTGGCGCGGCCCATCTCTGAGGCCGAAGCGAACGACCGTGCGCCGCGTCCGGCGCATTGGGATTCCGTCGAACGCGCGAAATTGCGCCGGGAAGCGGAAGCGGCGAACGCTATGATAGATCTGGAGCCGTGCCAGCGTGTGCGCGATTACGCGTTGCGTTACGGCAAATAGCGGTCCGAGTAAAAGTCGTATCTCTTGTCAGCCATCAACGCATTGATTACACTGCGCCCCGTAGTACCCATCGCTATCAATCCAAATCATTACAATCTGAGGTGAACCTATGGCTCGTAAGGCGCTCGTATTTGTTTTGGTGGTTGCTGTCGCGCTGGGACTCTTCGTCTATTTCACCGACGTGGGCCGCGCGTTGCTCGGCCGCGTCTGGGGAGAGGACCAGAGCGCCGCCAGCGTCGCCATAACGAACAAAGTCAAATCAGCTTTTCTGTTGTCGAAGCGGTTGTCCGCATATGAGATCGGCGTCGAAACGAAAGACGGCGTCGTCACATTGACCGGACAAGTCCCAACGGAGGTTGATAAAGAATTGGCCGGGAACGTCGCGAAGGATGTCCCTGAGGTCTTGCGCGTGGACAATCAGCTTCAGGTCAATCCGGGGATCAGGCCTTCTGAAGCCACCGCGCGCGAAGGGATGCGCGTCACCGATCTGGAGATTCGAGCCGATTTGAACGAAAAGCTCGCGAAAAGTCAGGGCTTGCAGGGCCAGAACGTCCAGGTCAACGTTCAAGATCGCATTGTGACGCTCGACGGGCGCGTCGAAACCCCGGCGCAGAAGGCCGGAGCGGAGCAATTGGCGATGAGCGTCCCCAATGTCGTTAATGTCATCAACAAACTCGAAGTCAGCAATCCAGCCGCCGCGCAAAACGAGACTCCGGGAGCGTCCGAGTCGTCTCCCAAAGACAAAGAGCTGACCAACCGGGTGCTGTTCGCGCTTTTCAAGGACCGTGAAAATTTCACCGACGTCGGCGCGATCAAGGTCACCAGACGGGAAGGCAATGTGACTTTGGCCGGCTCGGTGCCTTCGCGCGCCGAACGCGCGTTGGCTGAACGCATCGCCCGCGGCGTGGATGGCGTGAAAAGCGTCAGCAATCAGTTGAGCGTTACAACCCAGCCCAAGTAGCGTGGAAAAACAACATGCATAAGCCCGGCAGCCTCAAGGCTGAACTCCATGCTCTTTTTCGGAGGAAGCGAGAATGCGAAACAATCCGGTTACGAAAGTGTGTCTGGCGCGCCTCTTCCGATTGGCGCCGCAAACAATTTTCTTGGTCGTTGCGTTGCTGATGAGCGAGCCGTTGGTCGGTTCGAGGGCGCAATCGTCCGGTCTGCAAAGCAATGATCTCTATCAACTCCGCTCGGTCGGCGACGCGCAAATTTCTCCCGACGGCTCGCGCATCGCTTACAGCGTCACGAACAATGACCGGCCTGGCTCGCCTTATTCGCAGTTGTGGCTGATGGAGGTCGCAAGCGGCAAGACGACGCAAGTCACAGGCGGATCGGGCGGCGCGCGATGGGCGCCGGACGGAAAGTTGATCGCGTGTTTCGGCCGCGTCGCGGACAAATCAGGCCAGTCTGGTTTGATCATCGTTCGCGCCGATGGATCACAACCAATATTCATCGCGCCCGCGCAGGGAACCAATCATCCGCTGCCTTCGACAGGCGAGCGCGTCGCATGGTCGCCCGACGGCAAACAGATCGCGTTCATCTCGGCCACGCCGGGGCCTGAAACCGAGGCGGCTGGCGGCGATCCGATTATCATCACACGCTACCTCTATAAGCCGACGGCCTCCGAGGGGATGACGCGGTTCAACGACAACCGCCGCACTCACATCTTCGTCGCCGACATCGAGACGAAGAATATTCGCCAACTCACCGAAGGCGATTTCTACGAGCATTCGATTGATTGGTCTCCGAACGGAGAAGAGATTCTGTTCGTCTCGAACCGCGAGCCTGATCCCGACCGTGTCTTCAACTACGACGTGTTCGCGGTCAAAGTCGCCGGCGGCAAGATTCGCCAACTGACCCACACTGAAAACGTGGAATACCGCCCGCGCTGGTCGCCGGACGGGAAGACGATCGCTTATCAAGGCACGAAGCGCGGGCTGACTTCGTCGGAAACGACGATGGAAGACACGCACGTCTGGCTGATGAGCGCTGACGGAAGCGGCAGGCGCGAGATCGGCGGCGCGATTGACAATCGTCAAGGCGCGCCGGAATGGTCGGAGGACGGGAGCGCGGTTTACTTCACCGCGCAGGAGCGCGGCAATGCGCAACTCTACCGCTTGGCAGTGAATGGCGGGAAGCCGGAAATCGTGATCAATGATCGAGGCGGCGTAGGCTCCTGGTCCGTGAGCAAGAGCGGCTCGATCGCTTATTCATTCGCCGCGCCGCGCGATCCGGCGCAGCTTCATCTGCTAACGAGCGGAAATACCAGGCGGTTGACCGATCTGAACTCGGCTTTGCTCGGCTCTCGCCGGATCGCCGAGGTCGAATCGCTCACGTTCCAGAGTTTCGACGGAACCGAGGTCGAAGCGTTTCTGACCAAACCGCTCGGAATGACGGCCAACTCAAAACACCCGATGATCACGGTGATTCACGGCGGCCCGCACGGGCAGCAGGGGCCGGCGTTCAACGCGAAGGCGCAAATTTACGCCGCGCGCGGATGGGCCGTGTTGATGGTCAACTATCGCGGCTCGACCGGATACGGGCAGAAGTTCGCCGACGCCATCTTCCGCGATCAGAACGGCGGCGAGGCGAAGGATGTTTTATACGGCGTCGAGGCCGCGCTGCGCCGCAACAGTTGGATTGATCGCGAACGTCTGGGCGTCGAAGGCGGCAGTTACGGCGGGCAATTGACCAACTGGTTGGTCACGCAAACCAACCGCTTCAAAGCCGCGATCCCGATTGCGAGCATCTCGAACCTGATCACGCAGAACTACCTTGCCTATTATCACGATTACCTGGCGGTCGAATTCGGCGCGTTCCCGCATCAGGAAGGATTGATGGATTTGTTGTGGCAGCGTTCGCCGATCCGCTACGTGGCCAACGTCAAAACGCCGGTGATGTTAGTTCACGGCGAAAACGACAACGACGTGCCCATCGCCGAAGCCGAGCAGTTTTACATCGCGCTGAAAGATGTAGGAGTCGAGACCGTGATGGTGAGGTATCCGCGCGAAGGCCACGGCGTCCGTGAAAACAAACACGTGGTTGATCTGATTGACCGCAGCGTCGCGTGGTACGAGAAGCATTTCCGCAACGCGAGAGCGGCGTCGGGGCCGGCGCAGCAGTAGCTCAGCGTATAAGTCAGTTCCGCTATCGCTATTTCAGCTTCACTTCAACCCGCCGTCCCGGCGCGGCCAGAAGGAGACCTCCGCGCATCCCCGATCCGCGACTGTTACCTTCTGTTCTCGCTCTGACATCCCCTCGGGCGGCTCTATTTTGACAGTGTATTCGCCCGCCGGGAGCGAGGGAGTTTTGTAACGTCCCTCGTCATCGGTCGTTACCTCGACCTGTTTATCCTTACCTGTGACGATGACGCGGACATTGGCCAGAGGGACTCGGGAATCACGACCACCGCCTTCACGGACGTGTATGACCACGCCGCTGATCACCGCGCCCGCCGGGGCTTTGGCGAGAGATTTGGCGTAAGCAATATCGGGGCTGGATTCGGAATACCTTTGCGTGCGGGTGCAGATGTTGGTGTGGAGCTTTCCGCCGCCTTTGGGATATTCGTGAGCGTAAACGATGTATGTCCCGCCTCTGTCAAAACCGTAGCCACAGGACGCGCTATTATCGCTGGTAAAAATGTCAACCTCTTTCCCGGTCACGCCGCGAAAGGCTTCAGTGATCGCAAAAGTGACGCGCACCTCGGCGCCAAGCACTTCCACGACTGCGCCGCCCACGGCTTTTCTGAACTTCTCCTTCGATTCTTTTGCCTTCACCTGACCGACAAAGACCGCGTCGGACTGCCAATACGCCTGACACGGCGGCCCGTTTGCAATGCAAGTGCAGGCGAAAACGTCGTCCCTAAGACAGAACAACAGCGCAAGCGCAAAAATCGAAACAGTGATTTTTGAAGCGCGAATCATATTTCACTTTCCCCTTTCAAGTTGATGAACGGCGTCGTCGGCCCTTTTTGCGGGCTTTCTGAAGGGGACGAAGTCTGATGTCAGGACACTTTTGTGCGCCAACCATCGGACAGGAAAAGGTAGAAGAGGAAAATGTAGGAGAGGAAAATAAGATTTCTTATTTTCCTCTCCTACATTTTCCTCTTCTACCTTTTCCTGTTTGAACTATGGGTTCGGCTTCTGATTCTTCTTCAGCTCATCCAGCTCTTTCTGCAATGTCTGGGCCACGTCTTTGAGCTGATCTTTACGCCGCTGGTCGGAAGTCTTCTCGACGATTTTGTTGACCGCCGCGAGGTGCGCGGTCTTGAGCGCCTCGCTGGCCGGGACCTTCACGTCAGGCTCGACGCCCGTGCCCTCCCAGTTCGTCTTGCTGATCGGGTTGATGGCGCGGCCTCGCGGAACCCACACGGCGAAGTGCGCGTTGATGCGACTCGGCCCGCCCGGATGAGCGCCGCCGCCGGTCGTCTCGCCCACGATAGTGGCGCGCTTGAGGTTCTTGAGGTTGTACGTAAATTCCTCAGCGGCGGAGAATGTGCGCTTGCTCGTCAAGATGTAAACCTCTTTATCGCCATACCGTTTTCCGGGGACGTACGGCGCGGTCCACCACTGATGCGTGCGTTCGCCTTCACGCCAGTAAAGGTCGTTAAGGTGTGTCGGCTCCCTGAACAAGTAGCTCGAAATGAGCGCGACCATCGCGGGCGATCCGCCGCCGTTTTGCCGCAGATCTATGATCAGCGCGTCGGTGTTGGCCAGAAAATTCATCGCCGCCACGACAGTCTCGCCGCCCAGGTCGGTGTCCATGAAGCCTCGCAGATCGAGGTATCCGACATTGCCGTTCAATCGCTCGACCTTCTCAAAGCCGAAGTTGATCGACCTCATGAACGTTTGGAACCTTTCGCGCTCTTCGGGCGACGGCTCGCGCCGAGCGGTTTCGGGCGGAATCGGACTATGGCTGTAGTTCACCCGCAGATGCTTGTCGCGGCTGACCTCTTGCAGGTGCGTGGTGAGCGTCTCGGCGAACTTCGACGCGCTCGTGACGGCGTCGTATTCTTTCTTCTGAACCCGCTCGCGGATGGCCTGCTCCATCTTCTTCGCCACTTCGGGGAAGACGTACGCGTCGTTGAGCTTCTTCAAGACACCGTCGATGACCTCGGCGCGCGCGGCGGCGTCAATGGTCATATCGGACTGCTCTCTGGGCTGCTGGGCTGTGGTCGCATGCGCGCAGGCCAGCGTGAAGGCTAAGGCGACAAGCGGAATGATACTCCTAGTCTTTCTCATCTTCGGGCCTCCTCGATTTCTTGGGATTTTCGGCGCGCCTGAATTGTCGCGCCGTTGTGATAGACGTACCGCGGAGCTATTTTGTTCCGACGACATTCGATCGTCTTGCCTTCCCTCCACACTTCATTTCTGTTCTTCCTCTTTTTTAAACGGCGGTTCTAGTTGGGGATTTCGCTCGATGATGTATTCGCGGAAAATAGCGGTGTAAGCGGCGAGTTTGTCGCCCGGCGAAGCGCAAAGGTCAGCGGTTTCACGAGCCAGACGGTAGTGATGAAGTCTGGCCAACCCTATCGCCACGGCGGCTAGTCGTGTTGACTTCTCCGAATTCTTGGTCGCCTGCTGCGCATCGCGTTGCGCCACATCCAGAGCGCTTCTGGCTTTGCCCGCCTCGCGATTTTTTGTCATCACCTCAGCGACAATGACCATCGCCTGAGAGCGAAGGTCCGCATGCTCGACCCTGCGCGCCGTTTCGAGCGCCTCGTCTATCTTACCCGCCTTCGCCAGCGCTTCGACAACGCGGACCATCGCTCGAAAACGATAGTCCGCATCCCCGATCCCGTAGGCCGTCCCGAGCGCCTCGTCCGTCTTGCCGGCCTGCGCCAGCGCTTCGACGATGATGGCCATTGCATAAGAGCGGGAGTGCGCATCTCCGATCCCGTGGGCCGTTTCGAGCGCCTCGCCGGCGACCCTCTGAGCCTCGTCTGTCTTGCCAGCCATGGTCAGCGCCTCAATGACGTTGACCATCGCCTGAGCGCGAGGAACAGCGTCATCGATCATGCGGGCTGTTCCAAGCGCCTCGAAAGCAACCTGCCGAGCCTCGTCCATCTTGCCCGTCTTAGCCAGCGCCTCGGCGACGCTGACTATCGCTCGGGAGCGATTGGCGATGACCGTCGCCTTGGTGCGAGTGTCTGCATCCACGATTATGCGGGCCGTCTCGAGCGCCTCGCCCATCCTGCCCGCTTTCGCCAGCGCTTCGACGATGTGGCCCATCGCCTGGGAGCGATAGTCCAAATCCACGATCATGCGCGCCGTTTCGATCGCCTCGCCGGCGAGCTGCAGCGCCTCGTCCACCTTGCCGCCCTTAGCCAGCGCCTCGACGATGTTTGCCATCGCTCGGGAGCGAACATCCGCTTCCCCGGTCGTGTGGGCCGTTTTGAGCGCCTCGCCGGCTACCTGTTGAGCCTCGTCCATCTTGCCCGTCTTAGCCAGCGCCTCGACGACGCTGACCATCGCTCGAGAGCGATAGACACCGCCCTCGATCCTGCGGGCAACTTCGAGCGCCTCTTCCGACTTGCCGCACATCGCCAGCGCCTCGACGATTCTGGCCATCGCATAATAGCGGGAGTACGCATCTTCGACCCTGCGGGCCGTTTTGAGCGCCTCGCTGGCGACCTGTTGGGCCTCGTCCGCCTTGCCGGCCTTTGCCAGCGCCTCGACGATGCTGGCCATCACTCGAGAGCGATGATCTGCGTTCCCAATCATACGGGCCGCTTTAAGCGCCCCGTATGACTTTCCGGATATGACGAGAGCGCGTAACCAAGCTTCTACATTCTCAAGTCCTTCTCTGTCGGTAGCCGCCAACCTCACCAATTCGGGGGACCGGGAAAGGATTTTATTGATTTGTGATTCATTTCTTTTGTCCCAAAAATCCCAACTGACTGCCGCCAGCGCAACGAAGATCACGAATATCACTTTAGTCGCCAGCCAATGAGGCTGCTTACCGATGATTAGCTTACTTTGCCAAGTAAGCTCTGGCTCCTGTTGGCTCATATTACCTCCTTGATCATTGAGGCGCCGATTGATCTCCGGCAACCGTCCGATAATCTTCAGGCGTATTGACGTTAACGAAGAAACGTTCAGCGCCGGGCAGATGAGCGAATTCAGCAAAGCCGACTTGTCGCGTTGAAACCCGTGAATATAGCAGGTCAACTTTGAGATCGTTCGCCGCGAGCATCTGCCCGACCGTCGCTTCCAGCGATTGAACGTAGATCGCCGCGAGAGGTTGCGGGCGATTCGATTGATCGATAGGAATCGTGATGGATTGCGGAATTCGGAATTCGGAATTCGGAATTCGGAATGCGGATTGCGGATTGCCGTTTTGATGAATGTCGCAGAGAAGCGCCAGGAACTCTGTTGTGATGAACGGCAGGTCGCAAGCTAGGATCAACGCCGATTCATTCGTTTCGCAATGAGTCAGCGCCGTGTGAATTCCGCCGAGCGGGCCGCGGTATTCGTGCAGGTCGAAGATCAGTTTCGCGTCGTGGAACTCGGCCAGTTTTTCATGCCGCTCGATCTGCGGGTTGGCGGCGTTGATGATTATCCCTAAACGGCCGACGACGGGTTTGGCCGCAGCGACCACCCGCTCGATCATCGGTACGCCTTCGATCTCGAGCCAGGCTTTGTCCCGGTTCATTCGCGAGCTCCGGCCGCCGGCCTGAATGATCCCAATGAATGCGGAATGCGGAATGCGGAATGCGGAATGTTGCTCGGTATTCATCGTGTTTTAACTACCTTTGCGGCGCCCGGCGCCGAATTATGTGATTGACCTTATCTCGACGTGTTTTTCAAAATCCGCAATCATCCACAAGCAAGGGCCGCAATCCGCAATCGCTTGTGCTATATTCCACGGCGCGATTGCATTTCCGCAATCGGCGAGTTCCAGACAAAGAGGTAGCAAATCATGAAGCGAATGGCGACCCCGATTTTCCTGATTGTTTTGGCGGCGGTTAATGTCCTTGCTCAAACCGTGGCTCAAACCGGCGCTCAATCTCGGCAAGACAAGCAGCCGAAGACCGAATTTTTCCCCATTGACCAGGTCAAACCCGGAATGCGCGCGATCGGGTACACGGTCTTTTCCGGCAGCGAGCCTAAGAAGTTCGACCTCGAAATTCTCGGGGTGCTGAAAGGGTTTCCGAATCCGCAACAGAGCGCGGTTCTGTCACGGCTGCTTGGCGACGAACTCTACCACACGGGAGTATTTCAGGGGATGAGCGGAAGCCCGGTCTATATTGACGGGAAACTGCTCGGCGCGGTCGCGTTCGGCTACCAGTTCGCCAAAGACCCGATTGCGGGGATCACTCCGATCCAGCATATGATCGAAGTCTTCGAGGAGAAGCCGGGAGGCGACGGCAAGGGGCAACGGCCGGGGCAATCGGCGCAGCCACGCCAGGTTTCATTCTCCGAGATTTCATTCAACGAAAACTCACGCGAGTTCGCCGACTTTGTGAAGAGCGTGAGCGGCGCGGGCAATACCGGGGCGCAAGCCGTGAGCGCGCCTTCCAATGGCCAGGTCTTGACGCCGATCGCCACGCCGCTGGCGATCACGGGCGTGCCGCCGGAAGTCGTCGCGCGGTTCGCGCCGATCTTCCAGTCGTGGGGATTCGCTCCCGTGGCCGGCGCGGCCGGCGCGGCTGGAATTTCCGAATTGAAGAAGGCCGACGCGAATACCTTGAAGCCGGGTTCGACGATCATCGTGCCGCTGGTGCGCGGCGATTATTCGCTGGCCCCCGCCGGCACTGTGACCTACCGCGATGGCAACCGCATCTACGCTTTCGGCCATCCGTTCCTCAGTTTGGGCGTCTCTGAGTTGCCGATGCACGAGGGAGAAGTCGTGACGGTGATGTCGTCGAGCGCGACCTCGTTCAAGATGAGCGCGCCGACGGCGATGGTCGGCACGCTGCGCGGCGACCGTTCGCCGGGGATTTATGGCGAACTGGGCGTTGCGCCGCGAATGATCCCGGTCGAGATCAATCTGAAGACCAGCCGGGGCGAGAATCGCAAATATCAATTCGACGTGGTCGCCGACCGTTTTCTGACGCCGATCCTGATGCAGATGACCATGCTCTCGACCATCGCTTCGACCGAACGCAGCATCGGCGATTCGACTCTGCAAATTCGCGGGCGCATCAAACTGAAGGGGCAGGCGGATGTGGAGCTGGAGAACCGCCTGTCGTCGTCTTTCAACGCGCCTCTGGCCGCCGCGTTCGCCACGTCGCAACCGATCAGCGCGCTCTTCAACAGCGGCTTCAAAGACCTGCAGTTCGAGAAACTGATTTACGACGTGACATCGAGTGACGCGCGCAACACGGGCCAGCTCGACCGTCTTTGGATCAACAGTACCGAAGTCAGGCCGGGCGAGAAGATCGAGGTTCAGGCCTTTGCGCGCACCGAAGGCGGAGGCGAATACGTCGAGCGCATCCCGGTGGAAATCCCGAAGGACGCGCCCATTGGACAGTTGCAGATCGTCGTCGGCGATGGCGGTTCGATTCAGGCGATGGAGCCTCGCACCGGATTCACGCCGAAGTCGCTCGATCAACTGGTGCGCGAGCTGAACAAGATTCGCAAATCGGACCGGCTCTACGTGCGGCTGGCGCGCGCCGAGAGCGGCGCGGTAATCAAGAATGAAGAGATGCCGAGCCTGCCGCCGTCGGTGCTGGCGACGCTCGGGTCTGACCGCACGATCGGCGGTTACTCCCTGACGCGCTCAACCACCATTTTTGAAAAGGAGTTGGCGCCGGCGGCGTTTGTGATTTCGGGGCAGCGGACGCTGATGGTAAATGTGGTCAGTCCATAATGAGGTGAAATCGTGAGGAGATAGACCGGCTCCGATGGGAAAACAGCTACGAATATTGGAAAGAACATCGCTCCGATGCCGCAGCCTGATACGCCAAAGATTCACCTGAATGAACACATCTCACCGCGTCTAGCCGATCAACTCCGCAAACACGGTTTTGACGTGACTTCTTTGCAGGAATCTGACCTTCTTATCAACTCAAGAATCAGGTTCGCTGGCTTAACGAATTCCATTAACTGTAAATTCAAAAATCATGCGTAAAACCTTCCTTGTTTTTTTATCTTTCATTTCCATTTCATTTTGGATTGTTTCAGCGTCCGCCGGCGGCCCCGTCTTCTGGCGCGTCAACACCCGCGCCGAGATTGAAAAAGGCGACGCCCGTGGGGTTTCAATCGCCGATAACGGCGCGCTCACGCTGGCGCCCTCGCTGATCGATGTCTTCGACACCAAACAGGCCTACATCTGGTCCGTCGCCGCCGATCGTGGTGGCAATCTCTATTTGGGCACAGGGCACGAAGGGCGCGTCTTCAAAGTCGATTCGTCGGGCAAGGGATCTCTGCTCTATAAAACTTCCGAACTCGACGTGATGGCGCTGGCTGTTGACGCGCAGGGGAATGTTTACGCGGGCACGGCGCCGGACGGCAAGGTCTACCGTATTACGCCCAATGGCGAAGCGAAGGTCTTCTTCGAGCCGAAGACGAAATACATCTGGTCGCTGGCTTTTGACGGGCAGGGACGATTGCTGGTGGGGACGGGCGACAAAGGCGTGATCTACCGCGTGAACGCCGACGGGACTGGGGCGCCGTTCGTGACCATTTCGCAAACGAACATCACCGCGCTCAGAGTCGCTTCATCGGGCGCTATCATCGCCGGTACCGATCCCAGCGGGCTGGTGCTGCGGATTTCGCCCGAAGGCAAAGTCTTCACGCTCTTCGATTCGTCCCTGCGCGAAATACGCGACCTGGCTCTGGGACGAAACGATGAAATCTACGCGCTGGCGCTGGCCGAATCCGCCGGTAGCGGCGCCACGAATACGGCGCCCGCCGCTCCTGCCGCGCCGACGGCGCCCCCGCCGAACGCCAGCGATGATGGAAGTGTGACCATCACGATCAGCGATTTGCAGGTAATTGACACTTCGAGCGCCAGCGCCGCGCCCCCAGGCTCTTCATCCGCCGGCGGGCAATCGAAGAGCGCCGTCTACCGGCTCGACGCCAATGGTTTGAGCGATACGCTCTGGGATTCCAAAGACACCGTGGCGTTCGCGCTCGTCGCCGACAACGCCGCCGACAGTGGTGGACTGGCGCTGGTCGGCACGGGACAGAAAGGCCGAATCTACCAGGTCTCCGCGGGGCAGAAGCCGATGCTCCTTGCCCAGACTTCCGAGGCGCAGACTTCACGGCTCATTCGCGCGGGCGCCGGCGGCGATCAGATCTTCGCCGCCGCGTCGAATCTGGGCAAACTCTTCAGGCTGTCGAGCGAAACCGGCGCGAGCGGGACTTACATTTCATCCGTGCGTGACGCGCAGACCTCAGCGACCTGGGGGCGCTTGGCGTGGGTGGGCGAGGGCGCGATCGAGTTGCAGACTCGCAGCGGCAACACCAGCAATCCCGATTCGACCTGGAGCGATTGGTCGGCGCCGATTACCAACCCCGATGGCGACGTGATCAAAAGTCCCACGGCGCGTTTCATTCAATGGCGCGCCACATTGAAGAAGGCTCCCAATGCTTCTTCGCCGCGCCTGCGCGAGGTCACGGTCTCATATCTGCCTCGGAATCTCGCGCCGAAGATCAATTCGGTAACCGTCCTGCCGGCTGGAGTGTCGTTGCAGGCTCTGCCGCAACCGCAACCTGACAACGGCGCTGATCAGGCCGGACTCGATCCTTCAGTCCTCGGCGCGATGGCGCAGATCCCGCCCCGCCGGGTATTCCAGCGCGGAGCGATCTCGCTGCAGTGGCAGGCAGAGGATAAGAACGGCGACACGATTGAATATTCGGTCTATTACCGCGCCGCCTCCAGCAGCGGCGGCGAATTCTATCCGCTCAAAACCGACTTGCGCGAAAACTATTACACCATTGACGCCAACGCGCTGCCCGATGGGCGGTATGTCTTCAAAGTCGTCGCGTCGGACGACGCGTCGAACCCCGGCGCGCAGGCGCTCAAGGATGAACAGGAGACCGAACCGGTCGAGGTGGACAACACGCCGCCGGCCGTCGCCGCCGACGCGCCGCGCGTCAACGGCTCGAACGTCGAGGTTGTTTTCCGGGCCGCCGACGTGACTTCGATCATCCGCCGCGCGGAATACCAGATTGACGGCGGCCCTTGGAAGACGGTCTTTCCGGTTGACGGCATCGCCGATTCGAAACGCGAGGAGTTCCGAGTGGCGGTGGTGTTAACCGACAAGAAACCACACGTCATCGCCTTGCGCGCGTTCGACGCGAATGCGAATGTGGGAAGCGCGCAGGTCACTGTAAAATAGGAGCGAATTATGCAATCGTTCAAATTCTCGGAATTGACTTCAACGTCACTGAAATCAATCATCCGGCTTCATGAAAAGGGCATCATTCCCGAGATGTGGGAACAGATGATGGTCGAGTTGACTGAGCGAGAGAGACAAAGTGTAAATAACATAATCTCGTCTTTGCTCAATCTTCCGATTGTCTTGATGAATGAAGCCA
>Ga0187894_10002954_pt1 | contig 19628 bp, 22 predicted proteins | sample GBC1701081metaG_FD_136650 | JGI IMG/M metagenome (GOLD analysis project Ga0187894, IMG submission 136650) | White microbial mat communities from a lava cave in the Kipuka Kanohina Cave System on the Island of Hawaii, USA - GBC170108-1 metaG ...
AACTCCAGCGAACTCTTATGCTTCTCTGAACAGTACGTTTGAATTTTCACACACCCCCACGAACGTAGAGCACTTGACTACGGATCAAGAGGTTGGGGGTTCGAGTCCCTCCGAGCGCGCCAGAAAAACACCAGCTCAAGGGCTTGGCCACCAGGATATGGCGGCCAAGCCCTTGATTGTTTGACCGTGGTTTGACCGTGGGATCAGACGTCAGGGGTGGCATGTCGGCTTACGGGACCCCAGCTGACGGCATCGTGGAGGCCTTGGCTGAAATATCTTTGAACGCCGGATAATCAGGATTTCGGCCGTTTGCCCATTAGCCGAGACGTCACTTAGCGACGGGGTTATTGGCGTCTCTGACAGCTGACTCGGAACCCCTCATCGGGGTTGGCGTCGGTGGGGAAGGGAGGGGGGTGGCTGACAGGCGAGTTAGCGCTTGTCTGGGCCACTTTTCGCTGAAGAGAGAACTTTAAATCCCTCTTATGCACCATGAAGCACAGTTGGAAGTGCCTTGTCAAGCCCTCCAGGGGAAAACAAGGCACTCGGATGCAATAATGAGGATGTGCCTAGGACAGCCAGTGAATACACGGCAGATGCCGGTAGGGTTCTGCTCACCCCGCAACAGCGAGAGCGGTTAGTGAGATTGGCTGATCAAAGCGGCATACTGCTGTCTGTCTATATCCGCATGGTGCTCCTGGAACACCTCGAACGCGAAGACCCTCAGCCGGATAATCCGGAAGACGTTGATAACTAGACCATACTGACGCACACTAGGACCATGGAATCGCGCGAGTTCGACGTGGTGCTCGAACCTCAGATCGAGGGCGGCTATACCATCTATGTGCCCGCCCTGCCTGGCTGCGTGAGCGAAGGTGATAACCGCGAGGAAGCCCTCGATGCGATCAAAGAGGCCATCGAAGCCTACCTTGAGTCCCTGGCGGCTCATCATGACCCGCTTCCACCTGCGGTCAAGCATGAGCACGAGCGTGTGACGGTCAACGCTTGAATCCGCGACTCCCCGCAGTCATGCCCCGCACGGTCATCCGCATCTTAGAACGCCAAGGATGGCGGCTTGACCGGGTGAAAGGCAGCCATCACGTCTTTCGCCACCCCGAGCACCCCAACCCTGTTGTCGTCCCATTCCACCGACGAGACCTTAAACCAGGCACCTTGCGTAGCATCCTCGATGCCGTTGGAATAACCCGCGACGAATTTCAACGACTCACCTAGCGTGCTCTCCCATTCCCTCTTCCCAGCACGTCCGGCTCTTCAGTGGGAAGTCTGTGCAAGTCCTGGGTCTGTCTGCTGGCCTGTTGGCGTATGTTGGTGAGGGCATCTAGGGCTGTTTCGTTGGTGTCGGGCAGTCCGTTTGCTACGCGCCTGGGCACCTGATCCACCGGTCAGTATCAGGAGAAGTTTGGCAGGGTTTCGCCGGTCTCCAGCAGGGTCTTGAGATTAGACAGGAAGGTCGGCCAGCCTTCGCTGATGCTCTTGAGCATCTCGCTGTCTGGCTCGAAGTCGTCATGGGTCACGGTCAGCTTGACCGTCGATCCCACCGGCGCGATCTCGAAGGTCACCTTCGACCGCTTCTCCTTCTAAAGGTTGCCTGTCAAGCAAGCCATTATGTTTTGTTCACACCGGCTTGAAAACCGCTGATGCTGTCGAGGTTGCACAACCAGAGATTTCGAGGACGACTCTACTCAGCTATTCCAGGAGTTCGTGCCAGGTATGTCATGAGGGAACTTGCCGTCCGTCGTCGCCTCACTTGCCATGCCAAGCTGACGGACCCAAGCCGTCACCTGAGCATGATCGAGATTGGCCCAGTCGGTGGTATCAATTCGGAGCAGAGGAGCATTACCGAGGAGCGGTTGCCAATCGCGCTGCAGCAGCGGCTCGATCTCGGAAGGGACAAGGTGTTCATGGACGGCCGGTCCACCTCGTGCGAAAAAGCGACGTCGAAGCGTATTGGGTTCAGCAAAGAGAAGAATCTCGGCGGCGGGGACATTCAATTCGGTGAGGAAGGCGTGTAGCCGTGCGGCGTCTTCAGGGTCATTGAGGGCACCGTCAGCTAGTGCTGAGCACCCGGCCTCTAGGATGGCGCGAAGCGCGCCGTACCAAGCAAGACGGCCTGCTTCCCGCAGAATTTCGCTATCAAGTCCGTACGGCTTGAGTAACCGATAGAGCGGCCACTTAAGGTCGCCGCGGCGGACAAGCGGCACTTTGAGACTGCTGGCGATGGCGCGTCCCAGAGTGGTTTTGCCCGAGGCGGGTGCCCCAGAGATAACAAGCAGCACGGTTTCGAGTATGGCAGTTTTCAGGGAAAAGCAGTGAAAGGACGGCAGCTCTCGCTTCCACTTCCTTGTCACGCGAAATGACTAGCTCGGAGCCTGATACCTCTGCCAGGTGTTTCTCTGGCAGTATTTCTTCTGAGCTATGGATGGACGGCAACCATTGGCGTTGCCCTCCATCTACATGCTGGATCTTCTTGCCCTCGTCGACGCGCTCGGAGTGAGCTATGAGGCTGCTGGTGTTCTTTGCCTTGGGTGTTGTTGCCGGCGCAGTGATTTGGCGGTTCCTGGCGCCGTCGCTTCGGCAGCCGCCTTTTCTTGTTGAGAACTATCGCAAGGCACAGCTGCCGACCGCTGCTGGCTTGGTGCTGCCCCTGGTGCTTCTGCTGCTGGCGGCGCTGACATCACTAGGCGCCGTGGCAGGGTTGGACGACCTCGCGCGCCCGTCCAACATACTCGTGCCGACGCTGTGCCTGGTCGCTGGGTTCGCGCTCTTCGGTCTGCTCGATGATTTAGCCGCCGCTGTGGGTGACCGCGGCTTCCAAGACCATATGCGCGCGCTTGCCAGCGGTCGGCTCACCACCGGCGCGCTCAAGCTGGTCGGCGGCGGTGCGCTCAGTATTGTCGTAGTGGCTCACGTGCGGGACGGCAACATCGCGATGCTCGTGATCGATGGTGCTGTCGTGGCGCTGAGCGCCAACCTCACGAACCTGCTTGACCTCGCGCCTGGGCGTACCACGAAGGTGAGTATGGTCTGGGCGGCGGTGCTTGCCGTGGTATCCGGCTTCGATCCGGTGCTGTGGCCGATTGCTATTGTTATGGGCGCGGCGGCCGCGCTGCTCGTGCCGGATCTTCGCGAGCGCATGATGCTCGGGGACACGGGCGCCAACGTCTTGGGTGCGGTTCTTGGCTTCGGAACAGTGGTGACGGCCCCGTGGGGAGTCCGGCTCGGTGTGCTGATCGGGCTTGTCGGATTGACGGTTGTCGGTGACGTGGTCGGATTTTCCAAGATCATCCGTAGCACCCCCCTCTTGCGTTACCTTGACCACGTCGGACGCCTCAAAACCATGTGACCATCCGCCGCCTGAGCCCGCACGCCTTCCAGTGTCCGGCGAACCGTCCCCAATGCCTTCACGGGGAAGGTCGAAGGCTCCATCTGGCCTCCTGTTGTTAAAGTAAATGCCCATTTACTTTAACAAGACTTGACCTAATGAAAGAATCCCTTAATTAACCAGCCCGCTGACGCTTAGCCATGATGCGCCCCTGGGTCGAACCTGATCGCCGGGTAGCCAACAGCTACGTCTTCGGAATCACCATGATGGCAGCGGGGGAGAGTTTGTAGTTCCGACCGTGGATCGCGGGTTGCCCACGAAGGTGAGCGGCAAGCACCGCCAGAACATGGCCATGGCCGATGACGGCCACATCTCGCTGGGCTTCAGCGATCCGACGTGTCAAGTGGAAGCCAATGTCACAACGAGCTTTGCGCTGAGCGATCGCCGCCTTATTCCGAAGAGCTTCGAGAGTCACGACAGGGGTGACGTTGTTGGGCATGTCCAGGACGGTTGTGTATCCCCCAGCTAGCGGAGCTGCGGGAATTCGAGGACACTGGTGTCATCAGCGCTGCTTAGCTCTGTCGTCGACACAGTCGTCCTACGGTACTTCCTTCTGGTAGACAAGGCTGACTTGCTCATCGAGCTGCTGGGCATTCCCATTGGAGTACCTCGTGTGATCCTGATGAGATAGCGCCGCAAGCTATGGTGCGTCATGATGGCGGCATGAAGCCGACCCGAGGTGACCCCGCCCTTCCCGATCACCTTGACCGGGTGACATCTTCTCGCGCGTAAGGTGTGGAGAAGTACGGAGTAGGCGGCCTCGTTCCGTCATGATTTCGTACATGTATCTTTATGGCAAAAACAGCACGGTTAGATCTACGGCTCCATCCTGACGTTAGCGCGCTCATCCGAAACGCTGCGGAGCACATGCACGAGAGCGTGAACGCGTTTGTGGCTCGCGTTGCTCGCCGAGAAGCAGAGCACGTGTTGCTGGACCGGACGTTCGCAGTTCTTGACGCGGATGAGTTCGATGAGCTCGCGACTCGCCTTGACCAACCGCCGAGGCTCAAGCCCTGCCCCGCCTCATTCCTGAGCGAGCCTGATCCGTGAGGCCACGTCGTTGACTTACTGCTTTAGACAAGAGTAACCAGCCTGGATCGTGAGCTCTGCACCGTGCTTGCCCGAAAGTTTGCCCTACATCAGCAACCCGGCAGTAGGGTGGCAGGTCTAGCAATATCCTTAGTCGTATGGATCACCGGGGAGACGCTGGACAAGGTTCAGAGGCGGCAGACTCCGGCCCAAAAATAATCGTTCCCCAATACCGGATGACTCTGCCCGATGGCCGAAAAAGTCTTGTGAGCGGAGATGTCGAGGGGCTTAGAATTTTCATTCGCCAACAGGGTTATGATCCCAACTTTGGGGGGACCTGCTCCCATGTTGCTTGTCAAAGCATCCTTAACCAGTTTGGCATCCAGAAGTCCGAGGAAGGATTACTCCAATACGCCATTAAAAACGCCTTGTTTGATTGGACTTCTGGTAAGCCGGATCAACTGGGCATGTATCCCAAACATATTGCTGAGCTGTTGGTCCACTTTGGCGTCTCAGCTCAGGTCCAACACTGTCGGAGTCATACCGATCTGGCGGGCTATGTGGAGAGCGGTCATGGGGTGATCGCCGCGGTGAACGCCAGGGTGCTCAGGAACGATCCGATGTATCTCGGTGACGGCAGGGCGGATCACGCCGTTGTGGTCATTGGGGTTACTCGTCCTGGAGGTGGAGGTCCTCCCGTCCGAGGGTTCTTCATCAATGACCCCGGCACAGGCACGGGGGGGGGGTTCGTCACAAGGAAGACTATGCGGGAAGCATGCATAAACGCCGGAGGTCTTGCTGTGGTGACGGAGGAGATTATCCCGCGCTATCGGAAAACAGCGGATCCACATCAGGGATCGACAGACGGGGATTCCCACCCGGGTGGAGGGCGTCGATAGCACCCTCGCGCATTGCCTGTGGCCAGGGTTTCGGACACATGTGTCCGAAACCCTGGCCACAGGCAAGGTCATCATCGTCGGGCGTCCATGCGGATGAAGGGTAACTGGACTTCGGGGGAGGTCAAGAGTCCATAGTTTTTGGGCTTGCGGTAGGTGTTGCCCCAGGTCTCGCAGCCTCGATAGGCGCGAAGTCGGTCGAGGGGAAAGATGTCAGGAACGATCAAGCAGGTCGAGGAGGTCGGCGGGGTGACGCGGGGCTGCCTCTGCGGGAGCGGTGGGATCGTAGGAGTGTCCCCAGGTCGCGGCGACCGCGAGGGCTCCGGCCGTGCGGGCGGCGAGCATGTCGCCCGGGGCGTCGCCGACGTAAGCCGCTTCATGAACATCTACGCCCAGCTGGCGGCTTACGACGACGATGCCCTCGGGGTGAGGTTTCGGCTGAACCACTTCGTCGCCGCCCAGCAGTGCGGTAATGAAGGGGAGCAGCCCAGTAGCGGTGAGTGAGAGCTCGGCCACCCGGCGGCTCGCGCCGGTGAATACTCCCACCGGCACTCGCGCTGAGAGGGCTTCTAGACACTCCCGGATGCCAGGGTAAGGATTGAGCTCCGCGAGACCAGCATCCACATGGCGGAGATAGGCGTCTACATCTGTCTGGGTAACTGGTCGGCCGAGGAGCGGAGTGAGGGTTGCCACGACAGTGCCCGCGGACCAGACCGCGAAGACGTCCTCGTAGCTGCAGGTTTTGCCGGTCAGCTCCCGAACCGTTGCCCGGATGGCATCCGGCACTGTCTTCCTGGTATCGAGAAGGGTCCCGTCCATGTCGAAGATGACGGCCCGCGGGCTCGGCCCAGGTTTCATGGTCGCCAGCTTAGAGCGTCGGGCGGTAAGACCCTGGGGCCAGATCCCTATGGACGAATTTTCCCCCGCTAGGGTGTTGAACACGTCACAATGGCTCTGAGGACATCGGAGCTCCACCGGAGTCTCGACACGGAGGTGATGTAGCTCTATGGCTCGCTGGGATCAGAATCCCGCTACTCTGCCGTCATGCGCGGCGCCTATCCAGCGTTGTGGCATGGCCAGTGGCATGCCGGCTTACGGGAATTCCGGGAACCGGCGTTGACGAAGGAGTTTCTGTGACCGTCGATGGCTCAGCGAAGGCCGTGTCTATGGGCGATTCTCTTGCCAGCTTTGACTCCGAGTTCGTCCAGCTGCTCACTCCGGAGGGAAAACGCGCCGAGCACCCCGAGTACTTCCTCGACCTTCCCGCCGAGGATTACCGCGCGTTGTACCGTGACCTGGTGCTGGTCCGCCGCATTGACGCAGAGGCTATCGCGCTGCAACGTCAGGGTGAGTTGGGGCTCTGGCCTTCCCTCCTCGGCCAGGAAGCCGCCCAGGTCGGCTCCGCTCGGGCCGTGACAGACAACGACTACGTTTTCCCGGCCTATCGAGAGCATGGCGTGGCCTGGTGTCGCGGGGTGGATCCGCTGGACGTGTTGGCGTTCTGGCGTGGGGTCAGCCATGGCGGCTGGGATCCGAGCGAGAAGAACTTTCACCTCTATACCGTGGTGGTCGGCGCGCAGGTGTTGCATGCCGTGGGTTACGCCATGGGGGTGCAACGAGACAGCGCCCTGGGCCCGGACGGCACGGCGGTGCTGGTGTACTTCGGCGACGGCGCCACCAGTCAGGGCGATGTGAACGAGGCGTTCAACTTCGCCAGCGTTTTCAACGCGCCGGTGGTGTTCTTCTGCCAGAATAACCAGTGGGCGATCTCCGAACCGTTGGCCAGGCAGACCCGCATCCCGCTCTACCAGCGAGCCAACGGGTTCGGCTTCCCCGGCATCCGGGTGGACGGCAATGACGTGCTGGCCTGCCAAGCCGTGACCGCTCAGGCATTGCGCACTGCCCGCGAAGGTGGTGGCCCCACGCTGATCGAGGCATACACCTACCGGATGGGCGCCCACACCACTACAGATGACCCCACCCGCTATCGGTTGGCCAGTGAGCTGCAGGAGTGGCAAGGCAAGGATCCCCTTCTCCGAATGCGGACTTTTTTGGACCACGACAAGCTTGCTGGTCAGGATTTCTTCGGTGACGTCGAGCGGGAAAGCGATGAGCTGGCCGCGCGGGTGCGCTCCGGCTGCGTTTCGATGCCCGATCCCCAGCCTTCAGCGATTTTCGACCATGTGTATGCCGAAAGGCACGCGCTGCTCGACGAAGAGCGTGAGCAATTCACCGCCTGGATCGACTCGTTTGAGGAGTCCGCGCGATGAGCCAGATTACCTTGGTCAAGGGGCTTAATTCCGGGCTGCGCAAGGCCCTAGAAAACGATCCCAAGGTCATGATCATGGGCGAGGACGTGGGCAAACTCGGCGGTGTCTTCCGGGTCACCGACGGGCTCCAGCGCGACTTCGGTGAGGATCGGGTGGTCGACACTCCCTTGGCCGAGTCCGGCATCATCGGCACCGCGATTGGGCTGGCCCTGCGGGGATATCGGCCGGTCTGCGAGATCCAGTTCGACGGTTTTGTCTACCCAGCGTACGACCAGATCGTCAGTCAGCTCGCCAAGATGCGCATGCGTTCGCTGGGTCACATCACGCTGCCGGTGGTGGTGCGCATCCCGTTCGGCGGCGGTATCGGCTCAGTCGAGCACCATAGTGAGTCCCCCGAGGCCTACTTCGCGCATACCGCGGGGCTCAAGGTCGTGGCCTGCGCCAATCCCGCTGACGGGCACTGGATGATCCAGCAGGCCATCACCTGCGACGATCCTGTCATTTTCTTCGAGCCGAAGCGGCGGTACTGGGAGAAGGGTGAGCTGGGCACCTCCGTGGCACCCGATCCGCTGCACAGCGCCCGCCTAGTGCGGTCCGGCACGAACTGCACCGTGGCGGCTTACGGGTCGATGGTCAAGGTGTGCCTTGATGCGGCCAGCGTCGCTGAAGCGGAAGGCGCCAGCCTGGAGGTGATCGACCTGCGCTCGCTTTCCCCGTTGGACATGGAGACGCTCTCCAGCTCGGTGCGGCGGACCGGCCGGCTCGTCACCGTTCATGAGGCGTCAGTTTTTCTAGGCATGGGGTCTGAGATCGCGGCTCGGGTCACTGAGCAATGTTTCTATTCGCTACAGGCCCCGGTGCTGCGAGTAGGTGGTTACCACACTCCGTATCCGCCAGCGCGACTGGAGGAGAATTACCTTCCCGATGTGGACCGGGTGCTCGATGCGGTAGACCGCGCGTTAGCGTACTGAGCGGGAAAGGAGTCCGGCATGCCTGAGCTGAAGCAGTTCGCAATGCCTGACGTTGGCGAAGGACTCACCGAGGCGGAAATTCTGGTCTGGCATGTCCAGCCCGGCGACACGGTTGCCCTCAACCAGATCATTGTGGAGATAGAGACCGCCAAGGCGGCGGTGGAACTCCCCTGCCCGTACCCGGGGGTGGTGCGTGAGCTGCATGCCGCCCAGGGCGCCACGGTGGATGTGGGAGCTCCGATTATCACGGTCGACGTGGCGCCGGATTCCCCGGAAGCGCCAGCTCCGGAAACCAACAGCGTCGTGGGCATCCCAGCTGATTCGGCGCCCCACCCCGAATCCGATTCGCAGCAAAGCCACGATGTTGACCACCGTGCCGCTGTCTTGGTCGGCTATGGCCCGCGCGCTGCTGTCCCTACCAGGCGACGCCGTCGTAAGCCCTTAGCCGCGCAACCTGTAGCAGCTACTTCCTCCGAGCCAGGGACGTTGGCGCCGCCACCGGTCCGTAAGTTGGCCAAGGATATGGGGATCGATCTGGCGTCGGTCACCCCCTCTGGACCGGACGGAACGATCATCCGCGACGATGTCCAGAACGCCGCGCTATCAGGAGTTCCGGCCGCCACTGCCTCACCAGGGACAGCACTGCCGCCCGGGTTCGATCCCGTCACCCGGGAACGGCGGATGCCGATCCGAGGAATTCGCAAGATGACCGCCCAGGCGGTTTCGACCAGTGCGTTTACCGCCCCGCATGTCACCGAATTTCTGGCCGTGGATATGACTCAGGCGTTGGGGTTCGTTTCCCGGCTCAAAGAACTCCCGGAGTTCGCCGGCGTTACGGTGAGTCCGCTGCTGGTGGCAGCCAAAGCGCTGCTGGTAGCGGTGAAACGAAACCCGGATATCAATGCTAGCTGGGATGAGAAAATCGGCGAGATCGTGGTCAAGGGCTATGTCAACCTGGGCATTGCTGTGGCCACCGATCGCGGTTTGCTGGTGCCCAACATCAAGGACGCTGACACGTTGACGCTCGCCCAACTCGCCCGGTCGCTGACAGACGCAGCCGTCAAGGCCCGGGCGGCCAAGACGCCACCGGCGGATCTGACTGGGGGCACGATCACCATCACGAATTTGGGAACCTTTGGGGTCGACACCGGCACGCCGATCCTCAATCCCGGTGAAGCGGCGATTCTTTGCGTCGGGGCGATTCGTCCGCGGCCGTGGGTGCACCAGGGGAGGTCCAGCCCCGCCAGGTTGTCGAGCTCTCGCTATCTGTTGATCATCGGCTGGTAGATGGGGGATTGGCGGCTAAGGTGCTGACTGACATTGCCGCCGGGTTGACCGAACCTGAGGTTCTCCTCGCCTGGTCGTAGGACCTGGACAATTCCGTCCCGAAGAATAATTCCCCCAGATCAGACATGAAGCTACTATCAACGAGTCGAATGTAGCTACATGCTTCAGGTTCTCGCCATTGAGAGATCGCGGATAAAGCGTTCGCTGGGCGCTCCTTCTCTGATAGGTCATACTTTTTGGCACGACATATCGAGTTGGAGCAAAGGACAGGTTGTTATTCCTAAAGACTTGCGGAATCTGCTCGGTATCGAACCAGGTGACGAGGTGACGTTTTGGCGCGAGGATGACCGCGTAGCGTTAGACCGGGCAACGTCGGACCGTCCCCTTCGAGGAAGGTACGCTGACCTTGATTTGTTCGGCGAACTGGAAGCCGAACGCGGCAAGGACTGGGTTCGCGAAGCTCGATTGATATGACCGAGGTGCTCGACGCGTGGGCCATTATGGCTTACCTACGTAACGAACCCGCGGCAGATCGGGTGGCCCGTGCTATGGCGCGTGACGCTGTGATGAGTGGGATCAATCTCGGCGAGGTTTTTTGCGTGCTGCACCGCTTGGCGGGTCCAGGCGAAGCCGCTACAACGATCCGAGATCTCCGGGCGGACGTCGATGTCGAAACTCCGCATAGTGATCGCGTGCTCGAAGCCGTCGCCATCAAGGCCCAACACGCGATGTCCTACGCGGATGCCTTTGCCGCGGCGACTGTGCTTGGCCACAACGCCACCTTGCTAACTGGAGATCCTGAGTTGCTTGTGGAAGATGCCTCCTGGCGCTTCGAGGACTTGCGCGCTAGCGGCGGCTAGAAAGCCTCCTCGGGCACGTGCATGAGAGCGTTGTCCATGGTCTCCGCGATGACGCGCTGCGGGGTTAGGGTGGGCAGGATAGTGCGGGCGAACCAGCGCGCCGCCGCTACTTTGCCGGTGTAGAAAACCTTGTCCTGGTCGTTGGCCTGTTCCAGCGCGGCGACGGCAACCTCGGCCTGACGCAGCAACAGCCAACCGGTGATCAGATCGCCGAGAGTCAGCAGCAGCCGGGAGGTGTTCTGCCCCGCCTGATACATTGCGGTGATGTTCTCAGCTGAGCTGGCCAGCTGGCGGATCATAGCTCCCACAATGCCCTGGACGTCCTGGAGCGCAGCGTCGAGCAATTCCCGTTCTGCGGCCAGCGCCTCATCTTTGGTGTGGGCGAATTGGTGAATCTCGGAGAACAGCGCGGTGAGGGCTTGGCCCTTGTTCCGCACGATGTGACGGAAGAACAGATCCATGCCCTGGATCGTGGTGGTCCCCTCATACAGCGTGTCGATCTTGGCGTCCCGGAGGTACTGCTCGATGGGGTAATCCTGCAGGTAGCCTGAGCCGCCGAGAATCTGCAGGGACTGGGCCAGCAGCTCATACGACCGTTCCGACCCGAAGCCCTTCACCACCGGCAGCAACAAATCCGCCCGCCGGGCAGCCGACTCGTCCGAGCCGCCGGCCGCTTCGGAGATCGTGAGGCGATCCTGGATCGACGCGGTATAGAACACCAGCGCTCGCAGGCCTTCGGCGTACGCTTTCTGCATCAGAAGTGAGCGCCGCACGTCTGGGTGGGAGATGATGGTCACCCGTGGTGAAGTCTTGTCAGCGATCCGGGTCAGGTCAGGCCCTTGGACTCGGGTTTTCGCGTACTCCAGGGCATTGAGATAGCCGGTGGACAGGGTAGCGATGGCTTTGGTTCCGACCACCATCCGCGTGTATTGGATGAGCGGAAATATTTGCGCCATGCCATCGTGGATATTCCCCAACAGCCAGCCGACCGCGGGATGCTGCTCGCCGAACCGCAGCTCGCAGGTGGCGGAAGCCTTCAGGCCCATCTTTTTCTCGGTGTTCGCGGCGTACACACCGTTGCGTTCGCCCAACTCTCCAGTGTTGGGGTCGAAGCGGAATTTGGGCACAAGAAACAGGGAGAGCCCTTTTGCACCACCCCCAGCGCCCTCGGGACGGGCTAGTACCAGGTGGATGATGTTCTCGGCGAGGTCGTGTTCTCCGCTGGTGATGAACCGCTTGACGCCCTCGATGTGCCAACTGCCGTCCGCCGCGGGAATGGCTTTGACGCGAGCCGCCCCCACATCCGAACCGGCATCCGGTTCGGTGAGCGCCATGGTGGCGCCCCAGTGCCGCTCCACTATGTGGCGGGCGATGTCGCGCTGCGCCTCGGTGCCCAGCCGGTAGATCGCGTGCGCGAAGTTGAACCCGGACGCGTACATGTGCACTGCCGGGTTAGCGCCCAGCACCAGCTCGGCTACTGCCCACCGCAGTGACGGCGGGGCCAGCGTGCCGCCCAGTTCTTTCGGCAGCTCCAACCGCCACCACTCGGCGTCTCGGTAAGCCTGGTAGGATTTCTTGAACGATTTCCGAATCTTCACGCTGGAGGTATTCGGGTCGAACACCGGCGGATGACGGTCAGAATCGATCAGTGAGGTGGCCAGCTTATCGGCGGCAAGGCGCTCTACTTCCTCCAGAATGATGGTGGCGGTGGGCACGTCGAGCTCGGTATAAGGGGGAGTGCCCAGCAGCGTGTCGCAGCCGAAGACTTCGAACAGGTTGAAGGCAAGATCCCTCAGGTTAGACTTGTAATGGCCCATGATCCGCTCCGGTCGTTCGGGTGGCTGCCGGTCACGTCCAGTAATCACGAAAAGCGGATCGGTAACGTGCAACCTTTAAGCCCGCTGAGGTAACCTCACCGCTGTGCAGAACTATTCCGGCGATGATCTCTCGTCGCAGTCTCCCCCGCCGAGCCCGAGCCTAGCGCAGGCGGTTCAAGCGTTCGCTGATGGCGCCATGGCGGTGGAGGACTTTCAAGATGTCTTCATCGCGTCCAAAGTCTACTGCCCTCGGGGCGACAACCCAGGCTTCCTGGCTCTGCACGAATCCCAAGAGCCGGTCATTCCGCTGTTTTCCTCCTTGCGGGAGCTGCACCGGTACGCGGGGAAGGATTCCCGCTGGTTCACTGTCACCGGCGCTGAGGTGCTTGATCTGCTGCCGGAAGGCTACGGGATGGTGCTGGATCTGGAGGGCCGGCATCGGGTGGTGTTCAACGCCCAAACCGTGGAACAGATGATCACCTACACCATGCTGCGGATGTACGGCTGAGCGGCTCAGCCTTCCCGGATGATATCAGCGCCCAAGAGTTCCCGGGCCTGTCACGCAACCCCCGAAACTTGAGTGAAGGGCCCCTTGAACCAATAGGATTGCGTGAAGGGCCCCTTCATAGCATTGGCACCGGATACTCTTAGGAGCTGATCCTGCTCGACAAGCTTGACCATCGTGAGGCACGGCTATGGTACGCCGCCCAGACCGTGAAGCAAGGTTGGTCGCGCAACATCCTGGCGATGCAGATCCAAAACCGTCTATACGAGCGTCAGGCTGCCGCGCTCACGAACTTCGCGAGTGTGCTTCCCGCGCCGTGGTCCGATCTGGCGAGGGCTCTCGTCAAGAGCCCCTACAACTTCGACTTCCTGGGAATCGGACCTGACGCGCGCGAACGCGAGGTAGAACAGGGTCTGCTGGAGCACGTGCGCTCGTTTCTCTTGGAACTCGGCGCTGGGTTCGCACTGGTGGGAAGCCAGTACCACCTCGACGTAGGTGGCGACGACTTCTACCTCGATTTGCTCTTCTACCACCTAGTGTTGCGCTGCTACATCGTGATCGATCTGAAAGCCGGGAAGTTCCAACCCGAGTATGCCGGCAAGATGAACTTCTACCTCTCCGCCGTCGACGAACAACTCCGCGACCCCGAGCACGATCAGCCCAGCATCGGGATCCTGCTCTGCCGCGACCGCAACAAGCTGGTCGCCGAATACGCCCTTCGCGACCTCGCAAAACCTGTCGGCATCTCCACCTACCTCACCGAAACACTCCCCGCCACACTGGCTGCCGCACTTCCCAGCACCCGCCAGCTCGAAGCAGAACTCACCCCCGACCATCCGTAAACACCGGGCTCCGACAGGGCCGCGTTTCACCAGAGCTTCCCTGGTCAGGTTCTATGCAAATAACGGCAGTAGCGACAAGATCAACAGTTGCGCTGTTGTTTCTATAGTTCCGTTGTCGACCGCTGGGGCTGGGATGGCTTGCTGAGAGCGGTCGTCGTAGATTTTCGACGGTATTTTGTCTCGTGCGCTCAGGCAGCGGGTGATAGCGCCCGATTTGCTGCCGTGATTCTTAACTCTCCTGGGTGTTGCCGGTGCCCAAGAGTTCCCGGGCCTGTTCGGTGAACTCGCGTACACATGGCTCCTGCTGATAGGGCTTCAGCTCCCGTCGCAGATCGCGAAGGTAGCTCATGGTGCGAAGTGAGCTGACCTGATCAGACAGCAGACTAATCGCCTGGTCGCCAGTGGCACATGCCTGTTCCGCGTCGCGTTGTCGCACGTAGGCAACGGCGAGCCAGCTGCAATATTCCGCACGATCACGGGGATATCCTTCGTAAGATTCAAGCCCTAAGTTCAGGTGCCTTAATGCTTGTTCAGGATCGCCTGCCACAAGGAAAGATCTTCCCACGAGGCATGACACGTGCGCCTCATCGAGCCAGTAGGCATGGCCTTCGACCTTGGTCTTTCCGCGATCGAACAGCTCGGTCGCCTGGTTGAGCGCTTTAGCGTGGGATTGCAAATCACCTGTTCGCGCATGCGCTTGCGCGGAGAACAGGGCCAGCAGCGCCCCGTCTCGGTCAGAAAGGACGCCTTTGCTCCTGCTTTGAGCCGCCTGAGCTAGCTGCAACGCGTCCTGCGGGAGGCCTACCCAGGTGGCTTGATCACATAGCCGGGCTAAGCTGACAACCCCCAAGGCGCGGTTTCCCGCGGTGTGAGCGGCGCGCAGGCCGGCAAGCCAGTAGCTTTGCGCGGCGGCGTGGCGGTTACTGTCAAAAGCAAGCCAGCCGGCTAAATGGCATAGCTCAGCGCTCGCGCGGAACAGGAGTTGGCCAATTTCTTCGCTGTAGCTGGCATTGCGGAGCAGGTTAGCAACTAGTTTAACGTCAGCGCTCACCGTGTTCAGTAAATCGCCACTACCCATCTCGTCGTCCAGATGCTGCAGAGCCTCGGTCCGCTTCTGGATGATTTCTACTAGAGAGCTGTTGATGCGCTCGCCCTGCAGCGCGGCAAGCACTGGCTCAGTCTCGCCGAAGCACTCTCGTATGGTTGTGTCAAGGGCAGTTCCAGTGAGCAGGTGGGAATGCTGGCGGCCTGGGTCCACAAGCTCTCCTCGGTACTCAGCTATGGGCTGGTTTCAGGTAGCGACAAGTTGGCTTTGGATCTGTTCGGTGAAACCGCGGACTACGGGCACCTCCTGGTATCGGTGCAACTCGCGCTGTAGGTCATAGAGATGCCCTGTAACGCGGGGAGAATTAAGTTCTGTGACAAGGTCGAGGGTTTGCTTCCCAACCACGCAGGCTTGTTCTACCTCACGTTGCCGCACATGGGCAACAGCCAGCTGACTGAGGTAAAAGGCTCGGTCTCGGGCGAATGACTTATCTTCGTCAAACAGATCAAGACCTCGGCTCAGGTGATCGGCAGCCTCTGGAAAACGTCTAGCTTCTAGGAAGCAAAAGCCCATCTCACACGAGAAGTGAGATTCGTCTATCCAATAGGCCCATCCCGGTTCCGTTCCGGGCTTAGCTCGGTCAAGCGAGGTGAAGGCTCGAGTGAGCGCGGCTGAATGGGCTTTGTTGTCACCAGCCTTGGCGTGGGCGCGCGCCGCATGCATGGCGATGATTCCAGCGACAGCGGGAGGGACAGCAGTTTGGTCACTGGCTTCGGCTGTCTGGATAAGCTGTACCGTGTCCTGAGGATTGCCCATCCATGCGGTCTGGTAACTCATCCAGGTAAGAATGTACGCGCCAAGTGCCCGATCCCCAGCAGTATGAGCGGAACGCAAAGCCGCGAGGTAACACTGCTGAGCGGCAGCGTGCCGACCAGCGTCAAGGAATGACCAGGCGGCTAATTCAGTTAGCTCAGCTGTCACCCTGAACAGTCGTTGGCCAAGATCCTCCGAGTAGCTGGCATTCCTGAGCAACCCAGCCATCAGTTGAAGGTCAGCCATGACGGGATCAATCAACCAGGCGCCGCCGATTTCAGAGTCCATGCATCGCGCGGTATGGATACGCTGCTCAATCGTCTCGATCATGGACATGGTGACCTGGCGTCCATTTAGCGCGGCGATGAAGGGGCCGGGGTTCTGGAGCCAGGGCAGGGTAGAAGCAGTCAACCCCGTGCCGGTGAGTACGGTGAAGCCACGGCGGTCCACCGGGGCTTTACTCGATACCTCGATAACTGCCTCCACCGCACCTTCTTGAGTCCACGGCTGGCTTACTCCCGCTAGTTGTTCGCTGGGCAGCCACAGCGGCCAGGGGCAGCGTTTCACATCCGCAATCGGGATATCCAGCGCTCGAGCTAGTGCGAACTGCGTGTCCAGGTCAGGGGTAACTTCCCAGTGTTCCCATCGCCAAACCTTATTCGCGTTGGCGGCCATGTTCACTTGGGCGTTGGCGGCGATGATCTCCGCGCACTGCCGTAGGGACCATCCATGGGTTCCCCGCACTGCGGCTTGACCCCCAAAACTTCACCCCCAAAACTTGAGTGAAGGGCCCCTTGAACCAATAGGATTGCGTGAAGGGACCCTTCATAGCATTGGCACCGGATACTCTTAACTCTCCCGGGTGATGTCAGCGCCTAAGGCGGAAAACCGTTCGGCTAGTTGCGCGTGGCCTCGCTCGATCATGGTAGCCGGGGTGACGGTAGTCTCCCCTTCCGCGGCCAGGCCAGCGAGCACCAGGGCAATTCCGGTGCGCAGATCATGGGCGACCACCTCGGTTCCCCTCAATTGCCGGGGACCTTCGATGACAGCACGGTTATCAGTGACCTGGATGTTGGCGCCCATCCGGTTCAGCTCTGCGGTGAGCGCGAAGCGGGCGTCATGCACGGTTTCATGTACCCAGCTGGCGCCCTCGGCCAGGCATGCTAGCGAAATCAGCGGAGATTGCAGATCGGTGGCGAAGCCTGGGTACGGGTGGGTGATGAGGTTGATCGGTCGCAGTGGCCATTGGCTGCGTACCCGCAGGGCCGCGCCATGGGGGGTGAATTCCACCCCCATCTGTTCCAGCTTCCACCGGGCCACACCGAAGTTTTCTAGCCCACCGCCTACCAGGGTGGCTTCTCCTTGGGTCATGGCGATGGCCATGACCAGCACTCCGGCGTCGAGGCGGTCGGGCATGACAGTGTACTCCACCGCGGCCAGCTCATCAACGCCTTCGACTCGTAAAAAGCCGGTGCCCGCCCCGGTTATGCGAGCGCCCATCCGGGTCAGAAAGGTGATGTGGTCCAGCACTTCCGGTTCCCGGGCGGCATTGTCGATGACGGTGACCCCTGGTGTCAGACAGGCCGCGGCCACTAAGTTCTCGGTTCCGGTCCAGGATGGGGTGTCTAGGTAAAGGTGGTTGCCGCGCAGCGAATCAGCCTTGAGTAGCATCCGACCACCGTCGGCGTCTCCTTCCACTGTCGCCCCGAGCCGGGCAAAGCCGCGGTAGTGGAAGTCCAAGGCCCGGGTGCCGAGATGGCAGCCCCCCACGCCTTCGTACACCACCTCGCCCAGCCGGTGCAGCACCGTGGGAATGAACAGCACTGAGCCGCGGAACCGGCGGGTCAGCTCGGCGGGCAAGACGGGGTTGGTCAGATCGGAGGCGTCGATGACCAGCGTCCGCTCGGATTCGTGCAGCTCGACGTGGGCGCCGACGGCCCGTGCCAGGTCAACAGCGCGGCGGATGTCTTCGATGAGAGGCACATTCCGCAGTACGGTTTGTCCTCGGGGCGCTAGCAGAGCCCCCGCGATCATCGGCAGAGCGGAATTCTTGCTGCCTTGCACAAAGGCAGTGCCGCGCAGCGCTTGGCCACCGCGCACTCGGTAACGAGCTGATCGGTCCGTCATAGTGAGCCCCGCTTCCTATAGGCCTCGCCGCATCCTGTCGTGGCAAAAGGACGATTCAGAAGTGCCCGTGCCAGAGGTCGGTCCCGCGGTCTTTGGCTTGTCTGAGGAGCAATCCTGATACCAGCAGAACTGTTGTGTCGATCTTCAGAAGGAGCTTTCCATGAAATAATGGAAACCGTCCCTGCCGAGAGCGGATGACGGGAATCGAACCCGCGTTATCAGCTTGGGAAGCTGATGTTCTGCCATTGAACTACATCCGCCTATCTGCCCATAGAGCACAGACTCTCGCTACTTTAGCTAGCCCACTGGTCGGTATGACAACTAGTGGTGTGTCCTGCAAATAATTGGTGGTGGGTTTGGTATTATTCCGGCATGAGACAGCCGGTGCCGGCGTTGGCAATGTCGCTTGGTCAGCGTGAAGTCCTCGAGTCGTTGGCCCGGTCGCAATCGGCTGCGCATCGGGAGGTGGTGCGGGCGAAGGCGCTGTTGATGGCGGTCGACGGTGTGGCCAATACGGCGATCGCGGGATCGTTGTCGGTGTCGCCGGCGTCGGTGAAGAGCTGGCGTGAGCGGTTCGCCGAGGAGGGTGTGGCGAAGTTGGGTCAGGTCCGCAAGGGTCGTGGCCGCAAGCCGTCGATCCCGCAGTCCAAGATCGAGGAGATCCTCGATCTCACCCAGAACTATCGGCCGAAGGGTGAGACTCATTGGAGTTGTAGGACCATGGCTGCTGCTGCGGGGGTGTCGAAGTCCACGGTACAACTGGTGTGGTCGGCGCGGGGTCTGAAGCCGCATCGGGTGGATACGTTCACCCTGTCCAACGATCCGCGCTTCGAGGAGAAGCTGGTCGATGTCGTCGGTCTTTATGTGAATCCGCCCGAGAAAGCGATCGTGCTGTGCGCGGACGAGAAGTCCTCGGTGCAGGCGTTGGACCGCACCCAGGCGTCGCTGCCGATGGTGAAGGGTCGGGGTGAGACGATGACCCACGACTACAAACGGCACGGCACCACCACCCTGTTCGCGGCGTTGAATGTGTTGACCGGCATGGTGATCGGTGAATGTATGCCGCGTCATCGGCATCAGGAATGGTTGAGGTTCCTCAAGACCATCGACCGCCAGGTGCCCAAGGACCTGGCGATTCATCTGATCCTGGACAACTACGCCACCCACACACACGAAGACGTCCGTGAGTGGCTGGACAAGCATCCTCGCTTCCATCTGCATGTCACCCCGACCTCCTCGTCCTGGTTGAACCTGGTCGAGCGGTGGTTTCGTGAGCTGACCGACAAAGCGTTGCGGCGCGGGGTGTTCCATTCGGTTCCCGACCTGATCGAATCGATCCAGGAATACATCGACGGACACAACGAGGCCCCCCGACCCTACGTGTGGACCGCAACCGCCGAATCGATCCTGGCCAAGGTTGCCCGTGGACGCATCACCCTCGAAAAAATCAACTAAATTCAGGACACACCACTAGGAGCTCACCTGCCCCCTAGAAGCGCAGCTCTTAGTCAGCCTGACCAGCTGGCACTATCCACTCGACGGGTTGTCCTGTTATCTCAGCGATCAACTCGAAATCGCCGTCATAGTGCAACATCGTTAACTCCGACGCCTGGGCGATAGCAGCTACCAGCAAATCCGGCACGGCCACTGCCCGGTGCTGGCCTCGTTCGATGAGCTGCCGTTGGGTTTGGCGAGCCATTTGCTCAGCGGGCACGGGCATGATGATCGGAATAAGCCGGTCAAGCAGTTGGAGGGCCACATCGTGG
>Ga0187894_10002955_pt1 | contig 19615 bp, 17 predicted proteins | sample GBC1701081metaG_FD_136650 | JGI IMG/M metagenome (GOLD analysis project Ga0187894, IMG submission 136650) | White microbial mat communities from a lava cave in the Kipuka Kanohina Cave System on the Island of Hawaii, USA - GBC170108-1 metaG ...
CACCTGCTCCGCTGAAGATGCGACCCACTGCGTGGCGTAGTCGGCGAACTGGCGAGTCGGTCGGTACCTCGATCGAGGACGGGACCCACGAAAACGCAAACCCGCCACGTCAACCCCTGGTGGGCGAGGGGGGACTTGAACCCCCACGTCCTTGCGGACACAGGAACCTGAATCCTGCGCGTCTGCCAATTCCGCCACTCGCCCGAGCCAGCGTCGGCGCTCAGGGTACCGGATCGTCGCCGAGGGGGTCCCCGCCTTCGGATCGGGCCCCGTGGGTAAGGTACGGCCGACCATGGGACTCCAGCAGTTCGAGCGACGGCTCGAGCGCCTCGTCGAGGGGGTGTTCGCCAAGGCCTTCCGCGGTGGCCTCCAACCGGTCGAGCTCGGCCGGCGTCTGACCCGCGAGATGGACGCCCACCGGACGGTGGGCGTCAACGGGGTCATCGTGCCCAACGCCTTCAGCTTCATGGTCTCCGCCGCGGACATGGAGCGGTTCGCCTCCTTCTCCGAGGCCCTGGTCCGGGAGCTGGCGGACGCCGCCCGCGAGCACGCGCGAAGTGAGGCCTACGGCTTCGTCGGCCCCGTGGAGGTGACCATCGAGGTTGACCCCAACCTCACGCCCGGGATGTTCCTGGTGTCGGGGACCATGGTGGAGGCGCCCGGGGGCGTGGCCGTAGGTGCCATCGTCCAGGACGACGGCAGCCGGGTCCTGGTCGGCGACACGCCCGTCGTCATCGGACGCATGGCCGAGTGTGACGTCGTACTCCGGGACGAGGGCGTCAGCCGGCGCCATGCGGAGGTCCGTCGTCAGGGTCACGACATCGTGATCGTGGACCTCGACTCGATGAACGGAACGAAGGTCAACGGGACCGGGGTGCGGCACCATCGGTTGACCGATGGCGACGAGATCGCCGTCGGGTCGAGCAGGTTGCGGTTCGAGGCTTCGTAGGGCGCGGACCGATGCCGGAGTCGCTTCTCGCCGTGCTGAAATTCTGCTTCCTTGCCCTGCTGTGGCTGTTCTTCGTCCGCGTTCTGTGGGCCGTCTGGGCCGAGGTGCGGGCGCCCGCACCTGCCGCCGCACCACGGGCGGGTGGGCCGGCCGCCGTCAAGGACGCGGCTCCCCCCGCCGAGGGACTGAAGCTCAAGGTCGTCGAGCCGGCGGCCGCTCGTGGCACCATCTACGACCTCGCCGACGAGCTGACCGTGGGGCGGGCCGGCGGCTGCCACGTCGCCCTGAGCGAGGACACCTTTGCCAGTCAGCTCCACGCCCGCGTCTTCCGCCGGGATCGCCGGATGTGGCTCGAGGACCTCGGATCGACGAACGGCACGTACCTCAACGGCCAGGTCGTGTCGGCGCCCGTGGCGTTGCGCCGCGGCGATCGCGTGCAGGTCGGCCGAACGGTGTTGGAGGTGACGAAGTGACCGCGCTGCGGGCCGGCGCGGCAACCGATGTCGGTCGGGTCCGCTCGATGAACCAGGACCAGTTCCTCCTGGCGGAGAACCTCTTCGCAGTCGCCGACGGCATGGGAGGCCATGCCGCCGGCGACATTGCGTCGCTCACCGCGGTCGAGGCACTGCGGGCCGCCTTCGCCGACGACCCCACCACCGACGGCCTGGTCCGAGCCGTCCGCAACGCCAACCGGGCCGTGTGGGAGCGGGCCCACGAGCAGCGCGACCTTCGTGGCATGGGCACGACGGTGACGGCGGTGGCGCTAGTCCCCGAGAGCGACGACGAGGTCATCGCCGTCGTGAACGTGGGCGACTCACGGGCCTATCTGATGCGCGATGGCGCCCTGGACCAGCTCACCGACGACCACAGCGTCCCCGAGGAGTTGCGCCGGGCCGGCCGGCTCAGCCCGTCCGAGGCGGCCAACCATCCGCAGCGCAACGTCTTGACCCGCGCCCTAGGCGTCGACCCGGAGGTCGAGGTGGACTGCTTCCGGGTGACGCCCTACCGCGGAGACCGGCTGGCCCTGGCCAGCGACGGCCTGTTCAACGAAGTCGACGTCGACGACATCGCCCACATCCTGCGCACCGAACCGGACCCGGAGGAGGCGGCTCGCGAGCTTGTCCGCCTCGCGCGAGATGGGGGCGGGAACGACAACATCACTGTGGTGGTGGTCGACGTGGTGGACGATGACGACCGGGCGGAGCGGGCGTCCGAGGCCCTGGCGTCGACCACCGCGAGGCGGGCACCCACCGCACGCGCCCGCCCGGCGCCGGCGACCCAGGCTGCGCCGCCGTCCACCCCATCAACGCCCACCGGGTGGGCTCAACCGCCGGTCGCGCCGCGCCGCCGGCGCGCAACTCCCCGGCTGGTCCTGTTCACGTTGGCCGTGCTGGCTGTTGTCGGCGGGGCGTTCGGCGCAATCGGCTGGTTCGCCCGGGCCGGCTACTTCGTCGGCGAGGACGACGGCCAGGTCGTGATCTACAAGGGCCGGCCCGGCGGGCTGTTGTGGTTCGCGCCGACCGTCGCCGACCGCACCGACGTGGCCCTCGACGCCATGCGCACGAGCCGCGTCAGCGAGATCCAGGCCGGCCGGGAGGCGTCCTCGATCGATGACGCCCGCGCCTACGTCGCGAACAACACCACCACGACGACCACGACGACCACGACCACGACACCCGCCGGGCCCACGCCGGCTCCCGCCGGCGCCGTGCCCCCGATCAGCCGACCATGAACCGATCGGCGGCCCGCAGCACCGAGCTGGGGCTGATCGTGCTGGCCGCGCTCGCCACCGCCGGCCTCTACGCGCTGGCCAGCCTGGGACGGTCCGCGTCGCTCCCCGCCGACATCGTGCCGTTCCTGGTCGCGATTCTCGTATTGTTCGCCGCCGCGCACGTGGCGGTCAGGGTCCTCGCCCCGGAGGCCGACGGCACCGTGCTCCCGCTGGCCGCCTTGCTGAACGGCGTCGGGTACGTCTTCATCGCCCGCCTCGACCCGGACCTGGCCGGGCTCCAGGCGGTGTGGACGGGCGTCGGCGTCGGCGCCTTCGTGATCACCTTGGCCGTCGTACGGCGGGTTCGCGACCTCGAGCGCTACCGCTACTCGTTCGCCCTCGTCGGCGTTGGGCTCCTCGTGCTGCCGCTGGCTCCAGGTATCGGTCGCAACATCCGGGGGTCCCGACTGTGGGTGCAGTTCGGGTCGCTGACCTTCCAGCCCGGTGAGCTGGCCAAGATCGCCCTCGCCGTCTTCTTCGCGGCATACCTCGTTGAGAAGCGTGAGCTCCTCACCCAGGCCACCGGCGCCGCCCGGGGACGGGCCTTCGGGCCGATCCTGCTGGCCTGGGGCGCGTCGCTGGTCGTGATGACGGCGGAGCGGGACCTCGGCTCGTCGCTGCTGTTCTTCGCCCTGTTCGTCACGATGCTCTGGGTGGCGACCGGGCAGGGTCGTTACCTGGGCGTCGGTCTGGGGCTGTTCTCCGTCGGTGCCACCTTCGCCTACACCTCGTTCACCCACGTCCAGACCCGCGTGCGGGTGTGGACCGACCCGTGGTCCCGGGCCTCCGACGAGGGCTTCCAGCTCGTCCAGGCCGCCTACGCCATGGGCTCGGGTGGGTGGGCCGGCGCCGGGCCCGGCCTGGGGGCGCCGGGGCGGATCCCGGCCGCCGCGACGGACTTCATCTTCGTGGCCGTGGCCGAGGAGCTGGGCCTGTTCGGCGCCACGGCCGTGCTCGTGGCCTTCGCGCTCATGGTCGGTGCCGGCCTGCGCATCGCCGTGCGTTCGGACCAGCCCTTCGAGAAACTGCTGGCCGCCGGGCTGACGACCATCATCGGCCTCCAGAGCTTCATCATCATCGGCGGCGTCACGCGCCTGGTGCCGCTCACCGGCGTCACCCTGCCGTTCATGTCCTACGGAGGCTCATCGCTGCTGGCCAACTACATCCTGCTGGCGCTGCTGCTGCGTGTCTCCAGTGAGACCGCCCGCCGGGCCGAGCGCCGAGCGGGCATGGTCGACGAGACGGTGGGCCTGGCGCGATGACCGGGATGAACATGCAGATCCGCCGGCTCGGCCTCGCCCTGCTGGTGCTGTCCTCGGCCCTGTTCCTCCAGCTCAACTACCTGCAGGTGGTGCGGGCCGACAAGCTGGCCAACGCCCCCGGCAACACCCGCAACGCGGTGCGGGACTTCAGCCGGGCCCGCGGCACCATCGAGTCGGCGGACGGGGCCGTGCTGGCCCGGTCGGTACCGGCCGACGGTGAGTTCGAGCGCCTCCGGGAGTACCCCGAGGGAGACCTGTTCGCCCACGTGACCGGGTACCTGTCGTTCACCTTCGGGAGCGAGGGTGTGGAGCGCAGCTACAACGACGACCTCGCCGGGCGCAGCGCGCCGCTGACCCGCCTGCGAGACGTGCTGTCGGACCGGGAGCGCACCGGCAACGTCGTACTGACGGTGTCGAAGGGCCTGCAGCAGGTGGCCCGCGACGCTCTCGGCGACCAGCGGGGCGCCGTCGTCGCCCTCGACCCGGCCACGGGGGCCATCCTGGCCATGTGGAGCTTCCCGTCCTTCGACCCCAACCCCCTGGCCGCCCACAACCAGCGGGGCGTACAGGAGGCGTGGGCCGGCCTCCAGGCCGATGCGTCCAAGCCGCTGCTGCCCCGGGCCTACCGCGAGCGCTACGCGCCAGGCTCGACCTTCAAGGTGGTGACCGCGGCGGCCGCCCTGGAGCGCGCACCGGAGCTGGCCACCAAGGAGTACCCGACCCTGCGCGCCCTCGATCTCCCGCAGACCACCAGGGATCTCCCCAACTTCGGCGGCGGCGCCTGCGGTGGCATGCTGCCCGCGCTCCTGGCCCGGTCGTGCAACACCGGTTTCGCCCAGATGGGCCTGGACCTCGGCGCGCAAGCATTGGCCGCCGAGGCCCGGGACTTCGGCTTCGGGTCGCGCCCTCCGCTCGACCTCCCGGTGCCAGCCACCTCGGTCTTCCCCGGCGCGTCGACGTTCGACCGCGACCTGCCGTCACTGGCCCAGTCGGCCATAGGCCAGCGCGACGTGGCGGCCACGCCGCTCCAGATGGCGTTGGTGGCGGCTGGAGTGGCCAACGGCGGCGTGATCATGAAGCCGCACGTCATGGCCGAGGTGCGCGACGACGACGGCGCCGTCGTGCGCCGCTACAGCCCCGAGGGTTGGCGGCAGGCCATGAGCGCGCCGGCGGCGGCCGCGCTGCGCGACCAGATGGTCGGCGTGGTCAACCGTGGCACCGCGGGACGGGCAGCCGTGCCGGGCGTCCAGGTGGCGGCCAAGACGGGGACGGCCCAGACGGTGGGCGACAACGCCCACGCGTGGCTCGTCGCGTTCGCACCGGCCGAGGCGCCCAGGATCGCCGTCGCCGTCGTGGTCGAGAGCCAGCCCGGCCTCGGCGACGAGCAGACCGGCGGCCGGGTCGCCGCACCGATCGCCCAGGCCGTCATGAAGGCCGCGCTGGGGACCCCGTAGGCTGAGCGACGGATGCCACGCCAACCGGCCCAGATCTACAGCGACCGCTACGAGATCATCAGCCAGATCGCCCGGGGCGGGATGGCCGAGGTCTACCTCGCACGCGACCAGCTCCTCGATCGGCCCGTCGCCCTCAAGGTGCTCTATCCCGAGCTCTCGATCGACCCGTCCTTCGTCGAGCGCTTCCGCCGGGAAGCGCAGTCGGCCGCCAACCTGAGTCACCCGAACATCGTCTCGGTGTACGACTGGGGCGAGGAGGACGACACCTACTACATCGTCATGGAGTACGTCGACGGTCGCGCCCTGTCGTCGGTGATCCGCGCCCACGGCCCGCTCCACCCCGACCGGGCGGCCGCCATCGGGGCCGACGTGGCCGCCGCCCTCGGCTTCGCCCACCGCGGCGGGGTCATCCACCGCGACGTCAAGCCCGGCAACGTCCTGCTGGACGGGGCCGAGCACGTCAAGGTCACCGACTTCGGCATCGCCCGGGCGGTCGACAGCAAGGAGAACCTCACCCAGACCGGGGCGGTCATGGGTACGGCGACGTACTTCTCCCCGGAGCAGGCCCAGGGCACGCGGGTCGACGCCCGCAGCGACGTCTACTCCCTCGGCGTCGTGCTCTACGAGATGGCGACGGGCCAGCCCCCGTTCGCCGGTGACAACCCGGTGAGCATCGCCTACAAGCACGTCAAGGTGGAGCCGGTCCCGCCCCGCACGCGCAACCCGTCGATCCCCGGGGGCTTCGAGGCGGTGATCCTCAAGGCCATGGCCAAGGACCCCGGCGGCCGCTACGCCGACGCCGAGGAGCTCCGCGCCGACCTGCTCCGGTACCGGCAGGGCCAGAGGGTCCGTGCCCCGGCTGCGGGCGCCGTCCGCACCCCACTCGAGGACCAGACGGTGGCGCTGCGGACCACCGAGCGACGCGACGCGCCAGCCGGTGACACCCGTGTGCTGCCGGCCGCGGTCGCCGTCGCGGACAGCCGCACCAGCCGAAGCGGCGCGTACGTGGGGCTCCTGGTGTTCATGCTGGCCGTGCTGGCCGTGCTGCTGTTCCTGCTGGCCCGCACGCTCGGGATCTTCGGGGGCGAAACGACGGCTACCCGCATCACCGTCCCTGGGGTCACCGGCCAATTGGCCGACGAGGCCGAGGACACCCTCACCGATCTCGGTCTGCGCGTCGAGCGCCGACTGGAGGACAACGAGGCCGACGCCAACGTGGTGTTCGATCAGGACCCCGAGGCCGACGCCCGGGTCGAACGGGACTCCCTCGTCACCATCAAGGTCTCGCGGGGCCAGCAGCCCGTCGAGGTGCCGTCGGTGGTGGGCCAGAACGAGGAGGACGCCATCACGGCCTTGGCGCGTCTCGGCCTGAGTGCGGAGACGACCCTGCAGCCCGACGAGGCGCAACCCGCCGGCCGCGTCATCGCCCAGCAGCCCCGGGCCGGCACCGAGGCCGAGAAGGGCAGCCCAGTGGTACTCACGGTGTCCAGCGGCCGGGCCAAGGTGGCGGTGCCGAGCGTGACCGGGAAGGACGCGGCGGCGGCCAGCGACGACATCGTCAACGCCGGGCTGCGGGTCCGTACGGTCAGCGAGCCGTCGGCGGCCGTCGAGCGGGGCAAGGTGATCCGCACCGAACCGGCCTCGGGAGCCCAGATCGACAGGGGCGAGACGGTGGCCATCTTCGTGTCGTCGGGCGCCGAGTCGACCCGTGTCCCCGATGTGATCCGGCGCAGGCTCGACGAGGCGACGGCCGCCCTCGAAGCGCTCGGCTTCGTCGTGCGGTCGGAGAACGTCGTCGTCAGCAGCGACGTCGACGACGGCCGGGTGCTGGAGCAGAGCCCTTCGGCCGGTGCCGAAGCCCCCAAGGGTTCCACCGTCGTCGTGCGGGTCGGCCGGCGGTCGACCACCAGCTCCACCGCGCCGCCTTTGACGCTGCTGCCGCCGGTCTCGACCACGACCGCGCCGACCAGCTCGACCACGACACCGCCGTAGGCGGCAGCTACCTGCTCGCCGACGCCGCGCTCGCCGCGTCGAGAAAGTTGCGGAGCAGGGCCGTACCCACCGGGGTGAGGATCGACTCCGGGTGGAACTGCACCCCCTCGATCGGCAGCACCCGGTGGCGGACGCCCATGATCACGCCGTCGCCGGTCGTGGCCGTGACCTCCAGTGTGGCCGGGACCGTCGTCGGATCGATCACGAGCGAGTGATATCGCGTGGCCTCGAACGGATCGTCGAGACCGGCCAGCACCCCGACACCTCGGTGGTGCACAGTCGACGTCTTTCCGTGCATCACTTCCGGCGCCCGCACGATCGAGCCGCCGAAGACCTCGCCGATGCACTGGTGGCCCAGGCAGACGCCCAGGACCGGGACGCCGGCCCGGCCGAGACGCTCGATCACCCCGCGGCTGATGCCGGCGTCGGCGGGCCGGCCCGGCCCGGGGCTGATGACCACGGCGTCGGGAGCCATCGCCTCGGCGTCGTCGACCGAGATGGAATCGTTCCTCTCGACGACGGGCTCCGCACCCAGTTCGCCGAGGTACTGCACAAGGTTGTAGACGAAGCTGTCGTAGTTGTCGACGACGAGCACGCGCGCGGCCATGGAGCTGCGACTGTAGGCCGCCGGGCCGCCCCGAATCGCTAGTGTGGCCGCCATGGCGCAGTCGAGTCGGAGCCGGGCCAAGGCCAGGGAGCCGGGCAAGGGTGGCCGGCCGCCGGCCCGGGCGAGCGGCACCGGTCGGGTGACGCCCAAGGCGTCGAACCGCTACACGCCGCCGGTCCCCCGCGAGGAGAAGGTCAGCCCGAGGTGGGTTCCGATCGTCATGTTCACCTTGTTGATCGCCGGCATGACCGTCATCATCTGCAACTACCTCGGCCTCCTCCCGGGTGGGGCCAAGAACTGGTACCTGATCGGCGGTCTCGGTCTCATCACCGGCGGCTTCATCACCTCGACGCAATACCGCTAGAGGTCGCGGGAGCCGACGAACTCCATCTCCTCCATGCAGTGCCGAGGGGGCGGCGGGTCCTCGTCGGGCGCGGCCGTCATCCTCAGCTCGACACCGCACGACGAGCAGCGGTACCGGCGGCTCACCTTGCGCATCTCGCCGGCCGGAGGCGGTTCCGGCACGGGACGAGCCAGGGCGCGGAGCACGAGCAGGCCCAACCACAACAGCACCAGGCCGGCGACGACGGCGACGAGGCCCCGGACCAACGGTCAGCCCAGCCGCTCGATCACCGTGGCATTGGCCTGACCGCCGCCCTCGCACATCACCTGGAGGCCGTAGCGCCCGCCGCTGCGCTCCAACTCGCACAACAGCGTGGCCGTCATGCGCGCCCCGGAGGCGCCGAGCGGATGGCCGAGGGCGATGGCGCCGCCGTTGACGTTGACCCGGTCCATGTCGGCGTGCACCTCACGTTCCCACGCCAGGACCACCGACGCGAAGGCTTCGCTGACCTCGACGCGATCGACCTCCTCGAGCTGCAGCTTGGCCCGTTCCAACGCCTTGGTCGTGGCCGGCGCCGGGGCCGTCAGCATGGCGATCGGGTCGACGCCGGCCAGCGCAAAGCTCATGACCCGTGCCCGGGGCGACAGGCCGAGAGAAGCACATCGCTCCTCGCTCATCACCAGTACTGCGGCCGCGCCGTCGCTGATCTGCGAGGAGTTCCCGGCGGTGACGACACCACCGGGCGTGAACGCCGGCTTGAGCGAGGCCAGCGCCTCGACCGTCGTGCCGGGGCGCAGACCTTCGTCGATCCGCACCTCCTGGCCACTCGCACGACCGTGCTCGTCGCGGGCCGCCACGGGGAGAACCTCACGCTCGAAGCGGCCCTCCGCCCATGCCGCGCATGCCCGCTGCTGCGACCGGGCCGAGTAACCGTCGAGGTCATGGCGCGAGAGCGCCCAGCGTTGGGCGATGAACTCGGCGCTGACGCCCTGGGGCACCAGTCCGCCGCCGGCGGCGTAGCGGGCGAAGACCGCCGGGCCGAACGGCAGGCCCGCGCCGACCACTTGCATCGACGACCCCATGGGCACGCGGGTCATCGACTCCACGCCGGCGGCGACGACCACGTCGTAGGCGCCGGCCAGAACGCCCTGCGCGGCGAAGTGCAGCGCCTGCTGGCCGCTGCCGCACTGCCGATCAACGGTGGTGGCCGTTACCGACTCGGGGAAGCCGGCGGCCAGCACGGCGCTGCGCCCGACGTTCAACGCCTGCTCGCCGACCTGCATGACACAGCCGACGATCACGTCGTCGAGCAGCTGCGGGTCGAGGTCGTTGCGAGCCGTCAGCCCGCGGAGCACCTCGGCCAGGAGGTCGGCCGGGTGCCAGCCGGCCAGCGCGCCTTTTCGCCGGCCGATCGGCGTGCGTACCGCGTCGACGATGACCGCGGCCGGCATCACGCCGGCCACGATAGGCCGGAGGTGACGGCTACTTGTTGGGCTGTGGTGTCAGCCGCAGGTAGGGCTTCTTGGCTTCCCAACCCTTGGGGAACCTGGCCTTGGCATCCTCGTCGGAGACCACCGGCTGGATGATGACGTCCTGGCCGTCCTGCCAGTCGGCCGGCGTCGAGACCTGGTACTGGGCCGACAGCTGCAACGAGTCGATCACCCGCAGGATCTCGGCGAAGTTGCGGCCGGCGGACTGCGGATAGGTGATCGTCAGCTTGACCTTCTTGTCCGGCCCGATGACGAACACCGAGCGCACGGTCTGGGTGTCGCTGGCGTTGGGGTGGATCATGTCGTAGAGGTCGGCCACCGTCTTGTCGGGGTCGCCGATCAGGGGGTAGTCGACGGTCGCGCCCTGGGTCTCCTCGATGTCGCCCACCCACCGCTCGTGGTCCTCGACGGAGTCCACGCTCACCGCGAGCACCTTGGTGTTGCGTCGGGCGAACTCGTCCTTCAGCTTGGCCACCGCGCCCAACTCGGTGGTGCACACCGGGGTGAAGTCGCGAGGGTGGGAGAACAGCACACCCCACCCGTCGCCGAGATACTCGTACAGGTTCAACTTCCCAGCGGTCGTCTCCGCCGTGAAGTCCGGGGCCTCGTCACCGAGCCGCAACGCCATGTCGTCCTCCCACTGCCTCGTCGGGTCACCACTGTCGATATCCGACCGGATAGGTCGACATTACCGGACGCCACCCGCCGGTGCTCGGGGGTGATGCGGCACCCCTACTGACTGGTCGGTAGGCTCTTGGACGTGGACGACGCGGTGATGCTGAAGGAGCTGGAGCCCACGGTCGCCGGCCTCGTGGACCGCCATCTGGGCCGGGCCAAGGAGTGGTTCCCCCACGAGCTGGTCCCCTGGGGTCGGGGGCGGGATTTCGAACCCGATGAGGCCTGGGACCCGACCGAATACCCGCTCCCCGACGCCGTGCGCAGCGCCCTGTTCCTGAACCTCCTCACCGAGGACAACCTGCCCTACTACTTCGCTCACATCACCCGGGTGTTCGGCGACACGGCATGGGGTGAGTGGGGCCGGCGCTGGACGGCCGAGGAGGGGCGCCACGCCATCGTCATCCGTGACTACCTCACCGTCACCCGGGCGCTCGACCCCGTGGCGCTGGAGCGAGGCCGCATGTCGCAGGTGTCGGGCGGCGTCGCGCCCGAACCCGAGTCGGTGCCAGACACCATGGTCTACGTCGCGCTCCAGGAGCTGGCCACCCGGATCGCCCACATGAACACCGCGAAGCACCTCACCGCGGCCGACCGCACCGGGTACGAGGTCATGGCGCGCGTCGCCGCCGACGAGAACCTCCATTACCTCTTCTACCGGGACGTCACGTCGGCTGCGCTGGAGCTGGACCCGTCGTCGGTGGTGATGGCCCTGGAGCGCCAGGTTCGGTCGTTCGCCATGCCCGGCGTCGGCGTGCCCGACTTCGCGAGCCACGCGGCGCGCATCGCCACCCTCGGCATCTACGACTTCGTCCAGTTCCACGACCACATCCTGCAGCCGGTGATCCTCCGGCACTGGAAACTGGAGCTGCTCGAGGGCATATCGGCCGCGGCCGAAGAGGCACGGGAGCGTCTGGTTCGCCACATCAGCCGGGTCGGCAACGCGGCACGGCGCCTGGCTCAGCGGCGAGCGGACACCGCCGGCCTCGCCCCGGCCTGACCCACCCCGGCGCTCCTCGCGCATCCACCCGACGGGCGTGGCGCGCCGGTACCGTGGCCACCATCACCCGTCGCGCCGCGCGCACCACCACCAGCCCGTTCGGCGTCGGTCGCCGCGAGAGCCACGATGCCTCCGGCTTCTACGCCCGCTTCCGTGCGCCGGCCCTGTCAGATGACGACACGGTCCGCGCTCCACCCGACCGCTCCGTCGACGAGGCGCTCGTCCACGGCGACGCCCGCGCGCTCGACCTGCCGCCCGGTTCGGTGGCGCTGGTGGTCACCTCCCCGCCCTACTTCGCCGGGAAGGCCTACGAGGAGGCGCTCGGTCGGGACGGCATTCCCGGGTCGTACTTCGACTACCTCCAGATGCTTCGCGACGTCTTCGCGCGCTGTGTCGAGGCCCTCGAGCCTGGCGGCCGCATCGCCGTCAACGTCGCCAACCTGGGCCGCCGGCCCTTCCGGAGCCTGTCGGCCGACCTGACCCGGATCCTCCAGGACGACCTCGGCCTGCTGCTGCGGGGTGAGGTGGTGTGGGCCAAGGCGGCCGCGGCGTCGGGTTCGTGCGCCTGGGGCTCGTTCCGATCACCGACCAACCCGGTCCTGCGAGATGTCACCGAGCGCGTCGTGATCGCTTCCAAGGGCCGTTTCGACCGGGCCCGCAGCGTCGACGCCCGGCGGGCCGCCGGGCTTCCCTGGCGTCGGTCGATCGGGACCGACGAGTTCCTGGAAGCGACGCTGGACCTGTGGCGCATCGCACCCGAGCGGGCCCAGCGCGTCGGTCACCCGGCACCCTTTCCGGTCGAGCTCCCCCAACGGCTGATCGAGCTGTACACCTTCGAGGGAGACCTCGTCCTGGACCCGTTCCTCGGCTCCGGCTCAACCGCCGTCGCCGCGGCCCGCACGGCAAGGCGCTTCGCGGGCTACGACACCGACGCCGGCTATGTGGCCGCAGCTCGTGGCCGTGTGCGGGCAGAGTTGGGTGCGCCGCGGTCGGCCGGGCCCGAGGGATCTGCGGCCGCGGTTGCCGAGTCGATGCTGGTGGACGCCGGCTTCGCCATCGCCCGGCGCCGGCAGCCGGTGCCGGGACTGGGCGTGGGGGTCGACCTGGTGGCGACCGATGGCGCCGGAGACGACTGGCACGTCGAGGTGGCCGGCACCCTCACCACCACCGATACCGGCTTGGCCTCGGTGGAGCGGCTCTGGCCGCTGCTGGGCCGAGCCGCCGTGCTGGCGACGCGTGCCGCCGCGCCGCCGCTGATAGTTCTCACCACACGCCTGCCGGCCCGGCGCAGCTCGGGCGACCGGGCCATCCGCGCCCTCGGTCCGGGCACCGTATTCGATGTCATCGAGCTGGGTTGTCCTGCGGGCACTTACCGGTTGGCCGAGTATGCCCGCGGCCACCAACGGGCCCGTCCCCTCGTCGGCTTCTGGCCCTGAGCCCATCGCTTGCGCCGCTGCCGACGGCCCCATCGCCAACACGAGCCGATCGACGATCTGGCCCGCAACGAGCGCCACGCCTTCCGCACCCAGCCGCCGGTGAGAACCGTGTGGGCGTTCGCCAACGAGAAGGTGCCCGGCCTCACGCACTTCTCGCGATTTCCCGAAGAACTCCCCTGACGGTACATCTGGCGGTACAGCTGCACTTTCGTGGTGGTGGTGGAGACGATGGACTCGAACCCACGACCCCCTGCTTGCAAAGCAGGATCGCGGCGACGAGCCACCTGCGCTCGGCCGATAGAACGGCTGGTCAGCGGCGCTTTCCGTTGACCGTCACGACCGCTCGCTGACCACCCGTGCCACCGTGGTGGGCACGCAGTGGGCACGGCCGCTGGCATGCGGCACTACGTTCGTGGCTTCAAGTCTCGGAGTCGAACGCTCCCATGCCGCTCATCTACCAAAGCCCAGCACAGGCGAACGTGGTGTTCGAGGCGCTCTCGAACACGGTCAGCCCTACGACGACAGCGTTCCGAGCGGCGGTCGCGTACGTGACGCGCGAGGGAACTCGGCGCCTCGTCGACAAGCTCTCGGCCCGCATCGGGCCAACGTGGCCCGCGATTCCGAAGACAATCGTGACCTGCTTCGACTTCGGCACGACTGAGCCAGGTGCGTTGGAGTACCTGCAGAACAACGGCTTTGAGGTGCGCATCGCGAACCTCGGCGCCGACGGCGCGATCCGCATCATGTCCAACCCGTCGAGCTTCCACCCGAAGGTGTATCTCGCGCCCGACGACGTGACCGTCCATGCGGTGATCGGGTCGGCGAACCTGTCTCGCCGGGCGCTGAGCGTCAACACGGAGGCAGTCACCGCGGTCGACCTCGACCCTGCGGATGCCGAAGCGACCTGGACCGAGATCGCTGCGAACTCAGTCGAACTCACTCCCGGGCTCTTGCAGGCATACCGGGACGTGCGACCCCAGCAGCGCGTCGCTCCCCCGCCCGACGAGCCACCGGTACCGCCGCCGGCCCCACCGGGTGCTCTGCCCGTGTTTCGCGACGTCGTCGAGGCGGGCGGTGTCAATCCCGCAGAGCATCAGGCGTTCTGGGTCGAGGTTGGTGGGCCCAGCGGCGGCTCCGGCAACCAGCTCGAACTCCCACGTCGCGCCCAACGGTTCTTCGGCTACGACTTCGACGACTACGACGACGACCACCACACGATCGGGCACCCGGTTCTCACGGTTGGCGCGGCGCAGTGGAACGACCGGCCACTTACATGGCATGGGAACAACAGGATGGAGCGGATCAACCTGCCGACGACGGCCCAGAGCGGGCTCGTATACGCACATCAGGTCGTGCTCTTCCAGCGGTCGGGCGCCTCGTTCGAACTCACCGTCGCCGCACCCGGAAGTGCGCGCGCCGAGCGTTGGCGCGAGGAGTCGGCTGCCGCCGGCACGCTCTACCGATTCAGCGGTGGCAGCACCCGGCTCTGCGGCCTGATCTAACCGACCGTCGTTAGCCGGGGGTTGCGGCCGCCGAGGAGGGCGGCGCAGAGCTTCTCTATGGCGCTCCGCTGCGTTGGACTCACCTCGAGCGCGTCCCATACCAAAGTGTCGACGGCCGCCAGAGCCGCCTCACCCTCGTGCGGATCCGAGAGCGCGGCGGAGAGCCGGGCGAGTTCTGCGACAGCGTCCGCCTCGATCGAAGGCAGCGGCAACCTGCGGAGCTGAGTCGCCTCGATCTTCAGGGCACCACCGCCGAGCACGGTACCGGCGGCCTCCATCGCCGCGCGGCTCCAGGTACTGCTCAGAAGCGCGTGGAGCGCTGATGCCGGGAGCGAGGCCCGCTGTGGCCAGAACGTCGAGAAGTTCGCGTCAATCACCACCCCGTGGGGGTTGGCCACAGGGACGGGGTGCCCGTGGTTGATCCGCGGCATGAGCAGGACACCGGTGTGTCGAGCGGCGAGGGGTGGGAGCTGGTACCAGAAGCGTGGGAGGCGTTCGACGTGATCGGGATCAGCCAGTCGGACGTTCGTGACCACCGCTGACAGCTCCGGTACGAGCCGGGGCTCGTCCGGGGATCCGACGTTCAGCAGCGCGGCCCGGCGCACGAATCCGGCGAGCGGCTCCGGGAGGGCGCTGTACGGGGCCTGAACACCGGCCGCCTTTGCCGCGGCGATGTCCTCATCGAGTGCATGCCGGTCCAGCAGGATGAGTCGTCCAGGCGACCGCTCCGCGTCACCATCTGCCGCGAGCAGATCTGACTGCTTCCTCACGACCACCCGAAGCAGGTCGGCGGGAACGACAATCGGCTCGGAGCTCAACTCTCGATCGACACGGATCTCGGTGCAGTCCCCGCTGACGCTGACAGTCTCGCCGTAGAAGAACCGATTGGCCCCGGTGCGGAGCCCCTGCCCGGCGCGCCAACCAAGCTGGTCGAGGGTGCTGAGTCGAGAGCCGACGTCGCCCACCAAGTCGCGCAGTCGACGCGGGACGTCCGAGACGGACCGCTGGCCCACACCCTTGACCGGCAAGCTCGGCTCCAGCGTCCTTCCCCATGATGTGGCGCCTGCCTGGCAGGCAAGGCGGTCGCGGAACTCGGCGTCGTCTGCGGTCTGAGCATCGAGACCGGCAGCGTGGATGCGGTTCCCTGACCGCGCGACGTCTCGCAGTCGCTCGGCAAAGCGCCGCTCGGGCTCCTTGGACCTCGGATGGAGCGCGCCGACGACGCTCACGTGACTCGCAGCGGCAGAGGTGAGGCGCGCGCGGACATGCGTGGCGGTCTCGGGAGCGAGGGCGGTCAGTCGCGAAGGCACGCGCCGAGCAACCACCAATGTTGTACGCACGAGCGCATCCTCGAACCAGGCCGCTTCGCCATCCTCGACGACGAATTCGATATCGAAGAACCGGCGCAAGAGATAGAGCACCGGCAATGCGTAGTCACGAGACAGCCAGGTGTCTGGAACGACCATTGCGAGTCGCCCTTCGGGCGCGACGAGGGCGGCGCAGAGCAACCAGGACGGGACCGCCAAATCAGCGAGCCCGCTGTAGCCCTCGACCAGTGTGCGGAAGACCGCGCGGTCGTCAGCCGCAAGGCTCTCTCGAGCGTCGATGATCCCCAGCAAACCGCGCCGGACCTCGGATGCACTCGGGATAGCTACTCGGCCGACGGCGCCTCGGCTCGTGCTCTGGTACCGCACGTATGGCGGGTTCGTGATCACCAAGTCCCAGCTGCGGCCAGTATCCGACGCCCACGTCGACGGCGCGAACGCGTCGGCGAGCCGAACGTCGGCCAGGGCTGGGCTAGAGCGCAAGCGCTCAGCGCATGTGCTTGTGGCGAGAGGGTCAATCTCCACGGCCGTCACATGGGCTGCCGTCGCGCCAACGGAGCGGGCGGCAACAAGCATGTCCCCGGAGCCAGCCATCGGATCGAGTAACGAGGATGCGGAGTGTGCAGCGCCAAGCGTCGCCAGGACGCGGGCGAGCGGCTCGCCCGTGAAGTACTGGCCCAGCCTCTTGCGTTCGTTGGGCTCGATTGCGAGCGCCGCGTCCGTCATGGCACGGCTACCTCATCGAGAGACCTCAAGCGCGCGTAGAAGTCGGGGGCGTTCAGCTCGACAGAGCGCCCTTCCTCGACGCACCTCGCGACATATCGGGAGTAGAGGTGCTGGGGGCTCAGTTCCTGCCCATGGAGCGTTCGAAGATCGAGGATCTCTCGGGCCAGGTCACCGACCGAGTCGGTCGGTCGTACCTCAGCGCCGTGCGCCAGCAGGAAGATGGCGTCGCCTCGCGTCGAGCCTTCGGAGACGACCTGCTTGAAGCTCACCTGGGTCTTGTCGAGCACGTTCGTGCGCTCGACCACGAAGCCTGCCGAAGTGAACGCGCCGCCGAGCGCCGCCCACACATCGGGCTTGGACGAGTGAAACACCACGGTCGCGGCTGCGTCATCCTTCATCACCCGCGCGACTTCGGCGAAGACTCGCTTCATGAGTGCGCCGTACTCGGTCACACCCTTGCCTTGAGCCGGGCTGATGATCGCTTCTTCCGTGTCGTCGGTCGTCGTGCCGAGCCACGCCTCGTTGACCTGGTTGATCTCCGAGTAGGGGATGAACCCGCCAAAGGGGGGATCCGTGAAGACGTAGTCGATCGACTGGTCAGCTAGGTCAAGCTGGGTGCTCGACGCGTTGACGACGCGTACGGTGCCGGACCCGCCGTGCGACGTCGTGAACGCAGACTTGAAGGTCTCGATCTTCCGACGCACCCCCTCGATCACGTTCTTCTCGACAGGAAGACTGCTCACGTAGAGCACGCCGCTCTGAGCGCCGGTGAGGACGAAGTGCTTCATCCCGTTCTTGACGACGACCCTCGTCATGAGGGTGGAGTGCGTCGCGTTGTAGCTGAGAACGAGAAGTCGGAGCGCGTCGCGCAACTCGCCGGGTTCGTTGTCGATCGCAGCCCAGAGCCCACCGAGAGCAATCAAGTTCCGCCGCGTGTAGAAGTGATGGACCCGCTCGATGCCTTGGTGGTAGCCGGAGCGGTATAGGTCTCCCCAGCGGATCGCGCTCGAAGGAACGCCCGGCGGGATCGGCTGCTCAAGAACTCGCTCGATCAGATCGAGGTCACTCGGCTGCGGCGGCCGATGCCAGGTCGTGCTTCCACTCCGGCCGTAGACGTGCGCCAACACGCGGCGGCGTTGCGTGCCGTCCGTACCAGTTAGTGAGTCGCGCACGACATCAGTGACGCGCCGCGCCTCCGAGGTGCTCATCGTCGACTTGCATGCAGAACACTCGGCCGCCTTGCGAAGGACCAGCGGGTCCCGGCCGACTGCCAGGTCCCAGTAGGTAACTTCATGCCCACAGCTTGAGCACGCGACCACGTCTGACCAGATGGCGTGTCGCAGCGCGCCGCCCTGTCCGTCCGGTGCCTCGGCGTCGTACATCCACGAGTAGTCGTCTGCGGCAGCTGTGACAACGCGCCGCGCCGCGGCTTGGAACGCCGCCGGGTCGGGTGGATCGCACATGGTGCGCGAGAGAAGTGCACCGATGACGCCCAGCTCGTAGAGGACCGCGTGCCGCGGCCCCCACTCGACTGGTAGGTCCAACTCGAGGGCGCGGCGCTGCATCTCAACGGTCGGGTGCTCACAGAGCCGGGCGGCAATGCCCGTGGTCCCACTCCCGGCGAACACATCGAGGACCGTGTCACCCGGAGCCGTATGGGCAGCTACGAAAAGAGCGATCGCCTCCGGATCGATCTTCGTCGGATACGAAAACGCGTTGTACACGGCACCCGATCGCCGCGACGGGATGGGCGTCGAGTACAGGTGACCGAGCCGGTCGTCGCCAACGGGGAGCGCCCTGTTCGTCACCTCCGGCCTCCCCTGTCCTGACGAGGTGCGTGGGCTCGCACCCGAAGCAACACCGACTTCGTCGCTGCGTTCTGGTTGGTTCGCAGGCCGAAGCTCAAGTTCTAGCTGCTCCGCTTGGGTCGAGGTACCGCGCGATTCTTCGCGCAGTTGAACATCACGAGTGTAGTTCTCCATGCTGGTTCCAGTGCAGGAAGTAGAAGGCTTAGGGCCGGAGGACCAGGAGGCCGAGCCACGGCTGAGCGCACGACAACTCGCGCGGGTGGCCGAACGTCTGAAGGAGCTGCGCGGCTCGGCGATCTCGCAGCGGGAGCTGGCCCGCCGGACTGGGCTGTCGCCCGGGACGATCGGCCAGATCGAGCAGGGACGACATGAGCCGCGTCTCGGGACGTTGCTCGCTCTGCGTGGAGCGCTCGGTGTCAGCTCGATCGAAGAACTGCTCGGCCCGATGCCCTCGACAGCGCTCGAGTCGGTTCGGGAGGAGTGATACGGTCGCCAGGTGGCGTTCACAGAATACTATGCAATGGGCTGATATGCCAGACCCACAGCCAGGAGCGTCACGGGCACGGACGACCGTCGCCGACCTCGTGGACGCCGGGGTGCTGGCTGCCGGGGACGATCTCTACTTCAGGTCGACTCGAGTCACGATCACAGCGGGAGGGCAGCTCCAGGCCGCCGATGGACGACGGTTCGCCAGTCCTACGGACGCGGCGACTGTGCTGAGCGGGAGCATCCGCAACGGGTGGGACTGCTGGCGCGTCGGAGACCCGAGCGGAGTCAAGATCAAGGAGCTTCGACGCGAGTTCGAGCACGCCCGATCGGACTCCGGCGGCGCCGACGGGTTGACCTAAAGCCCGCGGGCCCTGCCGATGTCTCGCCCGGGTGTCGGCCGCTGTGCGACCTGCTCGAGCCGAAGCTGGAGGTCGAGCGAGCGCAGCCGAGCCTGCGCATCCGGCGCGACGGCCTGGACCGCCTCCCGTTCAGCGCGGAGCCTGGCGAGATGGAGTGTGCTTTCGGTCCGGCGGGCGAGGGTCGGTCGTCGCGCCCGATCGTCGAGCGCTGGCTCGTCGACGTCGAGGACCCATCGTCGGCGGCGGTCGGCGGACCACTCGATGGCGAGGTCCTCTACCGCCTGGTCGACGTCGTCGGCGGCGACCCGAGCACGCAGCCTCCATCCAGCGGGTGCTGGCCATCCCGGCCAAGCGGACCCAGCGCAACCTCGTCACCTACCTGACCGACGACGAAGTCGACGCCCTGCTCGACTCATGCGACACCTCC
>Ga0187894_10002956_pt1 | contig 19589 bp, 24 predicted proteins | sample GBC1701081metaG_FD_136650 | JGI IMG/M metagenome (GOLD analysis project Ga0187894, IMG submission 136650) | White microbial mat communities from a lava cave in the Kipuka Kanohina Cave System on the Island of Hawaii, USA - GBC170108-1 metaG ...
CATCCCGTGCAGGGCCTCGCAGGCTCTTGCCGCCATCCACGGCGCTCAAAAAATCCATATCGACCTCTCCAATCGACAACCGCCGTATTCTGCAAAGGTCTCGCAAGCGGGAGAAGGGGAAAATTTGGTAAGACACGCAAAGCCGGATCGAAAGAGAGGAGGCATCAGTCATGATCATCCTCATCGACAATTACGACAGCTTCACCTGGAACCTCTATCACTTCCTGGGCGATCTCGGTGCCGAGACGGTCGTTCATCGCAACGACAAGATCAGCGTCGGCCAGGTCCTGTCGGCCAGGCCCCAGGCGATCGTGCTGTCGCCCGGGCCCTGCACGCCCAATGAAGCCGGCATCTGCCTCGATCTCATCGCGAAGGCGCAGGACCAGGTGCCGATCCTCGGCGTCTGCCTCGGCCACCAGGCGATCGGCCAGGCCTTTGGCGGCAAGGTCATCCGGGCGCCCCATCTCATGCATGGCAAATTGTCCGAAGTCCGCCACAAGGCAAAGGGCATTTTCGCCGAGGTGCCGGACGGCTTCGCGGCGACGCGCTATCATTCGCTCATCGTCGAGCGCGAGAGCCTGCCCGAAAGCCTCGAAATCACCGCCGAGACGGAGGACGGCATCATCATGGGCCTGCAGCACAAGACCAAGCCCATCCATGGCGTGCAATTCCATCCCGAAAGCATTGCTTCCGAGCATGGCCACGCTCTATTGAAGAACTTCCTCCAACAGGTGGGGGCACTCACATGACGGATCTCAAACCCCTCATAGCCAAGGCGGCGGGCGGCGAGCCTTTGACGCGCGACGAGGCCCGCGCGGCCTTCGACGTGCTGATGTCAGGCGAAGCCACGCCGTCGCAGATCGGGGGCTTCCTGATGGCCTTGCGCGTGCGCGGCGAAACGGTCGATGAGATCACCGGCGCCGTCGAGATCATGCGCGAGAAGATGACGACCGTGAAGGCACCGGCCGATGCCATCGACATCGTCGGGACCGGCGGCGACGCCTCGGGCTCCTACAATATCTCGACCTGTGCTGCTTTCGTCACCGCGGGCACCGGTCTCAAGATCGCCAAGCACGGCAACCGGGCCCTGTCGTCGAAATCGGGATCGGCCGATGTGCTGATGGCGCTGGGCGTCAAGATCGATCTCAGCCCGGAGCAGATCAGCCGCTGCATCGATGACGCAGGCTGCGGCTTCATGTTCGCGCCCGCCCATCATGCCTCGATGAAGCATGTGGGCCCGACGCGGGTCGAGCTCGGCACGCGCACGATCTTCAATCTGCTCGGTCCCCTCTCCAATCCGGCGGGCGTCAAGCGCCAGGTCACCGGCGTCTTTGCCAAGGCCTGGGTCGAGCCCCTGGCCCATGTGCTCAACAATCTGGGCTGTGAGCGCGCCTGGATCTGCCACGGCGAAGGCGGCTTCGACGAGATCGTGCCGTCCGGCACGACCTGGATCGCCGAATTGAAGGATCACAAGGTGACGCTCGCCGAGGTGACGCCGGAAGATGTGGGCCTTGTCCGCTCATCCGCCGCCGATCTCAAGGGCGCCGATGCGGCGCTTAATGCCGCGGCGCTGCGCTACGTGCTCGAGGGCAAGAAGAATGCCTTCCGCGACGCCGCGGTGATGACATCGGCTGCGGCTCTTCTCGTCGCCGGCAAGGCGAAGAATCTCAAGGAAGGTGTCGCTGAGGCGCAGAAATCGATCGACGGCGGCAGCGCGCGGGCCGTGCTCGAGAAGCTGGTGAAAGTGTCGAACGGACAAAAAGCCTGATGACCACCATCCTCGACAAGATCGCCGCCTATAAGCGCGAGGAAGTCGCCAAGGCGAAAACCGAGATCGGCGAGCGCGAGCTCGACGTCATGGCGCTCGATGCCCCGCCGGTGAGGAGTTTCGCCCGCGCGCTTACGGCCAGGATCGCGCAAGGCCAATGGGCGCTCATCGCCGAGATCAAGAAAGCGAGCCCCTCCAAGGGCCTGATCCGGCCGGACTTCAATCCGCCGCAACTCGCCATGGCCTATGAGGGCGGGGGTGCCGCCTGCCTCTCCGTCCTTACCGACGCGCCCTCCTTCCAGGGCGCGCCCGAATATCTGGGCGCCGCGCGCGCGGTGACGGCGCTTCCGGCGCTGCGCAAGGACTTCATGCTCGATCCCTATCAGGTGGCGGAAACGCGCGCCTGGGGTGGCGACTGCATTCTCCTCATCATGGCGATGATCGACGATACGCTGGCCTGCGAGCTCGAAGCGGCGGCTCTCGACTGGGGCATGGATGTGCTGGCCGAGGTGCATGATGAAAAGGAGCTCGAGCGGGCGCTGAAGCTCTCGACCCGCCTCATCGGCATCAACAACCGCGACCTGCGCACCTTCGAGACGAAACTCGAGACGACCGAACGTCTCGCTCCTTTGGTTCCGGCCGACCGGCTGATCGTCGGCGAGAGCGGGCTCTTCACCGCGGCCGATCTGGCGCGGCTTGCCAAGGTCGGCGTCAACGCCTTCCTCATCGGCGAAAGCCTGATGCGGCAGGCCGATGTCGCGGCCGCGACCCGTGCTATCCTGGCCAAGCCATGAGCAAGCTCACCCATCTCGACGATCAGGGCCGTGCCCGCATGGTCGATGTCTCGGCCAAGGACGTGACCCTGCGCCAGGCGACGGCGCGTGGACGTGTCACAATGAGTTTTGAGACGCTCGCGATGATCACCGAAGGCCGCGCCAAGAAGGGCGATGTGCTGGCGGCGGCGCGCATTGCCGGCATCATGGCGGCGAAGAAGACGCATGAGCTCATCCCCCTCTGCCATCCCCTGGCGATTTCCAGCGTCTCCGTCGATTTCACGACCGAAACCGCCGCGAATGCCATCGAGGTTTCGGCGACGGTCAAGGTCGAGGGCAAGACCGGCGTCGAGATGGAAGCCTTGACCGCCGTCTCGGTCGCCTGCCTCACCATCTATGACATGTGCAAGTCGGCCGATCGCGCCATGCGCATCGGCGACATCAGGCTCAGCGAGAAATCCGGCGGCAAGTCCGGCCATTATTCCGGGGACTGACCGATGGCGCTGATGCCGGTCGAAGAGGCGAAGGAACGCGTCCTCAAGGGTGCCAAGGCGCTGCCGCGCGAGAGTGTGCCGTTGCATGACTGCGCCGCGCGCGTGCTCGCCGCCGACATCAAGGCCAGGCGCGATCAGCCGCCCTTCCCGGCATCCGCCATGGACGGCTATGCGGTGCGCTTTGCCGATGTCGAGAAGGCCCCGGCCAACCTCAGGATCATCGGCACGGCCCCCGCCGGCCATGGCTTCAAGGGAACGGTCGGACCCGGCCAGGCGGTGCGCATCTTCACGGGCGCCCCGGTTCCCAAAGGCGCCGACACGGTCGTCATCCAGGAAAACACCGAGGCCTCCGACGGCCAAGTGAGCGTCACTGTGCCGGCGCAGCGTCTGGCCCAGCATATCCGACGGCAGGGACTGGATTTCGCCAAGGGCCAAAGCCTTTTGCGCCAAGGGACCTTGCTCGGCGCCCGGGAGATCGGCCTTGCCGCGGCGATGAACTGGCCGGCCCTTCCGGTCACCCAACGCCCCAGGGTCGCCATTTTTACCACGGGCGATGAGCTGGTCGCCCCTGGCCGCACGCCCAAGGCCGACCAGATCGTTTCCTCGAACAGCTTCGCGCTGGCGGCCTTTGTGCGCCGCTATGGCGGCGAGCCGCTCGACCTCGGCATCATCCCCGACAAGCTTAACGCCATTTCCCGGGCCATCCGAAAGGCTTCCGGGGCGGATATCCTTCTAACGACCGGTGGCGCCTCGGTCGGCGATCATGACCTTGTTCAAGCTGCCCTGAAGGAAGCCGGTATAAAGCTGGATTTCTGGAAAATCGCGCTCCGGCCCGGAAAACCACTCATGTTCGCCCGCGACGGCGCAAGGCGGATTCTGGGCCTGCCGGGAAATCCCGTCTCTGCGCTCGTCTGTGCGCGGATTTTCCTCAAACCCCTGATTTTCGCCTTGCTCGGTCGCCCGGCCCCTGACGATGTCATCAAAGCCCGGCTCGGCTCGCCCTTGCCGGCCAATGACCTAAGACAGGATTATCTTCGGGCAGAGGTGAGCCGCGGCGCCGATGGCAGCTATTGGGCCGCCCCCCTCCGGATCCAGGATTCTTCGATGCAGCGCGCTTTGACCGAAGCCCAGGGCCTCATCGTTCGTCCGCCGCATGCGCCGGAGGCCCGCGAAGGCGACCTGATCGACCTCATCTTGATGGATTTTTGAACGTCCGCCCAATTTAAGCTTGCTGAACCAAACGGGAACGGTTATTTTCGTTTTGTATTTGTTCCGATTCTCGCTCAACGACTTCCCCGGAACGTTCTTTGAACAGGTCACGCCATGCTGACGCGCAAACAACTCGAACTGCTTCTCTTCATCAATGAACGCCTCAAGGAAGACGGAGTCTCCCCCTCTTTCGAGGAGATGAAGGATGCGCTCAATCTCCAGTCCAAATCCGGCATCCATCGCCTGATCCTGGCCCTCGAGGAGCGCGGATTCCTCAGGCGCATGCCGAACCGGGCGCGGGCGCTTGAAGTCATGAAGCTCCCCGATGCGCATAGTCCGAGCCTCTCGACCTCCAAGCGCTCGGGCTTCAGCCCGAATGTCATCGAGGGCAATCTCGGCAAGGTGAAGCCCATCCCGCATGCGGGCTCGGGCACGCCCCGGGCCGCGGTCGTGCCGGTCATGGGACGGATCGCCGCCGGCGTGCCGATCTCGGCCATCCAGGACCATTCGCACAACATTACGGTGCCGCCTGAGATGCTGGGCACGGGCGAGCATTTCGCCCTGGAGGTCAAGGGCGACTCGATGATCAATGCCGGCATCTTCGACGGCGACACCGTGCTCATCCGCAAGGGCGACACCGCCGCCAATGGCGATATCGTCGTGGCCCTCGTCGACAATGAAGAAGCGACGCTCAAGCGCATCCGCAAGAAGGGCGACTCGATCGCGCTCGAAGCCGCCAACCCGGCTTACGAGACCCGCATCTTCGGACCCGACCGGGTCAATGTGCAGGGAAGGCTTGTCGGGCTGATCCGGAAATACTGAGATCGTTGCCTACCGGCCGGAGCTTCGAAGGCGGGCGCGGATGTCCATCCAGATGTCGGCCATGATGGCGCCCGGAATGGTGCGGCTGTCGTGCCGCACCCGATGGGTCAGGAGCCGCTCGCCAGTGGCCAGCAGGGCGTCGCGTGCTTTCCGGTTCTGAGTGAACTTGGCCGTGCAGGCCAGGCGCATCAAGGCCCAATGCTCTGCCCGGCCGGCCGCGACGGCGGCTCCTTCATAAACGATTGTCTCACGCTCAGGCTGGCCTTTGCCGGCGAGCTTCGCCTGCGATCCGTGCAGCGCACCGACGCGCTTGCGGTCTGCTGCGTCGTCGAATTTCAGCCCCTGCCAGAATCCCTCGACGCTGGCGAAGGTTTGCTTGTGCAGCTTGAAGGGCGTCTCGGCGAGATTGCTGATCGGCCGCCAGCGTTCATCGATGGAATAAGTGATGTTGATCGGTTCGCGACAGGCCATCTCGCGCAGGCCCAGATCCTCGAGAGCTCCCCCTTTGTCGGTGTCTGCATGCAAGAGGAAGACATGTCCCGTCGCTGCCGCCGCAAAGCGCGCGAACTCCTCGCGCTCGTCGGCGTCCTCGGCGGTGATGATGATCATTCCGCCTTTTAGTCTGGCACGCATATCCTCCCTCCCGATCGCGCAAGCCGGCATCAGAGACGGCCCGGCCGCGGGAGGCTACCACAATTATCGGAAACGGGTGGCTGAAGCGGACGAGATCACCACCATTTCGGCGCTTCGAACTTGCCCGCGGCTTCCTCGATGGCGTGGCCCACCTGGAAGAGTGTCGCCTCGTCGAAAGGCTTGCCGATGAGCTGCAGGCCGAGAGGCAGGCCTTCAGCCGACAGGCCGCCCGGCACCGAGATCCCCGGCAGGCCCGCCATGTTGACCGTCACGGTGAACACATCGTTCAGATACATCTGCACCGGATCGGTGATCTCGCCCGGAGCGAAAGCCGGGTTCGGCGTCGCGGGCGTGAGCACCACATCGACCTTGTCCCACGCCTTGTCGAAATCCTGCTTGATCAGGGTACGGACCTTCTGGGCGCGGACATAATAGGCGTCGTAATAGCCGGCCGAGAGCACATAGGTGCCGATCATCACACGCCGCTGCACCTCGCGGCCGAAACCCGCCGCGCGCGTATTCTCATACATCGACACGATGTCGTCGCCCGGCACCCGCAGGCCGTAGCGCACGCCGTCATAGCGCGCGAGATTGGAGGAAGCCTCGGCCGGCGCCACGATATAATAAGCGGGCAGCGCGTATTTGGTGTGCGGCAGCGAGATCTCGACGATCTCGGCCCCCTGCTCTTTCAGCCACTTGGCGCCCTTGTCCCACAAGGCATCGATCTCGGGCGGCGTGCCGTCGACGCGATATTCCTTCGGGATCCCGACGCGCAGACCTTTGATCGGCTTGCCGATGACGGCTTCGTAGTCGGGCACCTCATGATCGACCGAGGTCGTGTCCTTGGGATCGACGCTCGCCATGGATTTGAGCAGGATCGCCGCATCGCGTACATCGCGCGCGATCGGGCCCGCCTGGTCGAGCGATGAGGCGAAGGCGACGATGCCCCAGCGCGAGCAGCGGCCATAGGTCGGCTTGATGCCGACGGTGCCCGTGAAGGCGGCGGGCTGGCGGATCGATCCGCCGGTGTCGGTCGCGGTCGCGGCGGCACAAATATGAGCGGCGACGGCGGTCGCCGAGCCGCCCGACGAGCCGCCCGGCACCAGCGCCGCGTTGGAATTGCGCCGGCGCCAGGGATTGATGACATTGCCGTAATAGCTCGTCTCGTTGGACGAGCCCATCGCGAACTCGTCCATATTGAGCTTGCCCAGCATGACGGCGCCGTCGCGCCACAGATTGCTGGTGACGGTCGATTCATAGGTCGGCTTGAAACCGTCCAGAATGTGGCTCGCCGCTTGGGTGTGGACGCCCTTGGTGGCGAAGAGATCCTTGATGCCGAGCGGTATGCCCTCGAGCGCGCCCGCTTCGCCCTTGGCGAGACGGGCATCGGAGGCTTCCGCCATCGCCCGCGCCTTGTCCGGCGTCTCGACGACATAGGCATTGAGGATGCGTGCCTTCTCCATGGCAGCGAGATAGGCATCGGTCAGCTCTCGCGCCGAGAAGGATTTCTTCTTCAGCCCGCCGCGCGCGGCGGAAATCGTAAGCGAGGTCAGTGAGGTCATTGCGTTATTCAACCACCTTCGGGACCATGAAGAACTCGTCTTCGGCCGCGGGGGCGTTCCTGGTTACATCCTGGGGATAATTGCCGTCGGTCACCACGTCCTGGCGCTTCTTCATCTTCATGGCGACGACCGAGGTCAGGGGCTCGACGCCCGCGACGTCGACCTCGTTCAATTGCTCGATCCAGTGCAGGATGGAATTGAGCTCGCCTTCGAGGCGGGGCACGTCCTCTTCGGCAACCTTGATGCGCGCCAAATGCGCGATACGCCGCACGGTTTTCTGATCGACCGACATTTTTCACTTCTTTCCGGAGACAGGGGCGCTCAATAACACCGGCTCAGTGGCCCTGCAACCCGTGGGTTCGGAGCGGTGTTTCGAAGGATCCGGGGCGCATGTCCCTAGGCTCAAAAGGTATATCGAAATCATGCAGGCAGGCATGGCAGACCGAAAGATCGTAGACAGGGTACCAGCTGCTGAGAAATTCATAAGCCAGGAAATCGCCGCAATAGGGACATGGCTCCAGTTCGAGCGGGACCGAGCACATATGCCGATATGCGAAATACCCCATGAAGCCGAAAAATGAGCCGAGGGATGTCAGGACATAGACGACAAACAAACGGCTCCCCGGCTCGACGCTCGATGCTGCAAACCCAGATGTGATCGCAAGAACCCCGATAAGAACGCCTACCGCAATCTTTACCCTCAGCCGGCGATTGCGAATGACCCTTACCGGAATGTCCTGGTGATAAGACAGGTAAGGGATCATCTTGCCCCTTCCTAGCCGCTCAGGGGCTTCTTCTGCCGGCCTTCCCCGTCGAAATTCTCATCTCTCAGCCAGGCCTGGAACCTCGCCGCCATGGCCGGCCATTCCTTGTCGATCATCGCATACCAGGCGGTGTCCCGGTTCCGGCCCTTGACGATCAGATGCTGGCGGAAGATGCCCTCATAAATGAAGCCGAAGCGCTCGGCGGCCTTGCGAGACGGGGCGTTCAGCGCATGGCATTTCCATTCGAGCCGGCGCACCCCCAGATCGTCGAAGCAGTGGCGCATCATCAGATAGATCGCTTCCGTCGCCTCGCGCGTCTTCTGCAGGCCGGGCGACATCCAGATATGGCCGATCTCGATCACGCCATTGGCCTTGTCGAGACGCATGAAGGCGCCCATGCCGGCGGCCTTCTCGATGTCGCGGCGGATGAAGGCATAGAACCAGGGATCGCGGCTCTCCTCCTGCTTGGCGAGCCAGGCCTGGAAGGTCTCGACATCGGCGAAGGGCCCATAGCCCATATAGGTCCACACCGTGCCTTCGGGATCGCTCGAGGCAAAGGAAGCGTAGAGATCGCGGCCATGACGCGCCGCCGACACCGGCTCGAGCCTGACCCAGCGGCCGAAAAGCGGGCGCAGATCGGGCGCGAGTCCCGGGGGCAAGGGATCGACTAGGGGGCCGACGGGTCGCTTTCGGTCTGACATGGGAGGAGCTTATGTCCGGGTTTGCGAGGAAGCGCAATTCCCGCGTAAACTCTCATTTAATGACAAGAAAACGCATGGATCCCGTCGATGTCGTGATCATCGGGGCTGGCTGCGGCGGGGCGGCCTTCGCCTGGCAGATCAAGCGCCGGGCCCCTCATCTCAAGATCGTTTGCCTCGAACGCGGCGGCTGGCCCGATCCGACACGCATGCCGGCCAAGACCATGCGCTGGCAGCGCGCCATCCTGGAAGACTGGGCGTCCAATCCTAATCTCCGCCTCAAATCGGGCGCCTATCGCGGCTCGAACGATTATCCGATCGATGACGATAATTCGGTGTTCAAGCCGCTGATGTGGAATGGCGTCGGCGGATCGACGGTCGCCTGGGCGGCGCATTTCCCGCGCCTGCATCCATCCGATTTTCGCACCCGGACCCTCGACGGGGTCGGCGACGACTGGCCCTTCGATTATTTCGAGCTCGAGCGCTGGTACGATCTCAATGACGAGATCATGGGTGTCGCGGGCCTCGACGGCGATCCGGCCTATCCGCCCAAAAGTCCGCGCGCCATGCCGCCTCTGCCCTTCGGCACGGTGGCCAATCGCGCGGCACGCGCGTTCAGCGATCTCGGCTGGCACTGGTGGCCGGTCGATGCCGCCATCAATTCTGTCCCCCATGACGGGCGCGATGCCTGCAACAATTGCGGGCCGTGCCTCATCGGCTGCATTCCCAAGGCCAAGGCCTCGGTCGATCTCACCTATTGGCCCAGGGCCCTCGCCTTGGGCGTCGAATTGCGCACCATCGCCATCGCCCGCCATGTCCATATCGAAGCCGGTCGCGCCACCGGCGTCACCTATGCCGATCGTCATGGTACGGAATATCTCCAGCCGGCCCAGGCCGTCGTCGTCGCCGGCAATGGCGTCGGCACCACGCGCCTGCTGCTCGCCTCAGGTGTCGACAGTCCGGCCCTCGGCCGCAATCTCATGTATCATCCCGCCGCCTATGTGCGGGGTCTGTTCAAGGACAGGCTCGACGGCCCGGTCGGTCCGGTCGGCTGCTCGATCTATTCACATGAATTCTATGAGACGGATCGCGCGCGCGGCTTCGAGCGCGGCGTGCATCTGCAACTGTCGCGCGAGAATGCGCTTGCCGTCCAGGCCGCGCGGCTCCAGCCCTTGTGGGGCACGGCGGCGCAAGCGCAATTGCGCGAGGAATTCCTGCATTCCATGCCCATCCTCGTCCTTGCCGAGGACCTGCCCGAGGCGCATAATCGCGTTACCCTCACGCGCGAGGAAGAACCTGACGGCCTTCCTGGCGTGAAGATCGACTACAGGATGGCGGAACGCGCACAGAAAAGCCTCGATTACGGCCTCGCCCGGGCCGAAGAGGTTCTGCTGGCCGCGGGCGCCTATCGCATGATCCGTGTGTCCCCTGCCCCCTTGACCGGCTGGCATCTTCTCGGCACGGCGCGCATGGGGGATGATCCTCAAACCTCCGTCACCGACTGCAAAGGCCGCTGCCATCGCGTGCCCAATGTGATCGTTGCCGATGGCAGCCTGTTCCCGACGGTCGGCGCCGCCAATCCCGCCTCGACCATCGGCGCGGTGGCGCTCAAGCTCGCGGCCGAGCTCGCTGAGGACATGGCATGACGCCTTCGCATCTCAGGCTTCTTGCCGATCTGATCCTGCCTGGCGATGAGACCGGCCTGCCGCCCGGCTCGCTCATTCCCGATGTCATGGCGGTCCTCGCGCAGTCGGCCTCGCCGATCAAGGCGCTGGCCGTTGACCATCCGGATTTCGCCGAGGCGAGCCAGCGCGATGGCATACTCTCGGCCCTCGAAGCCGAGCGCCCGCAGGAATTCCGTGATCTCGTGCTGGCGCTGATCAAGGCCTATTACGAATCGGGCCAGGTGCTCGAAGCCATGGGCTGGCGCAGCGCGCCGCCGCAGCCGCAAGGCCATTCGATCGCGCCCATGGATGATGCGCTGATGCCGGCCCTCGCCCGGGTCGCCGAGCGCAAGCGCCTGTGGCGATAGAGCATCGGACCGAAAAGTGCGAAGCGGTTTTCGGATGATCCGATGCGCAAAACAAAAAGATGGAGCGCCGGGGCGATTCTATGAGAACGTCCGGCGCTCTAGGCGCAACCAGATGAACGTCAGACCGTTATCGCCTCGCCCGGCTTCATGACCGCAACCGTCTTGCCCTTCGCTCCCATGGCTTTGACGAAAGGCTTGGCGTCGGGAATGAGGAAGCCCTCGAAAGTGGCGAAATGGCAGGGGATGACCTTCTTGAACTTGAAGAAGGTCTTGCAGGCATGGGCGGCCTGGTCCGGTCCCATGGTGAAGCGGTCGCCGACGCAGATGATCCCGAATGCCGGCTTGTAGAGGTCGTGGACGAGCTTCATGTCCTGGGTGATGCCGGTATCGCCCGAGACATAGAGGCTGCGCCCCTTCTCCTTCTTGGGCAGGATGACGAAGCCCGCCGGATTGCCGAGATAGATCGGCGTGCCGTTGTCGACATGCGAGGAGGAATGCCAGGCATTGGTGAAGACGCAGTCGAAATCCGCAAAAGAAATGCGCCCGCCATGGTTGCCGGGCGAATAATTGGCCACACCCTTGGCGGCCAGATACATGGCGATCTCGAAATTGGCGACCAGTGTCGCTTTGTTGTCCCGGCAGATCTCGACCGTGTTGCCCAGGTGATCGTCATGCCCATGGGTCAAGAGCACATGGGTGGCGCCGCGCGCGACCTCCTTGGCATCGTCCTTGAACAAGGGATTTCCCGTCAGGAACGGGTCCAGCATGATGACGGCGTTGCCGGTTTCGATGCGGAAGGCCGAATGGCCGAAATAGGTGATTTTCATTGGCTTTTCTCCTCTCTGTCGCTTTTACCACCCTTTTGCGCCGTTGAGCAGTCGCGTAAGAGGGCGTCATGGATTCTCCATCCTTCGCCGAGGCCATCGCCAGCCTGCCGCCCAATGTGCCCGTGATCGGCCTCGATCTCGGCAGCAAGACGATCGGCATCGCCATCAGCGACATTACGCGCCGGATCGCCTCGCCCATCGAAACGATCGCACGAAAAAAATTCACCGAGGATGCCAAACGCCTGCTGGCCATTGCCGCGGAACGGCAAGCGGGCCTCTTTGTCCTGGGCCTTCCGCTCAATATGGACGGCAGCGAAGGGCCGAGAGTGCAATCGACCCGTGCCTTCGCCCGCAATCTCGGCAAGCTCACGCCTCTCCCCATCGCCTTCTGGGATGAGAGGCTCTCCACCGCCGCCGTCGAGCGCATGCTGATCGATGCCGATACGAGCCGCGCCCGGCGCGCCGAAATCGTCGACAAGCTCGCCGCTGCCTATATCCTGCAATCCGCCCTCGATTCACTCAAGCGATGACCCAGATTTTTCTCGCCCTTCTGCCTGTTTTCATCGTGATCATGATCGGGGCCCTTCTCAGGCGGACCAGGCTTGTCGGCGATGCGCATTGGCCGGGCGTCGACCAGATCTGCTATTTCGTGCTTTTCCCCGCGATCATCTTCAAGGAGATCGCCGCGGCCGATTTCTCATCCGTCCCGGTATGGCGCATGGCCGGCGCCATGATCGTGGCGCTCAGCGTCATGTTCGCCCTGCTTCTCATCCTGCGCGTGCCGCTCTCTTCGGCGCTCGGGATCAATGGCGCCCAATTCACCAGCCTGTTCCAGGGCGCCACGCGCTGGCACACTTTCATCGCCTTCGCCATCGTGCCCTTGTTCTTCGGCAATGACGCGCTGGCACTTGCCGCGATCAGTGCCGCCACCATGACGCCCATTCTCAATGTCGTCTGCATCATCATCATGTCGCTCTATGCCGGCGGCTACGGCGAGGCGCCATCGGCAAAACTTTTGGTGCACGGGGTGCTGCGCAACCCGTTCTTCCTTTCCTCCATGGGTGGCGTGCTGTTCCAGCTCTTGGGACTGTCGCTGCCGGGCATGGTGGAGCAAGTCCTCGACATGATCGGACGCGGCGCCTTGGGGCTGGCACTCCTCACGGTCGGCGCCGGACTTCATTTCGGCGAGGCGGCCGCCGCCAAACTGACGGTGGGTCTGGCAACCGTGCTGAAGCTCCTCCTCCTGCCGCTGCTCATGTATCTTGCACTCAGCCTCTTCGGGGTCGGCGGCACGCCCGCCGCCGTCGCCATACTGTGCGCCGCCGTGCCGACGGGCTCCGGCGCCTATGTCCTTGCCCGGCAAATGGGTGGCGATGCGCCGCTCGTTGCCAATATACTCACATCGCAGGTGATCTGCGCCGCGCTGACCATTCCGCTGATCCTCATTCTTTTGGCCTGAAGGAGGCGTCATGAAGCAAACATTCGCCGCTCCGCAATTCGCCCACTATCCGAATGACTGGCATTTCTCGCCGGTCCTGCTCAGTGGTGATTTCGCCTTTTTCTCCGGCCAGACCGGCACACATCCCGACGGCACCGTGTCTTCCGATCCGGAACAGCAGTTCCGCGACGCCTTCAGCCATCTCGCGGCCAATCTCTCAGCCACCGAGCTCGGTTTTGAGGATATCGTCGAGATGACCACCTATCATGTCGATTTGCGCCAGCATCTCGCCGCCCTCATCAAGGTGAAGGACGAGCATATCCACGCGCCTTACCCGGCCTGGACGGCGATCGGCGTCAGCGAGCTCATCACACCCGGGACCCTGATCGAGATCCGTATCATTGCGCGCCGTCACGCATGACACGCCGTCTAGTTGACCGGCCCTGATCCGCCGGTCGTTTCCATCGTCGGCTCGCCCAGCTTCTGGCCCATGGCGCGATTGATCAGGTAATTCACGACCCACAGCAGGATGCCGATGCCGATGAGGACGCCGGCGACCTTGTATTGCACCGGGTCGCGGCCGGTCCACGGGCCGGTCAGGAAGGCGCAGCAAATGGCGGCGATCACCGGCAGGATCGTTGGCGTGCGGAAGTGGCTGTGCTCCACCTTGTCGCGGCGCAGGACCAGCACCGCGACATTGACGATGGTGAAGACGCAGAGCAGCAGCAGCGCCGTGGTTCCGCCGAGCGCCGGCACGGTGCCGACGAAGGTGATGAGGGCGAAAGCCAGCAGCGTCGTGAAGATGATGGCGATATAGGGCGTGCGCCGGCCGGCATGGACCTTGCCAAGGACCGGGGGCAGCACATGCTCGCGGCTCATGCCATAGACCAGGCGGCTCGCCATCAGCATGTTGATCAGGGCGGTGTTGGCAACAGCGAACATGGTGATGAAGCCGAAGATCCAGATCGGGAAATTGGGAGCCCCGGCGGCCACGACCTTGAGCAACGGCGTCTCGCCCTCACCCAATTGCTCCGGCGACACCAGGGTGATCGACGAGATCGAGACCAGCATGTAGATCGCGCAGGTGATGAGAAGGCCCGTGAGCAGCACCTTGGGGAAGATGCGACTCGGATTCTTGCATTCCTCGGCCATGTTGACCGAGTCCTCGAAGCCCACCATGGCGAAGAAGGCGAGCGTCGTCGCGGCGATCACCGACCAGAAGGCGGTGCGGTCGGGCGAAGTGGCGAACTGGGTAATGCGCGAGACATCGCCATTGCCGAGGCCGATGGCCCACAGGCCGATCACGATGATGATCAGGAGGCCGGTGAGCTCGACGCAGGTCAGCAGCACATTGACCTTCACGCTCTCGCCGACGCCGCGGAAATTGACCAGCGCCACAATGGCCATGAAGAGAAGACCGATCAGGGGCACGCCATAAGTGCCGGCAAGCCCCAGATCGAAAGCAGTGGAGAGATTGGCGGCAAAAGCGCGGGACGCGGTCGAGGCCGAGGTGATGCCGGAGCACATGACCGCGAATGCGACGATGAAGGTGATGAAATGGATACCGAAGGCCTTGTGCGTATAGAGTGCGGCACCGGCGGCGCGTGGATATTTGGTGACAAGCTCGAGATAGCTGAAGGCGGTGATGAGCGCCACGACGAAGGCCACCAGGAAGGGCAGCCAGACGACACCGCCCACTTGCTTGGCGACCTGGCCGGTCAGCGCATAGATGCCGGTGCCCAGGATGTCGCCGATGATGAACAGCAGCAGAAGCCATGGCCCCATCACGCGATGCAGGCTCGGCTCGACGGCTTCGGTCTTGGGGGTGCTGACGTTTGCGGTGAGATCGGTCATCGCCATCTCCATCACATCGTTAAGCTTGGATAGAGACTATGTGCAACCGCCGATATGTCAAACAGCGCTATGGCGATATCAACCGCTCAGCCCGTCCGCGCGAATGTCTGTCTCAATATGGGAAAACGGACAGCAGAGCCGGAAGCGGCTTGGCTCATTGCCGCTCCCGACGACTTGGATTGGCGTTCAGTAATAGTCCCCGATCACGCGCGCGCTGATGATGCGGCCGGAACGGGCGCTCAATCTGACGCTCCACACCCGGTCACGCTTGACCGCTTCATAGCGGTAGACCGAGCCGCCGCATCGGGTCGGCGTGACCCGGTAGAACCCGTAGTCGCGGACGATCCGCCTGCCCTCACGGCAGGAAATGCGATCGTAGTCTTCTTCGTCGTCATCGGGATCATAGACCGGATATCTCGGCTCATAAGGAGGCGGATACCAGCCGCCACCCACGCCTATGCCGATGCGCGTATCGGCCTTTGCGTCAACGGGCTGAAAAGCCAAAGCCGCAAGCAAAGCCATGCCGCTGGCAGCAACCATTTTATACATATGCACGCTCCACAAATCCCCCAACCCTCGTCGAGCGTTGTTACCCCTGATCGCTCGTGTAAGACTCTGCCGCATTATTCGGGGCGATTTTATGGTGTGCGGTTTCCGGCTTTGCGCCGCTGGCTGCCTCGATTCGCGCGGCGACCATTTCCTGCAATTGCCACAGCTGCCGATCGTGGAGTCCCAGTTCCTCGAGGTGCCCCACGGTGCTGTGGAGATACTCCGCCATGGTGCCATAAGGTCCGGCCGCGACGGCAAGCGCGTCCGCTATTCTATCGAGCGACAATCCGCCGACATAGCGTGTTCCTTGCCGGTTGATCACGAAGGTTATGGCACGCAGCTTTCCATCCGTGGTCTCAACATTTAGCCAACGCGGAAGGTGCACTCTCATTGTTGTCCTTATCTCGCGTCGAAACAGTCTTTCGAGATTGGTCTCGATGGCATCGGGCGGCAGGCGATAGGCAACGCCGCCGCACTGTCCCCCTCGATCGAGCGACAGCATGAGTCCAGGATTCTTCTCTGAGCCACGAAACCAACGATCCCAGCCGAGACAGAAGGAACGCCGCCAGCCATGCGCGACGCCGAGCCTGCTCTCCACGAATTCGTGGGCAGGATTCCAAATCAGGGATCCAAACGCAAACACCCACACGTCCCTGGCCGAGGGGCCGGCGGCAAGTATCTCGCTGACAGCGTTGGCATAGTCGGCGGCGGAAGGAGGCGCTGTGGGCAGCGGCGGCGGATCCCCAGTATAAGGTGCAACCCGGGCGACATGGCCGGGCGTCAGCCGCATCGATCGCGTGCGTGGGCTCATCAGCAGGCAATAATGCTCCCTTTACGCTTCGGCAACAAGACGATCAGCGGGCAGGAATTTTCTCCGCCTTTACTTTACCGCGAAAACTTACCCACAGCCTCGCTTTGGCGCTTGCGGTCCACTGGAATCGCCCATAGACACTCCTTTTCGATGACCTCAGCGCGCAACCCCAAACGCCTCATCGAAAGCCAGCACCTGCTCGGCATCGAACCGCTTTCCGCCCAGGATATCGTCAAGCTCATCGATCTCGGCGAACGCTATGTCGAAGTGAGCCGGCAGATCGACAAGCGCCAGGCGATGCTCACCGGCCGCACCCAGATCAACCTGTTCTTCGAAGCGTCCACCAGAACGCAAAGCTCCTTCGAGATCGCCGGCAAGCGCCTTGGCGCCGATGTCCTCAATATGGCGGTTTCGACCTCGGCGGTCTCCAAGGGTGAGACCGTGCTCGATACCGCCATGACGCTCAATGCGATGCATCCTGACATATTGGTGGTGCGCCACCCCTCCTCGGGGGCCGCCGAGCTTCTCGCGCAGAAGGTCTCCTGCGCCGTCGTCAATGCCGGCGACGGCCAGCATGAGCATCCGACCCAGGCGCTGCTCGATGCCTTGACCATCCGCCGCCGCAAGGGCCGCATCGAAGGGCTGATCGTGGCGATCTGCGGCGATGTGCTGCATTCGCGCGTGGCGCGCTCGAACATCCATCTCCTCAACAAGCTCGGCGCCCGGGTACGGCTGGTGGCGCCCTCGACGCTGCTCCCGACCGACGCGCAAGCCTTCGGCGCCGAGATCCATCGCAACATGCGCGAAGGGATCGAAGGCGCGGATGTGGTGATGATGCTCAGGCTGCAGCTCGAACGAATGAGCGGCGCGTTCGTGCCCTCGGTGCGCGAATATTACCGCTTCTACGGGCTCGACGAGGAAAAGCTGAAGCTCGCCAAGCCCGATGCACTGGTCATGCATCCAGGCCCGATGAACCGCGGCGTCGAGATCGATTCGAATGTCGCCGACGGGGTCCAGTCGGTGATCCGCGAGCAGGTCGAGATGGGGGTCGCCGTGCGCATGGCGGTCCTCGACGCGCTTGCCCGCAACCTGCCGGGAGGCCAGAACGCATGATGGCGCCTTCGGCAAAGCATTCGTCAGGACGCAAGGCCTACCTCAATGCGCGTCTCATCGATCCATTCCAAGGCCTTGATGATAAGGGCGGACTGCTGATCGAGGACGGCTGGATACTGGCCGCGGGGCCCAAGGTCACGGCGCAATCGGCGGGCTCCGGCACGGCGGTTTTCGACTGCAAGGGCCTGATCCTGGCGCCCGGCCTCATCGACATGCGCGTCTTCACCGGCGAGCCCGGCAATGAGTATCGCGAGACGCTGGCGACCGCATCGGAAGCCGCGGCGGCGGGCGGCATCACCACCATGATCGTGATGCCCAATACCAATCCGGTCGTCGATGATGCGGCGATCGTCGACTTCATCCTGAGGCGGGCGCGCGACACTGCCATCGTGCGCGTGGCGCCCATGGCCGCTTTGACCAAGGGCCTTTTGGGCGAGCTCATGACCGAGATCGGCACCTTGCAGGAAGCAGGCGCCGTCGCGGTCACTGACGGCAACAAGGCTCTTGCCAATGCCCGCATCTTCCGCCGCGCGCTGGCTTACGCCAAGGATTTCGACATGCTGGTCGTCCAGCATGCCGAAGAGCCGACGCTCGCGAGCGGCGTCATGAATGCGAGCGAGACGGCGAGCCGGCTCGGTCTCGCCGGCATCCCCGCCGTATCGGAAGTCATCATGATCGAGCGCGATCTGCGCCTCGTCGAGCTGACGGGTGCGCGCTACCACGTGGCGCAGCTCTCCTCGCGAATGTCGGTCGAGGTCATCCGGGCCGCCAAGGCGCGAAAGCTTCCGGTGACCTGCGGCGTCTCGGTCAACCATCTCGTCCTCAACGAAAACGACATCGGGGCCTATCGGACCTTCTTCAAGCTGTCGCCGCCCTTGCGCTCGGAAGATGACCGCCGCGCTCTGGTCGAGGGTGTCGCGGACGGCACCATCGACGTCATTGTCTCGAGCCACGATCCGCAAAGCACCGATACCAAGCGGCTCCCCTTCGCCGAAGCGGAATTCGGCGCCATCGGTCTCGAGACCCTGTTCTCGGCGAGCTTGAGCCTGCATCACAATGAGGGCGTTCCGCTCAGCCGTCTCATCGATGCTCTCTCGGCCAAGCCGGCGCAGATCCTGGGGCTCGAAACCGGGCGCCTCGCGCCCGGCGCTCCCGCCGACTTCGCCCTCGCCGACATCCATGCGAGCTGGACGGTGGAGGATCACATCCTGCGCTCGCGCTCGAAGAACTCGCCTTTCGAGCATCGAACCCTGGAAGGCCGCGTGCTGGAAACGGTCGTTGCGGGGCGCACCGTCTATGCGTTTGAGCAACGCTGATTATGGTAGGATAGTCGTGCCAACGGTCTTCGCCGCCGTCATCAGCGCAGTATCGAGCGATGCGAGCGGCAGTTGTCGGCGTTGAGCCAATTCGAGATAGGCCGCATCGTAAAGCGTGAGCCCGAAACGATCGGCAAGTCGCAGCGTCGCCGACCAGGCGTGCTGATTGGTCTCTGGATCTGTCCTAATGTCGATTTGCGCCAAGTCGGCAAGAACTTCGTCTCGAAAAATAGCCGTAATACGATTACGCCTGAGAGCAACGGTAAGACTATTGGCAACCTCGAGGTGCCAGATTCCCGGCACTACCGCGCCCTGCTCAACTATTCGGTCGAAGAGAGTCTCAATGGCAACCGTGCGCTCATCGCCATGAATCCAGGCGAGCGTCACGGAACTGTCGAGGACAAGGCTCACGCTCGGCCTTCATCACGAAACGCCTTCCATTCTTCCATCGTGATGGGGGATGAGCCGACAGTCTTCGCTCGATTGCGGATGCGCTCGGCGGCCGCACGCGCAGCGCCGCGATCGCGTTTGGCCGTCTCGCGAACCAGACGTGCCACGGCCTTGCCGTCCCGCGTGATGACGATTTCCTCGCCATCCTCCACCAGGTCGAGCATCTCATTCAGCTTGTTCTTTGCCTCTGAGGCGCCAATCTCCCGCATAGCGGTCTCCACAATTCACTCCAACTAGCTTATAGCAAACAGGAGCGAAGACAAGAACAAAACAGGAATGATCCCTGGCCCGATAGGGAAGAAAGGGAGATATGGAGGGATGATGCTCGATTTCGCAGGCGTGACGCCAGTCATGGCGCTCCTTGCCGTCATTCTCGGCTATCTCTCGGGCTCCATTCCCTTCGGATTGCTGTTCACCCGCTGGGCCGGGCTCGGCGATGTCCGTTCCATCGGCTCGGGCAATATCGGCGCCACCAA
>Ga0187894_10002957_pt1 | contig 19583 bp, 24 predicted proteins | sample GBC1701081metaG_FD_136650 | JGI IMG/M metagenome (GOLD analysis project Ga0187894, IMG submission 136650) | White microbial mat communities from a lava cave in the Kipuka Kanohina Cave System on the Island of Hawaii, USA - GBC170108-1 metaG ...
CGGCGCCGACGTTCGCGACGCTCGCCGCATCGCCGAGCGCCGCCGAGATCGCCGCGGCGATGCGTGGATCCGGTACGCGCAGCGCGCGATAGCCGACGCCGATCGTGTCGTAGAGCTGAGCCATCGCCTCTTGCGTAGCTCAGCGCGAGCGCCGCGAAGCGGCGCTCAGGAAAAGCGCCCAGGCGCGCGCAGCGAGCCGAAGGCGCTCGAAGGCGCGCCCTTGCCTCTTAGCTTTCCAGCAAGCTATCTGGGGGTGGCCGCGCAGAGCCGCGCGCAGAGGAGGCGCCGGTGAGCACGCTGTTCGGACTCGACGGGCGACACGCGCTGGTGATCGGCGGCGGCCAGGGCATCGGGCGCGCGGCTGCGCTCGCGTTCGCGAAGGTCGGCGCGCACGTCGCCGTGCTCGACGCCGAACGCGAGCGTGCGGAGCGCGTCGCGGCGGAGGTGCGCGCGCTCGGCGTGCGGGCCGGCGCGCTCGTTGCCGACGTGACGCGCGCCGGCGAGGCGGAGCGCGCCGTCGAGGAGGCCCGCCGCTCGCTCGGCGCGCTCGCGGTCGTCGTGAACATCGTTGGCTCGGCTACCTGGGGCACCCTGCTCGAGCTCGACGACGCGAGCTGGGAACGCGACTTCGCGGTGAACCTGAAGCATCACTGGTACGTCGCGCGCGCCGCGGCGCGCGGCTGGATCGCGGCGCGGCAGCCCGGCGCGCTGTGCATGGTCGGCTCCGTGAGCGGGCTCTTCTCGGCGGTGAATCACGGCGCGTACGGCGCAGCGAAAGCGGGCCTGCACGCATTCGTGCGCACCGCCGCGGAGGAATGGTGGCCGCACGAAATTCGCGTGAACGCGGTCGTGCCGGGCACGGTGCGCACGCCGCGCATCGAGGCCGCCTGGGCGAGCGGAGCGATCCGCCGGCCCGCCGCGGAGGACGAGGCGCGCATGGCTGCGCCCGAGGACATCGCGCACGCCGCGCTGTTTCTCGTATCCGAGCTCGCGCGCCGCGTGACCGGGCAGACGTTGATCGTCGACGGCGGTCAGACCACGCGCTTCCCGTTCCGCGTCGCGTGAATCAAGCTCCACAAGTCGCCTTAGAGATCGCGCGCGCGGCGCGGAGGAGGCGCGCGCCGAGCACATCGATGGCTCGCGGCGAAAGGCCGCGCTCGAAGACCTGCAGCGTCAGCACCAGCGTGGCGCGTCCCCAGCGATCGAAGACCGGCGCCGTCAGCGAGCTGATCTCGTGGGTGGCCGCGGCGTCCTCGCCGAGCTGAAAGCTGCCGCGGCCGAGCTCGCGGATCACGTCGCGCATCTCGCCGCGCAGCGTCTCCGAGTGAGGATCCTCGGCCAGCAAGGCGAGCAGCTCGCCGATTTGGCGCCGGCCGGCGACTTCGAGCGCCACCGAAAAGCCTCGTTCCCGCACACGCCGCAAGATCTCGCGCTGGCGTCTCTGCACGCGCGGCGGCGCGCCGCCGCGCAGCAGCCAGCGCTCCACGTCATCCTCGGACGCCCAGGCGACGAACACCGACGCGAGCGGCGCCATCAACGGGATGCGCTGACCCACGTGCAGCGTGCGCCCCTTCGCCTGCGTCGGGCCCGCACGCGCGATGCAGAGCGCGTCACTGCCGGCGCGAATCAACGCGAGCGTCTCGCGGCCGAGCTCGCGGCTCAGCCGGCGCATGTGCACGCGCGCCTCCTCGACGGCGGGATTCCGGCGCAGCGCGGCATCGCCGAGCGCGACGAGCGCCGGTCCCAACGAGAACGCGAGATCGCTCGGGCTGCGCGCGAGGTAGCCGCACTCGACGAGCGCGATCAGCAGGCTGTGCGCCGACGCCAGATTGATCTGGAGGCGCTGCGCGAGCTGCGAGTACGAGAAGGTCTCGTCCGGGTGCGCGGCCAAGAAGTTCAGCACGTCCGCCGCGCGGGTGGCGGAGAGGGCGCGTCGGGACATCGCTCGACGATATCCCCATTGCAATAGACCGCGCGCGCCCGGCGGTGCCATGGTGGGCCTCAGCCGAGGAGCACCCGTCATGAAGCTCGATCTGCTCTACGAAGTCGACGCACCGAAGCCGTGGGGCAAGCCGCATCCGCTCGGCCAGCGCGAGCGTGAGCAGCGCGCTTATTACGAGGCGATCGAGCAGATCAAGCTCGCGGACAAGCTCGGCTTCCACACGATCTGGGCGGTCGAGCACCACTTCCGCGAGGGCCGCTCGCACTGCCCGGCGCCGGAGGTGCTGCTCGGCGCGCTCTCGCAAATCACCGAGCGGATCCGGCTCGGCTTCGGCGTGACGCTCACGCCGTTCGGCTTCACGCACCCGGCGCGCATCGCCGAGAAAGTCGCGACCGTCGACGTGCTCTCGCGCGGCCGCGTCGAGTGGGGCACCGGCCGCTCGACGCCGATGGAGCAGACCGCGTTCCACGTCGACCGCCAGAAGTCGCGCGAGCAGTGGAAAGAGGCGATCGAGATCGTCTGCGGCATGTGGCGCGAGGAACGCTTCTCGTGGGACTCGCCGACGTTCCAGTTTCCGGAGCGCGTCGTCACGCCGAAGCCGTATCAAACGCCGCACCCGGCCTGCTGGATGGCGGCGACGAGCGATGGCTCGGCGGAGCTCGCCGGCGAGAATGCGCTCGGGCTGCTCTCGTTCTCGATCATGCAGCCGCTCGAGCGCATGGCGCAGCAGATCGCGGCCTACCGGAGCGCGCAGCAGCGCGCGAAGAAGCTGACCGACGTCGCCACGAACAAAGTGGCCGCCTACACCCTCGTGCATTGCGCGGATTCGATGGAGCAGGCCGAGGCAAATGGGATCTGGAAGAGCGTCGCGTGGTGGTACCAGCACCTCGCGCAGTTCACGCTCGACTGGGAGCTCGTGCACCTCTCGCAGGCGGAGCAGGACGCGACGTTCCCGCTGATGAAGCCGCTGCTCGACGGCGACATCCCGATCCAGCACTTCCACGACGCCGACATGATCGTGGTCGGCGACGCCGAGCGCTGCCTGAAGAAGATGAAGCACTACGCCGACCTCGGCGTCGACGAGCTGATTTGTTATGTGCAGTTCGGTTACCACGCGCATGAATCGGTGATGCGCACGATCGAGATTCTCGGCAAGGAGGTGCTGCCGGAGATCGAGCGCTACAAGCCGCCGGTCGCGAAGCAGGAGCTGCCGCCGCGCACCGAGCCGCTCGCGAAGTTCGTGGACTAGCTCGCCAGCGGCCGACACGCGCGTGTGCGCCGCGTTGCCCGCCGGCGTGCGCCTGCTACGCGCGGCATCCGAAGGAGCGAAGCATGCGTGACGTGAACGAGATCTTCCGTCTGAGCGGGCGCGCTGCGGTTGTTACGGGTGCCGCGAGCGGAATCGGGCGCGCAGCGGCCGAGGTGCTGGCTGCCGCGGGCGCACGCGTCGTCGCGGGCGACGTCGATGCGAAGGGCGCGGAGGAAACGGCGGCGGCGATTCGCGCGGATGGCGGCAGCGCCGTCTCGCAGGCGGCGAACGTCGCGAGCCGCGAACAGGTGGACGGGTTGGTTGCGCGCGCCGTCTCAGAGTGGGGACGTCTCGACGTGATGTGCAACGTCGCGGGCGTCGCGAGCGATGGCTCTCTCGGCGAGCTCAGCGAGACGGAATTCGACCGCGTCGTCGGCATCAACCTGAAGGGCACGCTGTTCGGTTGTCAGGCCGCGGTGCGTGCGATGACCAAGCTCGGCGGCGGCAGCATCATCAACGTCGCGAGCGGCGCGATCGACCGTGCGGTTCCGAACTACGGGCTCTACGCGCTGACGAAGGCTGCCGTCGCGCAGCTCTCGCAAACGCTCGCGACGGAGGTCGGCGCCGCCGGCATTCGCGTCAACGTGATCGCGCCGGGCGTCACGATCACAAAGTTCACCGAGCGCCATCTGCGCCGGCCCGACGGCTCGCTCGATCCCGCGCGCTACGACGCGTTCCTCGCGAGCATGAAGGCGATGTCGCCGCTCGGGCTGGTCGGGGACGCGCTCGATCAGGCGTGGTTGATCCTCTATCTCGCGAGCGACGCGAGTCGTTATTGCACCGGCCAGATCTGGCGCGCGAACGGGGGTCAGACGATCCCGAGGTGAGGGATGTCCGTCGGCGCGTCGTTCAAAGCTCGGCTTCGCTCCCGTACGGCTTCGTGATCACTTCGAGCAGATGGCCGTCGGGATCCTGGAAGTAGACGCCGCGGCCGCCCCAGTGGCGATTGATCTCACCGGGCTTGGTTCGGGCTGGATCGGCCCAAATCTGCGGCGAGCGCTCGCGAATCCGTTTCAGAATCGGATCGAACTCGCTCTCGTCGACCAGAAAGGCGTAGTGCTGCGTGCCGATCGGGTCGCTCGTCTCGTAGTAGTCCATCGAGACGCCGTTCGCGAGCTCGACGACGAGGAAGTGCAGAAAGCGCCGCGGCTTCGGCAGCCCTAACACCTCACTCAGAAAGCTGGCCGACTTCTCCCGGTTGCGGCACCAGACGATCGTGTGATTCAGCTGCGCGGTCATCGCGTTCCTCCGAGGCTCTGCCGCGATACTGCAGCGTCGCGCCCTTCGCGCAAGCCGGGCTACGCGAGCTGCTTGGCCCTCGCCGCGATCCAGTCGATCATCATGCCGTACATGCCCTGCACCGATTTCTCGACGGTCGCGGCGGCTTCCGGCGCGCACTCGTAGCTCGCGCTCCATTCGAGCTCGCAGCCCGCGCCCTTCGCGCGCACGCGCATCGTCGCGCGGTAGTTCGTCACCGGGAACGGCACGTTCACCGGAATCGAGTAGCTGAGCGTGCGCGCGCGCTCGTCGAGCGCGAGCAGCCGCTCGTGGATCGACTTGTCAGGACCGAGCGCGATGCGGCGCTCCATGCCGACGCCACTGCCGACGAGCGTTGCCTGCGTACCGGCCGGCATCCAGCTCGTGTCGCCGAAGTTCGAGATGAGCTTCCAGACCGCGTCCGCCGAGACGTCCACCTGCTTGCTGATCGTCGCGCTGGGCATCCGTTCATTCCTCCGCAAAGGCGGCGCACGTTAACGCGATGGCGCGGGTGCGCATCGCGTATGCTGCGCGCCTTTGGCGAGGCTCGGCATGCGCGCGCTCGTGATCGGAGGCACCGGCCCGACCGGGCACTACATCGTCAACGGCCTGCGCGCGCGCGGCCATCAGGTGGCGATGCTGCATTCGGGGCGCCATGAGGTGCCGGAGATTCCCGGTGACGTGGAGCACGTGCACACGGACCCGTTCGACGAGGCGGCGCTGCGCGCGGCGCTCGGAACGCGCACGTTCGACGTGTGCGTCGCGACTTACGGCCGCCTGCGCGTCACCGCGAAGGTGATGTCCGGGCGCTGCGGGCGCTTTCTCTCCGTCGGAGGAGCGCCCGCCTACAGCGGCTACATGAACCCGGACGTCTGGACGCCGATCGGCCTGCCGGTTCCGACGCGCGAGGACGCACCGACCGTCGCGAGCGAAGGCGACGACGCGAAGGGCTACCGGATCCGCCGCACTGAGGAAGCGGTGCTCGCGATCCACTCGACCGCTGCGCACTTCCGATACCCGTACGTCTACGGGAAATACCAGCTGCTGCCGCGCGAGTGGTCGATCGTGCGTCGCATTCTCGATCGGCGGCCGTTCATCGTGCTGCCTGACGACGGCCTCACGCTCTGTCATTACGGCTACGCGCAGAACCTCGCGCACGCGCTGCTGCTCGCGGTCGATCAGCCCGAGGCGTCTGCAGGCCAGATCTACAACTGCGGCGACGAAGAGATCCTGTCGCTGCGCCAGGTGGTCGAGCTCGTCATGGAGGCTTGCGGCAGCCGGCTCGAGATCGTGTCGATGCCGTGGTCGCTCGCCGCCTGCGCGCGCCCGCTCGTGATGCAGCAGCGCACGACGCATCGCGTGCTCGATCTGACGAAGCTGCGCACGCAGCTCGGCTATCGCGACGTCGTGCCCGCGCGTGAGGCGCTCGCGCTGACGGCGCGCGAACTGCTCGCGCATCCGCTCGCGCGCGGCGGCATGGAAGAGAAGTCGCTGACGGATCCCTTCGATTACGCCGCGGAGGACGAGCTCGTCGCGGCATGGCGCAAGGCGCTCTCGTCGCTCTCGCCGGTGCAGTGGGCTCGCGAGCCGGGTTACACGCTCTCTTACAGCGGGCCAGGTGGCAGGCCGCGCAGCGGAGCCTTCGAATGACGAAGCCGAGTCATCAGGGACCTTTGCAGGGCGTCAAGGTCGTCGATCTCACGATCGCGCTCTCCGGGCCGTGGGCGATCGGGCTGCTCGCCGATCAGGGAGCCGAAGTCATCAAGGTGGAGCCGCCCGGCATCGGCGACATCGGGCGCTGGGTCGGCGTCGCACGCGGCGGCGTCTCGGCGATGGCGCAGTTCGCGAACCGCGGCAAGCGCTCGCTGTGCGTGAATCTGCAGACCGCCGACGGCCGCGAGATCGTGCGCGCGCTCGCTCGGAGCGCCGACGTATTCGCGCAGAATTTTCGCCCGGGTGTGATCGAGCGCTTGGGGCTCGGCTACGACGAGCTTCGGCGCGAGAACCCCGAGCTCGTCTACCTCTCGATCAGCGGCTTCGGCGACACCGGTCCGTATGCGGCGAAGAGCGCGTACGACCCGGTCGTGCAGGCCTACGGGGGCCTCGCCGCAGCGCAGGCCGGCCGCGACGGTCCGCCGCAGCTGATTCGTCACACGGCTGCGGACAAGATCTCGTCGCTCACTGCCTCGCAAGCTGTTACGGCCGCACTGTTCGCGCGCGCGAGCGGCCGCGGCGGCCAGCACGTGCGCGTGCCGATGCTCGACGCCGTCGTCAACTTCGTCTGGGCCGACGCCGCCGGCAACGAAATCCTGCTCGATAGCGACGGTGCGCAGCCCTCGAGCTTCTCGCGCGATCAGAAGCTGTGGCCGACGAAGGACGGCTTCGTGATCGCCGCGCCGACCTCGGACGAGGACACCGCGCGCATCTGCCGCGCGGTCGGCGTCGACGGCTACGACGATCCGCGCTGCAAGCTGATGCAGCGCCGCGCGAACCCGGAGCCGTTCCAGGAGCTACTGCGGCGCGTGCTCGACGCGACCGCCAAGCTGACGACCGCTGAGGCGATGGCGCGCTTCGACCGCGAGAAGGCGCCTGCGGGCGCGGTGTTAGGGACGCCGGAGCATCACAGCGATCCGCACATCGCCGCGACCGGCCTGCTCGAGGAGAGCGTCCATCCCGTCGCGGGTCGCTTGCGTCAGCCGCGCCCCGCCGCGCGCTTCGAGCGCACGCCCGCAAAGACGGGCGGCCCCGCTCCGACGCTGGGCCAGCACACCGACGAGATCCTGCGCGAGCTCGGCTTTGCGGAGCGCATCGCGGAGCTGCGCGAGCAGAAGGTGGTGGCTTGAGCGCGCGATGAGCGCATCCGCGCCCAGGCCGCCCCCGCTGCTCGCTGCCTGCGCGCTCGGGGTGCTGCTGGGCGTCGACGTGCTCCAGCGCGCCCACGAGCTGAAGCTGTTAGGGGCATTCGACGCCGTGATGAACGTTCAGGGCGCGCTGCTCGTGGGCGTGGCGCTCGCGACGGCCTGGCGGCCGCGCAGCTGGCTCGCGTTCACTCAGGTCGCGCTCGCGCTCTGGGTTTACGCGGGGCTCGCGCCCGTCGTCGGCGATCTGGCGGCGCACGGCTTCGCGAACGCGCGCATGTGGCTGCAGCCATTGCCGCTCGCCGCCTTCGGGTTCTTTCCGCTCGCGTTCTTCGGTTGGCGCGCGCTCGTTCGCGGGAATGCGTGAAGCAGGGCACGCTGCGATAGCGTGCACGCCTACGCGGAGGACCCGATGGCGCACGCCGCAACGCTTCGGCGCTTCTTCTTGGTCGACCAGAGCCTCGTCCCGTTCGGGATCAACTTCGTGCTCAACGGCGCCATCGCCTATGCGATCAACCGCAACGCCACCTCGATTCCGTTCGCCGGGCAGTCGAGCATCGTCGGCGACACCGTAATCACTTCGTTCCTGCTGCCGTTCATCACCTGCCTGATCGTCACGGCCCTGATCCAGAAGCAGATCTCCGGCGGGAAGCTCGGCGCGTTCGCCAGCGTGCCGGATGCGGGACTCGGCGGATTCCTGGCTGCGCGAGGCAATGCGCTGCGCGGCGCGCTGATCGGGATCGCGGCGATCGCGCTCGTCGCCGTGCCGACGCTGCTCGCGCTCGGAGCACTTGGCGTCGACGAGCTCGCGCGCGATGCGTTCCTCTGGTTCAAGGCGGCCTACGCCGGCGCGCTGGCCGCGCTGGTGCAGCCACTGATCGCTTGGCTCGCGCTGATGCCGAGGGCAAGCGCCGCTTAACGGCGCTCAGGAAACGCGCCCAAGCCACTTCACGGCGTGAGCGACTTACTCAGCAGCTCTCGCCCGTTCGCGGTGAAGCCTTCGTCCAAGTAGAGCTTGCGCGCCGCGTCATTGTGCTGCTCGACCTCGAGGTGGAGCTCGAGCACGCCGCTGGCTCGGGCCTCGGCTTCGAGCGCGCGCAGCAGCGCGCGTCCGAGGCCGGCGCCGCGTCGCTCTGGCGCGACATACAGCTCGTCGACGAACGCATCGCGCCCCCGGAACTCGATGCTGTAGCCGTAACAAAGCGCCGCGTAGCCGAGCGCGCGGCCGCTTTCGCGAGCGATCAGCACGCGGCCGGCGCCGGCGTCGCCGAGCAGCCGCGCGAGCGCTTCGCCGAGCGCGGCATCGCCGACGGCGTAGCCCTCTTCGCGCTGAAAGGCCTCGACCAACGGCAGCAGCTCGTCCCGGTCGCGCAGGCTGGCGCGCTCGATCGCGACACCCCGCGCCGCAGCGTGCAGCGGACGCGTTTCGCGCGCGAGACGACGGAACGCGAGCGCGCCCGCTGCCAGCGCGATTCCCTCGCCGGCGAGCAGCCCGAGACCGAGCGCGCCGGGCGGGCCCGCGAGCGCGAGGCTCAGCAGGCGCCCGCCTGCGAGTCCGGCATAGAGCGCGAGCTGCGCAGCGAGCCCTGCGCGCACGAGCATCTCGCCGCCGCGCGCGCTGGCTGCGAGCAGCGCGGCGCATGCGAGCTGGAGCCCGCCGTAGACGGCGCGCGCGTCGCTCTCGGCTGTGGCATTCACGAGCGCGATGCCTACGCGCGCCGCGATCTCGATCGGGGCGAGCAGGAACGCGAGCCCGATCGCAGCGAACGGAAGCGAGCTCGCGAGCAGAACGAAGCGAGCGAAGCGCATCTCGCGATTCTCGCGTAACCGCCCGATCGGCGTAACACCACAGCGGCGCTGCCGAGCGGAAGAAGCTCAGCGCCGGAAGTACGGGTTTTCCGGCGCGCTCGCGGCAGCCAGCACATCCTCTAGAAGCGGCTCGCGAGCGGCGCCGGCCGCGAGCGCCGCGCGTGTCGCAGCGAGGTTGTTGCGGTAGACGGCTTCCTCGTCAGCGGCATCCGGCGCGACCCACACCGCCGCGATCAACACCAACGCGTACGCGAGCGCGCGCGGGACCACACCGGCTGCGACCGATTCGACGACGCCCTGCGCGACGCCAGCCTGCGCGGCGCCCCAGGTGAGCTTTCCGTGCCGCTCGCCCGCCACGGTCGCCTTGTTGACGAACAGCGTGAAGGGCTTCACCGGCAGCCCGGGCCTCAGCACCACGAGATATGGCGTGTGCCCGGGCGCGGGCTGCGCGAGCGCCGTCGCGAACGCAGCCTCGGTGGGGCCACCGCGCGCGCCGAGCACGGTGTTCACGTGCGCCGCCTCGCTGCCGGCGCCGGCGAAGCCCTCGCCGATTTGCGTGACGAATTCCGTAACAACTCGAGCCGCGCGCGCCGGCACTGGTTTGCGCGCGCTGCGCTGCCTCGCTCCGCTCGCGCGCCGTCTGCCGCCTGCGCCGCGCCCGCTGCCCCTCACTTCGCACGCCATCCGATCACGTCGTAGCCGCGCTCGTGCAGGCAGCGGTCGACGTAGTTGCGAAACACCGGGTCGGGCTGATTGCGGCGCGGATGCAGCAACGAGCTGAGGATCCCGTGCGTCGCTGCGCCCGCAGCGCCGCCAGCGGCACCGCGCGCGGCGCTGCGCGAGGCCGCGGCGCCGACGGCCGCGCCGGTCGCCGCGCCTGTCGCCGTGCGCGCAGCCACACGCTCGCCGGAGCGATTTCCGCCGTGTCCGACGTCGCGCTCCGCGAGCGCGAGGCACGCGTCGATGTCGCGCTGCGCCTGTTCGCGCCCGACCCGCTCGAGCGCAGCGTTCGGGTAGAGCACCGGCCGCGGCGTGGCGCAGGCGAGCGCCGCGAGGCTTGCCAGACCGAGCGCGAACCACCGCATCGCCGCACCTCCGTAGAGCTCGAACCCGATGCGCTGGACCGAGTTGCGAGGGGGGCGTCCGATCATAGGGGCGCCGCCACGCCGCGGAACACGAAGAACACGGCGCCGAGTAGGCAGAGGCCGGCCCAGACGAAATCCAAGCCGACCGGCACACGCATGAACCAAACCGCGAACGGAACGAACACCGCGAGCGTGATCACCTCTTGCAGGATCTTCAGCTGCGGCAGCGTCATCACGCCGAAGCCGATGCGGTTGGCCGGCACCTGGAGCAGGTACTCGAAGAACGCGACTCCCCAAGAGACCAACGCCGCGATCCACCAGGGCCTGCTTCCGAGCGTTCTCAGGTGGCCGTACCACGCGAACGTCATGAAGAGGTTCGAGAGTGCGAGCAATGCGAAGGTCTGTGCGGCGGGCGTCAATCCAGCAGGCTCCTCCGCGCGGTGCGTGACTTTCGTGCTCCGCGCGGGAGGAGCGGCGAGTCGTGGGACGGCTCAGCCTCGGGCGCGGCGCCGCTCAGCCGCCGTCGTAACACTTCATCGCGAGCGAGCCGTGCGCGGCGGCGCCGCCCGCACGCAGCGCCGAGGCGAGCAGCACCGCTTCCGCGACCTCCTCGCGCGAGGCGCCGGCCTTCTTCGCGGCTTTGACGTGCACGTCGATGCAGTACACGCACTGCGTGGTGTGCGCGACCGCGATCGCGATCAGCTCCCGCATCTTGCGCGGGATCGCGCCGTCCTCGCGCGCGACGATCTTGTCGAGGTTCAGCCAGGCGTCGAACTCGGCCGGTGCGGCCGTGCGCAGATCGCGCATGCGCTTCAGGTCGTCGGTGTCGTGATAGTGGGCCATGGGTCCTCCGGTGAGGTCGCGAGGCTATCACGCGGCGGGCAGGCCGAGCGCTGCGATCGCGGCCAGCGCGACGGCCGCGTCCCGCTCCTGGTCGGCGCCCGAAACGCCGATTGCGCCTAACAGGAGGCCTTCTTCGTGGATCGGATAACCGCCGTCTGCGGCGATGTAGCCGTCGATGCCCGCGATGATGCGCTGTTCGCTCGCGGGAATGCTCTCGACGTAGCGCTTCCAGGCGAGCGTCGACATGCCGGTGCTCACCGCGGTGAACGCTTTGTCGCGCGCGGTTTTGGCGGCGATGCGTGGCGCGCCCTCGAAGCTGAGCCAGCCGACGAGCTGGACAGCGGAATCCATCACGGCGATGTGCACGCGGATCTCCAGCTCGCGCGCTTTCGCGGTGGCCGCGGCGATCAACATCTCGGTGGCTTCGGTGCTGAGCGTCGCGCGCAGGGCGCCGGCCTTCATCGCGGACTCCTCGTTACGAACGGGGCCGATACGAAATGTGGAGCGCACGCAGCGTGCGCAGCGAGAGCCCAGGCAGATACTCCGGTGCGAAGCCGGGCGCGAGCGCGATCTCGTCCAGCCGCTCGAGCAGCGCGCCGAACCCGAGCTGCAGCTCGAGCCGCGCGAGCGGAGCGCCAATGCAGTGGTGCTCGCCCTGGCTGAACGCCATGTGCGCGCCGGCGTTCGGGCGGCGCAGATCGAGCGCGTCCGGATTCGGGAAGACCTCGGGGTCGCGGTTCGCCGCGGCGAAGCGCACGTGCAGCATCGACCCGCGTGGGATCGCGACGCCGTGCAGCTCGCCCTCGGCCAGCGCGTAGCGGAAGAAGCCCTGGCTCGGCGATTCGAGGCGCAGCGTCTCCTCGACGAAGTTGCGCAGCAGCGCGGGCTCGCGGCGCAGCTCGTTCTGCAAGCTCGGGCTGCGCGCCAGTAACAACACGCCCGAGGCGATCGCACTGGTGGCGGTCTCGTGCCCGCCGACGAGCAGGTGCTCGGCAATGCCCATGCGATCCGCCGCCGAGAGCCGCGAGCCATCCGGCAGCTTTCCGTGAACGAGATCGCTGAGGATGTCCTCGTGCGGCGCGTGCTCGCGCTCGGCGAAGCGCGCGGCGAGGTAGCGCTGCAGCTCGACTCCGAGACGCGCGACCTCGAGCTCGCGCTCGAGTGAAAGCGCGTAGCCGAGCGGCTCGACCCAGGCGTCGCTCCAGGCCTTGATGCGCGGCACGTCCTCGGCCGGAAGACCGAGCCGATTCGCAATCACGTGAATCGGCAGCGGCGCCGCGAAGCGCGCAATCAGCTCGCAGCGCTGCGATTCGAGCAGCGCATCCGCGAGCTGTCCCGTGATCGCGCGCAAGAAAGGCTCGCTCGCGCGCACCCGGCTCGCGGTGAACGACGCGTTCGCGAGCGCGCGAAAGCCTCTGTGCTCGGGCGGATCGGTCTGCAGCTTCGTGTTGCGCGCGAAGCCCTCACGCGCGAGCAGCGCCGCCGCCTCGGCGTGGCGAAACATCGAGAAGCCCGCCTTTCCGAGCAGATCGTTCGACCAGATCTCCGGATGCGAGAGCACCTGCTGCACGTCGCGGTAGCGGCTCACGACGTACGCGTTGATCTCCGGCATGAAGTAGACGGGCGCCTGCTCGCGCAGCACTTCGTAATAGGCGTAAGGGCTCTGTTGCACGGCGGGATCGAGCAGGCTCGTGTCCGACGCTTTCACTGCCGGCCTCCCGCGTGCGCCCAGAGTGCGCGAGGCGCTCGCACGGTCGGATTGTCGTCGCGCCACGTCACGTCGCAGTCGAGCACGAGCCGGGGCGCCGCGCGGAGCAGCGCGCCGAGTGCGAGCTCCGCTTCGAGGCGTGCAAGCGCGGCGCCGAGGCAGACGTGGCGCCCTCCACCGAAGGCGAGCGAGCGCTCGGGCGCGCGCCCGAGGTCGAACTCGTCAGGTTCGCCGAAGCGCTCGGGGTCTCGGCTCGCGGCGGCGATCGAGATCAGCACGTGGGCGCCCTGCGGAATCGCGATTTCGCCGAGCTCGAGCGCGCTCGCCGCGAAGCGGCTGCACGAGAGCGCCGGCGGCTCGAAGCGCAGCGTCTCCTCGACTGCGCCGGGCAGCGCGGCCCCGTCGGCCCGCACCCGCGCGAGCTGTTCGGGGAATCGATGCAGGCAGAGCAGCGCGTTCGCGATCAGCCCGGTCGTCGTGTCGATCGCGGCGGAGACGAGCAGCACCGCATTCGCGACGACTTCGAGCGCCGAGAGCGCACCGAGCTCGGGATCTGCGATGCGCAGCCTCGCGAGCAGGCTCTCGGGTGGTGTGCTCGCCGCGCGCGCGTTCGCGTCGAAGAAGTAGTGCGCGAGCGCTTGCAGAAAGCCGCCGGCCTCGCCGTCGCTCTGGGCGCCCGGCGCGAACAGCGGCTCGACGCGCGCGCTCCACTCTTCGCGTGCGACACCGAACATCTCGCGAATCACCTCGGACGGCAGCGCGAACGCGAAGCGCGAGACGAGGTCGACGCGACCGAGCTTCAGCTCGCGCGCGACCTCCGCCGCAAGCCGCTCCGCGGTGCGCGCGATGAACGGGCGCAGCGCGTCGAGCCGCCGCGGCGTGAACTCGCGGCGCACGAGCCCGCGCGCGCGCTCGTGCTCCGCGCCGTCGCGCGCCATCAGCCAGTGCGTCATCACGTCGCGAAGCAGCCCCGCGCGCGCACCGAACGATTCCGCGACGCCGCTCCCCGCATGCAGCTCCGGCGCGCGCAATGCGCGCTCGGCCTCGGTGAAGCGCGTCACGACGAACACGCCGCCCGGCATGGCGTGGACGGCCGCTTTGGCGCGCAGCTCGGCGAGCGCCGCATGCAGGTCGGCGCGGCGATGCAGCGCGTAGAGATCCCAGCCCGAGGCGAACGGCACCGCGCGATCTTGGCGTAGCTTCGCCGCGCGCAGGAGGCCTCTTGATGCGAGCGGTGCGGTACGAGCAGGGGGCGGTGCGCGTCGTCGACGCGGAACCGCCGCGCGGCGAAGGCGTGCGCGTGCGTGTGCTCGGCTGCGGCATCTGCGGCAGCGACCTCGCGATGCTCGACGCCGGCTTCCCGATCGCGGGCATCCCGGGCCACGAGATCGCGGGTGCGCTCGGCGACGATACGCCCGTCGCGATCGAGCCCGTCGCGCCGTGCGGCGGCTGCGACTACTGCCGCTCGGGCGATTACCAGGTCTGCCGCGCGGGCATCGAGATCATCTACGGCGTCGGTCGCAACGGCGGCATGGCGGAAGAGATCCTCGTCCCCGAGCGCTGCCTCGTCGCGCTGCCGCGCGGCCTCGATCCGCGCCATGCATCGCTCGTCGAGCCGCTCGCCGTCGCGGTGCACGGCCTGCGCCGCGCGCGGATTCGCGGTGGTGAGCGCGTCGCGGTGATCGGCGGCGGCGCGATTGGGCTGTGCGCGGTCGTGGCGGCCAGCGCTGCCGGTTGTCAGGTCTCTCTAGCAGCGCGCCACGATCGCCAACGCGAAGCCGGCGCGCGCCTCGGCGCGAAGCCGCTCGCGCCGGGCGAATGCGACGTCGCGATCGACTGCGCAGGCAACGACGCCTCGCTCGCGCAGTGCGCCGAAGCGCTGCGCCCGAACGGATTGTTATTGCTGCTCGCCGCCGCCTGGGGCCCGATCGCGCTGCCCGGCTTCACGCTCGTCGCGAAGGAGCTCTCGCTCAGCGTCGCCTCGATGTACGGCCGCAGCGCTCAGGGCCGCGACATCGAAGCCGCCGCCGCGCTGCTCGCCGCCCGCCCCGTGTTAGGCGAACTGCTGATCACGCACCGCTTCCCGCTCGAAGCCGCCGCCGAAGCCTTTCGCACCGCGCGCGACCGCAAGGCGGGGGCGATCAAGGTGGTGCTGGAGCCGTGAGCGGCCGTCGCCGCCCTCACTTGGCGGGCGGAAACTCCTCGTACTGCGGCAACCCATCGGTGATCTCGAACCACGGCGCCTTCGAGCCCACGTAGATGTGGCAGCGCGGCCTTTGCCCGGGATCCGTCGCGAGCGTGCCGATCGCGAGGCCGTAGCTGTCAGGCTCGGGACTCCACGAGTTCGCGAGGGGCGAGCCGCAGACGCGACAGAAGCGCCGGATCGTATCGGCCGACGAGCGGTATTCGGTGATCAGCTCCTCGCCGCGCAGAAAACGAAACGCGCTCTTCCTCACCGACGCGCGTGCGCGGAACGCCGTGCCAGTCCAGCGCCGGCACATCGAGCAATGGCAGTAGACGATCGGCCCGATCTCGCCGTCGACCTCGTACGCGACGCCGCCGCACAAGCACGCGCCGTGATGCATGCTGTCTCCTCCCGATTCGGAGGCGCTGATGCCGAAGTACCACGGATCGTGTCACTGCGGCGCGATCGAAATCGAAGTCGAAGGCACGCTCGACGACGTCGTCGACTGCAACTGCTCCTACTGCACCCGCTCCGGCTACCTCCACTGGAACATCGCCCCCGACCAGTTCCGCATCCTGCGCGGCGCCGCCGCCTACCGCACCTACACCTTCGGCACCGGCACATCCCAGAACCACTTCTGCACCACCTGCGGCATCTCCCCCTTCCGCGTTCCCAGGTCCGACCCCCACCTAATCGACATCAACGTCCGCTGCTTGCAAGGCATCGATGTCACGAAGCTGAAGATCCAAGGCTTCGACGGCGCGAACTGGGAAGCCGCCATCAAAACGCGCGCATGGAAGTAGCTCGCCGCAAACAGCAACCGCGCAGTGAAGCGACGGCGCCTCGACGGCGCCGTCGCTTCACCTCTCCTCCCAAGTCACGCACGGGAATCCTCTTCACAAGAGCGGCCCCCCGCACCGGGCGGACCGGGTAGTCCCCGGGCTGGCTGAGGCCTGGTGATCCTGGCCTGTAAAGCCAGTCTTTCGCGGATCTGTGATGCCCTCGGAACCACGCGCGCCCGCGCCCCACAAAGGGCACAGGCCGAAGCCAGAGCCGGGGTACCCGGTCCGCCCGCTCCGCGTCACTGACGTCGCGCCGAGGTAATCGCCCCTACGGCCGCATCGTGTAAGCCCGCGGCCCAACAAGTCCGCGCAGCTCCGCCTGAATCTCCTCGACCCACGCACACAGCCGTCCCCGTGTCTCTCGAGGGTCGATCAGCTCATGCACGCCGAACTCCTCCGCCCGAGGAAACACCGACTGCGCCGCCGCCATCTCCTCCTCGAGCTCGCGCCGCCGCCCCTCCGGATCCGAGGCCGCCGCAATCTCCCGCCCGAACGCGAGATGCACCCCGCTCTCCACGGGCAGCGCCCCGCTCGCAAGCGACGGCCAAGCCAGCACCGTGCAATTCGGCCCGTAATGGATTCCCTGCGCGACCCCAAAAGATTTTCGCAGCACCACCGCGATCCACGGCACGCGCGTCTGCTGCACGGCGAACAGCGCCTCCATTCCGTAACGGATCGTCCCCGCCTTCTCGGCGTCGGGGCCGATCAGGAAGCCCGGCTCGTCGACGAAGCTGACGATCGGCAGGTGGAACGCATCGCAGGTCTCGACGAAGCGCCGGATCTTTTGCGCGCCGTCGGCCGACATGCCGCCGCCGTAGATGTTGGGATCGTTCGCGATCACGCCGACTGGCTGGCCCGCGATGCGCGCGAGCGCCGTCAGCTGCGTGCGGCCGTAGAGGGGAGCCAGCTCGAACAGCGATCCGCCGTCGACGACATGCTCGAGCAGCCGGCGAATCTTGTAGGTCTTGCGCCGATCGCGCGGGATGAACGCGAGCAGCGCTTCGTCGGCGCGATCCGCGCGGTCCTCGCACGCCGTGCGCGGCGCCGGCTCCCAGACCGAGGCCGGCAGATACGAGAGAAACGACTGGATCTGCCGCCACGCGTCGGCTTCGTCGACCGCCTCGTTGTGCACGACGCCGCTGCGCAGGTGCACCGCCGCGCCGCCGAGCTCTTCCTTCGTGAACTTCTTCCCGAGAGCTCGCTCGACCAGCGCCGGGCCGCCGGTGAGCACCACCGCCGTGTCGCGAGTCATCAGGGAGAAGTGCGACGCGGTGAGCCGGCCCGCCGGGAAGCCCGCGCACGGGCCGAGCGCCGCACAGACGACCGGCACCTCGGCGAGCGCCTGCGTCGCGAGCAGGTTCATCGGGCTCGGCGCGGTGAGGTCGTAGCCCGAGCGGCCGCGCGCGCCGTAGGCGCCGGACACGCTCGCGCCGCCGCCTTCGAGCAAGCGCACGAGCGGCATGCGCCGGCGGATCGCGAGCCCCTCGGCGTACTGAATCTTCTTCAGGCTCGCGGGCGTGTAGGCGCCGCCGCGAATCGTGAAGTCGTCGCCGGCGATGACGGCGGGACGCCCGCCGATCGCACCGACGCCGGCAACGATGTTGGTCGGCGCGAACGAGCCGTCCGCGGCCACCTCTCCGGCGATCTCGCCGTATTCGCTGAAGCTGCCCGCGTCGGCCAGCGCCGTAATGCGCTCGCGCACGGTCAGGCGCCCGCGCCCCTTGTGTTTGGCGACGGCGTCCTTGCCGCCGAGCGCCTGCGCAGCGCGCCGGCGCGCGGCGATCTCGTCGACTTCGTCCTTCCAGCTCATAGGCGCGGCACAGTACCGTGACGACGCGGAGGTGCGATGCCGACTCTCGAGGACCTGGCAGCGGAGCTCGGCGAGCTGCGCGCGCGCGTCGAGCAGGCCGAGGCGGCGCTCGCGATTCACAACTTGAAGGCGCGCTACGCGCAGCTCGTCGACGAACGCTACTCGCGCGGAAGCGTCGCGGCGCCCGAGCTCGTCGCGCTGCGCGCCGAGGCGATCGCCGCGCTCTTCACCGAGGACGGTGTGTGGGACGGCGGGCCGGCGCTCGGCGTCGCGCGCGGCCGCGCCGAGATCGCCGCGCGGATGCGCACGCCCACGCTGCAGTTTTCCTGGCACTTCTTCGTGAAGCCGCGCATTCGAGTGCACGCGCCGGATCGCGCGAGCGCGCGCTGGGACATCCTCTCTCCGTGCACGACCTCCGACGGCGCGCCGAGCTGGATGGTGGGCTTCGAGGACGACGAGTACGCGCGCAGCGGCGGCGAGTGGCTTCACACGCGCATGAAGCTCACGGCGGTGTTCATGGCGGCGCACGCGACGGGTTGGCAGCGAATCTTGTACTGACGCTGTGCCGCTTCACGCCGAGTGTGGGAAAAATCCTTCCTTCTCGACGGCGCGCCGTGCGAGATTCAGCGCTTCTTCAGAAGTCTCGAAGCGCGCGAGGGCTCTACTCGGACTCCGTCGGTGGAGCTCGAGTGGGCGGAGAGAGCGCGCGAGTGCGAGCTCGGAGGAGAGGCGCGCGATGGCGAAGTTCTGGGAAGAAGCCGAGTACCTCCCGATCCCAGAGCTCTCGCCATACGTGAAGCACGACCGGTACGAGCATCCGAAGGAGGTCTTCAAGCTCGTCGCGCGCAAGCTGGAGGCGCTCACCGACTCCGCGCGCAGCTATCGCTACGCGGACATCGCGTGCGCGAATGGCGAGCTGCTCTATCTGCTGAAGCGCCGCTTCCCGCACTGGGCGCTCGAGGGCTACGACTTCACGCGCGAGTTCATCGAGTGTGGGCTCGCGTTCCCTGGCCTCGCCGGCGTGAAGCTCCACCTGCAGGACTTCTTCACGCTCGATGATCGCTTCGACGCCGTGAGCTTCCTCGGCATGCTGCACGGAGTCTGGGAGTTCGAGCCCTACCTAGAGAAGCTGCTCTCGCTGGTGCGGCCGGGCGGCCTGCTGCTCGTCGACGGCTGCTTCAATCCGTTCGACATCGAGTTTCGCGCGGTGTTCATGGACAACTCGAGGCCCGAGGCGGCGGGCCGCTGGCGGCGCGATTTCAGTCAGCACAGCCGCAGCGCGATCGGGCGCTTTCTCGCGGGCCGCTGCCGCGCCTTCGAATTCGAAGACGTGCCGATGAACGTCGAGATCCCGCGGCGGGAAGGAGCTCCCCACGCGAACGTGTGGACGTTCAAGGACGAGCACGGCCGCGTGCTCGTCACCAACGGCACGCACATGCTTCTCAACAAGACGCTGCTAACGGTGCACGTGTGAAGCCCGGAGGCGCGACGGACGGCTACGGCACACTCGCCCCGCTCGACGGGCTCACGGTGCTCGTCACCGGCGCGACCGGCTCTTTCGGCCAGCGCTTCGTCGCACGCGCGCTGCGCGAAACGAAGGTCGGCAAGCTGATCGTTTTCAGCCGCGACGAGCTGAAGCAGCACGAGATGCGCGTCGCCCATCCCGACGAGCCGCGGCTGCGCTTCTTCCTCGGCGACGTGCGCGACCGCGAGCGGATGCGGCGCGCGTTCGACGGCGTCGATTGCATAGTGCACGCGGCCGCGCTGAAGCAGATCCCCGCAGCCGAATACAACCCGTTCGAGTTCGTGAAGACCAACGTTTTCGGCGCGCAGAACCTGATCGATTCCGCGATCGACTGCGGCGTGCGGCGCGTGATCGCGCTCTCCACCGACAAGGCGTCGAGCCCGGTCAACCTGTACGGCGCCACCAAGCTC